>ERZ772861.191-NODE-191-length-73792-cov-23.065896_pt1 | contig 73792 bp, 62 predicted proteins | sample MGYA00512135_ERZ772861 | MGnify/ENA primary metagenome ERZ772861 (study PRJEB29015, sample SAMEA2737700) | human gut metagenome | biome: human gut; feature: human-associated habitat; material: faeces | place: China | collected 2012 ...
AAAATAATGTAGTTTATTTAAACAAAAACTGTCAACCTATTTCAGGAAAAGACAATCCTGTAAAAACAACATTACAAATCGAAATCAAGCACGTCTTATATAACAAACAAGACAACTATCATGACGACTATCAAACTTAAATCGCTATTATCGCTCATTGCGTTGTTGCCGTTCCTGGCAGCCAGCGCAGGCACCGACTATAATAACCTGACGGACAAGAACACCGGTGCGGCGGCAATGCCCGAAACCATAGCCGCAATAGGCAATGCGCCATTCAAGATGAAAGACCTGAAGCGCCCAAAGTTCCCTGACAGGACCGAGAGTGTAACGGATGACTTAAAAGGCGACGGCGGAAAGATAACCGAAGGCATAAACAAGCTGATTGCCGACATGTCAAAACGTGGCGGTGGTACGGTGGTAGTGCCTGCCGGCCACTGGCTGTCGGGGCGCATCGTACTTAAGAGCAACGTGAACCTGCGGCTTGACAAAGGTGCCGTGATAGAGTTTTCGGGCTCGATAGACGACTACCAGCCTGCCGTGTTCACACGCCACGAGGGCGTGGAGATAATGGGCGCAGGAGCCTTCATCTACGCCAACGGCGAGAAAAACATAGCCCTGACGGGCGAAGGCAAGATAATGGGACCGCCCATGACTGCTGCCATGCGCACACTGCCCAACGGCAAGAGCGTGGTGGAGAACGACGTGCCATACGACATGCCGGTGAAGGAACGCGTATGCGACGGCTACGACGGGCGCACGTTCTACCGCCCGAAATCGTTCTCGCCCATCAACTGCAAGAATGTTTTGGTTGAAGGCGTGACGTTCGAACGCAGCGTACTGTGGAACGTGAACCCCGTATATTGCGAAAACGTGATAATAAGAGGCATAACGGTAAACTCTACCGACGTGCCCAGCGGCGACGGCATTGACATATCGTCGTGCAGGAACGTGCTGATAGAATACTCGACGCTGAACTGCGGCGACGACTGCTTCACGCTTAAGGCGGGGCGCTGCGACGACGGACTGCGCGTGAACAAGCCGACGGAAAACGTGGTGATACGCTACTGCCTGGCGAAGGAAGGACACGGCGGCATAACCTGCGGCAGCGAGACCGCAGGCGGCATACGCAACGTGTACCTGCACGATTGCCTGTTCTACGGCACACGCACGGGCTTCCGCTTCAAGACAAGACGCAACCGCGGAGGCACCGTGGAGGGTATAACCTACGAGAACGTGAAGTTGGTAAACGTGCGCGAAGCTTTCACATGGGACCTGTTGGGCTCAAAAATGTACATGGGCGAGCTTGCCCGCCGCTATCCCCCACTCGACATCACGCCACTTACACCGACCGTAAAGGACATAACGATACGCAACTTCACGGTAGAGTCGGCCGACAGGCTGCTGACCGTAAACGCAATACCCGAAATACCTTGCTCGAACGTCAGGATAGAAAACGGTAAGATAAGGACAAACCGTATTATAAGGACAATGAACGACGCAGATGGTTTCACGTTCAGCAACCTGGAAATACAGGCAACCGACAACAGGATGGTTTTCGACGACAGCCGCAACGTTACGTTCGACAACGTTACGTTCTACGTGCCCGGCAACGCACTCGACCTAGAAATAAAAGGCAGGAAGGCAGGCAACATCATAATAAGAAAGGGAGACAAGGTGAAGGAATGCAGGCAGGGACTGAACTACGTTGACTGACAGGAAGCATTAAGGCCGGATACGTAGAAGGACGAAACACGTTTTACATGTCAATAAACATTATTTTAATATACTGTGCAATATTTTAAGACTTTAGGGGTTTATACTTTGTAACTGTATAACAAATGAATGTTTATGAACATATACATATATTGGATAATCGGCGTCTTTATTATAAGCATGGCATGCGGATTCATCTTCATTCCGATAATCCTGAACTTCTGCAAGGCAAAGAAACTGTACGACATTCCGAACTCACGCAAGATACATAAAAGCGCAATTCCACGTCTCGGCGGCATCTCTTTCATGCCAAGCATGTTCATAGCTTTCGCCATAGCCCTGTCGGCTATAAGCGTAACCGACAAGCTGATAACCATAAACATCTGGAGCCTTTATTTCCTTATCAGCATATTGCTTATATACGTAATGGGCATAATAGACGACGTTGTAGGACTGTCGCCGCTCATAAAGTTCGTTGTACAGATAATAGCAGCGTGCTTCCTGCCGTTTTCCGGGCTGTATATTAACAACCTGTACGGCTTCATGGGCATACACGAACTGCCTTATTTCATAGGATTCCCGCTCACTGTTCTTGCAATTGTCTTCATCGACAACGCCATCAATCTGATTGACGGTATTGACGGACTGGCCGCAAGCCTGTCAATAATGGCACTGGCAGGATTCCTATACATGTTCGCATCCCAGGAAATATGGGCTTACGCCATACTGATAGCCGGACTGATAGGCGTGCTGGTGGCGTTCCTGTACTTCAACATGTTCGGCGACCCCGACAAGAACAGAAAGATATTCATGGGCGATGCGGGCAGCCTTACCCTTGGATTCATACTGGGATTCCTGTGCGTGAAATACTCAATGAGCAACACGGCCGTAATAACCGAACACAAGTTCGACTTCTTCATGGCGTTCACACTACTGATAGTGCCCATGTTCGACGTTGTAAGGGTATCCATGGTACGCATATACCACGGCAAATCACCGTTCATGGCAGACAAAAGCCATATTCACCATAAACTAATCCACGCCGGACTAAGCCAACATCAGGCGTTGGCGTTCATAATTACAATGGCCGCTGCATACATAGCACTAAACTACAATCTGCTTAAATCGATAGAAAACACCTACGTATTCATTGCGGACGTAATAATTTACATCAGTCTGAACCTTGTGCTTAACTACTACATAAACAAAAGAAAAACAGTAAAAGCCTGATGTTGCAAAATAAAGCCCATGTTACATTTTCCTGAACTTAAGGCGAAGCTCATCGGAACGCAATATCATCTTGCTGCCTGAGAAGCTTTCAACCGTGAAATCCTCTTCAAGCTCGTTTACGCCAAACGGCGAAAGCATTATGATGTTGGTCAATGGCTTGTCGCCGTTCTCACGGTCGTAAATATAGGGGTCATACAACTTCAGCGTCCCGTCTGAAAATTCAAAACGGTAAAGCACGCTGTTATTAGCTCCCGTCTTGTCGTCAAGCTCGAGCAGTTTGTTCTGAAACGACCAATATATCCTGTCGCTTGTCATGTCCCTAACGCCTGATGTAGCCAACGTGTCTACCGAAACAAGGTGCCACATGCCGTCAAGCTCGCCGTTGCCGGAAGTCTCAATCTCACACGAACACAACGACATTACTGCCGAAATAAAGGCAGGCAATATGCAGATACGATAAAATTTCATTCTTGGAAAATATTTATAAGTTCAACAATCCGCTCTTTGATACGGTTATCTGGAATCCCCTGTTGTTGCCGAGAATCTTGCCGAAGTCCATGGCATAACCACCCTTAAGCCGCCACCCGTCAAGCAAGCGGCCCGAGAAGCTGTACTCGCCCTCGACTAGGAAGCTGAAGTTATAGCGCACCTTGTCGTAAGGGTCGTCGTAAGTGCCGAGCCCCTCCTGCCACGAAGCAAGCACACGATAGGAAAAACGCTTGGCAGGACGCCCGTCGATACCTACATGGAACGCCATGAAACGGTTGTCCTGGACGTTGATGTTGTTGTCGTCATTATAAATGGGCGAACGGTATAGCGGATTGCCAATCACCTGGCCCCAATGCTGCCAGCCCGTGTAAATGTAATGATTGTAGAAGTTGTCCTTGCCGCCAAGATGGTCTGGCACGGCTGATGTATGGTCATGGTATATCGGACCGCTCTGGTATTTTGAATAAATATACTCTACAACTACATTCCTCAGCCAAGTGCCGTTCTTCAAATTAAGCTCCGCGCCAAGCATTATGTCCTTCAAGGCATAGAGGAAATAGCGGTTGTCCTTTTTTTCATGCCACTCGGGACCCTTCCCGTATCCGTCGTAATCAAGGAAGAACATGCCTGAATGGTCTTCAAAAAATTTGTCTGCATATACGCCTAAACGCCACTTGCCGGCATCCCAGTTCAGCCGCATCAACCAGCTGCCGAGGTGGTTGCCCTCAACGTTCTGGTATGTAGTCTCAACTGCTTCGTATCCGCCGGGAATAAAGGCGTTGACAAAGGCTTTCAGTCCTGAATTGTTATCAATACGCATCATTCCGCCCTTGCCGTCGGGCATATATGTCGTTCCGCCGAACGTGGCAGCCATCTCCATACCCATTTCTATCGAAAACGGAAACTGCTTGGCCTCGTTGCCTATCTTGAGGTATGCTGCCTTGCTATGGTAAAGCACGTTGTCAACATACTTGTTCTTGCATTCCGTAAAGTCATGCTGCCAATTGTCGTCAGTCATTTTACCGAAAGCCACATGTCCCTTCAAGGAGAGCCAACCTTTGGTTAACGGCACTGCCCAATACTCAGGCAGGGCTATACGTGCCTGGGGTATGGGGCGCGCGTTTATACCGAGTGTCTGCGAACCACTGCTGAGCGTGTTGTTCTTCAGCTCCATGGGATATTCCTTGCTGCCTAACGTCAGCACTCCATGAAGCCAGCGACCCTCTATATAAGCCTGCTGTATAACCACTTTACTGGTATAATTATAAGGCACGGCCATGTCCAAACCAAAACCCAGCCCCCAACGTCTGGCTGAATCTGACTGTAAAGGCTTCGACACACCGGCCATGATGTAGCCGTTGCTTTTCTCCAACGAACTAAGGCCGTAGCGGTTGGCGTTCAACCACAACGGCGTACGTCCGCTTGACAGTGAGGACTGCATTTCTATATTATACTCGAGCCCGTCACACAACGGAATAACACAATCCACGCCGTCATCGGAATCTTGGGCGAACACACCCGCTGACACAAACAACGACAACGCAAACAGATACTTCCTCATTAAGAACATTACTTTAATTTATAACGCCTATTTCATAAATTTATTATAAACGGCAACCGTAAGGAGACGAAAAACAGTAATCAGCAGGCATTAGAAGCCCGTCCGTGGATCTCGAACACCCCAAAGCCACATTATTCAGACAATACCAACAGTCTGCAAAACATAATACAATAGTATAACCCGGCAATAGAAGAAACCTTGCTTCAAACAATATGCAAAATAGGGATTTCCCCGATTCTTGTTAGGGAAAAACCTTTTACCGATACAAAATAAATGACTTTCTTTGCAGCAGGAAAACCTGAAAGGCTGTTCCGCAGAAATACAAGTAACATACAAAAACATCAAGTCATGAAAAGGATTATAGCAATAACGGCACTGCTCTTCACGCTTACGGCCACGACAAGCGCCATGAGTTACGAGCAAGCACGCGAGCAGGCGTTGTTCCTTACGGACAAGATGGCTTACGAGCTGAACCTGACCGAAGAGCAATATGACGCTGCTTACGAAGTGAATCTGGACTACCTGATGAGCGTAAATACACCTGACGACCTGTACGAGGCTTACTGGCGCCAGCGCAACCTTGACCTCAGCTACATACTTCTAGACTGGCAATACAGGGCTTTCTGCGCTGCAGCATACTTCTACCGCCCACTGTACTGGACGTCGGGCGTATGGCACTTCGCCGTATACTCGCGCTATCCGCGGCGCCACTACCTGTACTTCGGCCACACCAACATATACGTGACTTACCGCGGAGGACACAGTTGGAGGCACAACGGCGGGCGCAGCTGGTATAAAGGGCGAACCTTCCACCACGGGCATGGCTCAAAATGGAACGGCATGAAGGACCGCTTCGACCGCGGCGAATTCCACCATGGTGACAGGAAAAGGCCTGGCACACACACAGGAAGAGACAATAGAGTCAACAACATGCACGGCAACCGGCACACAGGCACGCCCGTGAAAATGCAGAACAACAACAATAAGCTGACCCAAAAATACAATTTCAAGGGAAACCGCGGCAGTACAAGAAGCCACAGGGAAAGCAGCACACGGACCACGGCGCGTCCAAACAAGGGCGCAAACTTCGGCAAGAACGCGCAAAAACGCCCAAGCAACATCTTCACGCCCAAAAGAAGCAATCAACATACCACCATAAATAGAAATACAGGAACGAGAAAATCATTCAGCGGAGGTAACAGGAACAGCGGAGGACGCAACAGACAGTCCGGTGGCAACAAAGGCGGAGGACACGGAGGCAACTTCGGAGGCAAACGATAAACAGCAACAAATAGTCATAAGAATCAAGTACAGTAACAACATATTTTCCTATCAAAACATAGATGGAAACGGCCGTCCATGCAAGTGGACGGCCGTTTTAAATAAATACGGACAGCTACGACAATCACTCAAAAGAAACAGCATGACACTCCAGGGCGGCATCCGGTCAGGCACGGACTTGGCTAATGGCTGACCTGCCCGCATGTCATACGCCAACGCAACAAAATAACGGCAACAATCACGTAACAATCGGGAAAAGGAGCGGCTTACCGTACATCCTTCCATCATTGTGTTTTCACCAACATGCCGCACAATGGCACAATGCTTGCAAAAGGTCGTATTTTGCATTGTAAAAGACAACCTTTTACATCACAATAGGTTACCTCTTGCAACGCAAAAGGCAACCTATTGAAAAACGCGACTGCCTGTCGACTGTAAAAGCAGGCTACCGGACAGATAATCAACGGAAATAACTGAAAATCACGCAATAGTATATATAAGGGAAACATTGTTTCGCCACGGCACGGTACATGCCGTAACTAAACAATAAAGCGGACCAAAACTTACTTTTGATCCGCCTTATTTCATGTATGATTATTTACTACACTATCAGATTACTCGGCAATCATGACTTTCTTAGTAGTGCCGTCAGACATCTTGATAATGTTGATGCCCTTGACAGGAGCGTAAATCCTTGTACCGTCAATGCTGTAACGTGCTACTTCCTTAACATCCTCACCGCCGTTAACGATACCGTTGATGCCGGTTGAGCCGTTCAATGCACGGATAATGTTTGCATTGTTTACCCACATATCTGTAACATCGCTCTCTTCCTTAACAGGACGTGAAATGAATGCAACTACATCCATGTTCTTCACATTCCAGCTTCCGTCCAGAGTTACGGTGAAGTCGTTTGAGTAATGTGTATCGTCTGTCCAGTTGATAGCGTCGCCAAATACGTTCTTGCTTACTACGTCACGCAAAACATGGTTGTGCACGTATTCATTCTCGTAGTGCTGATAAGGATCGTAGCTAATCTGGCGTGCAATGATACTGTCTTCCAACAGGTATACGGTCAATACAGCATCCTCGCCGACAAATGTCTTGAATTCAGCAACAGCTTCACCTGAAACGTTGATGTTCAGCTGGCGTGTATTCTCATTGTAATCAGCCTTGAGGTCTACAGCTGCAAATGTAGGTATTGAATTAGTCTGCTCGATGAACGGATTAAGCATCTGGTCTATTACCATTTCATGGTAAGAAGAATCATAACCCATACCGATGCTTATAGCACCTTCGTCAGAATTATAATACCTGTTGAATGAAGCACAAGGCAGACCTGAGCCAAGGAATATACTTGCCAGCATATCAGATTCTGTAGTAATCATAGGATCTGAATTACCCATGCCACTGTTATGGTTAGCAACAACTATAAGATCGTTGCGCTTTTCACACAGAGTCTCTAAAATCTTATGTCCAAGTGGGCAATATCCACATGCAGTAGAAGTATATTCTTCAATAAGATTCTTCTGGCGCGGCAGGCTTTCACTGTATACATAGAAAGAAGTTTCAACCTTGTCGTCTGCAACATTCTCAGTAGGAGTTTCGCCATTAATCTTGGTTACTTCTACAGCAACCTTATGCTCGCCAACAGACAGGCCTGAAGGCAAAGCGAACTTGCCTGTAACAGACTGTGCAGTATTGGTAAGAACGATAGGACTTTCAAGCGTTTCAACAACGTTGCCGTCAACTGAAAGCTCCAAAGTGTATGATGTAGGTACTTCGTTACCCATGTTCATGACGCCGAAGCTATATTCCAATTCACCGTCAGCCTTGAAATACTGCTTTACCAAAGACATCTTGGTCAATGCTACGTCATTGTCAATATAGTTTCCACCCTTTACAACGAACTGGATGCAGAGGTTACCGGCATCTGTCACGCTATACCAACCTGTACCCTGGCCAAGGTTGCCATATATCAAACAGCCTTCACCTGTCTCACCATTAGGATTAATGTTCATGTCAACAAGAAGAGGATAGTTCCTTGACGTCTGAGTATAGTCATAAGAAATCAGATAGGCTTTGTTTTCCTCTACTGTTACTGGAGTTGTTAAGACAACATCGTTCCAGCCTTCCTGGGTACTTGCAACCGCTTCCTCGGCCGCAGCCTCGCCAATCTGGCCTGTATTAAGATCAACAGGGAAAATGCGAACTGTCGTAGATCCGATTGATTCGGCAACTGCGAAACGAACCTTTGTAATCTGGCCGCTTACTGCATTAGAAAATCCTGATACAACACCTGAATGGAATACCGCTCCAGCATAATAACTGCCGGGATATTGAGTCAGACCTATGCTACTGTATCCGCTCAGGTCAAGTTCGTCAGTATTATAAAAGCCGAAAAGGCGCTCGCCTTCGTCAAGAGCGATTCTGTTGGGAACAGACGGAGCCTTCATAGGCTGTATGCTACGCAGAGCTTCCTTCTTATTCAAAACGTTGGATGGAGCATTCAACACTCCGGCTACTTTCTGCGCGTCGACCACTGTCGCCGACAGCAGTAAAGCGAACAAACAAAGTAATGTCTTTTTCATAAACATAAAATTTAATTAAACTATAAACCTGGCTATTGCCACTCTAATTCAACATAATCATTGCTTACATATTATAAAGCAAAAAAGATTGAAAATGCGGTCTATTACCCCATAACAATCAGATATGTTCCTGCGGGCAACTGCTTAACTTAGCGACGAAAAAGTATATTGTTAAATTACACTTTATTCATTTTCATTACCCTAACGTTTGCAAATGTATGTAAAAATCATGTATTAACAAAACTTTTATAGAAAAAAAAGCCATATAAATCAAAAAAAGCGGAAATGCAAATTGATTAATTCACATTTCCGCTTTAAATTATAAAAAGCTGATTTCAAGCAAAATTATTCGGCCGCGTCACCGCCTTCAGACTCGCCGCCTTCACCTGTACCGGGTTCTTCGGCTTTCGGTATGAGCGGAGCCTTGGCAGCCTGCAATACGCCTGAGTCGTTGAATACGAATGTTACAACCGACATGTCCTCAGGCTTCCAATCCTCACTTACAGTATAAGTGAATGTGCGTGTCACGTTCTCGCCTTGTGCTATGCTTATGTCGTCACCGGCCTGAGCATTGACAGTAGCACGGAAAACGTGATTGTGGACATAATTAGGATCGCTACTACCACCGGGAAGCATCTGCGGGCTAACAATATTATCCTCGGTCAGCCAGACCTGAAGTTTGCCGTTGACATTCTCAACACCATCTGCAGATACGGTAATTTCAACATTACGCGATGCTTCGTCATAATTGCAAGTCGCCTCAAGCATCAGTTGTGCTTTCTGTTGAATCCTGTCACGCACTACTGTAGGCCACACTGCCCTGTCGTTAAGGAAATCGCCGCGGTCGATTCTCGCCATAGGCTGCGGAGCCTGGTCTACACCCCATGTAGTATAATACCACTGCGACTCATCACAAGTAAGAGGCATGGGCTTACCGTTAGGCAGATAGCCCAAGGCACCTCCATAAAGGCCTACAGCTATAACATTGTCTTCTCCATAATCAGCCATTATTTGCTCTATCACTTCTGTTCCAAGGGGACAGTTGAGACAACGCTGGCCAGTAAGGTCTTCTATCAGAACGCGTTTTGCCACTTCTGCCGGTTCCACATACTCGAACCTGTCGTCCTCGGCAATATCACTACATGCCGCAAGTGTAAGTCCGACAGCAAATAACGAAACGTTGTATATAAGTTTCTTCAGTTTCATACAGTTTTAGAAATTATAGTTATACGACAAAGTGAATCCCTTACTTGAAGGCACACGGCGGCAGACACCACCCGAACAGTTCCAACCCTCGCGTGTACGTCCGTAACCGAGCTGCAGACGGTGTGAACCGTGGTTGAATGTTACGTAGCCTTGGTAATAATGCACATTTGTTTTGCCGCTGTTATACATGTCGGCAATGGTGAACATCCAGTTCGGCAGGAACGAGAGTTCGAGCAAACCGTACATCCAGTCGCCATCATCGTCGTCAGTATTCAGATACTGCAACTCTCCACGCAAGGTGAATTTCCTGTTAATGCGGTACTTACCTTCCACGATGTAGATGTCTGAATGTATCATTCCGCCTTCACCTTCAACGATTGTCTGGTTGTAGAACTGGTTCATGTACATCAAATTCAGTTTGAACGCACGTGAAAGCTGTTTCTCAACCTGAATGTTAAGGTCTTGATAATACATCTGGTCGCCCCACTTCCAGAATGCAGAGCCATAACCGTCCGTACCCTTGGCCGTGCCGTCATACTGGTTGCCGGCATGGTCGTTGCGGTCGATAGAGTGAACGTGTGAGTAGTTCACCTTCACGCTCATTCCGTATTTACCGCCGAGCAGTGTGTGTCTCTTGAACCTGTAACCGAACTCGGCCTGGTATGCCCATTCGCCGTTAGGCTGTGTGCCGTATGGATAAAGGGCGGCAAGAGCGTAAGTCTGGTCCATCGTAAATGCCGGCAAGTGGTTGATTGAAGATGCGATGCTGCTGGTCTCGCCGCGTGTGCTGCGGAACACCATTGCATCACTGCGCTTTGCCTGGACGAGGAAGCTCATACCACTCTTTGAATATGAAGCCGAAAGCATGGCAACATTACCTTTACGGTAGATGTAAGAATAATCCCTGCCGGTAACAGCGCTACCCATTGTCGGGTCTGCGCCCTTCCATGCGTACTCGGCCAAAAGGTTAAGTCCGCCGGTCTGCAAATTGGCCCTGACGTCGAATGCGTTGACAAACTCAGGCAAGTTAAGCTTGTGGGTTGCACCCACCATTATGTCTTCGCTCTTCTCGTACTTGTTTACCCAAGACGCACCGAGCGTAAGATAAGTGCCCTTTTCAGACATTTTCTTGAACCACTGGTCCAGACTAAGTTCTACGTCGGCACCACTAATAAGTCCGTCGCTTAGTTTCCAGAAACGGCGCTGCTTACCCGAAAGGGCTTTTACGGTAACGCCCTTAACCGGCCTTACAACAATCCTACCTCCCAGCAACGAGTTGTCGATACCAAGAGTGCGCTCCTCGTATGTGCGGAGAATGAATCCCGAACCGAACTGCTCGTAGAAGTTACCGGCAGTAACCTCGAAATTCTTGAAGTGTGCCTTTACATATATATTAGGTACACCCCATCCTTTATACCCGTCTTCATGATAGAACGTGGGCAGCGGATGCTCCAGATATTCGAGACGTACGCCTGCATCAATGTACTTGCTCATGAGGCTCACATCCGCATAAGTGTTTGTCAGACCCCACTCCTTATATTTTTCAGCTCCGATAGTCTTGTCCTCCTGCGGGATCAAGATGTCACTCTGCACACTTCCGCTCACTGTCACCTTGTTGCCGCCGTCCTCTTCCTGGGCGAACGAACACAATGACAGTGCAGATGCAGCAAAAAGACAAAGCAGTCTATTGGTCGTTACAATCATTGAAACTTTCTTTTAGCTATAATTCAACAATAAACTTTAGCTGCGCTGCATTATTGGGCAATCAACTCCCTCACCTTGTCAATAAGGTCCTGCTCGGCACCCTCGGTATAGCCATTGTGCTTGTAAACAATGTTACCCTTACCGTCAACAATGATTGTATAAGGAATCATGTTGATGCCGAGAGCACGCTTGAAGTCGCTGTTCGGGTCGAGCAACACTTCATAAGGCCATCCGTGGTTGTCGACCAAAGGTCTTACCTTATTAATATTCTGGGCCTGGTCTATCGATACGGCTATAAGTTTAACACCTGTTTCCTCTTGCCATTCCTCATAAACTTCGCTTATTGCCGAGAGGGCGCGGTTGCAGGGCTTGCACCATGTGGCAAAGAAGTCAATAATAAACGGTTTTCCGTTGTTAGAAAGTGTGTCAGTCCTTACCGTTTTACCATTAATGTCTTTCAATGTTATTGACGGAAGCTGAGCGTTGGCAGTGTAAAATGTGCCAACAACCAATACGATTAAAGAAAAAAGATGTTTCATTTTTATTTAATTTTAATATGTTTATTCCGTGCAAAAATACATGCAATTTCCCAAAAAAGCAAATCTTATCAAAAATAAATTACAAAATCACCGTTTTTCTTGTCATTTAGTTGTCCAAAATACAATAATAAATCAATTAATGTAACTACAAAAGCGTAATTTTTAACATTTATGAAAGTTATATGCAGGTATTATCAGCTTTAAACCGAATACACGATTACAATTTGTCACAATAACAATTTACGGACTTCGGCATTACGCATGGGCGTAATCTCCTTCATCTCCTTGCCGTAAAATACCGACTGTATAGCTTTATTTATTATGCCATGCCCTACGGCGAGAACGGACAGACCAGGATAATTATCTTTCACGTATGCCAGGAAACCGGCGGCTCTTTCTTTCAATGCTTCAACTGATTCAATGTCATCAGGCCATACGGCATCTTTGAGATCGGGAATGAACTTGCCTGTAAAGCTACCCCAGTCGCGTTCCCTGAGCAAAGGAGTCGTAACCACACCAAGTCCATGAGGGGCGGCAATGATCGTGCATGTGTCATACGCACGCTTCAAGTCGCTCGAAACAAATGCGTCGATATGCGTACCGGCCATTTCGCCTGCCAACACGGACGCCTGTTTGCGTCCTTCCTCGTTAAGCTCGCCTTGCGTCTGACCTTGCATTATACGGTTGGCATTATCAACCGTCTCACCGTGCCGTACCAAATACAACGTTGTCATTTATTCTGGAGAAGATTTAAGTTAAAGTTATTTATTATTGCCGCCTGAATATATCAAGGCTAATCAGTCTCAGGCATACGGCTTACAGTTTTTCACACATATACCGCACGACCGCTACAAAAGTAATAAAAAAAATTTGCCGTGTATCCATAATTTTAGTAATTTTGCGTAAATGAAGGCCGTAACCGGCCCGAATACGCATCCTTCAATCACCCACCGGTGGAATTACCGCCTGCCGGACAAGCTGCACCAGACTTAAGAATGCAGACGAAAACAATAGGGACGACAAAGTAAACCATTATGTTTCAACTAACTTTCAGAATATGAAAAAAATCCTTAGAAGTTCTATTTTCCGCGCCATTTGCGCCATAATAACAGGCGTGCTGCTCGTCAACAATCCCGACAGCACTGTCGTAGGAATAACAATCGCCATCGGAGTAATGTTCCTGATTTCGGGAGTTATTTCGTGCGCAACATACCTTAATGCAAGAAAGAACGCCAAGGACACCGAAGTCTACGACGCCCGGGGCAGGCTCATCATGTCAAGCAGGCCACCGTTACCAATAGTGGGAATAGGCAGCATACTGTTCGGACTGATACTTACACTGTTCCCCGACAAGTTTGTAACATCGCTGATGTATGTCCTCGGAGCCTTGCTCATATTAGGAGCCGTAAGCCAATTCATGTCACTAATCGGCGCCAAAAGGATGTTCCACATACCCGTATGGTTCTGGATTCCCCCTTCGGTGGTGCTAATCACAGGCTTCTTCGTCATCGTAAAGCCTATGGCTTCAGCATCCATTCCGCTTTTGATTATTGGCTGGTGCCTGCTGTTCTACGGCGTAACAGAATGCGTCAATTCGATAAAGATATACAGGGAAACAAGGAAATTCAGGGAGATTACAAGCCAACAATAAAAAATAAAGCGGTAAGGGCGATGGCCCTTACCGCTTTTTCTATCATCGTAACCAATCATTCAACCAGTCTTTCGATATACTTGCACAGAATGTTTATGCCGGTACGGTTCTCGCCTCCCTGCGGAATTATCAGGTCAGCATACTTCTTGGTAGGCTCGATAAACTGTTCGTGCATAGGCTTGAGCACCTTTAAATAACGGTCGATTACCATTTCAACCGTACGCCCGCGCTCCAGTACGTCGCGCTGGATGTTGCGGATAAGCCGTTCGTCAGAATCGGTGTCGACAAACAGCTTAAGGTCCATCATGTCGCGCAGCTTCTTGTTAAGCAGAGTCATTATACCCTCTATTATGATTACCGGACGCGGTTCGATGTGTACGGTCTCCTTCAACCTGTTGCACAGCAGGTATGAATAAGTAGGCTGCTCAACAGGCCTGCCGTTACGCAATTCGTTCACATGCTTTATCAACAGTTTCCAGTCAAAAGCGTCAGGATGGTCAAAGTTTATGGCGCGGCGTTCCTCTTCCGTCATGTGGGAAGTGTCGTTATAGTAAGAATCCAGCGGCACTACAACTACATAATGAGGCGGCAGCGCCTCGGCAATTTTCTTTACGACGGTGGTCTTGCCTGAACCCGTGCCGCCGGCTATACCTATTATTGTCATGTTTCACGAATTTTTCATGATATGCAGTCAAACTTCCGACTGCCGGGAATTTTGCAACATGCCCACTGACGCGAACATGCCTGCGTAAAACTCAGCCTTGCGCTCCACCTTCATGGGATACGCCCTCGAGCTGCTTGGCATACGGTAGAGCCTGAGCTCGCGGCCTTCGAAGGAAAAAGCTGACGACGCGCCGACCTTGGGCGGCTTTATGCCGAAATGCGACGTGAAAACGTCAGTGGCTTTTTGTCCCGTTGTCACAACAGCCACGCATTCCGGCAGACGCCGTAGCAGCGCATCGAGGTCGGTCTCGCTTACTATTTCGAGGTCTTTGTCCGACGCCGTATTCCTGGTACGCCGCACTGCGCAGGCTGTGTCATAAAGCGCTATGCCCTTGCCTGTCAGGAATTCTACAATGTCGTCACGGCGGAATGTACCGCCGGCGCGGTCGACAAAATGCTCCTTATCATTGAAGAACACTATGCCGAAGATGCGCCACATGTCATTGATGAAATTGGGATAGAAGAAGTCCATACACCAACGCCTACGCGCAGGCGGAAAGCTGCCCAGCATAAGCAGGCGCGCCCCTTCTGGCATGAACGGCTCGAGCGGATGCTGCTCTACGTCGCTCATTTCTGCTCCTTTACAAGATAAACCACTACGGGCAGGTGGTCGCTAAACCCGTCGAGCCATATTCCGCTGGCATGCGTACGCTTAGGTGTGCCTTTGTAACGGCCTTCCGTATTCATGAGATAGTCGCGGCGGAATATCTGGTTTTTCCAGTATTTCAGTGTTGAAAAGTCTTTCTTGCCGTCAGTATTGACAAGGTTGGGCGTCATAACAATCTGGTCGAACAGGTTCCACGAGCCCTGGTATGACAATGTTCCGGTGCCCTGCTTGACAAGTATGTTGTACCACGGGTTATACATACAGCCATCCTTTACGTCCTTGACCTCGGGTTTGGCACCAAGTATGTCTTTCATGCTCTTGTTGGTAGGGTCGTCGTTCATGTCGCCCATTATGAACACCTTGGTAGCAGGGTCCACACGCAGCAGCGAGTCCTTTATGTCCTTCACGAGGTATGCCGCACGCTCACGGTAGGCAGGACCCGAAAAGCGGCTCGGCCAATGGCACACGATGACCGTTACCGGTTCGCCGGCCATCTCGCCACTTACGGTAAGGAATCCGCGCGTCTTGAAGTCGCTTTTCATCGTCTCGTCAGGCACGTACGGCAGAAGTTTAGCGTCCTTTACTTCGAAGAGCGACGGGTTATACAGCATTGCACAGTCGATTCCACGTGTGTCGGGACCTTCTATGTGTACATATTTATATCCACGCGCGCGCAAGGGCTCCTGGGCGGTGAGGTCGTCGAGCACTTTCGAGTTCTCAACCTCAGAAAGTCCTATCACGGCGCAGCCCACATCGGGCAACACGTCGGTGCCCATGTCGGCAAGCGCGCGTGCCATGTTGCGCAGCTTATGGGTGTATTTCAACCCGTTCCACCTGTATGAACCGGTAGGCAGGAACTCGCGGTCGTTCTTGCCTGCATCATGACAGGTGTCGAAAAGATTCTCCTGATTGTAAAAGCCTACGGCGTAAACAGAAAATTTTTTCTGGGCGTTGCCGCATACTGCCACCAAAAGAAGTGACAATACTAAAAACAATGATAACTTATTCTTCATGTCGTTGCAATATATTAACATTAAGGCAAGCGCAAACACGTGAATTTGACCAAAGTTACTTCAAATCACCGAGCACATGTAAATTTTATGCAAAGATAGCGCAAGTTTAATAAAATCCAAAATAAAAGTTTTATTTTTTCAACACACACGCACCTTGTAACACATTTGTAAATCCGTGAAAATAATCCAGGGCAACATTCACGGGCGCACCATTCACACAATGCGGCAAAAAGCCTTGCAAGGACCTGACAGCATGCTGAAAAACACATGAAAAACAAAAGGTGGCATATTGCGCCGTCAAAGGCATCCTTTTGCAAGGCAATATGCCACCTTTTACATCATAAAAGGCAACCTTTTGCAAACAGTGGCAACAAGCGTTAACAACACATGCACCAACAGGGCTCAATTAATAGAGCCTTTTACAAAAATGCACACGCGATAATTTCGCCCAATCGAAAAATTGCATTATCTTTGCGCCGCAATAAAAGTTTCGATAATGAACCGTATATACTCAGTGTGGAGATACATCTGCCGCAGGAAATACCTTATTGTCACGGTGCTTGGTATTATTTTAGTTGGTTTCGTAGGAGAAAACAGCATACTGAAACATGTCCAGAACCGCATGCAGGTAAGCAGGATGAAAGAAGAGATAAGCAATTACGACGCCCAGCACGAAGAAGCAGAGAAGACGCTTAAAGAGCTAAAGCACAACCCGAAGGCAATAACGAAAATAGCACGCGAACGTTATTTCATGAAAGCCGACGACGAGGACATATTCGTATTGAGCGACGACAACAAAACAGAAGAAAATACAGAAAACGGAAATGAAACAGCTGAATAAGTTACAGACAATAATTTTCCTTGCGGGAGCCGTACTTATGGTGATAGGTGCAGGCATATACGTTTTCAGCGCATGGGCGGCAGCTTCGATAATTTTCGCGGCAGGCGCAATAGCATTCGCCACCATGCAAATGATGCAGACATACGAAGGCAACAGCATTACCGTACGCAGGCTGCGCCGCATAATGGACATCGGCGACGTTATGTTCATACTCTCGGCCGTACTCATGCTTGAAAACTCGTTCCAGTTCCTGCTGCCGCTGTTCCTTAAATATTTCGAGAACGGATATTACCACTACGTGACTTACATCCACAACAACTGGGTGGTACTGTTGCTGATTGCGGCAATTATCGAGATTTACACCACCCACCGCATATCAAACGAACTTAAAAAAGACAATCAATAAGATGTAATAATGCGGCACAGGCACGGACGCGTCAGCAAACCGTGCCTCCATACTGCATACAGCCTGCTAAAAAAAAACTAAAAGACAGCGCATTTGTTTTAAATAGCATAAATTTATTTTTATACATCAATAATACATTGTAATTTTGTGACGACATAATAACACGAATCTATGATAAGAACTCTTTACGCTCTATTCACAATATTGTCGTTCGTATCCTGCGCGAACACGTACAACATCCAAGGCTCGTCAAACGTACCTACGCTTGACGGACGCATGCTGTTCCTCAAGTCCTACGAGGGCGACGACATGAAGAAAATTGATTCATGCGATATAATACACGGTGAATTCAATTTCAGCGGGACCCTTGACTCGACCAAGATAGTGATGCTCTTCATGGACGACGAAGGAATAATGCCCGTAGTGCTCGAAAGCGGCGAAATAACAATAAACATCGACAACACACAACAGAAAGTAAGCGGTACGCCGCTTAACGAGAAACTGTTTGCATTCATCGAGAAATACAAACAGCTCGAAAGCGAGGTGAACGAGCTTGGACACCTGCAAAGCCAGGCTATAATGGACGGCAAGGACCTCAACACCGTGAACATGCACCTTGCCGAAAAAGCAAGCCAGATAGCCGAACGCGAAGACAAGCTGGTAACATCTTTCATTGTTGAGAATTTCGACAACGTACTCGGTCCGGGTGTATTCTTCATGATGACAGCAGGCCACCGTTATCCTGAACTTTCACCGTGGATAGAAGACATAATGAGCAAGGCTACCGACAAGTTCAAAAGTGACCCGTACGTAAACGACTATTACAGGAAAGCACAGCAAAACCAAGCTATAATGAACGGCACGGCCGTGCCGGACGAAGTAACAATGCCCGCAGGTGATGCGCCGACGCCTAACGAGATGGCTGCCCCGGCAACAGGAAGCGTAGCAGACTCGACGGCAGCGCCTTTGGGCCAATGATGCAAGCCTGGCAAGACACAGGCATATAAGTTTGTTTATGAGAACACTGATAGGACACGCCACAATTGTAAACGAAGGCAAAGCAACAAAAGGATCAGTCGTAATTGAAAACGACCACATAACAGACATTCTAAAGGAAAACGAAACACCCCGCGGACTCTTCGACAGCATAGTCGACGCCACGGGGTGTTTCGTATTGCCGGGAGTCATAGACGACCATGTACACTTCCGCGAGCCGGGACTCACGGCTAAAGCCGACATGGAGAGCGAAAGCCGTGCTGCGGCATACGGCGGGGTGACATCATTCTTCGACATGCCGAACACAGTCCCGCAGACTACGACGCATGAAGCCCTTGACGAAAAATTCAAGATTGCCGCCGGCAGCAGCCACGTAAATTACTCGTTCTTCTTCGGAGCGACAAACACCAACGCCGGCCTCTTCAGCAGTCTCGACGTACACAGGATTCCCGGCATCAAGCTGTTCATGGGCTCGTCGACGGGCAACATGCTCGTCGACCGTGTAGAAGCCCTTGACAGGATTTTCGCCACTGCCCCGTTGCCAATCATGGCACATTGCGAAGACACGGGCATAATAAACGACAACATGAAAGCGGCAAAAGCCGCCTTCGGCGACGACCCTGACGTTACGCATCATCCTGAAATACGCAGCGAGGAGGCTTGTTACAAGTCTACCGAACAGGCCGTGCGCCTTGCCAGGAAGCACGGTGCACGCCTGCACGTGGCACATCTTACGACGGCACGCGAGCTTGAACTGTTCGAGCCGTGGACAAGCTCTATTCCGCAAATAACGGCTGAAGCCGTCATAGCGCACCTGCTGTTCACCGATGAAGACTACAAGACGCTCGGTACAAGGATAAAATGCAACCCTGCCGTTAAAGGCAAGAGCGACCGTGAAGCACTACGCAAGGCGCTGGCAGACGGACGCATAGCGGTAGTAGGCACAGACCATGCCCCCCATCAGTTTGCCGACAAACAGGGCGGATGCGCCCACGCGGCATCAGGCATGCCGATGATACAGTTCTCGCTGTTGACCATGCTCGAACTGGTAGACGAAGGAGTGCTCACCATAGAACGTGTTACTGAACTGATGTGCCACCGTCCGGCTTTGCTTTTCGACGTCAACGGACGCGGATTCATACGCAAAGGCTACAAGGCCGACATCGCAATAGTGCGCCAGTGCAATCCGTGGACAGTCACCGACGACATTATCCAAAGCAAATGCGGCTGGAGTCCGCTTACGGGACATACGTTCAGGTGGAAGGTGGAACATACCTTCTGCAACGGCCGCCACATACTTGACAACGGCAACTTTGACAACGGATGCCGTGGCGAAGAAATAAGATTCAGATAATACCCTAAAGGCCGGCATTAACAAAAGACCGGCCATCATAACCAAAGACACAAAATGATTGCACGCATCTTCATATACCTGCTATTGTTCATCACCCTCCCCGACATTTATCTCGACCGCCGTTTCCTGCGCCGTCGCACACGATACCTGTGGTGGCAAAGGGTGTTGTGGTGGCTTCCTGGAGCGTTCATGTTCGTTTACACCATCGTGCTTGCATGCGACAAGAACTTCGCACCAGAAATCCTCGCGTTGCTGCACATCTATCTGCTGCTCTTGGGAGTGCTTATAACTCCGAAGTTCATATTCGCCCTTTGCTCGTTCCTCGGCTGGGCACATTGTCGTTTCCACCATACAAAAAACAACTGGGGAAACCTCGTAGGACTAATTCTGGCCCTTGTTGTGGATGCGTACGTAATATACGGAGCAACAATAGGATTCAAGAAATTTGAGGTCAGGCACGAGGACTACTACTCGGCCGACCTGCCTGCCGCTTTCGACGGATACAAGATTGTACATTTCAGCGACGCGCATGTAGGAACTTACGGAACGGTGTACGCCAGCGTACTTGAAAAGGCTATCGACAGCATTAACGCACAACAGGCTGACATGGTGGTATTTACAGGCGACCTGCAAAACATGGAGCCAAAGGAGATTTATCCCTTCATGCCAACTTTAAGCCGTATAACAGCCAAAGACGGAGTATTCTCCGTTCTGGGCAACCACGACTATTCAGGATACATAAAGGCTGACCGGAATACAAAAATTGCAAACGAGAGGGAACTTATAAGCCTTGAACGCCAGATGGGCTGGGATTTGCTGCTTAACGGGAATTGCGTAATCAGGCGCGGCAACGACTCCATAGTAATAGCAGGCATGGAGAACGACGGCGGCAAGAGATTCCCTCAAAAAGGAGACGTAAAGAGGACGATTGCCGGCATCAAAGGCAACGCATTCGTAATAATGCTCGAGCACGACCCGACATCGTGGCGCAAAAAGATACTGCCTCAAAGCAACGCACAACTTACGTTAAGCGGACATACGCATGCAGGACAAATGGCCGTATTCGGACATTCGCCGGCTGAAATAAATTATAAGGAATGGTTCGGCATGTACCACGAAGGCAACCGTGCGATAAACGTTACAGCCGGCATGGGTGGCTTCATTCCTTTCAGGCTCGGCGTAAGCAACGAAATTGTCGTAATAACACTGCACAGGAAATAGCAGCATCGGCACTGATACGGAAACGGCTCCCGCAGGCTTATGGCAACTGCGGGAGCCGTTTATCATTATATAATAATTATTACTTGTACTTTTCCACCAAACCTGAATGTATTGCCTTATAACTCTCGTCCATTAAACGGCTTATGTTATCGGCACCTTGCGACTGTGGATAAATCGGTGCGTGAATGGTTAGCGTCAACTTGCGACGGCGTACCCAATACCATTTGCTTGTACGCGGCAGCACGTCAAACGAACCGTTGATAGTAAGCGGCACTACAGGCAACTGCAGTTCGTCCGCCAGCATGTATGCGCCACGCTTGAATGTTCCCATGCGTCCCGTATAAGTACGCGAGCCTTCGGGGAATACAACAACGCTCATTCCGTTTTTCAGGGTCATGCGCGCCTTGTCGTAAGTCTCCTTAACCTTGCTCGGTCCGCGTTTGTCGACAAATATCTGATGCGACTTCTCGCATGCAAAGCCTACAAACGGAATCTTACGCAACTGGCGTTTCATCATCCACTTGAAGTTGCGGCGAAGATGTCCGAATATCAGGAAAATATCAAAAGAGCCCTGATGGTTGCTAACAAAAACGTAAGACTCGCCGTGTTTTAAATTCTCGCGTCCTTTAACCTCAACCGGCAGCAGAAGCACCTTCAGCACCAATGTAGACCATATCACTGGCGGATAATAACCCCAAAAATGGCCATTGCCGAGAGTACAGCCGATACTCGTTACGACAGAAGTCAATATCGTAAGGAATATTACTATCGGTAAAGCAATGAAAATCTGGTAAACTCGATATATGTATTTCATTGTAATGAAACGTTTTTCGTTATTCAACCAATTAGCTGATTTTAGGATACTTACGGGTCCACCCGTCCCAACGCAACCGCATGACGCCGAAGAACGCCTCGCCGAATATGCCACCGCTCATCTTCGACACGCCTTCGCGCCTGTTCACGAAAATTACCGGCACCTCCTTTATCTTGAAACCTATCTTATAGGCGGTGTATTTCATCTCGATTTGGAAGCCGTATCCCTTGAACCTGATCTTGTCAAGCTCGATAGTCTCAAGCACCTTACGGCGATAACACTTGAAGCCGGCCGTCGTATCGTGAACCTTGAAACCGGTAACAAACCTCACATATTTTGAAGCAAAATAACTCATCAGGACACGTCCAATCGGCCAATTCACGACATTAACCCCACTGACATACCTCGAACCGATAGCAACATCGTAACCCTCGTCATGGCAAGCCGAATAAAGGCGCGGCAAGTCATTCGGGTCATGGCTGAAGTCAGCATCCATCTCGAAAATATAGTCGTAACCATGGGCCAACGACCACTTGAAGCCCGTTATATAGGCAGTTCCAAGTCCAAGCTTTCCGCTACGTTCAATGATGAACAACCTGTCACCGAACTCATTGTCAATCAGACGATGCACGATGGCCGCCGTCCCGTCTGGCGAACCGTCGTCGATTACAAGAATATGGAAGCACTTTTCAAGATTGAATACCGCACGGATTATTTTCTCGATATTCTCTTTCTCGTTGTATGTCGGAATAATTACGATGCTGTCACTTTTGTTCATCATGCTTACTTATTAGAGGTTTACATACTGCAAAATTAGCATTTTTATTTAAATATGACGACAGTTTTTCAATATAAATCCGATAAAAGCATGAAATCTGCGCATTAAAAGAGCTTTTTAGTAAAAATAACAGATTGCGAAATTAAGAGGAAAGTGAAACAAGTATCAAGTAAATTATTTACATCACAACAGATGTCTGGTTATCCATAACAAACCGCTTGTTTACAACTAATAAAACGGCTGCTTTCGTATAAAAAACAGCCGAGTTTTGCATTGCAAACAGCAAGTTTATGATTTAAAACCAATACACATCATTTTGCTTACGGTTTATTACGAATAAATCATTCATACTGACCGTATACAAATATTACAATGCGTTTCAATTACGATTTTTTTGACATGGTAAAAAAGCTACAAGCGTTTTACAGCAAAAATCAACCCGGTATTTAAACAAAGAAAAAAGAAAGAGGAGACTCAGACCTAAAGAAACAACCAATGGCTGAAAGTCTGAATCTCCTCTTTACAAAGACCGTCAACTCTGCTTATTCTTCGCAGTCGTCTTCAGAAACCTTTACTATGCGTTGTGCGTTCCGTGCCCTGTTTGCAATTATCAGCGGAACACGCTCCACCACTACGACCGACGTGTCAAGTCCCAAAGCGTTAGGCTCTCCAATACCGATCCTGCGGATAAGGGCATAAAGGCTCATCAGCAGGTTCTGTTTACGGTCGCGTGAATCTTCAGGATAATATATCCTATGAATAATGATAAAACAGAAGTCACCGGGTATCTTGTTCTTACGTAAAGAAGGATAAGAACTCGTAAGTTCCAGTTCGCCGTCGGCAACAAGGTCTTCAACGACCTGCCTCAGGTAAAGGCTTACACGCGGCTCTATGCGGAAGCCTATGCGCATGTTGACGCTGAACAATGTATCCTTTATCAATGTGGAGCAGGTGTACTCGAGCGTGTCGGGCGTATCGACAAACTCAAGGTTAATCAGCCAGTAATGGTCGGCGCGTTTGGGTTGCTTGTTGATTATTGAATACAGCAACTTGTCGTCCACACACCCGTCCTTGTGCGCGTGGTTGACATAGACAAGATTTGAAGCGTACTTAGGTATGCTCTCGTCGGCCTTAATATCGGAGATAATTCCGTAATAATCGCTCAAACGCCTGGTCGACATGTAGCGGCGGCGTATCTTCTGCGCCCCCACCCACACGAACATTATGAAACAAATCAATCCTCCGATAAGCAATGTAAACCAACCGCCGGCTACGAACTTCGACAAATTGGCTGCAAGGAAAATGCCCTCAATCACACAATAACCGCCGACAAAAAGCACGGTCAACGCACGTGAGACGCCACGCATGCGCAAATAGAAACCCAACAGCTGTGTCGTCATCAGCATAGTTATGGTAATGGCAAGACCGTAAGCCGCTTCCATATGGTTTGAGTCACGGAACAGCAACACAGTGAAAACCACTCCTATGTACATTGCAAGGTTCACCATGGGAATGAACAACTGCCCTTTCACGTTTGTAGGATGCTTGATGCGCATGCGGGGCCAGAACCTCAAGTTCATGGCTTCACTCAATATCGAGAACGAGCCGCTTATTAGGGCCTGGCTTGCCACGATGGCCGCCCCGGTAGCCATTACGATTGAAAAGAGCAATATGCCTTGAGGCATAATGGCGTAGAACGGATTTTCATTGCCAACAGCCATGTCCGGATTTGACAGCACCCATGCGCCCTGTCCGAGATAATTCAGGATGAGCATTGACTTTACAAATATCCAGCTTATCGTGATGTTGCGCTTGCCGCAATGACCCAAGTCGGAATACAAGGCTTCGGCACCCGTAGTACAAAGGAACACCGCACCAAGTATGAGGAACCAATGCGGCGACTCAATCAGCAAGCATATAGCAAAATAAGGGTTGAAAGCCTTCAACACCTGGGGACAAGCCACCAGACCGATTGTGCCAACAATGCCCAGCAATAGGAACCAAAGCAGCATGAACACACCGAACGGCCGTCCGATATGCTCCGTGCCGAAACGCTGTACGAAAAATATTACCGTAATAATGCCAAGGGTGATTGGGATTACTGGCAATTCCGGGTCGATGCCCCTAAGTCCCTCTATCGCAGTGGTTACAGTAATGGCAGGGGTAATAATACCGTCGGCAAGCAACGTGCCCGCCCCTATTATGGCTATCATGTAAATCCACTTCCTCCTGTGTTTTCGCAGAAGGGCGTAGAGCGCAAGTATGCCTCCCTCGCCGTTGTTGTCGGCATTAAGGGCTACCAACACATACTTTATTGTAGTTTGGATGGTCAGCGTCCAAATAATGCACGAGAGCGCGCCCAAGACATAATTGGTGTCAAGCGTCTCGCCCGTGTTTACAATAGCTTTCATTACATAAAGCGGCGACGTTCCTATATCGCCGAAAACAATACCCAATGTAACAAGCAACCCGGCAAACCCGACCTTATTCATAGCCTGGGATGTACCGTCGTGTAATGTTCTTGCCATAAAACGTTAGTTTGTTATTATATTATTAATCTCTTTTTACGCGCTGCAAATATAAAGCAATATTTCAATCGTTTCCACTGACGCATACCATTACTTGCCAATTCGGGCCAAAAATTGACATACATCATTAACAGACGAAACTTTAGCCTGTATTCGAGACAGCATTACACAAGTAGGATAATGCAGCAGAACTAATACCTACAACCAACAAACAACCTTTATCACACCTTCAGCTGGCCGATATTTACCGCTCTAAAATACATCTTTGATTCGATAGCATAAAAAAAGCGGAAAACCTTATAAAGGATTTCCGCTTTTTTATTGAAGGGTGGAGGGTGGGGCTCGAACCCACGACATTCAGAACCACAATCTGACGCTCTAACCAACTGAACTACATCCACCGTGTTATAAATGCCTTATCTCTTAAGGCGGTGCAAAGATACGGGATTTATTCGATTCCGCCAAATAAATCCCGTACTTTTTTCGTTTTTTAATTATTTTGCAGGTGTCTTAGGAGCTTGCGGAGCCTGATTTGCAGTTCCTTCAGCAGGAGCGGCCTGCTTAGCCGGAGCAGCCTGCTTTGTCTGGCTTGCGCCAAATCCAGGCAGATTGTTAGGATTGGTCTGCTGCTGTTCGGTTGCGTTTCTTTCTATAACGCTCTCCGATGTGGTTGCCTTCGGAGCAACATAAGCACAGATTACGCTCAGAATTACCATTGCGATGGCAAGTCCCCAAGTTGTCTTTTCAATGACATCCGTAGTCTTGCGGACACCCATGATTTGGTTTGAAGATGAGAAGTTGGATGCAAGTCCTCCACCTTTTGATTCCTGTATCAGCACTATTCCTATCATCAGCAGTGCCACCAGTACGATTAAGATTACAAATAATGTGTACATTGTCTTTATTTATATTTATTATTTATTATCAGTTTTTCCAAAAACCTGATTTGGTCTGCAAAGTAAGCATTTTTTTTTGGATAATTCAAATTTAAACGCTTAATAATTTCCAAAGCCTTTGAATATCGCCCCTGCTTTATGTAAATCTGGGCTAAAGTCTCTGTAAAATATTTCTCATCGCCTTCTTTTTTCTCACTGCCTTCAAGTTCGGGCAGATACTCTGGCTCGTCCTTGAGCTCTATCTTTCCGTTCTCGTTGTTTATGAAATTGTCGATAAGGTCTTGTCCCTTCATTGCAGGGCTCTCGTCTGCCGAATTGGATTCGTCATCACTCTCTGATTCAAGCAAATACGCAACATAGTCTATTGCCGCGTCTGCCGGTGTAGGCTTGCGCTTCTTGCGTGTTTCCTTGTCCTTTACCTCTTCCGTATCGGCTGGTATTGAGTCAAGGAACTGGTCGATGAGCGATATCGTACGGCTGCCACCGCTGCCATCCTTCTCCTTCACGGCAGCTTGCTTCTGCTTTTCCTTCTCGGCCATGCGCAACCTGTAATGTGCGGCCTCGACAAGGTTGAACACCACCTTGCGGTCGGTCACATATACGGCCGAGCGCCTTAATTCCTCGTCGAAAGAAGGGTCGTGGAGCAGATACAGGTTCTGCAACAGCAGCAAACGAGCTGTCTGGAAATACGGATATAAAGCAAGAAGAGAACGCAAATCGTACAGCGTTTCCTTATCCATCAGTTCCGGATGTTTTATCAATTGCTCTAAATCCATAGGCTTATTTAAGGCTTACCAGTTAGCAACCGTCGCATTGAATATCTGGTCTGTTATGTCTTCAACCATTTGCGTTACAAGCTCTTCCTGTACCGAAGTAAACGATGTCGTCGTCTCAAATGAAGCTGTAGCAGTAAACTGCCGCTCGAAGTCCTCGCTATGATTGGCGTTGTTTGTGAACCTTACGTTGACCGTCATTGACAGTTCAGCCTGTGCCGACGTTCCTTCAGCCGTCACAGACTTGTTCCTTTGCGAATACTGGGTTATCTCGCCCTCTATCTTCAGGTCGCCGTTGTTCTTGACCTGTATGAGGCGCGTATTGTTGGCGAAGATGTCTTTCAGCTCATTGTTGAATATGCTTGCCATGGGCGCCCATACGTAGCTGGACCTGATCGGGAAATCAGCTATCTGGATGGTCTTTGTCTTCGTATAGTCGATGCTTGCACCGTTGAACTTGTATGAAACGCTGCACGACACCAGGCATATTACGACTGCAACCAGCATCGACAGCCGCCTGAAGCGCGGGCTGCCGGTACCGGTAATACGCCACCTCGTGTATGATTTGACCTTATTTTTCAAGTCCATATTGCTTAATCCTCCTATACAGGGTGCGGTCTGATATTCCAAGCTCCTTTGCCGCCTTCTTCCTGTTACCGCCGTTGCGCTCGAGCGCCTTTTCTACCATCTGCCTGCCCAAGTCGTCAAGGTTCAGGCTCTCGGGCTCAGATATTTCCTCCGCTACGGCATCCTGCACCACGGGCGCCTGCCTTTGCGCCGGACGCGCCACGGGCACGCCGTCTGATATTATCGCAGGGAAACCTGGATCCTTACGCTCTACGGCGTTTACCTGCGCCATGTCTATCTGTTTCCTGAGACTGTTCATCTCGCGGCGCAGGTCGCTGACGTTGCCGCGCAGTTCGTAAAGTATCTTGTACAATATTTCGCGTTCGCTCTCGAACGAATGGCTGCCGCCTCCGGAGCTTATCGTAGCAAGCTGCGTGCTCTCGACGTTTTCAGGTATGAACTTACGTATCGCCATGCCGTCAATCTCACGCTTCTCGCTCAACACAGACATCTGCTCGGTTATGTTCTTCAGCTGCCTTACGTTGCCGGGCCACTTGTACTTCATCAACGCGGCTTTTGCCTCGTCGGTAAGGGTTATTTTCGGCAGTTGGTACTTGTCGGCCATCTGCATGGCAAACAGGCGGAACAGCAGTATTATGTCTTCGCCACGGTCGCGCAGGGGCGGCATCTGTATGGGTATGGTGTTCAGACGGTAATACAAGTCCTCCCTGAACCGTCCCTCACTTATTGCCTTGCGCATGTTGACGTTGGTGGCGGCAACTATGCGCACGTCCGTTTTCATTATCTTCTGTCCGCCTACACGGATGTACTCGCCCGTCTCGAGCACCCTCAGCAGCCTTGCCTGTGTGGCAAGCGGCAGCTCGCCCACCTCGTCAAGGAAGATGGTGCCCTTGTTAGCCACGCCGAAATAGCCTTCGCTCTCGCCTATCGCACCGGTGAAAGAGCCTTTTTCGTGGCCGAACAGCTCGCTGTCTATCGTACCTTCGGGTATGGAGCCGCAGTTGATGGCAAAATACTTCTCGCGCCGGCGCGGAGAGTTGTCATGGATAATACGCGGTATTATTTCCTTACCGACACCGCTCTCGCCTATTATAAGCACGGACAAGTCTGTCGGTGCCACCTGCAAGGCAACATCGAGAGCCCGGTTCAACGCGTCGCAGTTGCCGACGATGTTGTACCGCTGTTTTACCTTTTGAAGCTCCGTAGTGTTCATTTAGCTGACAAAATTACGCATTTTATTTTAATTATGCAAAACGCCCGTGTAAAATATATGTTTAATTAATGATGTATGGTGGATTATGATTAATTTTGCACATTGAAAAAACCTGATTATGATTGGAACGATTGTCAATACGTGCGCGATAATTGCCGGCACCATTGCAGGAACAATTCTCAACCGTGGAATAAAAGAAAGATACAAGACCGCATTATACAACGCCCTCGGACTTGCCAGCCTCATGATAGGGCTTAACGCCGCCATAAGCAACATGCCCAAGAGCAAGTTTCCCGTGCTGTTCATACTTTCGCTGGCCATTGGCAGCGTGGTCGGCACGGCGGCCGACATAGACGGGAGGTTCAGGCGCGCCGTGGAACGCCGCTCGAAGACAAACAACGGGCGCAACCTGGCCGACGGGCTGTCGACCGCCATACTGCTATACTGCATCGGACCGCTGTCGATGCTCGGCCCGGTGATAAGCGCGCTCAACGGCGACAACACGTTCCTGTACACCAACGCCACGCTCGATTTCGTATCTTCAACCATATTTGCGTCGACTTATGGCATTGGCATGATTCTCGCCGCCCCGGTGCTTTTCTGCTGGCAAGGACTGTTCTACCTTGTAGCCGAAGTATCAAGCTCGGCGGTAAGCGAGGCGCTCATGGCCGAACTGCTGATTGTCGGCGGACTGATGATAACAGGCAGCGGACTGTCGCTGCTCAACATTAAGGACTGCAAGACGCTCAACCTGCTGCCTTCACTGCTGGTGCCAGTGGCGTGGTTTGCCGTCAAGGCACTGTTCTGACCGGCCACAAGTATCGTTTAACCATGAATTTAATTCCAAAAACAAGTATGAAAATTATCAAAACCGCAAAATTATTATCAATCATCGCAGCCGTAATAATACCTTGCTCGTGCAACGGCAGCAAACAGCCGGCGCAAGAAAACGAAAACAACAATACGGAAGGAGTGACTGTAATGAAGATGGGCAATGACCTGACGCTTATGGCCATCAACGACAACGACGGTGAAAAACGCATGCCCAACTCGCTCTTCTACGGCGATGACGACTCGGCGAAAGTAGACAGCCTCTCGCCCGAAGGCTCCGTACCGTCGTCGATAAGCTGCTTCATCGTAGAGACCGGAGGCAAGAAGATATTGTTTGACACTGGCAACGGAACCGCGCGCGGCGGCAAGCTCGTGGAGCGCATGAAGAACGCCGGCATCGAGCCTGGCGACATAGACGTGCTGATGCTGACGCATTTCCACATGGACCACCTTGGCGGCATGGTGCAAGAGGGCAAGAAGGTATTTGCCAACGCCGACGTCTACGTACCCGAAAAGGAATACGCCGCATGGATGGCGATGAGCGGCAACAACGCCAAGGAAGCCATGAACGTGTTGGCTGCATACAATGACCGCCTGCACAGATTCACTTACCAGGACACCCTGCCACTGGGAGTGAAGGCCCTGCCTGCACCCGGACATACGCCGGGGCACACGGTATACCAAACAGGCAGGCTGCTCATTGTGGGCGACCTGATGCACGGATACGACTTGCAGATACAGGACCTTGACATCTGCCCGTCCTACGACATGGACAGGAAGCAGGCCATAGAGTCGAGGAAAAAGTATGTGGACTACGCAAGGCGCAACAAGCTGACGGTGGCAGGCATGCACTTCCCCGGCAACGGCGTCAAGGAAAACTTGTAAAACAACAATGACACACCCCGGCCGTCAATGATGATTACCACCAAAAGACGGCCGGGGTTACAGAATGCCGGCAGGCAAGCAAGGAGCCTGCGCCATTTACTTTTCAAGCATGACGCTCCTTGTCCACTCTCTTATGGCGTCCTCGCTTGCGCCGTTCAACAGCTTGCCCTCGTTCCAATCAAGGGCGGGATACGTCTTTTCAAGCGTTCGCACACTGTTGCTTATCCCGCTTCCGCCCGACGTAGCGAACGGAACAATCATTTTACCTTTCAAATCATTACTCTCGATAAAAGTGTTGACAACCCTCGGAGCCTCGTCCCACCAGATAGGGAAGCCTATGAATACGACGTCGTAACCGGCAATGTCGACGCCCTCTTCCTTCAGTGCGGGACGGGCTTTAGGGTCGTTCATCTCGACCGAACTGCGCGACTTCTTGTCGTTCCAGTCCAAGTCGGCAGACGAATACGTCTCCTTCGGGACAATCTCATACAGCGTGCCGCCCGTGGCTCCGGCAATGCTGCGCGCCACTTCTGCCGTGTTTCCGGTGGCAGAGAAGTAGGCTACTAATGTCTTCGGATTGTTTTCCATGTTCTTTTTCTCCGTTTTTTGTGCGCAGGCGGTAAAGCATACGGCTGCAACCGCCGCAATTGTGATTAAGATCTTGTTCATAAATATTAGGTTATCTGTTGTTTTACTTGATTTTCAATCCGGGAATAAGAGGTTCAACGTCAACAAGTTCCAGTTCTTCGACCATGGCCGACGTTCCTTTTTTGTATTTGTTAAAATGCGGTGTGGACAGATGTTTCCTGTAAGCCGTAGTATCCGAGTAAATTTCAAGGATGGTTATCTTGTTTGGCCTGTCCTTTTCAGCAGTAGCATACAGAGTCAGAACGCCCGGTTCAAGCCTCATCGATGCTTCAATCTCCTCCTTCAGTAAACCGTTGTAGGCATCGAGCATGTCCGGCTTTACCGTTATCCTTGACAGGCGTACAAGATTAACACCGGCCTTTATCGTCCGGGCATATTCCTGCTTTATTATGCCAAGAGCCTTTATTGCTGCCGGAAAACCTATATAAGGCAGGCACTGTATTATTGCCGCAGTCATAATTTCAGGTGTGTTGCCTACGTTCACGTTTCCATGATAATGGGAGCGTAGCTGGCTTTCAGCTCCAACAGTAGCCAGCACGCAGTAGCCCAGCAGCTCGCGCGTCTTAAGGTCAAGAGCGCCACGGCTGTATATCTCTCCGAAGAAATAGTCTGTAAGGAAACGCTCAACGTCATTGCCCATACCACCAGGCACACCCTCCATCGCAGAAGATATGCCGCCCGGATAAAGCCTGTCCTGGATGGCCTTGCCCGTGTCATGGCGGCTGCCGTCAGTCACACAGCCCTGACTTTCAAGAGGCAACTCTATGCCGTGTTCCTCAAAAACTGCATTGACAGCCACCGTGGCGTTAAGCATCTTGGGGAACCCTATGAACGGAGCCGTAAGATAAATCACCTCACGCAGTTCTTCAGGAGAAACTCCAACATTGAGTGCGGCACCGGCGTGGGCTTCAAGTTGGGGTATGGCCTGCTGTGCGGCAAGAGTGATGCAGGTAATCATTTCGCGCTGCTTCATGGTAAGGCTGCCAGTCTGGAACACTTCGCCGAAGATGAACTTCTGCAGTATATCCATCATTTCCGGGTCTGTGCCCTGCCCTGTCAGCGCCTCGGCACCGAACAGCTGGCGGTAATTCAGTTTGCAAGCATCTATCCTATTCATCTTTTCTGTTGTTTGCGCTATCACCGGCAAGCAGCCTACAACGATGAAAGCCATTATTCCTAAAATCTTCCTCATCTGTAAAATATTTTCCATTCCTAATATAGTTGTCCATGTGTGCGCAGCGACTTTAACGGCATGCGTTTCCCAACCATATTGCAATACATGGCTTTTCATCTCATAAAAGGATGCCTTTTGCAGGCTGAGAGGCCATCTTTTGCACGGTAAGAAGCCATCTTTTGCAACGCCGTTTGCTGCGAACTGTTTCCCTGCTGCTAAAGTGTTGGATTTCAGTATATCTCCAGACTTTTCACAACAGTGCAAAGATAGCAAATCCGGATGAAATGTAATGTATCTGTTTCATCGGCAAATCAAAACATTTTACTGAATATAACTCCTACCGTAAGCTCACCGTCCATGACGGCTGGACCTGCAATGCGCAGCCTCTTTAAATCATTTTTATGCTATTTGCCGACAATCTCGTTTTTTTCCATTATCTTTGTCCGGCCCTTATCCTGTAATGACAGGCTGGGGCTTGGCATAAAGTATTGACCTGATTAGACTGAACAATTAAAAATATTATGGAAAAGAACAGAATAACGGAACTTTTCGGGATAAAGTATCCCATAGTACAAGGCGGAATGGTATGGTGCAGCGGCTGGAGGCTGGCGTCGGCGGTGAGCAACGCAGGCGGACTGGGCCTGCTCGGCGCAGGCTCGATGCACCCCGAAACACTTGCCGAACACATAGCCAAGATGAAGGAGGCGACCGACAAGCCGTGGGGCGTCAACGTGCCGCTGATGTATCCGGAAATCGACCGTCTGATGAAGCTCATCATCGACAGCGGCGTGAAGATTGTATTCACGTCGGCAGGCAGCCCCAAGAAGTTTACGCCGATGCTTCACGAGGCTGGGATAAAGGTTGTACACGTAGTGTCGAGCAGCAAGTTTGCACGCAAGTGCGAGGAAGCCGGGGTAGACGCCATCGTGGCAGAGGGCTTCGAGGCCGGCGGACACAACGGCCGTGAGGAGACTACTACGATGACGCTCATACCACAGGTGCGCCGCGCCACAAGCCTGCCGCTCATCGCAGCAGGTGGCATAGCGTCGGGCGAGGCAATACTTGCGTCGATGGTGCTCGGTGCAGAGGGCGTACAGATAGGTACGCTGTTCGCGCTGACAGAGGAGAGTTCGGCGTCTGATGCGTTCAAGCAGAAGTGCGTATCGCTGCAAGAGGGCGACACCATGCTCTGCCTTAAGAAGATTGCCCCTACCAGACTGGTTAAGAACACGCTGTACGACAAGGTGAAGGAGGCAGAGGACAACGGTGCGTCGGCAGACGAGCTGCGCGAGATACTGGGCAAGGCGGCGTCGAAGCGCGGCATCTTCGAGGGCGACATGGACGGCGGCGAGCTTGAAATAGGTCAGATAGCCTCGGCAGTAGGCAGCGTAAGGCCCGTAGCCGAAGTTATGCGCACGCTTGTCGAAGGATTCGACAAGGCGAAAGAGGCCATCAGGTAACAACACGCAACAAAGGAGCCGGGGGCTGCCGCAGCATGGAGTATGTTACATGACCGTGCGGCAGCTCCCGGCTCCTTTGTTTATAGTATATCTTGCAAAGTATATTCCCTACCCTTACTTGAACCCCTTGTTCAGCCATTTGCCCCTGAACAGGCGGACAAGGAATATCGTTCCGCGGAACGTCAGCTCTATTGCCATTGCCGTCCATACGCCGGGCAGGCCGTACACCGGGGCGAGCCATGCGGCCAGCGTAAGGCGGACGAGCCACATCGAGGCAAGGTTCATGCATGCAGGAACGAACGTGTCGCCCGCGCCGAGGCATACGCTGTATACGACTATCGAAGCGGCGAACATCGGCTCGGCAAAGGCTTCGATGCGCAACGACTGCGAGCCTAACAGGCGCACCTGCTCGTCAGGTGTCATTATGGCTATCATCTCGGGTGCCAGGACATACATCACTGCACCCATGAAAGCCATTACGCCCATGCCAAGGAACACCGTGCGGTAGGCAAAACCGCGCGCCAGCCTATGCCGGCCTGCGCCTATGCTCTGGCCTACAAGCGTGGTGGCCGCCTCGCCTATGCCGTAGCCCGGCATGTAGCAGAGGCTCTCGGCGGTGATTGCCAGCGTGTTGGCTGCTATGGCAATGTTACCGAGCGGGGCTACAATCATCGTGCTTACAATCTGCGCACCGCTCATCATCATGTACTGCGCGCCCATGGGCAGGCTTATCCTGGCGGCGTTGCGCAGGTAGTTCCACTGCGGGGCGAACGTCCACTTACCGTTCCTCAACGACAGTTCGGGCGAACGTACCGTGGCGAACCATGTCTGCAAGACGCCAGTCACCGTATAGGCAAGCGCCGTGCCGAGCGCAGCACCGGGCACGCCCATGCCTGCCCCGGGCATGGTAATGCCGATGCCGAAAAGCGAAACATGGCGAGTCTCATAAATAAGGAAGAAGTTGAACACCACGTCGAGCACGCACATAAGTATGCTCGTAAGGCTGGGTATGCGCATGTTGCCCGAACATTTCAGCATGCTCGACGACAGGACGCCTATCTGGTAGACGGGCAAAGCAAGGCAGTATATCATGAAATACGACGAGGCGTCGGCCTGGATGCTGGCATCACCGCCAAGCCAACGCGGCAGCGGACCGGCTATTGCCACGCATACCGACGTAAGTATTATCGTGAAAAGGGCCGTTGCCATAAGTCCCTGACGGAACACCTGGCGCGCCTTGCCGAAGTCGTTGGCGCCAATGAAGTGGGCAGCCTGCACCGAGAAACCGAGCGCAGCAGCCGACGTAAGTCCGCCGAAAAGCCACGTGGTAGACTCTACTATGCCTATCGACGCCGATGCCTCGGCGCCGAGCGAGCCAACCATCGACGCGTCGATGTAGAACATCATTATCGTTGTAAGCTGGGCCAGTATTGACGGCACACTGAGCTGGACTATCAGGTTCAGCTTCTGACTGCCGCTCATCTCGCGCCCGTCGCGTATCATTGCCAACAGCGCATTGTCCTTTGTACTTGAAAACATAGTGCAAATTTAATACTTTCCGGGCAAAGATATGACACCGCCCGGGGTAAAAAGAAAAACTGGAGCCTTCAACGAAGGCTCCAGCCGTAATTATCAACTTAATTATGAAACATTTTCTAAAATCAACGGAGGCCGTGTCATAATGCTTTCCCCGCCCCCGGGATACCTGTTGCTGTTAGTACAGCAAACAGGATTTTGAACATCTTGTTACCTAAACACTAACCTTTTTACCTTAATACCTATGAAACTTTCTCTTGTGCCTCACGGCACGCTTTGTTATCCTTACTAAAACAATCTTTTCTTATTACCTTATAACTTAATACCTATCAAACTAACACCTATTGTTTTGTTTTGACGATGCAAAGATACGACTGTTTGCGCACACAGCAAAGAAATACGACGTTTTTTTGCACCTTTACGCATAATTTTTGATATAAGTCAATAAACAAGCCCGCCTAATCCATCCGCATTGCCCCGACGGGCAGCCTGACTACCGCCCGTCGGCACGCAAAACAGGAAGCGGGGGAGAAGCCGGACTTAACCCTGCTTCTCCCCCGCACCGTATGCGTCAAGCGCGTATCTTGCGCCGTTCTATCACTCTGTCACCCACCTGCCGGGCGCCACACTCCAAGGCACCGGCGTTGTGCCGGCACGGTAGTATGCCAGCAGTTCGACGTCGAACACCAGCGTGCTGTAAGCTGGTATCGATCCGTTGTCAGCCGAACCATAGCCCAACTGGTAGGGTATGTACACGCGCCAACGGTCGCCTATGTGCATGTATTGCAGGGCTGTGGTGAAACCGTCTACCAAGCCTCCCACGTAAAACGTTACGGGCATGGCCGTTGCCGGATTGTAATCGCCCGTGTAGTTGCCGTCGAACACGTAACCCGACGGGTATGACGCCGACGGCATAAGACGGCCCTGGTAGTTAACCATCACCGAGTCAGAAAACATCGGGCATCCGCTGCCCGTGCCCTCCTTTATCACCTGCACGGCTATATAGTCGTAGTAGTCGGCCTGGATGGTGTCCTCGAGCGAGTAGCTCCTTATCAGCTTCCACGTGCCGTCCGCATTCTCGAGCGCCTGCCCGTAAATGTCGGAGAAGTACGTGTCGTTGCGCTCCTGCCATCCCTCAAACTCGTCATACGTGTCCTCGCTCTCGCTGCATGCCGTAAACGTGGCGGGCAGCAGCGCAAGCAACAGATACATTAAGTTATGTAGCTTCATCGTTACTGCAATTTTTCTAACAGGCTTGCTATGCTCACCTTGTCCTCTATTATGCCGCGCAGGTCGGCTATGTTGACGCGCTCCTGCTCCATCGTGTCGCGGAAACGCAGCGTCACCGTGTCGTTCTCGAGCGTGTCATGGTCAACCGTAATACAATACGGCGTGCCTATTGCGTCCTGGCGGCGGTAACGCTTGCCTATCGAGTCCTTCTCGTCGTACTGGCAGTTGAAGTGCAGCTTCAGTCCGTCGATTATTCCGCGCGCCTTCTCGGGCAGCCCGTCCTTCTTCAACAGCGGCATCACGGCCAGCTTCACAGGCGCAAGGGCGGCAGGCAGCTTCAGCACTACGCGCGTCTCGCCGTTCTCCAGCTTCTCCTCACAGTATGCGTGGCACATTATCGAGAGGAACATGCGGTCAACGCCGATCGACGTCTCGATGTCGTACGGAGTGTAGCTCTCGCCAGTCTGCGGGTCGAAGTACTTGATCGACTTGCCCGAGAACTTCTCGTGCTGCGACAGGTCGAAGTCGGTGCGGCTGTGTATGCCCTCCACCTCCTTGAAGCCGAACGGCATGCGGAACTCTATGTCGGTAGCTGCGTTGGCGTAGTGTGCCAGCTTCTCGTGGTCGTGGAAGCGGTAGTTCTCCTCCCCGAAGCCCAGTGCCTGGTGCCACTTCATGCGCAGCTCCTTCCACCTGTTGAACCACTCCATCTCCGTGCCCGGCTTGACGAAGAACTGCATCTCCATCTGCTCGAACTCGCGCATGCGGAAGATAAACTGGCGCGCCACTATCTCGTTGCGGAACGCCTTGCCTATCTGCGCTATGCCGAACGGTATCTTCATGCGCCCCGTCTTCTGCACGTTCAGGTAGTTCACGAAGATGCCCTGCGCCGTCTCCGGGCGCAGGTATATCTTGCTGGCCGCGTCGGCAGTCGAGCCCATCTCCGTAGAGAACATCAGGTTAAACTGGCGCACGTCAGTCCAGTTCTTGGTGCCGCTTATCGGGTCTACTATGCCCTCGTCCAGTATTATCTGCTTCAGCTCCTCCAGGTCAGGGCCCTGCATAGCCCTGGTGTAACGCCCGTGCAGGGCGTCGCGCTTCTGCTGGTGGTCAATTACGCGCGGGTTAGTCTCGCGGAACTTCGCCTCGTCGAAGGCCTCGCCAAACCTCTTGCGCGCCTTCTCCACCTCCTTGTTTATCTTCTCCTCATATTTTGCTATCTGGTCCTCTATCAGCACGTCCGCACGATAGCGCTTCTTAGAGTCGCGGTTGTCTATCAGCGGGTCGTTGAAGGCGTCAACGTGTCCGCTCGCCTTCCATATCGTAGGGTGCATGAAGATGGCCGAGTCTATGCCCACGATGTTCTCGTGCAGCAGCACCATGCTCTTCCACCAATACTCCTTTATGTTGTTCTTCAGTTCAACACCGTTCTGCCCGTAGTCGTACACCGCGGCCAGACCGTCATAGATGTCGCTGCTCGGGAATACGAAGCCATACTCCTTGCAGTGCGACACTATTTTCTTAAAAACATCATCTTGTGCCATTCTTTGTTTCCTTTACCTTATATCTTTATTTGTTATATTCCGATTAATAAGAGCCATGCGCCGCTTACAAAAGCCACCCGCGCACCCGCTTTTGCCTGCAAAGATAATGCAATTAGCCTTAAAAGCAAAATTATAAGGCGTTAAACAAGCTTTTTTATTGTTACCTTACACCGCAGCGTTTACAAAAGAAACGTTACTGTACGACATCTTGACGGCTGACTTACACCAATACAACAGCAAAGCCCATGGCTGACGCACAACACCATGGGCTTAACTGTTTAAACAAACAGCATGTATTAATCAAAATAAATGTTACTGGTTGGCTACAAAAATTTCCGCTTTATCCAAAAAGCCAATTCTATGACAACATCAATCCCCAATAACAGAAGAAACCACCAATTATTGAAACCAAAACTAAAACCTATGGATACAAGCATTATCCCTTCCAATATGAGCCGATATCCATAAGGCATAGCTCTCAGCTCATTCTTCACCGACCCAGGGCCGGTTGACATGGCTCCACTTATCTCTGGTTTAAACCCATCGCCATCAGGAACCACAATAACGAGCATCACAACAAGCAGGTCTGCCGCAAACTCGAACATAGAACCTACCAAACTTACAACATCAGACTTTACAAAATACTCAAGTGGCAATCCTATGGCATAAAGTGCGACGACAACCCAGAAATAGCGTCTCCATGTAAAGCGAAGGCGTGAGACAATCTTAAAAAACAGTTCTTCCATATACCTTACATTTATCATAAATTGAAATCGTAATTAACCCAAACTGATATAATAAGAAGAACCAGAATCGACCTTCACGTATTCATTGCCTGAACACAAACTCATTACACAGGCAGCCACCAAGGCACAGACAAAAAACAAAAACTTTTTCATAATAATAAAATATTATAATGTTAACCATATACCGGCGGCGATTTTCGCAACCGTCCTTTTCTCTTATCAGCAGTCAGGTCTGCCTTTGTCTTGTTTTCCAGCCGTGCCGAGCGCCGGTGTCGTCATATAATGTCGTTGCCCTTGTCGCTTTTCTTGTCGGGCGGGAAACCTATCAGGCTCATCACGCCCGACAGTCCGTCAGCCAACAAACCGATGACGGCAGTCACCAACACTGATACGACTGAAAAAATGTTTTTAACTTTCTTCGTCTTTTTCATTTGCAAAATTATATTATAGGTTCAACTTATCAATATTTCTGCGTGTGCAAAGCGTGTTCAAGCGGTGTGCATCTTCATGCACACTGGCATAAGCGTATGCGCACACAAGTGCAACTCGCTTATAATGAGCGTATTATCTTATCCCACTCCGCAGGTGAAGCCTTTTCGCCGAAAGCCTTGAAAAACAGTCTTCGCCGCACTGAAGTTATGGCTTCCTTGCTATGGTTGGTCATCTGGGCTATGTTTACCGGTGCCACGCCTATCTTTACCAACAGGCAAACACGGTATTCGTGCCTGCTCATGCTACATAGTTCGCGCACTTTACGCCCGAAGCCACAGTACACCCTGTTCACCTCCTCGTCCAATTCGCGCCACTCGATGTCTGTCAGCGACACCTGCTTAACAGGATACTCGCTTATCCTCTTCTGTACATTCATGTATGCGCCGGTAGCCACCAATTGTTCAAACCGTCCGTCGTGCCCGCCTGTTCCGGCAGCCTCAGCCTCGATGTGCCTTAACCGTTCTTTCTTGAAACGTCGCAACTGGGCTCGCAACCTGTTGCGTACAACGAGAAAAGCCGTCGCCAAAGCTAAAACAATACACAATGAACCGAGCACAACCAGTTTCACATGGTCATTATTACGCTTCACTATCAATTCCATGTTCTCCTTCTCCCTCAACTTATAGTCATACATGGCGTAAGCGTCAGCCATCTCATCTGCCGCCGTCACGGCCGCTACGGAATCACCATAAGCGCGGTACATGGCGAAACATCGACGTGCCGCTGACACGTCGCCACGTTCAAGATAATATTCCGTCATCCTGCCGTAAGCCGCACGCCGTCCATAAACGTTTCCTTCCGAGACAAGACGCCGGTCACAAACCAATGCCGAATCGGCCATACCGGCCTGTGCGTAATAGTCGGCATAGATTGACAGCGTGGAACTAATATCGGCTGAGTCAACATATACCTCCGAGCACCGCAACGCACGTCCTGCCATTTCCGTATCCCCCTTTATCAGCCAGATTACAGCCATCTGCCTGTTCACGTTGGCATAGGCTTCCATTTCACCACACGCCAGTGCAAGCTCTGCCGCACGGCTGTAATACGAAAGTGCAGAATCTCCCCTGTTCAGGCTCCAACTCTCCTCGCCAATGTCTCTCAGGCTAAACACCATTCCCAACGTGTCACCAACAGCACGACTGGCAGCATAAGCTTTTTCATGGCACTCCAACGCCTCGGCTGCAAAGCCCTGTAAAGACATAAGATAGCCTGTCTGCGAATATATCTTGCTGCGTAGCCGTCCCTTAACGCCCTGTCCATCAGCTGCTTCTGCAGCTTTCTGCATATAGCCAAGCGCCCGCGGAGCGTCGTTCATCCTGCGGTAAGCACGCCCCGCATAATAATAAGCAACAGGCAACAGCCTTTGTTCACCGTCATTCTCGTAATAGCTGACAACACGCTGGATAACAGAATCAGACGCCGGACGAAGTCCCGCCTTGTCAGTTGCCTTGATGCGTACAAGACTATAATACATCTGCGCCGGCGTGTCTTCGCCGGCCATGCGTTCCTTCATGGCATCGAGCAGGCACAGCGCACTATCGGCGCGTGTGTCCGCCAGTGAATCGATGGCAGCCAGCTCTCCCCCGACACCGCCATCGCCACTACACGAAACGGTGATCAGCATTATAAATAAAACAATGTAAATTGTATTTTTCATATCTGCAAAAGTAATAAAAATCCGCCTTTGCAGCAAACGTTTCAAAGACCAATAATACACTATCAAATACTTTTTCAGATTGTCAACGCCCATAGCAAATTACTATAAAAAGCAACAATGAAGGCAGTAAAAACCATCATCATATTCATGTAACTTGTAACATGAAACGGCAAGTGCGTACCGCACCATTTGCGAAAGGTTACCTTTCGGCTCGTAAAAGGATACCTATTGCGACATAAAAGGTGACCTTTTGGAACGCAAAAGGCCACCTTTTAGAAATACTAACGTAAACTATTGAAAATAAGAGAGATATAAAATGCAAAGTCGTGCATACTTATTTCCTGAACCTCGACGTGTCTACCTGCTTGTGCTGCTTCTCCTTGTAGTTGCCGAAGGCGTAGCTGAACGACAGGCCGAAGTGGCGGTAGCTGGACATGTCCATGCTGAACCGCTGGCCCTTGAAGTCTATGCATGGGTCTGTATGCGAGGTCTCGAATATGTCGCTGCAATAGAGCTTGAGCGTGGCGCGCTTGTCCTTAAGGAACCTTACCTGCAACGCCGCGCTGACGGAACCCGAGGCGGGCAGGTCGTAATCGCCCTGGATGGCGCGCGTGCGTGCCGAGCCGCTGAGCGAGAGCTTTATCTCGGGCGTAGAGGCGAGGGTGAAATCGTTGTCAAGTGTCAGCATGCCGTAAGCGATGCTGCGGTCGAAGGGTATGTCGTAAAAATCGGAGTCCTTGTGGCGCATCCATACGCCTGCGGCCGTAAGGTTGCCCGTATACCACCGCCCTGCCTTCAGCGGGGCTGAAGCCATGAGCCCGGCCTGCTGCTGGAAGTCGAAATTGACATGCCTGAAAGTCTCGGTCAAGCGGTCAGGGCGTTGGTAAAGGGTCTGCATGAACAGGTCGCCGGTATATGAGAACCAGCCCCTGAACACGTATTTGCCCATCAGCACGTAGACAAGTCCTGCCGTATAGTCGCGCGAGGGCTTAAGCCCGGGGTTGCCCTTTATCTCGTCGTAACCGCCGTTGCTGTATGCCGTAAAATCTTGTACCGCCCAATACTCGGGATAGGCTGCCGTGCTGCTGAGCCCGAACTGGAGTATATGCCCCTGCGCGGGGATGTAAGTAAGGTTGACCGTGGGCAGCAGGCTCCACTCGCGGCACGCCCTGTTGTCGTAACGTTGGGCGGCGAGGGATGCGTCGATGATTATCTTGTTGTTGAAATTCTTGCTGAATCCGGCGTATGCGTTGAGCGTGTTCTCACGCCTGCGGGTGTCCTGGTCGCCGGGCAGCGTGCCTGTGGCTTCGCCTGCCGGGCGGTACGTCTGGCGGCTGTGGTCGGTCGTCCACGTGTAGTACGCACCGTAGTTAAGCCCCCACCCTGCCTTCAGCGTGTGCGCCTGGCGGGCATACACTTTCCAGATGTCGAGCGTCTGGCGGCTGTCAGACACGTAGTCGAGCGTGCGGTCGGCCAGTATGCTGCCAAGCGTCTGCGTCTGCGGATTGCGGTAATAGGTGTATTCAGCCCCGATGTTGGTCCCGGAAGGCAGGCTGTAGTCGAGCGAGAGGTTGTGCATCAACGGGCGCGAGTCAAGACGGTTGGTGGCGTTTATCGAGCCTGTGGTGGCCTGGCGGTTTTCGGTATCGGCGTATGTGGCGTAATAGCTAAGGGCAAGGCGGTGCTTGCCGGAGAAGTTGTAGCCGAGCGAGAGGCGCAGGCTGTGGTTGTGTCCGCTCGCCACGGTGCGCTGCAGCGACGATATGTCGTGAACCGTTCCGTCGGCTAGGCCGTGGTGCGAGGTTATGGCCGTGGTGGAGTAAGACTGGCCGTGGTTGAGCGAATACATAAGGTCGGCTGTCAGCTTCCTGCCGGCATACACTATGGTGGCGCGCTCCTGTAACGCCGCCCGGCGGCTCTGGTCGTATGCGGCGAACGCCTCGCCCGTAAGCGTCTGCCGCGCGGCGGTCTCGTGTTTCAGGTTTATGTTGATGCAGGCTCCGCTGACCTGATAACGCGCAGGGGCGTTATACATCACCTCTACATTCTCCAGCCTGTCCTTAGGCATGCCTTTCAACAGCAGGGCGAGCTGCTCCTGCGTCAGGCTTGTGGCGCGTCCGTCGAGTATCAGCGTTGCCGCCTGGCCTGACAGCGTCAGGCTGCCGCCCGTCTCGATGACTCCGGGCAGGGTCTTCAGTGCTTCGTATGCGTTGTCGGCAGTGGCGCTGCCGGGCATGCGGCCGACGTCGTAAACCAAGGCACTGCCCTCCACCCTGACTACGGGGCGCTCGCCGCTGACCATTACTTCGGGCAGGGTGCGCACCAGACTGTCGATGCGTGCGGAGTCGGCGGCAACGGTCTGCGCCGCCACGGGCAGGGCACAGAACGGGAACAAAAGGATTATCAGAAAGTTTTTCATCGTTGCACAGTGTTTCAGATACGCCGGCAAAGATAACGATTTGCCGTTTTACGGGCAAAACAAGCAGCACCGATATTTTCTACAAAAATCTACATGCCGGTGCAAACGCCTGAAACAAAGGGCGTTAAGCGCGGACTGTCATTTCACGATACTCAAAATGAAGTCGTCAAAGTCGTGCGGCTTGCCGTCGCGCCCGGTAACCTTCTGCAACATGCGGCGGCGCATGGCCGAGACATTTTTCTGCGATATGCCTGTAAGGTTGCTTATCTCCAACGGCTTGAAATGCAGGCGCAGCAGTATGCAGACATCGTACTCGTCAGGGCGGAGTACGTGCCCGTTGTTGAGCGTAGAGTAAAATCCGGGTATCTCGCTGTTAATCATCGAGCGCAACGCCTGCCACTCGCCGGCGGTAGGACAGTCGGTTGGAGTCGTGGCTATCTGCCTGAAGCGGCGCGCCGCCGGGGCTGCCGACAGGCGTTCTTCTACTGTTGCCTCGTCGGCATGGCGCTGCATGGTCTCCATGGCTTGCAGCCGCTCTATGGCCTCGCGCTTCTCAGCCGCAAGGGCGTCGCGCTCCTCGCCGGTAAGCGTAAGCAGCTGTTGCAGCTCGCGCTGCGCCCTCTCCAGCGTGTCAAGGTCGCGGCGGTGGCGTTCTTCGCGGAGACGGGCCTCGGCACGCCTTTTCCTTATAACCAGCACCGATACCGACACTACGGCCAACAGCACAAGGGCTACGGCAAGTGCGGTGGTCTTGGCGCGCTCGGCTTCGATGGTCTTGCCGGCCACCTCGGTGCGCAGCCTGCCGCGTTCATACTGCGCCTGTACCGACGAGCAACTTTTCTTCATCAGGTCTGTCGTGATGTCGCCCATCAGCCCGTTGCTCATCTTGGCGTACTTGATTACGGAGTCTGTCTCGCCCATTTTGTCATACATACGCCACAGCCCGTCGGCAAGTGCCTGGCGCAGGGTTAGCGGCAGACTGTCGGCACGCTGCAGCTTGCCCAGCCAGTAGGCGGCGGAGTCGGGCCTGCCGGTATAGACAGAGTAAATGCCTTTAACGTAGTAGATGCCCTGGTACTCGGGACTGGCGTCGCCGTTCTTGTCGAGCACACGCGAGTAACGGTCGAACACAGCCATGCAGCGCGACGCCTTTTCAGGCTCGTCGCGGTCGATGTATATCTCGATGAGCTTTGCCGTCGATATGGCGGATGCCTCGCTGTAACCGCTCTCACGGAAACGGCGCGACGACTTCTCGGTTATCGCGATGGCAGAGTCGGGCATGCCGAGACTGATGTAGGCGTTGGCCATGTAGTCGAAGCCGCTTAGGGCTACGAGCGTGTCGCCTGCCTTCATGGCGTAACGGTAACAGAGGCGCGACGCCTCGAGCACGTTGCGCGGCAGCATGGCCTCGAGATATGTGTGCGCCAGCAGTGCGTAGACCTGCCCCAACAGGTTGTAGTCGCAGCCGGCGGCGGCAGTGTCGGCACAGCCGGCTGCCGACTCGAGGTTGAAGAGGGCTTCAGGCGTATTGCCCATCCTTAGGTTGACACAGCCCAGCAGGCACCGGGACAGCATGCGGTGGCTGTCTTCGCCGTGGCTGTCGTAGAAGTCGGCAACGGCGCGTATCATGCTGTCTGAAGTAAACTGCGCACCTGAATTAACCATGTTCTTGGTTATCATCATGTCGTAATACATCTTCACACGCACCGGCGCGCCTTCCATTTGCGGAGCCAACGCCTCATACAGGCGCAATGCACTGTCGGGGCGACTGGCTGAAATGCTTTCTATCGGGTACAGCATGGCTTCGTATTTGGCGTACCTGTCGCACGACGCAAGCATGAAAAAAAGCGCGAATGCAATGGGCAAAAGTCGTTTCATGCTTGCAAAAGTAAGAAAATTAACCTTCACGGCAAGCAGAATATCAATACATAATGACAATTACCGCAAAAATATAAGGGCTTAAGCAACTGGATATAACAAGACGTGCCTACCGGCAATTCGTCTTGATCGCCTTCTTTATAAAAGCCGCCGTGGCAGCACGGAATGTTGCCACGGCTTATATGTACATGCATCTTTTATGCATGAATAATCAGAAGTTTAAATCAGAAACTGCGAAAAAGCAGTTATATACTCAAAATAATGACCGTTCCGTAAAGTACGCTCTACGCTTTTGCCTTGTGCGCTTGTCTGCTTGTACGCACGAATACGGCAGCCTCTATAATGACTGCTGCCAACACAAGAATCCATACCAATGAATCATTGTAGCCAAACATGCTGCCAAGCATGACAATTAATAAAACATCCATAACATAGCGGCATGCGCGCGGCATGGCTGAAAGACGGGCCCTGAAACTGCCCGGCCTGGATGGACGGAACATGCCTGTGGCAACATCTGAATCGGAAAAAGTCACCATGTAGTAAACCAATATGAGGATGGCCGAAACAAGACCTAACAAAGACGGGGCCAAACCTGGCGACATGGCAGAAAGTACAACATCTGCTAAGCCTGTAACTATTGTAACCCAGAAATAGCTGCGCCAGCCTATGCTGCAGTTTGAAGAAGATGTTGATGATGAATGTTTCATAGTCGTGTTAGTTTTAAATGTGTAATCAAATATATGTTGCGAATTTACAAAATAATTCTATTATATCAAAAAAAATCTGCAACAAATCCATCATTACGGCAACAGAATATCAGTAAAACATGCACATATCTGACTTTTTGTGCATACCTGGCAGGTATTAACGGTGTTTATAATTAAAACTGCGCAGCAGCCTGACTCATGCCAACAACTGAGAAAGGCAACAATATGAAGCAAAAAGACCGGCTGCGCAAAATGCGTGCCGGTCTTATATTCATATAAATTCAAATAATTGCTTACTTGAGTACCTTAACATAACGCATAAGGGCAAAGCCGCCGACAGCCTGGACAAGCAGTCCGGGCCAGCCGAGGCGTATGTCCTGGAAGGCCGTGGCGGGCGATCCGGTCATGCCCCACTCGGCCACAAAGCCTATCGCCTGGTAGGCGGCCACGGCGAGCAGCACTGCCCAAAAGCGTACGCCACGCACCTTTGAGGCTACGTAAGAGGCGGCAAGGGCAAGCACTACCGACTTGATAAGTATTATAGGCAGGGCGGCGGCGGCCGGCATGCCGAAGAACGCGCTGTTGACAAGCGGCGAAACAACTGCCGTCAGCAGGCCTGCCACAGGGCCGTACTTATAGGCAGCCACAAGAGTAAAGAAGTAAATAGGCAGCCAGATGAGTCCACCCTGCGGTATGAGGTGGCACAACTGTGGCAGCACGATGTTGCCGATAACAAAGAGTGCGGCAACCATGTAAGTTTTGCTTTCGCGGCAGCCAAGCTGGCTTACCGTTGCGTAAGATGATGTTTCCATTATTGTAAGATGTTTATGTTGTTAATTCTGTTTATCGTGGTTTATCATGCACCGGGGCTCACTGCCGCGGCGTGGCATGTTCCTCAATGAACTGTTTTATCAGGGCATAAGCCTCTTCAGGCGAGTCGGTTGCGGCCGTGAGTTGCTCGACAGGACATACGCCTGTGCCAGCCCGGTTGATGATGTGGGGCACCAGCGTGCCGTAACTTACGTCTACCCCGGCACCACGCAGCACGCCCAGGGCGCCTGTGCTGATAACCCTGGCGTAAACATGAGCCACGCGCCCAAGTACGAGCAGCAGGGCGGCGCCACGGCCTATCACCCGGTCGGCCACCGAGGCACCGTCGAGAAACGACGGGTTGTCTGTTACAAGGGCAAACAGGTCGGCCACGCCACTGTGGGCAAACACGGCAAGGCGGCCGTCACCTGAACGGGCCACGCCACGGCAGCCGTCGTCGGCAAGCATATGTATCAGGCTATCCATTCTGCTTAAGCTGTTCTACGAATTCGTCAATACGGTGCATTTCCTTAGGTATGCGTATGCCCTGCGGGCAATGCTCCACGCACTGGCCGCAGCCAATGCAATGCGCAGCCTGGCGCAAGCGCGGCACTGAACGGTCGTAGCCTATGAGGAAGGCGCGGCGTGCACGGCGGTAGTCGGGGTCTTGCGCTCCCTTGTTGGGCATGTTGCCCTCCTTTATGCAGCGGTTGTAGTGCAGCAGTACACCGGGAATGTCGATACCGTACGGGCAGGGCATGCAGTACTTGCAGTCGTTGCAAGGTATTGTCTTGAGGTTGTAAATGTCGTCGGCTATCTGCATGAGGAATTTCTGCTCGTCGGCAGTGACGGGTTTAAGCGGCGAGTAAGTGCAGAGATTGTCGCGCAGGTGCTCCATGTAGGTCATGCCGGAGAGCACGGTCAGCACGCCGTCGGGAGTTCCTGCGAAGCGGAAAGCCCACGAGGCCACGCTGCGCTGCGGCTCGCGCTGTTTCATCTTGGCGGCTATGTCGTCAGGCACGTTGGCAAGACGTCCGCCAAGGAGTGGTTCCATGATTACAGCTGGAATTCCACGTTTTTTCAATTCCCCATAAAGATACACGGCATCTGTGTTACGCGGGTTTATCTCGTCAGCGTAGTTCCAGTCGAGGTAGTTGAGCTCTATCTGCACGAAGTCCCAATGGTAACGGCCCTCGTCGTGCCACTTTAGCATGAGGTCGTATATCTTGACGTCGCCGTGGTACGAGAAGCCGAGGTTGCGTATGCGCCCCTTGCGCTTCTGCTCTACCAGCCAGTCCAGGATTCCGTTGTCCATGTAGCGGCCGTTGAATGTGGCCAGCGGGTCGTCACCCTGCCCTATGGCATGGAGCAGCAGGTAGTCCACATAGTCGGTCTGCAACTCCTTGAGCGAGTTCTCGAACATTTCAATGGATGCCTTGCGTGTCCATGTTTCCGGGTTGAAGTTGGAGAGCTTGGTGGCTATGTAGTACTTGTCGCGCGGATGGCGCTTGAGGGCTATGCCCGTAGCACGCTCTGACTTGCCCTGGGTATAGGCTGGAGATGTGTCAAAATAGTTCACGCCGTGCTCTATGGCATAGTCTACAAGACGGTTCACCATGTCCTGGTCAACCTCTATTTCGCCGGTACCGGTAGAGGGGTCTTTGCCTGCGTTCTTGTCGGGCAGGCGCATCATGCCATAGCCCAGGAGCGACACGCGGTCGCCGGTGTTGGGATTTGTCCTGTAACTCATCTTGCCCTTCTCCGGCTCAAGCGCCGCAGCAGGGTTCTGCCTGTCAGACTTGCAGGCTGTAAGCAGCGCTGACGATGCAACGGCTCCGCCACCGAGCATCTTCAGGAAACTGCGTCTTGATATATCTTTTGTCATTGTTACGGTCGTTAATGATTCACTGAAAGTTCTTTGCTTCATACATGTACATGGTGCCTCACACTTCACGATGTACCTCGTGGCCTTCAACGTATATGGCACTGAACGGACGCGACGGACACAAGTGCTCGCATGCACCGCAGCCAATGCACCGCGCCTCGTTGACAGCCGGTATCTTCGGAGAATGCTCGTCGGCAGGGTTCATCGGCACCATGGTAATCGCTCCTGTGGGGCAATGGCGCGCGCAGTTACCACACTCGACACCATCTGTCACCGGCACGCAGTTCTTGCGCACCCATACGGCGTGGCCTATCTGTGTGGCCGACTTCTCTGCCGTGGTTATAGGCTTAATGGCTCCTGTCGGGCAAACCTTGCCACACCTTGCACACTCGGGACGGCAGTAACCACGTTCGTAAGACATGGTGGGCTGCATGAACGTCGACAAATCTGACGAAGGACGGAGCACTCCGTTAGGACAGTTTGACACACAGAGCTGGCAGGCAGTGCAATGCTGCGCAAAGTGCTGCGCTGACAACGATCCTGGAGGAGTGACAGGTGTAAGGCGCTTGGGCGCCACCTTGTCCTCTATCGCAGCAAGTCCGCCGTCAACCTTCTTCTTCTCCTGTCCCAATGCGGCACCGGCAGTTGCCATAGCCATGCCCAACAGGAACGAACGGCGTCCCTCGTCGGCAACAGCACTATTGCCGTCCTTGACACTATCCGTGCCTGCACAGCCCTTTGCGGCAGGCTTGACGTGGGCATAGCTCATGGCTCCCTTGTTGCACTTGTCAAGGCAGTCGCCGCACACCACGCAGCGGCTATAGTCTATCGTACCGTTCTTAATATCAATGGCCGACGCCTTGCAGTTCTTCGAGCATAGGCCGCAACTTACGCACTTGCCGCCGTCAATATGTACCTTAAGCCATGAGAAACGGGCAAAAAAGCTAAGGATTGTACCCACAGGACAAACAGTATTGCAATAAGTCCTGCCGCCGCGCCATGCAAGGAAGCCTACAACCACAAGTGTAACAACAGCAACAACAAGCACCGGCACGCTCTTCAACCATACGTCAACACTGTAAAAAGCGTAACTGTCAAAATGCTCGGCTATGGCTGCCAACACATTGTTACCGGCCTGGTAGACAGGCTTCATCAAACTGGAAGCGATACGTCCGTAAGCACTGTAAGGCGCCAGAAGCGACACAATGGCGTTGACACCGGCTACAGCCGACACAATGAACACTACAAGGAAGCCGTAGCGCAGCCAGCGCCGCTCGGGCGAATAGCCGAACCTGTTTTTCTTCCTCATGCCCCGGATGCGCGACACAATATCCTGCATCACGCCCAACGGGCAAACTATTGAACAGTAAATACGCCCAAAGACAAGCGTCAGCAGCAACAAGAGTGCCACCACTGCCACGTTAAGGGCAAGCACGGCAGGCCAAAACTGAATCTCGGCCAACCAGCCGAACCATCTGCGCACCGAGCCTGTAACGTCAAGAAATATTAACGTCAGCAGCACGAATACCACAATGGCAAGGGTCATCCTCACTTTTCTAAGCATAATCCTACTGATATTTATTATTATTCATTTCATTCTTATACTCCTCTCCCAACGGCCTTTTCGCAGCCGTCATCCGTACCACCACGACGCTAGCCTCGTAGAGCAACCATATCGGTAACGACACGACAAGCAGGGTGAACATGTCAGACGTCGGCGTTATGACAGCCGCGACTACCAGAATAGCAACAACGGCATGGCGGCGGTAACGGTTCATCCATTCAGCACGAAGCAGTCCGGCACGGGCCATCAGCCAACTAACCACTGGCATCTCGAACACTATGCCGAAGACGAGGCTCATCATTGCCAGCGTGTCCACATACGAGCTTATGGTAAGCATGTTGGATACGTCGGCGCTTACCTGGTAAGTGCCGAGGAAGCGCACCGTAAGCGGGAAGATGACAAAATAGTCAACCACAATCCCCACCATGAACATAATGTACGCCGAAACAGTAATCCTAACGGAATAACGCCGTTCGTTGTCATAAAGTGCCGGCGATATGAAACGGAACAAGACGTACAGTATGTATGGCGATGCAATCAACAGGCCCGCCAGCATAGCCACCTTCATGTGTACCATGAACTGCTCGGTCAGGCCCGTGTTGATCAGATGCAAGGTGAAAGGCTCGAAACCGAGCAGGCGGTATGTCAAAAAACCGCTACCGGCAGGAGCCAGCACGACGCCGAACAACACGTCCTTGAACACGAACGCCAAAACACCTGCAGACACCGTTGCAACCAACATGCGTATAAGACTGCCACGGAGCACGTCAAGATGTTCCCAAAACGTCAGCCCGTCGCCGTCATTCATCCTTCTTCCTTGTATCTTCCTGCTTGTCGTCAAGCGTTCCGTTCATGCCATCCTTGAAACTCTTAACGCCCTTGCCCAAGCCCTTCATAAGCTCGGGTATCTTCTTTCCACCGAAAAGCAGAAGCACGATAAGCGCTATTACAAGAATTTCTTGCATTCCTATTCCCATACCTTAAAATATTAAATGTTTATATTAACGCCGCCCATAAACACCGCACGCGGCATAGGGTAGCCATAATTTATCTCATATTTCTGTGCCAGGAGGTTCTCGCCCTTTGCCCAAACATCAAGCCAGGGCAACACACGGCACGAGGCGGTAACGTTCAACAGCAGGAAGTCTTCCTTGGTTTCAGCCTGGCCTACCTGCGTATATAGTCCTCCGACATACTGCAATCCGCCGACCAACGTCCACCTGCCGCGCCTGTAACCGGCACCAAGATAAGCCTTGTGCTCAGGCGAAGCCAGCACCTTGTTGCGCATGTGCAGATAGCTGTAATTGGCGTTCAGACTGAGGTAACGGCCGACACGCCATGCTGCTTCGGCCTCGAAGCCTGAGTTCTCTATCTCGCCCGTGTTCACATTCATCGGCTTGTTGTCGACCATTGCCGTCTGAATCATGTTGTCGCCGCTGATATAGAACAGGCTCAAGCCGTAAGAGAAAGCACCGTCCGACATGCGCTGTTTCCATGACAGCTCATAGTTCACCATGCGCTCGGGCTGCAGGGCGTCATTAGCGGGCCCCCAAAGGTACATTTCACGTATTGTAGGATTGCGGAAGCCCTTGCCTACCATGGCCTTCAGCTCGCCATCCTTGGCCAGACGGAACACCAGTCCGCCCTGCGGTATCCATTCCGTGCCGCTCTGCGAGTGGTGGTCAAGGCGCACTCCGGCGTCAATCGTCATCCAGCGGAACAAATCCTGACGGAAGTCCACGTATCCTGCTATCTCGCTCTCATGGGCGTCAGCCATTGGGTCAAGGTCCTCGCCCGTAGCAATCACGCGGTTCCACGCCTTGCCGTAAATATGCTGGTAGTCAACACCAACCGTCACACGGTTGCCTGCGAAGAATGTAGCACTCTGGTATGCGGAGAAGCCGGTAAGAGCATCGTCCGAGCGGAAAAGTTTATCCTGCGGTTCCTCTCCTGCGGCATATCCGTCGTTAATCTTATGCCTGCCAAAGTTATGATACACGCTGACAGCTCCCGAAGTGTTGCCATAATGGTTCTCCACCACGGCCGTTGCCACGCCGCGCGTAATCCACTGGCGCGCACCTGACAGCGGTTCGTGAGTACTGCCGGGGTATGAAGAGTTGAAGTGAGTTACGTCGACATCGGCGTAAGCCGTCCAGTGCGGCGAAAAGTCATAGCCCAGCTTAAGGTATCCGCCATACTGCTCGAAACCCATGTGCGGACGATGATTGTCGCTCCTGCCATACTGACCTGAAAGAACACTGTAGAAACCGCCCTTCCTTACACGGTTGGTAAACTCTCCCTGGAACGTGCCGTAAGAACCTGCACCGAGACTTATGTCGGTCTTCACACCATTGCCAGGCATCTTGCGTGTCACAATATTGACCACTCCGCCCATGGCGTTGGAGCCGTAAAGCATCGATGCCGGACCACGCACTACCTCAACCTTCTCGGCAATCATTGACTGGTATGAGTCGCTTATCGAATGGCCGAAGATGCCCTGGTATTGCGGATGCCCGTCAATAAGCACCATTACACGTCCGGCTCCGCTGCCTATGCCGCGCAGACTTATGCCTCCGGCGGCACCGTCGCTCACGGCATAGCCCATTATCGAACGTGCCGTAACGAACAGTCCCGGCACCTGCTCCGAAAGGGTCGGCAGCACATTGTTTCGCTGGTTCTCTGTCAGTTTTTCACGGCCTACCACCGATATGTTCATCGGCAGATGCCTTACGTCGGCCGTATTACGCGTACCAGTCACTACAACATTGTCGAGAACGTGCCCGACAGAGTCTGTCTGTGCCTGCGTTTTTCCGGTTGCGGCAACCAACAAAGCAACTGCAAAAATAAGTTTTTTCATTAATAATCAAGAATTTTAGATTTAAAAAAATGTTATTACCGTCGGCACGTAACCGCTGCCTGAAACACACGGCAAGGCATGGCCGGCTCAGGTCAGTCAGACAAGCCGCCACGCCCCGTTACGTACTGTTTTTACTTATTGTCAATGTCCACTACGACATAGGCCGTGCTGCCAAGTCCTATCTTCTCGGCGTAGTCTACTATGTGTGTACCGTGCTGCCGGTTGATGCGCTCTATGAGCGGTTTGGCATCGTCGCCTTCGGTCGACTTGTGGTTGAACACCATGTCGAGGCAAGCCTTGTCGAGAGCCACGGGATCGAGCGAGGCCATTATGCCCATGTCCTTGAGCTTAGGCTCGTCGGGACTACTGTCGCAGTCGCAGTCAACGCTGAGGTTGTTCATGACGTTAATATAAAGAATGTTGCCCTTGAAGTAGTCTGCCACGGCCTGTGCGGCTGCCGCCATGCTTTCGAGGAAATAATCCTGCGCAGGCAGGTTGTTCCACAACTCGTCCGGACTTTGCACCTTGCCGGCCGTGTGTATGTAAGTCTTGCCTGCCGACGAAGCAACGCCTATCGACTGGTTCTTCAGCACTCCGCCGAAGCCGCCCATGGCGTGGCCCTTGAAGTGGGCAAGGTTTACCATGAAGTCGTAGTTGGCAAGGCTGGCGCCTACTATGTCGTACTTTATGTGCGTGGTGTCCTTTACCGGTATGCGCATGTCGCCGTGCTCGTCCATGATGTCAACCTTGGCAATCTTGTCGAAACCATGCTGGCGTATGGTCTTCCAATGTGCCGCAGAGGTGTTCCTGCTTCCGGCGTAAGCCGTGTTGCATTCGACAATCGTACCGCCAACCTCGTCAACAAGGTTGCGTATCAGCTCCGGCTTCAGATAGTTGTGGCCGCCGGCCTCGCCCGTGCTTATCTTCACTGCCACACGGCCCTTGGCCTCCCTGCCCAGCGCCTTGTAAATGCGGACAAGGGCTTCAGGGGTAATATCCTTGGTGAAATAAACTTTTGACTGGGCACACATGCCGGCAGACACGAGCAGCCCGACAACGAATATGACAAGTTTCTTCATTTTGTTATATTTATATTGGTTAAATGTTTCCACGCTGCAAAATTACAATAAAACATCTTGCAGGCGCGTACCTCATTTACCGAAAAAACAACCAGTTTTACATAAGTGCAATCAGGCCACACTGTTTCAATCCTCTTTGCCGTCCTTGTTCTCCGATATGAAGAGAAGTTTGTCGCCGGCATGCAGCTCCACCTGCCCGTTGGGTATTATGAACTCGTTGCCCCTCTTCACCAGCATGACAAGCGAGCCCTTAGGTATGTTCATGTCCTTCAGGCGGTTGCCGCCGGCAAGCATTTCCGTAGTCAGCGTCATGTCTTCCAGCTTCGTGTCTATCTCGTCAGGCAGTTCCACACCGAACTCGTTGCCTTCCTTCTCCTCGGGCAGGTCAAGGTGCAGCCAGCGGGCGAACGAAGAAATGCTCATTCCCTGTACAACCAGCGACAGCAGGGTGATGAAGAACACTATGTTGAAAAGCTGCTGCGAACCTTCAATGCCTGCAATGACAGGATAAGTGGCAAATATTATGGGCACAGCGCCACGCAGTCCGACCCATGAGACGAACAAGCGTGCCTTGTTGGAGATGTTGCGGAACGGCAGCAGGCAGGCGAACACGCTTACCGGACGGGCTATGACAATCATGAACAGGCCGATAAGCAGGGCCACGGCGGCTATGTCGAGCATCTCGTGCGGATTAACAAGCAGTCCGAGACTCAAGAACATTATGATCTGGAACAGCCACGTCAGACCGTTCATGAAGGTGTTTATCTCCTTGCGGTAAACCAGCCTTGCGTTTCCAACGATAACTCCGGCGATGTATACCGCCAGGTAACCGTTGCCCTTCAGCAGGTCGGTTATGGTGAAGGTCGCGAACACAATGCTCAACAACAATATGGGATACAACGAACTGTTAGACAGGTTGATGCGGTTGACCAGCCACACGGCGAAACGCCCGAAGGCGTAGCCGACGCTTCCACCAATGAGGAACTGCACCAGGAGGTCGCGTCCCACTACTGCCAGACTGAGTTCGCTGCCGCTCGAAATAATCTGTATCAGGACAATCGTCAGCATGTAGGCCATGGGGTCGTTGCTGCCGCTTTCCAGCTCAAGCATCGGGCGCAGGTTCTCCTTCAGGTTCATCCTCTGCGACCTGAGCAGGCTGAACACCGACGCTGAATCAGTAGACGACATCGTCGCGGCCAGCAGCAACGAAGCCATCATGGTAAGTTCAATGTTAGTATGTGTCAGTCCCGACAGGAAGTAAATGAACACGCCGGTAAGCACAGTGGTAAGCAGCACGCCCACGGTAGACAGCACGATGCCGGGCTTAAGTACGGGTTTTATGTCCTGGAACTTTGTATCCATGCCGCCGGAAAACAGTATTATGCTCAAGGCTATCATTCCTATGAACTGCGCATCCCTGGCACTGTTGAACTGCAGTCCCAGTCCGTCGCTGCCGAAAAGCATGCCTACAAGCAGGAACAACAACAAAGTGGGTATGCCGAAACGGTATCCGGTCTTGCTTATTATGATACTTGAGAAAATCAGCACGGAGCCAATTAAGAGTATGTTTTCTGCTGTAAAAACCATAATATAATTAATGCTTACGAATATTATTTTACTATTACAATTCAAATATGCGCAACGTTAAAAAGCCCGATGTGGTGCGTTTAACGCTATGCGGTACGGCGACCTGTGACACGCCTTAAAAAGCCCCTTCATGCAAAAGGCAACCTTTTGCAACGTCTGTCGTAACACGTTGTCCGTCAACGGCTTACGTTGTCGGCAACGGTTATGCGCAAAGTATCCTTGTCGAAGGTTATCCCGGAGCGTTCTATGAAGGCTGACAAGGCACCGCTGTCGGCCAGCTGCCGCGGCGTACCGGTGTCCACACTGCCGTCGCCGGGCATCAGCCACAGCATGTCTGCCGTCTGGAGGGCAAGCTCCAGGTCGTGCGTCGACATGAAGATGGTCTTCCCCATGTCGTGGCTCAGGCGCGATAGTAGCAGCATCGTCTCCACCTTACTGGGATAATCGAGGAAGGCAGTAGGCTCGTCGAGGAAGATTACTGGCGTCTGTTGCGCCAGGGCCTTGGCTATCATCATCTTCTGCCGCTCGCCGTCGCTCAGCGTCGACACCGTGCGCGCTGCCAGGTGTGATATGCCCACGCGGTCCATGCTCTCGCTTACTATACGTTTGTCTTCGTCGCCGAGCGTACCCCAAAATCCGGTATAAGGCGAACGTCCGAGCGCAACGACCTCTTCAACCGTAATGTTCAAGACTTCGAGGCGGCTGGTCAGCACGACGCTGATAAGCCTCGACAATTCCTTCTGCGTGTATTCTGATATTTCCCGGCCTTTTATATGCACGTGCCCGCCGAGCTTAGGCAGAAATCCGGCAAGCGTCTTAAGCAGTGTCGACTTGCCGGCTCCGTTCGAACCGATAAGGCATGTCAGTTCGCCGCCGTGCAGCGAGACGTCTATGCCGTCTGCCACAATCTTTTCGCCGCCCTTGATGCGGTAGCCTATCGAGAGGTCGGTGAGTGATATAGAGTCCATAATCCGTGTGTATCCTTTTATCGTGAAAAACGTTTAATTGCCTGCACAAGGTACTTGCCGCCACGGCTCCGGCTGCTGCCGTCATGCGTCCAAGCGCCCTTATTGCGAGTTGATCAGCATCCGGGCGTATTCAATCAGCGTGTCCTTACCGTTGCGGAAGTCGCCGTCGGCGAGCTGGACGTTATAGTCAGGCTCTATGCCGAACTCCGTACACTGCATGTTGCGGTCGTACATCGGGCACGCGCTGAAGCGCACCGCCCAGCCGTTGGGCAGCTCGCTGCTGAATGGCATGCCTGCTCCGCCGCCGGTCTTGTCGCCCACCACGACAACGTTGGGGCAGCACTTCATGTACTTTACGAACTCGTTTGCCGCGCTGAACACGCCGCGGTTGGTCAGCACAACCACCTTCTTGTGCCACCTTATGCCCGACGACGGTTTCAGCTTCTGCTCCTCCGGCTTCGAGAAGTCATTGTGGCCGGGCCCCGTCTTGTGGCACATGTAACCCACAAGGATGGTCTCGTCGGTAAAGCGTCCTGCCAGTTTCTCGGCCGTAGTGAGCTGTCCGCCGCCGTTGCCGCGTATGTCAAGTATCAAGCCGTTGCACGGGGCGAGGAACAGCATCACCTCGTCAAGGTTGCCGTCGCCTATGCCGTTGGCGAACGAAGGACAGTAAACATAGCCTATGTTGTCGTCGAGCTTGCGGTATTCAAGCCCCGAAGCTATCTTGTAATCAGTGCCGAGGTAGCGGCGCAGGAGCGAGTCGCTGAAGTTTGCGGGATAGTCTTCCTTCCAGCTCCAGTATCGGGCGTTGTCGAACGGGGCGTACATGTTGACGTGTCCGTCGCGCAGTTCACCGAGCATGTTGCCTAACACCTCGAACAGCCAGTCGTCCGTCATGCCGTCAGACACCTGTTTGGAGTACTTGGCGTACACCTCGTTCCAGTTCAGCCCGTAAGCCTCGTTCTTGTAATCGAAGAAACAATAATGCTCGTCGATTATCTTCCACAGCGCCTCGAAGTTGCCGCGCGGATCGTCGCTGAACTCCTCCTCGTCAACGCACGATGCGAAAGCCAGCGTGAAAACGAGACCGACAATCATGTAAACAGCCTTTCTCATGGGATTATGCTTGTAAGTTTGAAACGGCGCACAAAGCCGATAACGAACATGTTTGAATACGTATGGTACTTCAGGTTGTTGACCTTGGCCTGGCGGAAGTCGCCAAGATAGCCAAGGCGCAGCGATGTCCGCCCCAGCGTAATGTCGACGGTAAGCATCTGGCTTAACGACGGCGCATTGACGAAAGTCGTGGGAACTATGTTGTGGTCGTAGTCGCCTCGGGAGAATATCTCATAATACGACTGTCCGTAATTGGGGCTGAACATAAGTCCGACAAGTGGTGCGCTCACTTCGTAGCGCGCCGCAAGCGGAACGTTCCATAACCTGAAGCGGTATGATGCGGCAGCCGACGGGGCTATGTCGATGCCCACCCGCGCCTGCGCCGGATTGTTGCCGTTGCGCGTGTTGTATAGGAATCCGACCGAAGCATCGACTTTTCCGCCTGCCATGACATTGAGACGGCCGCCTAGAAAGTCCCAGTTGTAATGCAGGCCGTAGCTGAACGTGTACATGCCCGACATTTCGTTGCCGTTGCCAGCACGGTTGTCAAGGTATGAGAACGAGCCCTGGTGTACAAGCATGTGCGACAACCTGCGCCCCTCACGGCGGCGTATGGTGTGCGAAACGTAACGCAACTCCATGCCCGAATATTCTTCGGGAGACAGGTAAGTGTCGAGCGTCGAGGCACGGCCAACGCCTATCATGCGGGCGTTGGTTACGACCTTGTCGCTGTGCAGGGTGTCAGCCTGCTGCGCCATGGCCGCCACAGGCATGAGCGCGGCCAGCGATATGAGTAGTGAACGTATTGCTATCATTGCGCTTGGGAGTGTTTTGCGCCATAAGTCTGGTAAACAGGTGCAGTGTCATTCCTGCGGGTCATCGTCGCCGAAGAGGCGCAGCTGTCCCGTTATCTCGTCAATCACCTGCTGCCGGCTCTTGCCTGCGTCGGGGTCGAGATTCTCGTCTTCAGGCTCGTCGGGCTGCCCTTCACCTTCTTGTCCGCCGTCTTCAGCACCGTCGTCGGCACGCTTCAGCGACTCAATCTGCTCTATGCTGTCCACGGTCCACGTGCTGAGACGCTTGCCCTTGGCCTTGAAGCCCTTTACGCCGACAAAGTCTTCGGCGTCGATTTCTGTCGAACCGCGGAACGCGTCGTCGCCTCCATAAGTGACACGGAAGCGCGGATAAGGCTCATCCGTCAGGCATACGAGGCGCGTGTCGGGGTTTTCGCCCAGATAGTTCTGCTTGCGCTTCGAGCCTTCAAGCATGAAACGCTTGAGGTAGGGATAGCCCTGCTGGTCGGCATCGTAGAGCACCGCCGTCCACACCTTGTGCTCGTCGTACTTCTCTATTATCTTTATGTTGTCCTCGTAGTGGTTGTTCACGTCGAAGTTTGACAGGTAGAAGTCGCCGTTGTCGAGCACTACCAGTATGCTGTCGTCCTCGTTGAACTCGCCGAGCAGGCGTCCGTGGTCGTCATAATTGAGGCGTTTTACGTCCGGGTCGAACCATACCTTGCGCCCGCCGAGCGTGCTGTGGCCGTGGCTCTTCAGTGATATTCGGTGTACGTTGAACCTTGTCAGCACCACACCCCTTGCCCCGCGGCCCTTGATGTCAACCTCGGAGAAGTCCTTCTCCTTGAAGATGTTCTTCAATCGTGGCGCCGGGTCGAGCGTAACCTTTATCACCTCTGCCTCGCCGTTGGGGTTTGCCGTGAAGTAAACCACGCGCGAACCGGGCGCACCCGTAGTGAGGTCGTACTCGCGGTCGCGCTGTATGCTGGTCACGTTGAAGCGCTTCATGTAATACTTGCCCATCTTTCCGTCGCGGTAGACGACGTTGTAGATGGTGCGCTTGTCGTTCTTCTTGAACACCGCCACGTGCAGTATGTTCTTGCCTACGAATATCTTGTCGGCCACGCGCACCACCTTGTACTTGCCGTCCTTGTAGAAAATAATGATGTCGTCGATGTCCGAGCAGTTGCATACAAACTCGTCCTTCTTCAACGCAGTGCCGATAAAGCCGTCGTTGCGGTTTATGTAGAGCTTCTCGTTGGCCTCAACCACCTTGGTCGCCTCTATCGTGTCGAAGTTCTTTATCTCGGTCAGTCGCGGATGGTTTGCCCCGTACTTCTGCTTCAGGAACCTGAACCAGTCTGCCGTAACCTCTACCATGTTGCCCAGCTTGCGGTCAATGTCCTCAATCTCGGCCTTTATCTTGGCCATCAGCTCGTCGGCCTTGTCCTTGTTGAACTTCAGTATGCGCGCCATCTTTATCTCCATGAGGCGCAGTATGTCGTCCTTTGTCACCTCGCGTATCATCTGCGGGTAGAACGGCGTCAGCCTGTCGTCGATGTGCGCGCAGGCGGCATCCATGTCGGGAGCCTGCTCGAACTTGCGGTCCTTGTATATGCGCTCCTCGATGAATATCTTTTCGAGCGAGGCGAAGTGCAGCTGTTCCAGCAGTTCGTTCTTGCGTATCTCAAGCTCCTGGCGCAGCAGCCCCATGGTATGGTCGACCGAATAGCGCAGCACGTCGCACACCGAAAGGAACTGCGGCTTGTTGTCTTCTATGACACAGCAGTTGGGCGATATGTTTATCTCGCAGTCCGAGAAGGCGTACAGGGCGTCGAGAGTCTTGTCCGACGACACGCCCGGAGCCAGGTGTACAAGTATCTCCACCTGCGCCGCCGTGTTGTCGTCCACCTTGCGCGCCTTAATCTTTCCCTTCTCTATGGCCTTCAATATAGAGTCGATAAGCGTGGAAGTAGTCTTGCCGTAAGGTATCTCGCGTATTACGAGTGTCTTGTTGTCGAGTTTCTCTATCTTTGCCCTCACCTTGAGCACTCCGCCGCGCTGTCCGTCGTTATACTTGCTCACGTCGATGCTTCCGCCAGTGGGGAAGTCAGGATACAGGATGAACGGCTCGCCGTGCAGATAGCTCACGGCGGCATCGCATATCTCGTTGAAATTGTGCGGAAGGACTTTCGACGACAGTCCCACGGCTATACCCTCGGCGCCCTGCGCCAGCAGCAACGGGAACTTGGCAGGAAGCGTTATCGGCTCCTTGTTCCTTCCGTCGTAGCTCAGCTGCCACTCCGTAGTCTTCGGGTTGAACACCACGTCAAGTGCGAACTTCGACAGTCGCGCCTCTATGTATCGCGGCGCCGCCGCACGGTCGCCCGTCAGTATGTTACCCCAGTTTCCCTGCGTGTCCACCAGCAGGTCCTTCTGTCCCAGCTGCACAAGCGCGTCGCCTATGGAGGCGTCGCCGTGCGGGTGGAACTGCATGGTGTGTCCCACTATGTTCGCCACCTTGTTGTAGCGTCCGTCGTCCATGCGCTTCATCGAGTGCAGTATTCGTCGCTGCACGGGCTTCAGTCCGTCCTCTATATGGGGCACGGCACGCTCGAGGATGACGTATGAAGCATAGTCGAGAAACCAGTTCTGGTACATTCCGCTGAGGTGGTGCACGGCTGAAGCGTCAAACCGGTTAACGGGCTTGTAACCGGAATCGTCACCTCCAGCCTGGGCGCCTGCCTCAAGCTCCATCATTTCATCGTCAATTATTTCGTTGTCCATGTATCCTAAAATGATTTTATGCAGCTCTCTAAACGGCGTGCTAAAACAACGCGTTTTAAAACGGTTGAAACTGCATCCTTGCAAAGATACGGCAAAAAATCGGTTTTCACAAATAAACAGTTGGTTTTTAAGCATTAAGCAGCCGCCGCGACTTACACTGACAGCCTGCCTGCGCCTGGACGGCAAGCATGTATGTGGCATATTCAGGCAGCCGTGCGAACACCCTTTAACTGATGCCTGGAACATTCTTAAGGCACTCGACATGGCCTCCGGGAATGTACAAGACGAAACCGAACAAGACCGTCAATACAAACCGGTTAACGCGCCAGGAAGGCAGTCGCCCACGGCAAAACGGCTTACATTTAAAGAAATGTCACAAAACGGCAGTTTAGGCATAAAGTCCTATCAACCAGATGTTTACAAGCAAACAGCGCAACGACCAAGCCACCGCAACCGTCGGATTACGGCCGCAAAGGTAACCTCTTACACCGCAAAAGACCGCAAACAGCTTCATCATTAGCAACATTCCGGACTGCAAAAGGCAACCTTTTGCCACCCTGCATGGCTTTGCCAAGCAAATGTATGTTAACAATCGACCTGACAAACGGCAGAATATTAACATAAACAAACAATCCATTTTCTATTTCAGAAAAAACTTTTGTCCTGATTTTTTACCCGTGAAATCTTTAGAAAAAACAGGCAAATTGCCATAACATACGGGCATCAGCCCAACGCAAGGCTATGCAGATAGGGTGAATGAAACAAAGGTTGAAACAATCAATCTGATTTCAAACCTTTCTCCTAAACAATGAGATAGCCTTTAATTGATTTAGGCTTACTAAAATAGTAAAAATCCGCACACTATTTTGCGGTGTAATAATAAAACAGTACATTTGCATTAAAAATGTACGATTATGGCCATAACGATAAAAAATATTCCTGTTCTGGAAGGTGCAACGGCCGAGGATTTTGTGCTTAATGCTGACGAGAACGCATTAAAAGCCACGCCCCGTTTGTCGGCTTCAGCCAACAAGCGGTTGCAAGAAGTATTGGAAAAATCCCGTTCGTTCAGATTCAAATGACAATGGGCGAAATTTCATTGTACGATGATTGTGTCATGCTCGCCTACAACAAGGAAGTACGTGAGAATTGTCTTCCTTTCAGTTGCGGCGTAGATGACCTTGACGATTTTTTCCTCAATGATGCCGATTTGTATGCGGAAGAATTGTTGGGGAAAACTTATTGTTGGGTAACGACAGGAACTCCGCACCGCATTGTGGCACTGTTCACTTTGTCAAATGACAGCATCAAGACCAAACTGATGTCCTCCAATGATAAGAACCGCTTTCAGCGCAACATCGTAAACCCGAAAAGAGGGCGCAGCTATCCAGCCGTGTTGATAGGAAGACTTGGTGTCAACCGCGAATTTCAAGACACGCCGAGCCATGTTGGACAGCAACTGATGTCCTTTATAAAGGACTGGTTCCGGCATGAGGACAACAAGACCGGATGCCGCTTCATCGTAGTGGATGCATACAATGAGGCAAAGGTGCTCAGGTATTATGATAGAAACGGCTTTGTACCCCTATATAAGACCGAGGAAATTGAAAAGCAATATTATGATATTCCACAAGACGAACTTTTGAGAACCCGCCTATTGTATTTTGATTTAAAACGAAAATAAAATAATCTGTTTTTTTGTGAAACGGTAAATATCAACCATAAAGGCTGCTACCATATTATTTCCTCATCATTCAATATGCCATTCAGTATCTTGACAAAGATTAGATATTTGGCAAAATAGCAGACTTTAACAGTCCTCAACCGCATACTTTTACGAAGCCCCGTAGCTTGCCTGTTATTAAGAATTGCTGCAAAAATAAGTAAAAGACAACATGGACTCGACTAATTCATGTCGAAAATAAAAGCTGATTGAAACTTCAAAAAGTATTATCATTTTGCAGACTTGCCAATTTATATTACCTTTGCAAGTCTTATGACCAATCAGCAACTTAAGCATATGAAAAGACTCCGCCCGGTGATGTTCGCCGGTACAGGCAGCGACGTAGGCAAGAGCGTTCTTGCAGCAGGCTTCTGCCGGATATTCAGGCAAGACGGTTACAGTCCCGCCCCGTTCAAGGCGCAAAACATGGCGCTCAACTCGTTTGTAACACCTGAAGGACTCGAGATAGGCCGCGCGCAAGCCGTGCAGGCCGAGGCTTGCGGAATAGCCCCGTGCGCCGACATGAATCCCATACTGCTGAAGCCGCTGGGCGACAGCATAAGCCAGATTGTGCTCAACGGCAGGGCAGTCACAAACGTACACGCCCGCGACTATTACGAAGACAGCCGCCGCGACATGCTGCGCGCCGAGGTCTGCAATGCCTTCGACCGCCTGGCAGCCGCCCACTCGCCCGTCGTCATCGAGGGAGCGGGCAGCGTGGCCGAGCTTAACCTGCGCGACGCCGACATCGTCAACATAAGCATGGCGCGCCACGCCGGTGCCGCCGTCATACTCGTCGCCGACATAGAGCGCGGCGGAGTGTTCGCCTCGGCTTACGGGTCGGTAATGCTGCAACAGCCTGAAGACCGCCGGCTGATCAAGGGAATCATAGTAAACAAGTTCAGGGGCGACGCCACCCTCTTCGACAACGGCCGCAAGATACTTGAAGACATCTGCGGAGTGCCCGTGCTGGGCGTGGTGCCCTACTTCGACAATATCCACATCGAAGAGGAAGACAGCATGGAACTGGCGGCCAAGAAACAGCACGCCACGACCGGCTCAAAGGTCAACGTGGCAGTAGTCAAGCTCAGCCACATCAGCAACTTCACTGACTTCGACATGCTGGAACACGACGCACGCGTAAACCTCTACTACTGCGACGACGCACACGAGCTTGACAGTGCCGACATAATAATACTGCCCGGCAGCAAGAACACGCTTTCAGACCTTGCCCGCCTGCGCGCCACCGGCATGGCCGAAGCCATAACGGAAGCCGCCCACTGCGGCAAAACGGTATTGGGCATTTGCGGCGGCTACCAGATGATGGGCGCCACCGTGGCCGACCCTCACGGCATAGAAGGCCCCGCCTGCTCTGCCGAAGGGCTGTCACTGCTGCCCGTAAGCACGCACCTCGAGCCCGAAAAGACCTTGCGGCAGTCAGACTTCACCTTTGCCTCGGGACGCAGCGGCAACATGACCGGCTACGAGATACACAACGGAGTTACGTCGCCCACAGGCCTGAAGCCCTGCAAGCCGCTCTTCGTAAAGGCAGACGGCAGCAGCGACGGCTGCGTCTGCGGCGCCAACTGCATGGGCACTTACATGCACGGCGTGCTCGACAATCCGCCGTTTGTCGACTTCCTGCTCGCCACGTGCGGCAAGGCCGTCGGCAGCGAAGGCGCAATCAGCGACTACAAGGCGTTCAAGGACAGGCAGTACGACATGCTTGCCGACTTCTTAAGGCAACATGTAGACATGCAACAGGTTTACCGCATATTGGCGGAAGGCGCCGAATAGACAATCAAGGTACACTTTTCCAGACACTAAACAAGCAAGATGATTTACGGACACGGCGACGACTTGTACAAATACGAAGGACTGGTCAAGGCCAACTTCAGCTCAAACATTTACCAGAGTGCCGACCTAAGCCTGCTTAAGGCGCACCTCGCAAGCCGGCTCGACCTTATAGGCAACTACCCCGAACCCGCGCCGCAGTCGCTCGAGAGGGCGATAGCCGCCGAGCAAGGCATCAGCGACAGCGAGGTCACCGTCACCAACGGAGCCACCGAGGCCATCTACACCATAGCCGAGAACAACGTGCGGCAGTACGGCACCAATGGCTTCACCAACATAATAAGCCGCCCCACGTTCAGCGAATACGCCGACGCCTGCAGGGCTTACGGCTCCGGCATAGCATGCGACAGCCGCCACGCCACCGGCCACAGGGTACACTGGCTGTGCAACCCCAACAACCCCACGGGCAGCGTCATTCCTGCAAAACAGCTGCTCGACACGGCTGACGCCCACCCCGGCGACCTGTTCATTATAGACCAGAGCTACGAGCACTACACGCTCGAGTCTGCCATTGCCGACCGCGAAGCTGTTTGCAGGCACAACATCATACTGCTCCACTCCATGACAAAGCGCTTCTGCGTGCCCGGCCTCAGGCTCGGATACGCCGTGGCAAACAGCGAGACAACCACCCGGCTCAAGCGCCTGCGCCGTCCATGGAGCGTCAACTCGCTCGCCATCGAGGCAGGCCTCTTCCTCATAGGCAACAACATCAACCTCATGCCCGACACCGGCGCCTACCTTGCCGAGGCACAACGCCTTCGCCAAGGCTTGCTGTCCGTCAGCGGTGTCAGCGTCGCCCCTACTCACACCAACTTCATGCTGGCATGCATCAAAGGCCACACGGCAGCCTCGCTCAAAGAATACCTCGTAACACGCCACGGCCTGCTCATACGCGACGCATCCAACTTCGAAGGTCTTTCGCCCTCACACTTCCGCGTGGCGGCACAAGGGCGCCAGGCAGACGACATGCTTGTCGAAGCCATAAGGGAGTTCGCCGCATCAGCCGTATAACGCCAAACGCCGCCTGCCAGACCGTTACAGGCATACCCTACAATAATAACAATACAGGAAAGATGACATCAATCATACCCATACTCGCAGGCTGGACGGCCGACAAACTGCTGGGCGACCCCGAGCGGCTGCCCCACCCCGTCGTACTGTTCGGCAGACTCATATCCGCAGGTGAACACCGCCTCAACAGGGGCCGTCACCGCCGGCTCAAGGGCGCCCTGCTTGCCGCCGTCCTCGTAGCCCTTGCCTACGCCGCCACGTTCATCCTTGTCAGCTACTCCGCCATGCTGTCGCCCGTCCTCAGCCTCGCCATCGGGGCGGTACTGGTATTCTACTGCCTCGCCGGCACCACATTAATCAGGGAAGTCCGCGGCGTGTTCGCCGCCCTCGACATCTCGCTCGAGCGCGGCCGCTGCCAGGTTTCACGCATCGTCGGGCGCGACACCTCCCAACTCTCCGACAACGACGTGCGCAAGGCAGCACTTGAGACACTCGCCGAGAATCTCAGCGACGGCGTCATAGCCCCCCTCTTCTGGCTCGCCCTGCTCGGCGTGCCCGGCATGGTGGCATACAAGATGGTCAACACCCTTGACTCCATGATAGGTTACCACACCGAGCGCTACGCACGCTTCGGCACCTTCGCCGCACGCCTCGACGACGTTGCCAACTACATACCAGCGCGCCTTACCGCCCTGCTCATGGTACTCGTTTCAGGCCGTCCGTCGCTTATCGCCTTCGTCGCACGCAACGGCCGCAAGCACGCCAGCCCCAACAGCGGCTACCCCGAGTCCGCACTGGCAGGCATCCTCGACTGCCGTTTCGGCGGAGGCCACTACTACTTCAACGAATACATCGACAAGCCCTTCATCGGCGAAAACGACCGCCGGCTCACCACCGCCGACATGCGCACCGCCGTCAGGATAAACACCCTTGCCGAGCTTGCCATGCTCCTTCTTGTCGTCATGTCCCGATGCCTGCCAGCCCTTTCATAACAGCAAAAAGGCACAAAAAAAGCGGCACATTGCGCAACATTCGCCCCGCATTATGCCGTTAAAGTTAAAAAAACAGCAATATTCTTGCGTTTTCCATAAAAAGAATGTACCTTTGCACCGGTTTTCAAGATTCGGCAAGCGACTTAGCCATCAGCTTTAGCTTCCCCAAGTCCGTATCACACACGAAAACACGCGCCTGTGGCGAAATTGGTAGACGCGCTAGACTTAGGATCTAGTAGCTTACGCTGTGTAGGTTCGAGTCCTATCAGGCGCACATAGAGAAGACGGTAAATCGTAATATGCGATTTACCGTCTTCTCTATGTGCTGATTTTCCACAATACTCATTCGACAGACTGCTGAAAAATGCAATCTGTCGAATGAGAATAAAATTCCAATTATTCTACAACCACAACGTATATGATTTTAACCTCCCCCGATTAACGGTTCTTGTACATAGAGTCATAATACTTCTGGTAGTCGCCTGAAGTAACGTTGTCCATCCACTCCTAGTTGTCCAGATACCAGCGCACGGTCTTCTCTATGCCCTCCTCGAACTGCAGGCTCGGTTCCCAGCCGAGTTCACGCTGCAGCTTGCGCGAGTCTATGGCGTAGCGCATGTCGTGCCCCTTGCGGTCGGTTACGTAGGTTATCAGGTCCATGTCCTCGCCTTCCTTGCGGCCAAGCAGACGGTCTACGGTCTTTATCACAACCTTTATTATGTCGATGTTCTTCCATTCGTTGAAGCCGCCGATGTTGTACGTGTCGGCCGTCTTGCCTTTGTGGAAGATGAGGTCGATGGCGCGGGCGTGGTCTTCAACATAGAGCCAGTCACGCACGTTCTCGCCCTTGCCGTAGACTGGCAGCGGCTTCTTGTGGCGGATGTTGTTTATAAATAAAGGTATGAGTTTTTCGGGGAACTGATAAGGTCCGTAGTTGTTCGAGCAGTTTGTCACGACGGTCGGCATCCCGTAGGTGTCATGGAAAGCACGGACAAAGTGGTCTGAGCTTGCCTTCGACGCCGAATAAGGTGAGTGCGGGTTGTACTTCGTCTCCTCGGTGAAGAACTCCGTGCCGTAGGCGTGGTGGTGTTCCGACGATGCCTTGGTGGTGAACGGAGACTCAATGCCTTCGGGGTTCGTCAGCTCCAATGCCCCGTAAACCTCGTCTGTAGAGATATGATAGAAACGTTTGCCATCATAACCTTCGGGCTTGTTTTCCCAGTATTCTTTTGCTGCTTGCAACAATGTCAGCGTGCCCATCACGTTGGTGTGTGCGAACGTGAACGGGTCTTTGATTGAACGGTCAACATGGCTCTCGGCGGCGAGGTGGATTATTCCGTCGATGTCGTACTTCGTCATCAACGACTTGATTGTTTCGTAGTCGCAAATGTCGGCCTTCACGAACACGTAGTTCTCCTTGTCCTCAACGTCCTTGAGGTTGGCCAGGTTGCCTGCATACGTCAGCTTGTCGAGGTTGATGATGCGGTACTCCGGATATTTGTTCACGAACAGGCGTACTACGTGTGAGCCGATGAATCCGGCTCCGCCCGTTATCATTATGTTTCTCTTGAATTCCATGATTTTTCTGTTGTTGGTTTGTTAATTGAAATGTCGTTTTATGAAAGATGGCCTTTCGGCTTGTAATTCACGGCCTTTTGCCGCCTGAAACACGGCTTTTTACGCATCCGTTTGCCGTCTTTTGCAAGGCGTTCCGTAAGTTGCTTATTGTCAGCCTGTTAAGAACTCCATCCTTGTTCACCCTTTCAAAGCCTTCATGTTCGCCATGCAACGCTTCAAAGAGTCAGTCCAATAAGGCACTTTCACACCGAATGTCTGCTTGATTTTCGTCTTGTCGAGCACTGAGTATGCAGGGCGTGTCACGGGGCTGGGGAACTCGTCGCTGTGGCAGGGCTGGATGTCGCAACCCGTGTTTCCTGCAGCTCGGCGATTTTCTTCGTGAAGTCGAACCATGAGCAGACGCCCTCGTTGCTGAAATGGTAAACGCCCGCCTTGCTGTATCCGTTTTCCGGGTTTTCATTTGCGTAATCGGCAAGCACGGTTTTTATCACCTTGGCCAGGTCGTATGCGTATGTCGGCGTTCCTGCCTGGTCGAACACGACAGTGAGTTTCGGTTTCGTTGCCGTAAGGTTGAGCATCGTCTTTACGAAGTTCTTGCCGAACTCGGAATACAGCCATGCCGTCCTGATGATGACGTAATCGCAACCAACGGCCTCTATGTGCCTTTCGCCTTCAAGTTTTGTCTTGCCGTAAACTCCAGTAGGCGTTCCATTCTGGTCTTCCCGGCAGGGCGCGTTGTACGGGTCGCCGCCGAAAACATAATCTGTTGAAATCTGCACGAGCAGTCCGTTTACTTCCTTCATCGCCTCGGCCAAAAGCTTCGGTGCTTCGGCGTTGAGTTTACGGCAAAGGGCTTCGTCGCTCTCTGCCTTGTCCACGTTGGTGTAGGCGGCGCAGTTCACGATGCACCGTATGTCCTTTTCTTTCACGATTTTCCGTATGGCGTCGGCATCGGTTATGTCAAGAAGGGTTGTTTCCACGCCCTCAACTTCTACAACGTCTGTAAACGTATAGTTGTCGTTGGTGTCTTTACTTACCATGCGCATCTCGTTGCCGAGCTGGCCGTTCGCGCCTGTCACAAGTATATTCATTATCTGGGGAATTTAAAGAAGTTATGGGAAGTTATAGAAGTTAAAGCCGAATGCCTTGCCTGTTGAGTTTTCGTATATGCTTATTTGGCAAGTCATTTGTCTTTTCACTTTTCGTTTTTAACTCTTCACACTGTTTTACCTTTTTACTTTTTTACCGTTTTACCTTTAAAAAGTAAACGGGCTTTCAAAGTCTTTCAGCAGGGGATGCTTCGTATCCTTTTCGCTGAGTATGGCGTGTTCCGTGGGTATTCGCCAATCGATGCCGAGACTGTTGTCAAGAATGCTGATACCGCCGTCCGCTTCTGGATGGTAGAACTCGTCACACTTGTACTGGAACACGGCCGTCTCGCTCAATACGGCAAAACCGTGGGCGAAACCTTTCGGAATGAAGAACTGCCTGTGGTTGTCCTCCGTCAGCTCTACGGCCACGTGCTTGCCGTATGTCGGCGAGCCTTTGCGGATGTCAACGGCGACATCCAACACTTTTCCTTTTACGCATCTGACGAGCTTTGCCTGCGTGAACGGCGGACGTTGGAAATGCAGACCACGCATCACGCCGTATGACGACATGCTCTCGTTGTCCTGTACGAACTCCACACGGCCGACTTTCCCGTCAAACTCCCTCTGCGAGAAACTCTCGAAAAAATATCCCCTTGCGTCCTCGAAAATGCGTGGCTCGATGATGAACACGCCTTCTATCCCTGTCTTTATTACTTCCATTTATATTACTTCTTATTTATTGTCTTTATTGCAAACCAGCTTCTCCCCACGGGGGAGATTGAGAGGGGCTTCTTAATATTCCAAATTCTTCTCCAGCGAACCCTCTTTCTCGTTGAGAATGGAAAGCAGGTATTTGCCGTAATCGTTCTTCAGCATAGGCTGCGCCACTTCCTTCAGCTTTTCCGCCGTTATCCAACCTTTGCGGTAGGCGATGCCTTCAAGGCAGGCAACTTTCAAGCCTTGGCGTTTCTCCAGCACCTCAATGAAAGTCGAAGCCTCCGAAAGCGAGTCGTGCGTGCCCGTGTCAAGCCATGCGAAACCCCTCGCCATAGTCTGCACCTTCAGTTCCTTGTCTTTTAGGAACTCCTGGTTTACCGTGGTGATTTCAAGCTCGCCCCTTGCCGACGGCTTTATGTTCTTTGCGACGTTCACGACTTTGTTAGGATAGAAATACAGGCCCACAACGGCGTAGTTGCTCTTCGGCTTTTCGGGCTTCTCCTCGATGCTCAGGCAGTTGCCGTCATTGTCGAACTCCGCCACGCCGTAACGCTCTGGGTCGCTCACACGATACCCGAACACCGTCGCCTTCCCGTTCTCCTCGGCGTCAACTACAGCCTGCTTCAGCATGTCGTTCAAGCCCGCGCCGTAGAAAATGTTGTCACCCAACACGAGGCAGGCACAATCATCGCCGATGAACTTATCCCCGATGATGAACGCCTGCGCCAGTCCGTCGGGTGATGGCTGCTCCGCGTACTCGAACTTAACTCCGAAGTCGCTCCCGTCACCCAGCAGCCTCTTGAACCCCGGCAGGTCGTAAGGTGTCGAAATGATTAGTATCTCCCTGATGCCGGCAAGCATCAGCACCGAGATAGGATAGTAAATCATCGGTTTGTCGAAAATCGGTATCAGCTGCTTGCTGATTCCCTTGGTGATAGGATACAACCTTGTACCGCTGCCACCGGCTAATACGATTCCTTTCATGATATAAAATTATTAAAGCTGTCGATTATAAAATATCTTTAAACGAATTTCTGAAACTCGGCACATGCAATCCATGTTTCTGAAAAAATGTTTTCATACTATTAAGATGAAGAAAAGTCTTTTTGCCCAATTTTGAACTGCCACGCAAATGGTTATGCGTCATCACAGCTTCTGGATAATATACTACAGGCCTGTTCAATTTCCATGAACGAAGGCAAATGTCTTCATCTTCCATATACAAAAAATAATCAAGGTCAAAGCCTCCAAGCTCTGCAAACATATCTCTTGATAAGAAAAACGCCGCACCTATAGCCCAATCCACGGCTTGTGTCTTGCTATAATCCAAGTTCCTGCACAAATACTTATCAACCTCTTTATCATCAGCATTATCCTTGCCTTTTGTCCGTATTCGCGCCAAAAGGATACTTAATGAGATGAATCCTCTTACAGAATATTGCAACGAACCATCTGGGTTTAAAAGTTTAGGCACAATTATTCCAACGTCAGAATGGTTCTCTGCAAAATCGAACAACTTGTCTATACTTCCAGGATGCATCACTATGTCCGGATTAATTATTGCGATGTATCTGCCTGTAGAAGCGAAGACACCCTTATTATTGTTTTCACCAAACCCCAATGGTTCTTTATTTACAATAACCTTCACTTGCGAATAATTTGCCTTAATGTATTCAACACTGCCGTCTGTTGAACAATTATCAACATATATCATCTCAAATGGAGTTTTAGGCTGGTTCTCTCCATAAATGGAAGCCAACATGGGCTTAAGGTATGAAAGATGATTCATACCTACCGTAATGATAGATATTTGTATCATAAGGAACTTGAACTAAAAGTAAATTGATTTTATACAAACTTCTACATTTGTCTTTAATGAGAAATCAATGAAGAATAAGACAAATGTTTATTCTTACTCAAACGGTGAGTATTATTTATATTCATTGTGGCAACAAATATAGAGTCACCTCAATGCAACACTATTAGTTGTCTGTTTTACGGAAAGTAAAAAATGTTTTTACTTTCCGGAATAAAGCCATAAAAGCAAGAGAAAATACTATAGCAAAAATCCAATAATAAACCAGAAGCAGAAAAGACTTACCTGCGGGAGCTGTTAATGATGCAAGATCTGTATTAACTCCAAATAAAGATAATATACATGAACCTATTTTAAAACCTAAAAAATGAAGTCCCATTATATAGAATGAATCTTTTCCGCATTTTGACAACAAATGTCCTATATGGCTATTCTCTATTTTCTTAGAAAAGTAACAGACAACGTATAATGCCATTACAGAACTTACAGTTAATGTTAAAACGTCATTATATTTATTAGAATTCAGCGATACCCCCCCCGAAATTGTTGCAATATGATAGATAACAAATAAAGCCATTACACATACATACTTATTACAAAATTGTAATTTTAATCTGTTTTTAAGGATATATCCGCAATAGATGAGCCACATTGCCGTCAACGTATTATTAAAACGTGGAATTGTAAAATCGAACAAATTTGTCAAAGTACAGGATACGATGCAAAAACATAACAAGACTAAACATCTTACCCATTCTTTGTACTCACTTCTTTTTACCATCCTGTTTACAATCCAGCTAATTATGGATAAGCCACATAATGCCATGAACAATACGTAAACAAACCACATAGCTCCCAATATGGGTTCTCTACCTGCTAAACAGACAGCCAACAACAATTCTTTTAATGTTTTTCCAACACTATATGCTGTTACAAACTTTCCACCATACGAAAAAGATTGGCTATAAAAACCAATATTCAACAACAAGTTATGAAGCAATACAGCTGGTATATAAAAATACAGCAAAAGTCTATACAGAGACTTAATTTTTCCTTTTATGAAAGATATTGGTTGTAATAAACGTTCCTCTTTTAAGAAAAAACCTCCTAATAAGAAAAATACAGGAACATGCCAGAGTCCACCCAGTAAAGCTGTTAATGGCAAATAACAGCTATTATAAAATTGATAATTAATATGAAGTAAAACTACCGAAAGAATTGCGATTCCTTTTGCTATATCTATCCAGCGATAACGAAGTTGTTTTGAATAATCCATTTGTTACCAATTTTGATTTATAATAAAATTGTAAACATTTTCTGTGTATTGCTTTTCACTATATTTTTGTTCAGCATTTACAAATGCTTGGTTTATAATCTGTAGAGAAAGATGTTGATTTGTTGTCGGTACGTTAAATGCTTTTTCTACTTCAGCATAATTTTTAAATTTAAAGCCCTTAACACCATCCACAATAAATTCAGACGTTCCACCACTATCTAAACCGATAACGGGTATTTTTCTTAACGAACACATTAAAAGTACACCTATTTCGTGGTACATGTTTTCAACTTCTACAACAAATCTGTAAGCGTCCAATTCTGACGTACCCCCTGATTTTCCGGCGGTACATCTAAAATAA
>ERZ772861.210-NODE-210-length-69674-cov-11.576567_pt1 | contig 69674 bp, 91 predicted proteins | sample MGYA00512135_ERZ772861 | MGnify/ENA primary metagenome ERZ772861 (study PRJEB29015, sample SAMEA2737700) | human gut metagenome | biome: human gut; feature: human-associated habitat; material: faeces | place: China | collected 2012 ...
AGTCTGGGCTTTGCGCATAAAAAAAGGCTGTGTCAGCGTTTTGACACAACCTCAACTTATATTCAAAGCCTTACCGCTCCGAAAGCCCGTTCCTTAGATATTGGGTTTTATGTCCAACTTCACGGGCTTAATCATGTTTTCGGGCTTCAGGATAGTATCCAAATCTTCTTTGGAAAGAATGTTGTGTTCCAGAACCAGTTCATAGACACCTTTTCCCGTTGCAAGGGCTTCTTTGGCTATCTTGGTAGAATTTTTATAACCGATAACCGGATTAAGAGCCGTAACCACACCGATGCTATCGTGTACATATCTGCGGCATACTTCCTCATTAGCGGTAATACCGTCGATACAGAGCGTGCGCAGGGTATCGAATCCGTTCATCAGCAAATCGGCAGACTCAAAACAACATTGCGCCATTACGGGTTCCATTGCATTCAGCTCCATTTGAGCTGCTTCGCCACTCATAGCCACACAAAGGTCGTTGCCGATTACCTTATAGGATATCTGATTCATTACCTCAGGGATAACCGGGTTGACCTTACCCGGCATAATGGAAGACCCCGGCTGCATGGCGGGAAGATTGATTTCTCCCAATCCGCAACGCGGACCGGATGCAAGCAGACGAAGGTCATTGCATATCTTGTTCATCTTCACCGCAACTCTTCTCATAGCCGAGGAGTAGCCTACAAGGCAAGAGGTATCCGAAGTAGCTCCCACTAAGTCACCGGACAGTTTCACGTCCCATCCGGTAAGCTTCGACAAAGCCTTCACGCATTTCTCCGCATATTCCGGTTCTGCCGCAATACCCGTGCCGATGGCGGTAGCTCCCATATTGACCGTAAGGAATTCCTCTGCCGCAAAGTTCAGGTTCTTTATCTCATTGCGCAAAATGCTGGCAAATCCGTTGAATGTCTGTCCGAGAGTCATGGGCACAGCATCTTCCAACTGCGTACGTCCCATTTTAATGATGTGTTTAAACTCTTCGGCTTTGCGTTGGAACGCATCGATCAACTCCTCAAAATGTTTCACAAGTTTGAGGTGGGTATAATACATTCCTATATGTATGGCAGTAGGATAAGCGTCATTGGTGGACTGCGAACGATTGACATGATCGTTCGGTGAACAGTATTGGTATTCGCCGCGTTTATGTCCCATGATTTCAAGCGCGCGATTAGCTATTACCTCATTGGCATTCATATTGGTAGTGGTGCCTGCTCCCCCCTGAATCATGTCTACCGGGAACTGCTCGTGGTGCTTGCCTTCGAGTATCTCCTTACAGGCTTTAAGGATAGCATCCGTTTGCTGCCCGGTAAGCAGACCAAGTTCGGAATTGGCAATGGCTGCTCCCATTTTGGTAATGGCAAGAGCGTTGATAAACAAAGGATATTCGTTCAGATGAAATTTACTGATACGGAAATTCTCGATACCTCTGAGAGTCTGTACTCCATACATGGCGCTTTCCGGTATTTCACGGCTGCCGATTAAATCGCTTTCTGTGCGAGTTTTTGTAGATAGTTCTTCTTTCATAATATATGTTTATTAACTATTTCAATAAGCGGTCACCAAAGAATAACCAAAGATAACATAAATTGTTTTGTAAACAATAATACTTATTATTAGGTTAACAACATTTAATACAAGCCTTTTTATACACATATTACTATATATAATATGACAAAATGTAAGAATACACAGGGTTATCACTCCAAATTACTAAACAGTTAATATATGCTTAATTTAGAAAATATAAAATAATAAATACAACAAATTCACCCCCTATTATTGTTATATAAGGGATTATTTTAGAAATTAGCCAATAGTAGAGAACATAACAACCTTATCTAATTTTTTAAATAATAAGTATATGGTTTTACAATTATTATTTGTACTGACCGCTATTATCATAGGTGCACGCTTAGGCGGCATAGGTCTCGGAGTAATGGGCGGCGTAGGTTTGGGCATACTGACTTTTGTATTTGGCTTACAACCCACTGCACCACCGATAGACGTAATGTTGATGATAGCCGCCGTTATTTCCGCAGCTTCCTGCATGCAGGCGGCCGGCGGACTTGATTACATGGTAAAGTTAGCGGAAAAACTGCTGCGCAAGAACCCGTCTCAGGTTACTATCCTCAGCCCCATCGTCACCTACCTGTTTACTTTCGTAGCCGGTACAGGACACGTGGCATACTCGGTTCTTCCCGTCATTGCCGAAGTTGCAACCGAAACCAAAATCAGACCTGAGCGTCCGCTGGGTATCGCCGTCATCGCTTCACAGCAGGCTATCACGGCAAGTCCCATTTCGGCGGCTACGGTTGCACTGCTCGGTCTGCTTGCCGGATTCGACATCACTTTATTCGACATACTTAAAATAACGATTCCCGCAACAATTCTCGGCGTACTGGTAGGCGCATTGTGCTCCATGCGTGTGGGAAAAGAACTGATTGACGACCCGGAATATCAAAAACGTATGGCAGAAGGCTACTTCGACGGTAAGAAAGTGAAAATCGACGATGTAACAAACAAACGCCATGCTATGATTTCGGTACTCATATTTATCCTTGCCACGGCATTCATCGTTCTTTTCGGCTCATTCGAAGGGATGCGTCCTTCTTTCCTGATTGACGGAAAAACAGTTTCCTTAGGGATGTCCGCCATTATCGAAATCATCATGCTTTCGGCTGCCGCCCTCATTCTGCTGGTAACTAAGACAGACGGAATAAAAGCAACACAAGGCTCTGTCTTCCCGGCTGGAATGCAGGCTGTAATCGCCATCTTCGGCATTGCCTGGATGGGCGATACATTCCTGAACGGAAATATGGCACAACTCACCGCCTCTATCGAAGGTATCGTACGCCAGATGCCCTGGCTGTTCGGCATCGCTTTGTTCGTCATGTCTATCCTGCTGTACAGCCAGGCAGCCACAGTACGCGCTTTAGTACCGCTGGGTATTGCTTTGGGCATATCGCCATATATGCTGATAGCCATGTTTCCTGCCGTAAACGGGTATTTCTTCATCCCGAACTACCCTACCGTAGTTGCAGCCATCAACTTTGACCGTACGGGAACCACCCGAATCGGTAAATATATACTCAACCACTCTTTTATGATGCCGGGTATCGTCTCTACGGCAGTTGCCATAGCCTTGGGATTATTATTCATACAATTTTTCTAAGCATATTTACCTTTAACCTATTTTTTAATTCAAACAAATTAAGTTATGAAAAGATTAGAAAAACTCAGCATGGTAGCCGTTATGCTACTGCTTTCCGTCACAATGGCTTTCGCCCAGCAGAAGCCTAACATCCATATCCTTGCCACCGGCGGAACCATTGCCGGAACCGGAACATCTGCAACCGCTACCAACTATACTGCCGGACAGGTAGCCATCGGTACCCTGCTCGATGCCGTACCCGAACTTAAAAACATAGCTAACGTAACCGGCGAACAAATTGTCAAGATAGGTTCACAAGACATGAACGATGATGTATGGCTGACTCTTGCAAAGAAAATTAACCAGCTTCTGAAACGCTCTGACATCGACGGCATCGTAATTACCCACGGAACCGATACGATGGAAGAAACGGCCTATTTCCTCAACCTGACAGTCAAGAGCGACAAACCGGTAGTTCTGGTCGGAGCAATGCGCCCCTCTACCGCTATCAGTGCCGACGGACCTCTTAACTTATACAATGCCGTCGTTGTGGCCGGAGCAAAAGAGTCCAAAGGGAAAGGCGTTTTAGTGGCAATGAACGGAAGCGTGCTTGGTGCTGCAAGCGTATTGAAGATGAACACTGTTGACGTGCAGACCTTCCAAGCCCCCAACGCGGGTGCACTCGGTTATGTACTGAACGGCAAGGTCACGTATAATATGTCGTCTGTAAAGAAACACACCACCCACTCGGTATTTGATGTTACCAATCTGAACTCACTCCCCAAAGTGGGAATTGTCTACAGCTATTCAAACATCGAGGCTGACATGGTGACTCCGATGCTGAGCAATGGCTATAAGGGTATCATCCATGCAGGAGTAGGCAATGGAAATATTCACAAGAATATATTCCCCGTATTAACGGAAGCCCGCAAGAAAGGTATCCTCGTAGTCCGTTCGTCAAGAGTGCCGACGGGTCCCACTTCGCTCGATGCAGAAGTAGACGACGCACAGTATCAGTTTGTCGCATCACAGGAACTGAATCCCCAGAAAGCACGTGTCCTGCTGATGCTTGCACTGACCAAAACCACCGACTGGAAACAGATTCAGGAATATTTCAACGAATATTAAAAACAGATAGAAATGATAAAGAAACTCACATTTATACTTCTGGCTGCGGGCTGTACACAAGTCATGTACGCCCAAAGCACGGAGAAGAACGAGAAGTTCCTTGAAAACAAAACCCTGTTTGAAGAACTCACCAATGTAAAGAAAAAACAAGATAAGTTCAACTTATTCCTCAATATGCAGGGCAGCTTTGATGCAAACTTTCGCGACGGCTTCGAAGAGGGAGCTTTCAAAATGAGACAACTCCGCATTGAAGCCAAAGGAAATATCAACAACTGGCTTTCGTACCGATACAGACAACGGCTGAACCGCTCGAACGACAGTAGCGGCAACATAGACAACCTTCCTACTTCCATTGACATTGCAGGGATAGGTGTAAAACTGGGAAAAGGATTTTCTATTTTTGCCGGTAAGCAATGTACCGCATACGGCGGTATCGAGTTCGACTTGAATCCTATCGAAATATATGAATACAGCGATATGATTGAGAACATGAGTAACTTCATGACCGGTTTGAACATCGGATATGACATCAATGCCCACCAACAGCTGAACCTGCAAATACTGGACAGCCGCAACGGCTCTTTCAACAAGATGTATGGGGTTGAAACCGAAGACGGCGAACAGCCTGCCATAGAATCGGGCAAGCTGCCGCTTGTGTACACCCTGAACTGGAACGGTAATTTCAATGACATATTCAAGACACGCTGGTCCGCCTCTATCATGAACGAAGCAAAGGACAAGAATCTTTATTATTTTGCATTTGGTAATGAATTGAACTTGAATAAGTTCAACATGTTCCTCGACTTCATGTACTCCAAAGAAGGTATCGACCGCAAGGGTATCATGACAGGGATAACGGACAGTATGGAAGGACACAATGCTTTCGATGCCGGATATTTTTCAATGGTAACCAAGTTGAATTACCGTTTCCTGCCTAAATGGAACGCTTTCGTAAAAGGAATGTATGAAACAGCATCTCTCACCAAACAGCAGGGAGATTTGGAAAAAGGCAAATACCGCACCGCATGGGGTTATTTTGCTGGTGTGGAGTTCTATCCTATGGATACCAACTTGCATTTCTTCCTTACATACGTAGGACGCTCCTATGACTTCACCGCCCGCGCCAAAGCACTCGGACAAGAGAACTATTCTACAAACAGAGTATCGGTGGGATTCATTTATCAGTTACCGATGTTCTAGATTTTTACATTGCTCCCCGTTAGACAATGCTCATTCCGAGCGTGCCCAAAAGAAAATCCCTCTCAGAAATAATCTGAGAGGGATTATTGAGGTTCCTGGCGGATTCGAACCGCCGTACACGGTTTTGCAGACCGCTGACTAAGCCACTCATCCAAGGAACCAATCTTTCTCGTTTGCGGTTGCAAAGGTAGTCATTTTTTTGAAACTACCAACTATCAACAGCATTTTTTCTTTATTTCTTTTTTACCGTCACTGCATTCCGAGCGTTTCTTTTCGTACAATTGCTTTAATTCACAGCCTGTTGCACAATTCTCGCAAGGATTACGCTTTTCTCTTACTTTCATGAAAAAAGCATAAACACGCTGTCCGATACGGACGATACACAACAATAAAATGAGAGCTACCGCCCAATTTTGCCAATTACTCATCCAAACAGCCCCCCTATCTGATAAATTGCAAAGGACACCACCCATGCAAGGACAGTAGTGTACACCGCTGCAAACAAAGCCCATTTCCAACTGCCCGATTCTCCTTTAATGGCCGCTAAGGTGGCGATGCACGGGAAATATATCAATACAAACACCATATAGCCAAAAGCCACCAATGGAGTAATTGGAATCCGTTCGCCCAAGCTCACCGCATCGGCTTCGGCATCATCTGCATACAGAACTCCCAGCGTACTTACCACCAGTTCCTTGGCCCCTACACCGGAAAGGATACCGACACCCAGTTTCCAATCAAAACCTAACGGCGCTATCACCGGTTCCACAGCCTTGCCTATTCTGCCGATATACGAGTTTTCCTGCTGCTCGGCCACATCCTGATATGCATCGTGGTCCGGATAATACCCCAACGCCCATATCACAATGGAAGCCACCATGATGATACCTCCCATTTTGCGCAGATATTGCGCGCCTTTCTCCCAAGTATGGCGAAAAATGGACTTCGACGTCGGTATGCGGTAAGGAGGAAGCTCCATAACAAACGGCGTGTCATCTCCCTTTACCAGAAAGCGACAGAAAAGCCGTGCCATAACCACAGCCAGTAAAATGCCGATAGCATAGATTATCAGCAATACCAAACTGGCATTGTTCGGGAAAAACGCCCCCACCAACAGCAAATAAATAGGCAAACGTGCACTGCACGACATCAGCGGATTGATAAGCATGGTCACCAGTCGGCTCTTCCGGTTTTCAATAGTACGCGAGGCCATAATAGCCGGTACATTGCAACCGAATCCCATAATCAGAGGGATAAAGGACTTGCCGTGTAGTCCCATCTTATGCATTATCTTATCCATGATAAAGGCGGCACGCGCCATATATCCGGAATCCTCCATCAAAGATATGAAGAAATATAGAATCAAGATATTGGGCAAAAAGACAATCACCCCGCCTACACCGCCGATAATGCCGTCCACCAACAAATCCTTCAGCGGCCCTTCAGACATATTGTCACGCACCAGACTGCCCAACGCACCTACCAGCCATTCAATGCCCTGCATGGGATAATCTCCCAAGATGAATGTTCCTTCAAACATCAGATACAGGAACAGAAAAAAGATGGGATACCCCCATACGCGATGCGTCACAATGGAATCTATCACACGCGTTGTACGTGCCGTATCCTCTTGCTTGTCCACATAGGTTTCGCGAAGCGCGCCGGCGATAAAACCGTATTTGGCATCTGTAATGGCCTGCTCGCTATCTTCGTTTATTGCATTGCGCAGGCGTTGTACTTCACGGTTACGGACTTCAATAATATCCTTCCCATTGGGAAACTCCTGTACGGTCTTCTCCAAATCCTCGTCATTCTCCAGCAACTTAATAGCAAGAAAGCGCGTGGAGTATTTATACCGTATATTCTCGTTGACACTGATTATGCGTTTCACCTCTTCAATGCTCCGCTCCAATTCCGGCCCGTGATTGATGTGGATGTGGCGGTAGAAGCCTGCCGGATGCTCTTTCTCCTCCTTGTGAGTGCCAAAATCGTGGTCGGGTACATACTCCTTGTGCCAGTTGCGCAAATCATTCAGGATTTCGGCACGTATCTTACCTTTTTTATCCAGAAAATCACCACCCTCGTAAATACCGATGATAATATGGAAAAGCTGTTCTATGCCTTTTCCGGTGCGGCTGATGGTAGGCAGCATCGGCACGCCAAACAACTGACCGAGTTTTACGTAATCCAACGTGTTCCCGCTTGCTTCCAGTTCGTCGTACATGTTAAGCGCAATAACCATGCGCACGTTCATGTCAATTAACTGGGTGGTGAGATACAGGTTCCGCTCCAGATTGGAAGAGTCCACCACATTAATAATGATATCCGGAGTTTCGTTGATGATGTGATGGCGCACATAAATCTCTTCGGGAGAATAGGCAGAGAGCGAATAAGTGCCAGGCAAGTCGACAATGCGGAAATGATACCCCTGAAAGTCAAAATACCCCTCTTTAGCATCTACGGTGACACCGCTGTAATTACCCACATGCTCGTGCGAACCCGAGGCGATGTTGAAAAGGGATGTCTTGCCGCAATTGGGATTACCCACCAAAGCGACATTGATGGTGCGGCGTTTTCCCAAAGCGATACGTTTCAGTTCCTCTTCGTCCAAACGCATATCTTCGCTCCATCCCTCGTGATAGTCGAGCTGCACGGACTCCCGACACATTTCCTTTTCACCGACAATCTCAATCATCTCAGCTTCCTGACGCCGTAAAGAGATTTCATATCCCATCACCTTATACTTGATGGGGTCTTTCAGAGGGGCGTTCAGCAACACCTCAACGGTTTTCCCCTTGATAAATCCCATTTCCACGATTCGCTTACGGAAACCTCCGTGTCCCAGCACTTTAACGATTACTCCCTTCTCACCGGTTTTCAATTCGGACAAACGCATAGTTTTCTGCCTTTTTTATTTTTGCCGCAAAGATAAAGGATAAGTCCGTATAGCGCAAATAATTTAGAATGTTTTTAAATAAGAGACATCAAAGAGAGCCGATTCTGCATTGTAAGCAAGCTGACAACGGTCTGCCAAAGTAACCTTTCGGCACGGAAGTAACAAAATCCGGGAAGAAACATGTATATTTGCCGCTATGGAAAAGGAAAAAGTAGCACAATATATCAACCGGAAACAGCTTTTGCAACCGACAGACAAGGTACTTGTCGCCCTAAGCGGCGGTGCGGATTCCGTCGCTTTATTACGACTGTTGCAAGCGTCGGGCTACGACTGCGAAGCTGCGCACTGTAATTTTCACCTGCGAGGTGCAGAATCCGACAGAGATGAGGCATTTGTCCGCCAACTGTGCGTAAAACAACAAGTGCCGCTACACACCGTCCACTTCGACACCGCGCGCACTGCCGAAGAACGGCATATCTCCATTGAAATGGCTGCACGCGAACTGCGTTACGGATGGTTTGAGGAAATACGGCAGAAAATCAATGCCGACGCCATTGCCGTAGCCCATCACCAGGACGACAGCGTGGAAACCCTCCTGCTGAACCTGATACGTGGTACGGGCATCAACGGGTTACGGGGAATACGCCCCAAAAACGGGCACATCGTACGTCCGCTGCTTTGCCTGGAACGCAAAGAAATCATCAGTTATCTGAACCGCATAGGGCAGGATTACGTAACGGACAGCACCAATCTGCTGGATGAATACACTCGTAACAAAATACGCTTGAACCTGTTGCCCATGATGCAGGAAATCAACCCGTCCGTCAAAGAAAGCATTCTCAATACCGCCGAGCATCTGGATAGCGCATCCGCCATATATAAACAAGGGATAAACGACGGCATAAAACGGGTGCGGACAGCAGAAGGCATCTGCATCGAGAGACTGATGCAGGAACCGGCCCCCGCAACATTACTATTTGAAATCCTATACCCGCTCGGCTTTAACACCGCCCAAATCGGAGACATATACCGTTCGCTGGAAGGACAGCCGGGAAAAATCTTCACTTCGGAACATTGGTGCATTGTGAAAGACCGCGAATATCTGCTGATTGAAGCACACCGACAACCCATACAACCCGCACTGGCAATGGAAGAGTATGCCTTTACCCCAGACTTTGTCATTCCCCGCGACAAGAACACTGCCTGCTTTGATGCGGACAAACTGACACATCCTCTCCTTCTGCGCCCCTGGCGACAAGGAGACTCTTTTATTCCATTCGGCATGAAAGGCCGGAAAAAAGTAAGCGACTATATGACCGACCGGAAGTTCTCCCTTTTGCGCAAAGAGCAGCAATGGGTATTATGTTGCGGCGAAGAGATTATCTGGCTGATAGGTGAAAGAACGGACAACCGTTTCCGCATCGATGCCTCTACAAAACAGGTACTCACAGTCCGGCTTCTTCCCGCTGGGGACAGTCCTGCCACACCCTAAGACCCAAGCGGTATAACTCTGCATCCGAAGAATACCCCATTATCCATTTCATCTTTAGGTTAGAGATACAGAACTTTAACCTAAAAACGGCTCTCTCCAGCCTAAAGACACCCATCTTCAGGCCGGAGATAAAGTTCTTCTCCTATATTTACCGGCTTCTTACCTGAAGAGAACATCTATCCTCTCCGACAAGAATCCTTCTCCTTAAGAACCTGCTTAAATCGTCTTCAGCACTCCTTGTTTGAAGATATTTTTCTATTTTTATTCGTCACATACCCCGTTATGCTTCTTATAAAACAAAAAACAGACCGAATAGAGCTTCAAAAGAAGCAGAAAATACTCTTTGAACTTTATGCCCGTGTCAGAATCTACTTACAAGATAATCCTATTTTCCTTCTGCTTCTTAAAGCAATCGGCAAGCAAGGCGGCAAACGGCGTATCAAAAGTACGGGCCTTTTGCGGACACCCTTTTACACAAGCACAGCAGCGAATACACTTTTCCACATCGGTACTACATTCATCGCCCTTCGCGATAGCGCCTGCCGGACAATGCTTCACACAGTATCCGCAATGGTTGCAAAGTTCTGCGTTGACAGCCGGAATGCGCGGCATAGGAACTCCGCTTTTGCGTAGTTTCACCACCTTCCGCAAGAAACGGAATAACGGAAAAAATGCCTGACGGGGACGTTGAATACGGTTGACGTCAACGGCATAGAGCTTATCCATGTCGGCTGCCGCTTCGATTTTAGTCCGTATCTTAACGCCGAAAGTTTCTGCAAACTGCAAGTCATCTGCATCCGGCCGCCCTGCAGCTATGGGATTTTGCTGCGTACTGTACGAATGCTCGCCTACAAACGTAGCACCGGCAATCACTTTAAATCCTCTGTCCGATGCAAATGCGTCCAACTCCACCAATGCTTTTTCATAGGCACGGTTACCATACACAGCAACCAGCACCGCCGGAGCGCCGGAAGCATGAACGTCTTTCATCCGCTCCAATGCCGGGGGTGCCACCTTCCCGCCATAGACGGGGACGGTTATCACCGTCAAGGTGTTTTCAGGAATTTCCAATTTGCCAGCCGGGTGGAAAGTAAGGTCTGTCCGGGTAACATCGGAAATGCCCGTACCGCGAACAATCGCCTCGCCCACTTGTTTAGAGGTATGGGTAGGCGAAAAAGTAATCAAACGAACTGTATATATATTCATAAATCTGTTTCTTATATAATAATGAAACAAAGATAGACTTTTAAAATTAAAAAAAAGACGATTTATTTATGAAACCAAAAATTATTATTACCTTTGTGCCGTTGAAACATTCTGCAACTCCTTACTGAGGTGAGGATTGTTAGTCAGATTTCCGGTTCAATAACAAATATCCCTATTAAATCATAATTTACAAAAGGTAGACTTACCGATATAAGTAAAAACCATTCACACATATACTATATGTATAATATCATTCAATTAAACGACAAAAATTTGTCGGAACTGCAAGCTATTGCCCAAGAACTGGGTATCAAAAAAACAGACTCTCTCAAAAAAGAAGAACTCGTTTACAAGATACTTGACGAACAAGCCATTGCTGGAGCAACCAAGAAAGTAGCAGCCGACAAATTAAAAGAAGAACGTAAAGGGGACAAGCAAAAACGTTCTCGCGTAACGGTCAAGAAAGAAGCAGCGGACAAGGTATTCACAGCCAATAAGAACGGTGAACTCACAAAAGGGAAAACCGAAGAAGCACCTGCCGTACAAGCCTCCGTACAAGCAGTAGAGGTGGCTAAAGAGCCGACCGTAGCCGCAACTCCCGCAGCAGAGACTGAAGTTCCCAAACGCAAACCGGGACGTCCTCGCAAAGTAAAACAAGAAGCGGCTCCCGCAGCGGAAACACCTAAAACCGTTCCGGCAGAAACTAAAGTAGAAACTACAGAGCCGAAAAAAGCAGAACCCAAGAAAGTTGTTGCAGCCCCCCAGCCTACACCGGATGAAAGTCCTGTCTTGCCGGAAGCAGAGGATGACTTTATCCCCATCGAGGATTTGCCAACCGAAAAAATAGAACTGCCGTCAGAGCTCATCGGCAAATTCGAAGCCACCAAAGCAGAAACTCCTGTTCCTGCAACAGAGCAACCGCAACAACGCTCCCGTCTTCGCCTCCGCGATAACAATACGCCATACAACAACAATCGTAACAATAACAACCAGCGTCCTGCACAACAGCAGCAACGTCCTGCACAACAACAGAACAACAATGAGAATTATGTTGCTCCCGAACGCAAGCCGGCAATAGAACGTGAAAAGGCGTACGAATTCGACGATATACTCACAGGAACCGGCGTATTGGAAATCATGCAGGACGGTTATGGATTCCTGCGCTCATCCGATTATAACTACCTTTCTTCTCCCGATGATATTTACGTTTCACAATCACAAATCAAGCTGTTCGGCCTGAAGACCGGTGATGTAGTGGAAGGTGTTATCCGTCCACCCAAGGAAGGAGAGAAATATTTCCCACTGGTAAAAGTATCCAAGATTAACGGACGTGACCCGGCTTTTGTACGCGACCGTGTACCGTTCGAACATCTCACCCCGCTCTTCCCGGACGAGAAATTCAAACTTTGCAAAGGCGGATATTCCGACTCCCTGTCTGCCCGCGTAGTAGACCTCTTTGCGCCCATTGGTAAAGGCCAGCGCGCACTAATCGTAGCACAGCCCAAAACGGGTAAGACTATTCTGATGAAGGACATTGCCAACGCCATTGCAGCCAACCACCCGGAAGTGTACATGATTATGCTATTGATTGATGAACGTCCGGAAGAAGTTACCGACATGGCCCGTACCGTAAATGCAGAGGTTATTGCCTCTACTTTCGACGAACCGGCAGAACGTCACGTGAAAATAGCAGGCATTGTTTTGGAGAAGGCCAAAAGAATGGTAGAATGCGGACATGACGTTGTTATCTTCCTTGACTCCATAACACGTTTGGCACGTGCCTACAATACTGTTTCCCCGGCTTCGGGTAAAGTATTGTCCGGAGGTGTGGACGCCAACGCACTGCACAAGCCGAAACGCTTCTTCGGTGCTGCCCGCAACATTGAAGGTGGTGGTTCGCTGACCATCCTTGCTACGGCGCTTATAGATACCGGTTCCAAAATGGACGAAGTGATCTTTGAAGAGTTCAAAGGTACTGGTAATATGGAACTGCAACTCGACCGCAACCTGTCCAACAAGCGCATCTTCCCGGCTGTCAATATCGTTGCTTCCAGCACTCGTCGCGATGACTTGCTGCAAGACAAGCAAACGCTGGATCGCATGTGGATTCTCCGCAAGTATCTTGCCGATATGAACCCGATAGAGGCAATGGACTTCGTAAAAGACCGTTTGGAAAAAACCAAAGACAACGATGAATTCCTGATGAGCATGAACGGTTAAATGCCTACACGGAAAAGAACCAACTAAGATATAAAAGCAAATATTTGAAAAAGAGCGGAATAGCATAAGACATTCCGCTCTTTTTCAATATTATTATATAATAAAAAGCAAAAGCATAGAGAATAAGCATGATTTCAGTCTTCCCGTCAGTTGGAACGGAATATTTTATGCTTCAGGGCAATCTGCCGCAAAACCGTAATAATATTCTGTCCTTAAAAGAAGGCAGTTACAGGTATTTTTTGTACTTTTGCGCCTCAATAAGAGTAATTTGTAATTTAGTAATTGTAATTAGATACTATGTTCGATAATTTAAGCGAGAGACTTGAGAGGTCGTTTAAAATTTTGAAGGGTGAAGGTAAAATCACCGAAATTAATGTAGCGGAAACGCTGAAAGACGTGCGTAAAGCACTTTTGGATGCAGACGTAAACTATAAGGTTGCCAAGAGTTTTACTGATACCGTTAAGGAAAAAGCTTTAGGACAAAACGTGCTGACAGCTGTAAAACCCAGCCAGTTAATGGTAAAAATCGTACACGATGAGTTAACACAACTCATGGGTGGCGAAACTGCGGAAATCAATATTGATTCCAAACCGGCTGTTATTTTGATGTCCGGTCTGCAAGGTTCCGGTAAGACTACTTTCTCCGGAAAGTTGGCACGCATGCTGAAAACCAAAAAGAACCGGAAGCCCTTATTGGTGGCTTGCGACGTTTACCGCCCCGCCGCTATCGAACAGTTGCGCGTACTGGCAGAGCAGATCGAAGTGCCCATGTATTCCGAACCTGATAGCAAAGACCCAGTGAGCATAGCCCAAAACGCCATACAGGAAGCTAAAGCCAAAGGATATGACCTCGTAATCGTCGATACAGCCGGTCGTCTGGCCGTAGACGAAGAGATGATGAACGAAATCGCCGCCATCAAATCCGCCATCAATCCGAATGAAATCTTGTTCGTAGTGGATTCCATGACCGGACAGGATGCCGTAAACACAGCCAAAGAATTCAACGAACGTCTGGACTTCAATGGTGTGGTATTGACCAAGTTGGACGGTGACACTCGCGGTGGTGCCGCCCTTTCTATCCGTACTGTAGTAAACAAGCCTATCAAGTTTGTAGGAACCGGCGAAAAGCTGGACGCTATCGACCAATTCCACCCTGCCCGTATGGCAGACCGTATTCTAGGTATGGGCGACATCGTGTCATTGGTAGAGCGTGCACAAGAACAATATGATGAAGAAGAAGCCAAACGTCTGCAAAAGAAAATTGCGAAGAACCAGTTTGACTTCAACGACTTCCTGAGCCAGATTGCACAAATCAAAAAAATGGGTAACTTGAAAGAACTCGCTTCCATGATACCGGGGGTAGGCAAAGCTATCAAGGATATCGATATTGACGACAATGCTTTCAAAAGCATCGAAGCGATTATCTACTCCATGACTCCGGAAGAACGCAGCAACCCGGCCATCCTAAACGGCTCACGCCGCCAGCGTATCGCCAAAGGCAGCGGCACGAACATTCAGGAAGTAAACCGTTTGCTGAAACAGTTCGACCAGACCCGTAAAATGATGAAAATGGTGACCGGCAGCAAAATGGGCAAGATGATGCCGAAACTGAAACGATAAGAAAGAAAAATATCCCGCATATAAATCCCGCTAATTTCATAGTTCGAATGAAGTCAGCGGGATTTTTGCTTTATTCGGTTATTTGACCTATTTTTGCGAATAATGCCATGTAAATAATAACCAATACAATAATATTGAATATGACACTAATTGACGGAAAAGCAATTTCCGAACAGGTAAAACAGGAAATTGCAACAGAAGTAGCTGAGATAGTGGCGCGCGGCGGAAAACGCCCGCATTTAGCAGCTATCCTTGTAGGACACGACGGTGGCAGCGAAACCTATGTAGCAGCCAAAGTAAAAGCTTGTGAAGCATGCGGATTCAAGTCCTCGCTCATTCGTTATGAGACAGATGTAACGGAAGAAGAGCTGCTGGCAAAAGTGCGCGAACTGAATGAGGATGCAGATGTAGACGGTTTTATCGTCCAGCTGCCTTTGCCAAAACATATATCGGAACAAAAAGTGATTGAAACAATCGACTACCGCAAGGATGTGGATGGCTTCCATCCTATCAATGTAGGACGTATGTCCATAGGATTGCCTTGTTACGTTTCCGCAACTCCTAACGGAATTCTCGAATTGCTGAAAAGATACAAAATAGAAACTTCCGGAAAGAAATGCGTTGTACTGGGGCGCAGCAATATCGTAGGCAAGCCCATGGCTGCCCTAATGATGCAAAAGGCTTATCCCGGTGACGCCACAGTAACCGTTTGCCACAGCCGCAGTAAAGACCTGGTAAAAGAGTGCCAAGAAGCCGATATTATCATCGCAGCTATGGGACAACCTAACTTTGTAAAAGCGGAAATGGTGAAAGAAGGCGCAGTTGTCATTGACGTAGGTACTACCCGTGTACCGGACGCAACCAGAAAATCCGGTTTCAAGCTGACCGGTGATGTCAAGTTCGATGAAGTAGCTCCCAAATGTTCATTCATCACTCCCGTACCTGGTGGTGTAGGTCCCATGACCATTGTCTCTTTAATGAAGAATACATTGTTGGCAGGCAAGAAAGCTATTTATCAATAATAAGGATGATGAAAGCGCTCATCTCCCTTATCTTTCTACTATATAGCGTAACCCTTTTCTCACAGGAAAGGATTACGCTATTATTTGTAGGAGACTTAATGCAACACCGGGCGCAAATAGATGCCGCCCGCACTTCCGACGGGAAATATGATTATTCTCCTTGTTTCTCCCTTATAAAGGAAGAAATCTCCCGTGCCGATATTGCAATAGGTAATCTTGAAGTGACTCTCGGTGGAAAACCTTATCAAGGCTATCCTACTTTCAGTGCACCCGACGAATATCTGCAAGCTATCAAAGATGCCGGATTCGACGTTCTTCTCACAGCAAACAATCATTGCCTGGATCGAGGCAAGACCGGATTGGAACGGACCATCACACAAATCGAATCATTTTCCATACCCTATGCAGGTACTTACCGGAACGCTATAGAACGTAAACAACTCTATCCTCTCTTCATCCGGAAAAAAGGTTTCTGCATAGCCATACTCAACTACACTTACGGCACTAATGGAATCAAGGCATCTGCACCCAACATCGTCAATTACATTGACAAAAAAACAATTCTAAAAGACATACATAGCGCCCAAGCCGTACGCCCGGATGCTATTATAGCCTGTATGCATTGGGGAGAAGAATATCAATCACTTCCGAACCGTGAGCAATGCGAGCTTGCCGACTGGTTGCTGAAACAGGGGGTGACCCATATTATCGGTTCGCATCCGCACGTAATCCAGCCTATGGAATTACGCACGAACGGCAATCAACAGCATGCCATCGTCTATTCTTTAGGAAACTTCATCTCCAATATGAGCGCTATACAGACGGTGGACTCATCTTTACGCTGCAACTTGAAAAATATCCTCTCCCCAAGCCCATCCGTCCATTACAAAACCATTCAAGTCATTCACCGTCGCCCGAATCTTTTGCCTCTTCTTTTCCATTCGCCCGTGTCGTCCGATGCGGATACACTTTAGTATGGACCGGCCGCCCCACTCTCACTGGAGAAAAAAATTACATTTTATATCCTTCTTACTCACCACATAGCCATTTGCCGCAATCAGCCCGTAACCGTCTGAATATCTTCATTAAAAACACTCGAAAGTTCCTGGTACAGCATAATACAGAAATTTATGAAAATAATAAATAGCTATTTTTTTGGAAAAAAAACGCCAAAACATTTGTAATATCAAAGATTATCCATATCTTTGCACCGCGTTTAAGAAATGCAACAACATGGTGACTGTAGTTCAGTTGGTTAGAGCGTCAGATTGTGGTTCTGAATGTCGAGGGTTCGAGTCCCTTCAGTCACCCAAAAGAAAGAGGAATTTCAGTAATGATTTTCCTCTTTTTTTTGCTATATATCAAGCTTTTGGGAGGATTAATCCAAAAATATGTCGTAAAGAACCACATTACAAGTAACGTTTTAAACCTACAAGTAGATAGAATTTGTTTACCCATTGTTTACCCTAAGATTATGGCAACATTTAAAGCAATCATCAAAAAAGAAAAAATGCGTTCCGATAAGACATGGAATGTTCTTATCAGGTTAACACATGAGAGAAAGATAAGATATATCTCCACTACCATGTATGTCACCAAGAAAGATATTACCTCCGGCTTCAAAATAAAGAATCAGCAAATAATCGATAGATGTGAAGAGTTAATCAAAATTTATCGGGAGAAAATATACAAACTGAATCTAGAATTGAATGCCATAGACATAGACACCATAGCCGAATATCTTAAATCATCCAAGGATGACAAAAGCGGCATTGATTTTATTTTATTCGCAAAAAAGTGGTGCGCTTCACATCCTGAGATAAAGGGTATGAAGAATTACACAACAGCTTTAAACTCATTTTGTACTTTCTTTGGAAGAGAATCTATTCTTTGTAACGAAATAACAGTTCAGAAACTAAAGGAATTTGAAGAATACCTGTCTGAAAAGAAACGGGCACAATCACTATACCCCAGCGTCATCCTGCGTCTATTTACAGAGGCAAGGGAGTATTATAATGACGAAGACAATGACATTATAAGAATTAAGCAGAATCTTTCAAAATATAAGCCAAAACAACAGAATGTAGCAGAGAAAAGAGCTTTACCGGAAGAAACTATAAAAACTATATTTACTCTCCCTTACGATAACAAAAAGATTAAGGGATATACCAGTAGGCATGACTTGGCGAAAGATTGTTTTATATTATCATTCTGCCTAATGGGAATGAACTCTGCCGACCTATATAATGCAACTGAGTTTGACGGGGAATACATAACTTATTACCGTACCAAGACCAAAGACAGAAGAAATGACAATGCCAAAATGATTGTTCGCGTACATCCAATTATACAGCCACTCGTAAATAAATACAAAGGCAAAGAACGCGTATTCAACTTTTACGAGCGTTTTTCTTCTATGGCAGACCTCAATCGAGCCATCAATATAGGGCTAAAAGAGGTTGGATACAAAATAGGCATAGACAATCTTCAATTCTATGCAGCCCGGCATTCTATGGCTACGATAGCAATAAATAAGGCTGGTATAAACAAGTATATTGTCAACGAAATGCTTTGCCATACAGACTCGTCCATGAAAGTTACAGACCTCTATATACAGAAAGATTTTACGCCTATTAATGAAGCCAATTTCAAACTTATCGAATATGTGTTCGGAGAGAAATAGTATTGCTTTCTGTAGTTGGGCAGCTACGGGTATTTACATTTTAGAGGGGACGACTATTCAGCCACCCCTTCTTTATGTTAGTATTCAAAAACTATAGCTGAGAGATACTGAACATTCGTGAAGAAATTTATATGTACTTCGTGAAGGACTAATCTTGTGTCCATCGAAACATACATTTCTTCGACCTGAATAAGGGTCCTGATTAGAAATCGTATAGCCCAAGGAAAAAGCCAACTGGTCAATTCCTAAAGAAAGAGCACTTTTAACACGCCAAAAGGCAACATCCCCTCCCTTATTGCGAACTGACCTAAACTCTCCCTTTATCTTTCCGCCTTCTTCAGTATAATGTGCATATGAAAAAGCCTCGTTGGGTAATGTCAGAATCAATGCCGGCTCACATTGAAGAAAAAGCTGATAATCCTTTTCACGCCCCAAGCTCACTGAAGGAGTCCTAAAATTGGTACCTATCAACCAATTCCCCCGCAGTAGTTTACCGTCATCATAGAGTGTATACTTCTGACCTTTTCCGTCACTCACCTCTGTATTAGGTTTATAATCATTGTCCATCCAGTTTTGAAAAGCAAGACCGGTCATAATGCCAACATATTTCCCAATGTAACGGATATATGATACCTCAAGCCCTAAAGCTGGTTCAGAACCATATGCAAATAGAGAACCGGATAGAGACAAAACATTTTTATTAGTTTTAAAATCCCCTTCTCGCTCACCGGCAAAAAGGTGAATGACCGACAGACATAAACAAAAAATAAAAGCAATTTTTTTCATTTCAATCTAAATATAATTGGCTGACACCAAAATTTAAAAAACATATTCAACTGCTATAAAGATAACTGCTTTTCTGAAATTACCTATGTGATTTGAGGGAATTTTTATAAAAGGAAAGGCCCAAATGAAAAAAATCCCGACGAAAGCCGGGATATGTCACACACAATAGATATGAATTGTTGCTTATGAATACAAAGGCGATTTATTCAGCCACTCCTTCTACAAAGTTGTTTTTTATCTTTGAAAAACGGAATTATCAGCCGTTCGTACATTGGCCAATAAGAATTCTTCTAAAGCGGCACATTCAAAAGCCGAATCAAATGGAACCGCAATAACTACAATATATTTAGGTGACGTGCTCCAATAAGGACTTCTAACCTGGCATTTTCTTTCACCATCATAACAAAAATAACTTCCAAGCCTTCCGCCAATGGCAACGGATGATTTACCTATATATAGCACATTCTCATTACCGTCCATTATCAAATAGACTCCAGGTCTATCGGCATATGGGTAGCATTGGGGCCAGCAGTTTTCCGTATTCTCTTTCTCTGGAAACAAATCATACTTGTTACTAACTAAAAAACGTGTAAGATTTGGGTGACGATACTTTTCTTCGTATAATCTCACTAATTTTAAAACCTCATCTAATTTTGCCATTCTTGATTACTTTGTTTTGTAAATCATCGAATCCCTTTTGCCAAAAATACATATCTACAACCTTCATTGATGGGTAGAAGCAGTGAAGTTTTTCAGAAATATATCTTTGGCATTGTTGTATTGTATCTTTATTGCTCTGAGAATAGTCAATTATCCGCTTTAGTAATTCCTCGTCAAACTGTTTGCCTTGGCAATGAAATGCCTGCTTAAACAAGCCATCCAACGCAGGGACGCAACCAATGGTTCCCAACATTATTTTAGTAATCAATGTATCTGTCACAGCAAGGTTTAAGGGTGAAGTACTGTTTTCCGGTTTATAATATTTGATTTCACCGTAGTACTTTTTAAGTTTACCGTACAAGTCTATTACTTGAGAAATATCATCCATTGTAAGCCATTCTTTTCGTAGGGAATGAAATTTCCTTATTATGTTTACGGCATCCATATGAATCGTATAATCTTTCCAAAGTATTCCGCAACTACCTCTATACATCCCCCAACTCGCCAAATAAAAAGCAAGGTGAAGAGCTAAATGGTCTGTTGGATTATCTAAATTGTTGAATGCCCCATAGCAATACTCCCACGATTTAAAACGATGATTTGAGTCTTGAACCATATTACTCAAATATTTGTCAACGCTACTTTTGTCTATGGTTAAAACTGGATATGTCATTTTTATATACTGTGCTAATTGTTTGACTCAATAAATTCCTTCAACCGGTAAAGCCGGATGATAGCCGGATTATAAAACGCATCCGGATAATGCTGCTTGATGTCGTTAATGTTCGCCCGAACATACAAAGATGTGTCGTAGATATGCTCAGATTCACTCAATACTACCTCTTTCGGTAACTGTGCTGTTTCTGCCCAGTGCATGATTGCCTGTACTGAGGCTTCGTCAAATTGGTATTCTTCTTGTGACATAATAATAGTATCCTTCAACTAAAATTTTAATTGACGAACGCAATTTCTATAAATCTTCTCCGTTTGCACGGTTATATTCATTATCGTAAAATATTGTAATATAATATTCCCCACAGTAATCTGACACCGTAAACCAAACAGGTTTCTTTACACATTGCTCTATTACATAGTCCGTAGAAAGCTTTACAATATCTTTCTGTAAATCTTCTGTTGGATTTGCTAATTGCTCATCTGTATATTTAGATGATAGAATTGACCTAAAATTATTTGCTATAGCAATAGAATCTGTTATAACAGGCTTTTGATAAAATACAGCTTCATAGCGCTTCTTATTAACCATTATTTCATAGTCAATGTCTTCTTCGTCAGGTATAGTACAATCTTTCACCGACAAGTATTTGGCGTTATTTGAAAATTGCTCACATAATCTATTAAATCTTATTCTAATATCAGTTCCGTTTACAGTGTGAGCATCACAAACCACAATACGACAAACTTTATTGTTATTCGTCGTTACAAAAACATTGACATTTCCCCCATTAAACTCTCCCAATAAAGCTTCACTTGTTGGATCATCCCTAAAGCCTTTTGCTTTAAGTTTTTTTATCATTTCAGATTTACTTCCATCCACGGGAATACCAAGAAATTGGGTTACGTCTTTCTGCGCATATAATGACACTGAAAATATGAGCAGCAATGTAGCTAATACATTCTTCATACTTATTAGATTTTTAAAGTTACTCCACAAAAATACAAAGCCAAGAGAGAATTATCAAATAAAAAGTAAATAAAAAAGCCCCAACGGAAGTCGGGGCACTTCATGCACAATAAGTCTGGATTCTTCCTGAAATCTGAATATACAAGGAAAGGCAGCTTATTGGCTACCTTTATTTACTTATTTATCAATAGTAGTTACTGCTATAAAGGCCCGATTTAAATGTCCATTTTGCTCTACGCTTTTTACTGTCACTTTGAATCGTTTATATTTAGAATCATGAAAAACCTTACTATGAATAGTTTTGACATATCCTACATCAACTCCATCTTTAAAAAGTTGCACTGCATATCTATCATATGGATTCTTTTTATCTAGTTTCCATTCAAGGACATCACCTTTTTCCAATGTGCCGGAAGGTAATTGACGCCTTGTTAAACCACAAACCTCACTAGTGAAATTCAGACCCTTTACAGGAAAATATTCAGCGATAAATTCAAAATTATCTGTGGATAATAGCCCTTGAGTTTGAGCCAAGACATAATACTTATTATCTTTCAATGATGGTAATATTTCCCAATAATCATAATATTTTTGAATATCAGCCCTTTCTGTATTTGTCAGTCGTTGAGCAAATGTTTCCAGCACATTATTCTTATATACAACATCAGGATTCGGAAAGTCGGGATACATATTAAACCCCTTTCCTAATGCTTCTTTAACCCCCTCAGATATATATTCAAATCTAACCCCTTCAGTTTGATTTCGAGTGATTTTACCTACCTTTATTCGGCTGTCATTTCTTCCTCGTCTCCATACAAGATAGATGTATTTTATATATCTTTTCATAACACAATATTTTTTAATCTCAAAAAACGCTCATTTATTAATCTACAAATCAATTCCTTCCGTTGAGAAGAAAGAGCATACTCTTCCCGGAACTCTTCAGGAAGTTCTTTATCTATATTAAAAACAATGTTACGTATTTTGTTCTCATCGTACAAAGATATAATATTATTTATTACTTTTTCTACTATTGCAGGGAATTCCATCCTAATATTACTTACTAAATCAAAATGATTTATTTTTTCTCCTTTATCTCCCCAGCGTATTTCAGACTTTCCTCTATTGATAAAACTATCAAACATCGTTCTATCATTTAACATTTGCCTTACAGCATCTTCTGTCTTTTCTCTAGCTAAACAACATCCGCTATCATATATGGGAGCATAGTCACCCTTCATTCCAAGAATCTTAACTTTGACATGTGCATCAAGCTCAAAGTTTTCATTTTTTTTTAGCAAATCCTTTATTTGCTTAAAACGATCTTTCAATTTGGAAAAAACGCGATTAGCCTCTTCTCCAGTCAGTTCAGTCTCTTTATATGGCATAATAAATCCCCAATTTTCTTGATGTCTATCACTATTCCCTATGAGACTATCAAATATTATCGTTTTTATAATATTCTCAATATGCTCACCCAAACCAAAACTTTCAATAGCTGATTTTATAAAATGAAATGTATAAGCCGAATATGAACTTTTATTTTCAGGATCATAAGTATTATCATATCCTGTTAATATACTAACTCCTTCAGTTAAACACTCTTCTTCTGTATTCATTGATTTAGAGATACATCCTATTTCATTTCCATGTTTAGCTATATTGTATTCTAACACATTAAATCCCAACAAACGTCCCACTTCCGAAGATATAATTTCAGACCAAAATTCAGGCTTATAGTCCTTACCTTCTTTTAACATCGATGTTTTAAAAAAATAAACACTATCATCGGCAGGATCGCTAATTACACATTTATTACGCGTTCCTTTTGTGTTAAAAAAAGGTTTTTCATTCCATTCTGTTATATCGTAAAATTTGGCCATATTTTTATTTTTCGCAAAAATACAAATAATTAAATCGCAAACGGTAAATCGAAGGATAAAATCATATCAAATTTTGAACATTAATAATAAACATTTACCACTGAAATAAATCATAACTTATACCACCACCTACATAAAAACCGCCAGGATACCCATATCCAGCCTGCAATCCTAATCCCCAACGCTTTTTCTTCGGCTTGATGGAAACCGGATGATAGATATCATTCGTTACCGTCTGATAAACCGTCCTCGGATATACAGTCATACTATCCAGCAGTGGGTCTACATATCCGCTCACCACCGCACGATACAAGCTATCTTCATACACAACCCGTTTGCGATGAAGCAAGGTATCACCTATACGTACTGTGTCATTCGGCAATATCTGCCAAAAGAGCGCTATCGGTGCGGAGATAAGAACCGTGTCAAGTTTGACAACCGTCTGTATCTTTGTTTCGGTACGGATTTCTGCCGGCAAAGGCTCGTGCGGACGGAACCAAGCCGCCACACAAGCGATTGCCAGCAATACAACTAATAGCCAGGGTAGTTTTTTCATAGCTTCAGTACCTGATTCCGGTTTCTACCGTCCGCCCGATAACTCACATGCACCCAAGCGAAATTACTCTCATCAATCAACTGGTCGAAAGGAAGGTTCTTGCGGATATGCTCGAACAGTAGCTTGTTCTGCTGTCTGTCTCCGGTATCAATGTCCGCCGCCTGTCCGCTCATGTGCTGGCTGGTTGTCGCACCGCCAACTGCTTTATTCAATGCCGGGCAACGGTAACCGCTGTTCACAATGATAGGTTTGCCATACCATTCGCGTAGCGGGTCAAGAACGTTATCCACCAATGCAGTCAGATTGGCTTCTATATCACAGCCACATCTGTTGTCAATTCCTTTGCGGTCGGCAGTTGTCGAACGGCAAAGTTCTTTTATCGTAAAATACTTCATACATCATTTGATTTAATATAAACATACACTACATTTGCAGAAGCCTTTGTTTTAACTTTAAGTTTGTGTTAAAAAGGGAAGGGAGCCGTTGCGAAACACCTTCCTTCCCGCGAATCAATAATCACTCGGTGGCTTCCGCCCTCCACATTTCCGGACATCACACCGCTTGACTTCCATCTCGGCTTCCAGCTTTGTTTTCTCTATTTCCAGTGCAGTGTTCTTCTTGATAAGCTCATGAATGCGCTGTCTGTCTTCTTCTTTCTCCTTGTAAAGCTTGTCAATCTTGGCATTCAATTCAGCTTCCACAGTTCTTTCCTCCTCATAGCATTTTTTCCATTCTGCTGCGTAAGCGGTTATGTTGTCAGCTTCCGCCTTTCTCGCTTCCGCAACCGCCTTGCGCTTCTTGCTGTCATAGAACATGAACACACCGAAAAGAGGAAGCAGGATAGTAGTGACTATCCCGCCGGTGATGTTGAACAGTTCATTCAGTTCCTCCATCATACCTTCATCCCCGTTACATGTTCATCACTCCACCCCTTGGCATGCCAACCGAGAAGAATGCCGGCAATAAACGCTCCCGTTGACACAATGCTTGCCCAAAACGGTACATACTGGTAATAAGCCAGCAGACCTACAATCACGGCCACCATAATAGCCAAAACAATCAGTTTCTTTTTCATCTACGAACTTTTTTAATTAAACAAAAAAAAGCCCACGAACGCATCCTGTTAAAGATACATTCATGGGCGTTAATTCATAATTTCGTTTACAAATATACTCATTTACAATCACTTTTCAGCGAAAGTTAACAAGAAAATTGTGAGATATTCTCTCGCAATAAGATTATAGATAAAGCTTAAAAAATCATCAAACCATTCAGTATTTCTATCTTTGTATGAATTTTAGAGGATATGTGCTCTATCATTCATATTTTCCATTCTATTCAGATGGTCATCCAATGTCTTGGGATTGCATTTCAGTTTCCTACAGATAGCTGCTTTGCTATATCCATACTCAAGCATTGTTTTTATAAGAGATTCTTTTCCGGTGAGCTTGTAATGTGAATTATGTCCCCCTTTACAACGTCCCAATTTCTGCCCTTCAGCTACACGTCGAGCAAGTCCTTCTTTTGTACGCTGGCTTATCAAATCACGTTCAATTTGTGCAGATAATCCAAAGGCGAACGCAAGAATTTGTGATTGAATATTATTGCCCAATTCATATTTTTCCTTCACCGTAAACACTGTTATATTTTTTTGCATAAGAGTATTCAGGATGCTCATAACTTCCATTAATCGACGACCCAGACGGCTGATTTCCGAAGCTATTAATGTATCTCCCTTCTTTAACTTTTTAATAAGGGAACCGAGTTTTCGCTTTTTGGCAGATTTTGTTCCTGATACCGTTTCGGATATCCACTTATCAATATTTAGCTCTCTGATACGAGCAAATTTCTCAATCTCGAATCGTTGATTTTCGACAGTTTGTTTGTCTGTTGATACTCTGATGTAAGCGTAAATCATTTTTGGTGTGAAGGTAAGAATTGAATTTTGTGCTACAAAACTTATATCAGACGCCCCTAAAATGTACAAAGTATGGCAGAAGATATTAAGGAAAACGAAATGCAGAATGGTAGTCCCACTCTTTTAAGAGGATTGGATGCTGAAGGAAATAGTGTTGTTATACCTACAAGGGATTTAGCAGGCCTGATAATGTCTCCATATAAAATAGTTTCAGACATTATACATGTACCGGCTGATAAATGTTTGAAAATCGGCTCTTTCAGTTTGGATGAATTAGGGTATGGTTTTTCCACAATAAATTTATCTGTGCATGAATATAACTATGGTGGTTGGGGGTATAGACAGGCATCATATTTATTCAATATTGCCAACGAGAGTGCTGACAATACTCTTCATGGGACTTTATATGGATGTAAAACAATGTTTTCCGAAGCATATATAAAACGGCTAAGAAGTGCATTTGATAGAGATGGAATATTCCGTGATTTATACCTTGATTTTAATATGGAATGCTTCGTGTCAATAGATGCCAAGGTGATTCACTGGGTGAATATAGAAATATCCGATGAGTTGAATGCAGGGACTGTTAAAAATATATCGCATGGGACAATTCAATATCTCAACCAGTAAGGATTTTGTACCCAATTATTTATATTTATAACTCCTATATTCTTATACTGTATCATTTGCCCCTAAAATATATTAGGTATGGGTGAAGATATAAAAATTAATGAAGTTCAACAAGCAAATGATGCTGCATATATAACAGTGATATTGGAAGATGGAACTCTTGGAAAAATAGCCAAAGCAGACTTGGTGGACCTAATAAGAATAAATATGCCCACGGCTACTCATGAGTATAAAGGCCTTATGGACACCTCTGATTTAAAAAACCTTTCCGGACTTATATCTGACAACGATAATGTAAATGCTGATAATCTGCCTAATGGTTTTTGCCGTTATCATCAGGAAAATTACAAAGAATACAATTATCCAGCTGTATATGGCTGTATTCTTACAATAATCACCGATTCTGTGGGATTTCAAATGTGCGCTGAAGCATGGCCACAAAATTTGTATATCAGACAACTTTGGGACTTTTGGAGTGATTGGAAGAAAATATCTTTTACATCTTAATGGAAATACTGGCATACAATGAGGATTTTGCAGTTTCCTCATTGTATGTTCATCTTATTGAAGTTCTGTAAAATCTCCGGTAACATCCATTATCTGTGATGTATCTTCATGATAACCGGTCAGAGCAATATACGCAGAACCATACTGATTCACCAGTATATCAATAGCCAAATAAACGTTCCCTTTATAGCTTATCTGCCTTAAATTAGAGAAACATCCGCATTCAGAATGAGCGACATCACTTTGGAGTGTACCAGCGGGCGCATAATGAACCTTGCACCAGCCGGGTAAGCAATGGTTATTCGAGTAAAATGGAATAGTAAAAATCTCAAAGAAATTAAAATGGGACGTGTTATAGTCTCCTATTTTTAATAACGTTATGGTCTTAATTTCATTGCCTCCAGTTGGTTTATGGACAGATACAATGGACTTAGGCAGTGAGTAATACACTCCTCTGTCGTACTTTTGTTCTCCCGGTAGTGCATCGGTCACTTCTTCCATTGTTGGTGTTATGCTGTTCCCATCTGCATCTATGCCTCTCAATCTGGCTGGTTTTCCATTCTGCATTTCATTTTCCTTAATATCCTCTGCCATATCTTGTACATTTTAGGGGCGTCATTTCTACTACAAAAATCAGCCCAATTTAACAATTAACTATTATCTCGTTTTTGTAAATTAAAAATCATATTTTTCCGTAGTATCTCGCGAATTCAAAAGGTCTCCTAACATCCAGATAACGGTCTATCTCTTCATTGGATTTTGCCTCCATCTCGAACGCTGAATTTCCATACGATATTTTATTCCCATCCGCTCCATGTATACCTTTGAAAGAATGGTAAACACGAGAAACGGCATATTCCAGTCCATATTGCAAATAGAACCACAACGGACACAACAAATACATCCATACGTTGAACCCGGTAACGGACATGACAAGCGTCAACAGAACCATCGAAGCAATCATGCATTCCTCCCACTGTCTTACATGAATAGCTTCATGGTTAAGAACGCGTGTTTTCATTTCCGCCTTGCTTTTCTTGGTAAAGACGAAACAGCCTAAAGTAATGGTGCTGTAGCCCTGCCACAACATCCACTTTGCTAATTTACTTTTATAAAATACTCTCATAGCATTTATTTATTAGGATAAGATTTAGTTACCACATTATTTTTTAAAAAGCTTATTCCATTTGTATTTATCATGACATCATAAAAGTCATTGCCATCATTCTCTGATACATTTATTAGCTGAGGTCTTATTAAAACAGTATATCTTGGATTTCCGGAAACATACTCGATTAATTTCATACGGGGATATGTACTACCACCTTCACCGATGAAATCTATAGTTCCCGCCAACAGATTATCGGAGCCGTACATTCTAAGACTGTTCGTAGCTGAATCAATCACAATACGCTTTCCGTTCATAGAGGTGGATACCTTGCCGGTTATTTCTATGTCCCCGTTTTCTTTAATAACAAAGGAGTTATTGGGCGACTTGATATTTTTAAAAGTACCGCCTGTCGCATTGACTTCTCCGGTTATTTCCGCATTTTCTGCATGTACTTTTCCGTCTTCAGTAACCCGGAAGGGGGCATCATCAGGAGTAGAACTACCTGCCCACATCCGTATCTTTTCACCGGATTGGGAACCGCTAAGGCCGGCAGTCACCGTCCCGTCATCCTTTCTAATACGAAGTTCGTTCCCCTGCATGAATTCTATCATCGCATTTTTAGCAACAATAAGCGATGTGAATATGGCTGCCGTATTAAGTCCGAACTCTTCCCAATACGTACTGTTTCCCGGCGCATTTCCCCCGCTACTTATATGCGTCACCCGGCACTTGTATGCCCGCCAACCAGTCTCCGTACCGTTATCCCTGACCAGTGCCACATCGACGTACCGTGTACCGCCAGCCAGTGACTCATCGTTACGCCACTCTACTCCGGACACCCATTCAGCCTTGCGGAGTATACATCCCTGCAGGCCGTTCTCCCCGTTTTCCACCACCATGTCGTACTCTTCGGAGTTGTACTCGCCGGTCAGTATGTAGCCATAGGTCTTTCCACCGTCCTGCGTCTGGAGTATACGTCTTCCGTCCTTGGTGGTAACCGTCCACATGGGTGGATTTGACGTTCCGTTTCTAACCTTGCATAAAAACACCTTTCCACCCATTTTCACCAGTCCGAGGTAAGGTGTCTTAAGGCCGGTATGCCATCTGCCGTGGTTACTGACCGAAATGCCATCCTGTCCCGGTGCACCATCCGCTCCGTCCTTACCAGGAGCACCGTCCTGACCGTCCCTTCCCGGAGCGCCATCCTGACCGTTCTTGCCATCAGTTCCGTCCGTTCCCGGTTTCACTTGTAGCAACCAGTCCGAATTTCCTTCTGCAGGTTCAGATGCACTGCCGCTCTCGCTTACACACAGCCAAATGCCGCCATCATGGGAAACCCGGTCATAAAAGGCATAATTTTCACCGGATGCCCACTCTCCACGGTCATTGGCCGTATATACCGGCGTACCGTCAGGTTTCAGCTGCCGTACCGTACCGGTAAAGTACACGCTGTTCAGATACATGGAGTATCCCGTCATATCCAGACCGTGTACGTTCAGGTTTGAGAGGTCGCCCGACTGCATTGCGATGTTGGCGGCCGATATTTCCCAGGTATTCTGGTTGCGGAGCATGCGGCTGTAGGTGCGTGTCTCATATACGGATGTCTGACGGTCGGCACGTGTGAAACTACCATATGCTACAAAATTCATCTGCTCAAAAGGCTCAAAAGAGAACTTCCATCTATCCGACACTGGGCGAATCTGATACTTGAACTGTTCATTCCTATCGCCGATGACTTCGGTAATGGTGAAATATACCGTACAAAAACCGGCAAAAGTCCGGTTTCCCTGACTGTCGTCCGTATCTTCCGTAGCATTTTCCGAAGAGGTAAGCGAATGAAAGATACCCATGCAGATGTCACCAACCGCCACCGCACCGATTTCTCCTTCCTCCAGTTTTAATGCACAGAGCTTGTTTTCAGTATCCACCGATTTCAGTACACCAGCACCAGGAGCACGCCATTTGTCACCGACTTTTATATCAATACGATTGTGACGTAGTTCCGGCGTTTCGATGAAGCGTCGAGAGGTAAGCGATTCTACTTCCGCATTGCCGTTTTCATCTATTTGGGCACCAAAGCCTGCAAGTCCGGAAGCATAGCCGTCCTTACCGAATACCGCACCAGCGAAAAGCTTCAAAAGAAATTTCGTCTCGTCAGACTTGTCTTTCCTTAAAAAAGAGACCAGAGACCTGCGTGCCGAGAATACATTGCTATCGGAAGGGGCTGTCGTATCGTTCGTCCTGATTATATAGACCCCGTTTCCGCCGCCGGTATATGTCTGCCCCTTGTAGGTCAGGGAATCAATCTTGTCTTCCATATCTCCGATACGGGAATAGGGCATGCTCTCACCGATTATGTATGCAGGGCTGTCCCAAGGCTTGTCAAGGTTGAACTCCCAGCCGAGTATGCGGCTGTCGCGCCCGTTCTCAAAAAAAGCCCTGTTTACAAGGAACACTTTCTGTCCGAACTCATAGAAGCGTCTCAGCCGGTCGTTATACACCCATTCGGAATCAAGGGTCGTGTTATATGTACCGTCATCCCTTTTGCGTCGGTCAGCATATTCCTGCGCCTTTCCCTTAAGCTCCTGTTCGGCTTCTGGGGTATATCTGTCAGACACAAGCTGGATGTTGAAACCGGAAAGGACATACTCGTCGCCGTTTTCCGGACGAAGGGTATCATCGGGAAGCATACGCCCGTAATCCTCGTTTCTCACGATTTCCCAAAGCTGCGCGCCGCGCATGTCGTCTTTGGGGTCGGGATTGAAAATGACACCGAATTCCATGCCGTTAAGTTTGCCGGACTGGAACCGGATTCTCAGTTCCTGGCCTTCGATAAGATATTCATCCTTGAACTCCAGCCCGGTATCCTTGTAGCGGTAGTAGGTGACGGTCTCTTTCGTGCCGTTCTCGTCCTTCACCTCTTCGGTGCGGGTATGCACGTCGGATAATGTGCCCGTACGCCGGGGATAGACATTTTCAAATACGACAATATCCTCTATCGCTTCCTCTTCGGACATGTCGGGATACACATCAATGTAAGGCGTGTCCGCGGGAAGCATCAGCCTGCGCTGGACTACGCCGTTGACAACCGTCTGTTCATCCACGGGACGGTAGTCTGCCGGAATATTCCGGGTAGAGCCGAACGCATAGATTCTGGTCGCATAAGTACCTTTGCTGTCGCTGCGGGTCATGGCTGACGCTTCAACCCCTAACTCGATTCTGACGGAATCACCATATTCATTTCGCCCAAAATGGATTATGTTATCCGTTATCCAGCAGTCACAGTCCCATTTCTCCTTATCGGCCATGGAGAACAGGGCGTCAAGAAGGTTCATATTGTCGTACCTCATCGCAACGGCCTTGTTCTCCACTGTGGAATCTATGCTGAACTCAAACTCTTTTCCCTTGTATGTATATCCGAGTGCCTTCAGGTTGCGGAGGAATACGCCGAGCTGCACGTCAAGGGGTGCGGTCAGAGACCATGAAGCCTCATGGCCGGCATGTTCGGGAGTGTACTTGAAAATCTTGTTCTTCCACTTCCAGTAATACGCGTCCATGCGTAGCTTATAGTCATATCCCCCGGTAGAAGCGTTGAAGGCAGGTTTCTGCAAATCCACTATCTCATAGACCTTGGACAGCAGTCCGCCCAGGGACTCATCAAGCACTCCCGACAAATCCACGTAGTCGCCGAGCTTGAAATACACCGGGTCGGGAACGCTGAACGGAAGGATGATATAGTCTTCCTTCATCAGGGTAAACCTGCCTTTAGCCCCGGCATTAATGGGGGTCGAAAATCTTGTCTTACCGGATATGTCTTTGATGTCTACCATAACGCATCCAAAGTTCGCAGATAAAAAAAAGAGTGCCCTATTTTGGACACTCATATACACGACAATAAATCCAATGTCGTGAATTAGGTTCTGTTTGCTGGATTTGGCTCGTTAAACTTGGCTGAAATTTTTCCGAAAGTCTGGTCAAAACTCTGTGCATAAGCAACGCTTTTCCCAAGATAAATCAGATGATAAATCTCATTACTGTTAGCCGGAACTTGAATATCAACCACACCTTTATACAATTCTTCAAAGAAAGCTTTTTTCTTTGCTTGATAGTCGGATTGGGAATTTCCTTCAATTGTAAAAGAAAGTGTTATTTCCCGTTCATCTATTTTGGGGTCATTGATTATCACACGTTTTCCATGTTCCAACCGGGACTTATTTTCTATAAATTCTTTCATGGGTGATGATGCCCCAAGTACATCAAGAAAGCCCTCTCCCATTCTTACCCCCCATGTTGTGTAGGCGTCTTGGGTATTTATCAATAAATCTGACATAGTTTATAATTTAGATGTATTGTTTTTCACTTCTGCCATATCTTTCTGAATTTGAATGATTGGTTTTACAATAGCTCCTGTATTTTCCGAAATCTGTACCAATTCAAGATAAGATTGTGCTATCAAATCTCGCGTATCATCAGCGATATTCCTTGTTTCCGTATTTATGGAAAGTAGAGCATCTGCTTTTACTGTCAATAGATTAAGTGATTGAGATTGAATAATATTCTGATTCTTTATCTCTTCTCCTGCAATCTGCAATGCTGTAAACCGCCCGTTCAACTCTTCGCCGGTATCTTGACTCATTGTCTGAAAGCCTTTGGATGAAGCTGACTGCGATGTTGATTCTTGCGAAATTTTATCATATCCGGTTGCTGCGGCAAGCTCATCACGAAGCTTCATGGCTTCATCCACATAACCCATGTACTCATCCATCAGCTCCTTACGCTCATTATTATCAAGCGTACCATCATCTTTCATGGCTTCACCGAATTTGTCATACCATGTTCTCAGTTTGTCACTAAACTGTTCACCGATGGCATTTGACAGCATTGCCTGCATGAAATATTTGGATATGTCATCAGCAACATCCTCAGCACTCTTCTCCATGTCCATCAGACTGCTTACAAAACTGTCATACATGGAATCGAATGACATTCCGGTCAGACCCTCATAAAGATTATCGGTCAACTCCTCCAGTTTGCCGGCCTGCTCAATATAATCATCAAGTTTATCGGTTACACGTTCACCATAACCACCTTTCCCGGCATTCTGCATCTTTGTCCATATATCAACATTACTACGGAGTTTTTCCATCTCTTCAGGTGTCAGCTCCCATAATGAAGAAGTTCCGGTAAAATTCTTGTTTATGTTCTGTTGAATCCATTTCAAGTCTTCGGCAGACCATCTCATGTAGTATTGCCAGCTCTTATGTGAATTATGGTAACCTGCCTGTTCACGGGCGATATTCAGATAATTGGAGTTCTGCTCTTTCTGGTATTCATAAGCACTTCTATACGTAGCTACGGATTTCGTTCCTTTGCTTGCCTTTATCTCATCTGTCAATGATTCGATAGAAGTCTGTAGCGTCTCGTTACGGTCGGCAAGACGATTAATGGAATCCTGTACCTCCTTTGCATTGCTTCCACTCCAATTAATTACCCCACCTAATGATGTGATACTTGTCAAAGCTCCTTTTATTGTTTGCAAACCACCAGTAACAATAGACATTGGTTTCATTAGGTCTATACTTCCAAGTCCATCCAACATCTCGCCAAACCCGGACATTGTTCCCTCCAACCATTCAGGTGTTTTTGTACCAAGCGTTTCCATGATACCGATAACTTGATTACCGGCATCGACATATTGACCTATCTCATCAACGCCATGATGTAAAACGGTAGTAGCTTCCGATATCGCTTTCTGTTTGTTGTTTTTTGCGCTTTCAAGAGTAGCCTTTGCATTCTTCTTTTCTTCGTCTGTACCTTCTTTGAGCGTTTTGTTATACGCTTCCTGCGCTTCACGTTGAGCATCAGTGGCATCTTTAAGGGATTTAAAGGAAACAGACATAGCTTCAAAAGGATTGCGTTCTGAAACCTTATCATCAATCCTTTCGATAGCATCTACCAGTTCTTTAAGGTTTTCAGGAGATAAATCCTTTTGAGATGATATAAAGTCTTTAAGGTTAACTTTCAACTTTTTCAAAGTATCAGTAGAAACCTTGTCAAGATTACCAAAGACTTGTTCCCAATTCATATTTTTCTTGAATTGTTCAGCATCAAGTTTGAATATATCTTCATTCTTGACTTCTGTACGCTTCTCAACGCTTCGGTCTATTTTGGCTATTTCACTGGCATCACCTTTGGCTTCCGCTTTCTTACGGGCTTCCTGCAATACAGCAATATCATCGTTAAACTTTTTTTCAATGGCAAGACGTTCATCCGTATAAGACAAATATTGCTCTGTCAAATCCTTGTATGCTTTTTCATTATTGGCAATGGCAGCCTTGTAAAGTTCATCAAAATGCTTCCGTTCGTTATCGGAAAGTTCAATACCGGTAGCATCAAAAGACTTGCCTTTCTTCTTCGGATTAGCTTCCCATGCAGCGCGAGCATCCTCAACTTTCTTCCGCAAAGCATCTTTTTTTTGTCGGTCAATAGCCTGCATCTCCTTTTCAAAGTTGAGTTCCATTTCAGCGATAGTCTTGGCAGAACCTTCATCCATAGCTTTGATTCGGGCTTCATCAACTTCCATCTGCAAATCTTCGGCAGAACGTTGCTGTTCTAATGATTGCTTATCAAGGAGGGCATTATATTTATCAGTCTGCTTACGAAGTTTCTCGGTTTGATTATCTTGTTTGGTTAATGAACTTCCGGTAATACCGCCCAAATTTTTATAGGCTTTTTCTGTTGTTTCTACTCGTTTCTTAGCTTCTTCATACTGCTTTGAAGTAAACTTGGATTTATCCTTTTCTATTTCAGAAAGTTTCTTCTTAGCATCATCCCAGTCTTTCTTCGCTTTCTCATAATCCTGCTTGTAGGTAGTAGGGGATTTCTTTTTAGCCAACGCTCCATTAATTGAAGAAATAACGCTTTCTAAATCTCCACCTTTAACCATCATCCCGTTTACAACAAAACCATTGCGTTTGGATGCAGACGATTGAGCAAGTTTCAATTCCGCTTCAAGCTTCTCCTTAGAATAGTTTTTAAGATTGGATTTGTAAGCGGAAATATTATCATCCAACATGTCTTTCTGATACTTTTTTAAAAGTTCAGAGTTTTTCTCCATTTGCTCACGCACCTGTACGTATGACTGATTACCAGAAAACATTTTCCATATTTCTGCATCGGAATCAGACATATTCTTCCGTAAATCGGGATTATCAAATAGCTGCAAATATCTCCGTTGGTTAGCAATCGTTTGGTTTAGAGCATTATAATCATCTCTCCTGCCTTGAACAGAACGCCTTGAATCTTCTTCGTTTATTTTTTGCTTCAACTTTAAGATATTCTCCAACTTTAGCTTTTCAATATCGTATTGTTCGAAAATTTTAGGGTATTCTTTACGAAGTTCTTCTAATGATTTTTGCCGAGTAAGAGTAGCCAAACTCTCATCACGAGCAGCTGTCAATAATTCTTCGATTTTCAGCTTGTGTTCCTGTTCTTTTTTAAATGCAGCATCTTTAATGCCGTTATATTCTTTTTGAGCACGGGCGGCAGCAGTTGTACTGTCAGACATTGCCCACATTGTAGTAGCAAGCCCACCGATAACGACAGTTAAAGCTACATAAGGATTGGTAAGCATTGCAGCGTTTAAAGCTAACTGCGCTTTTCGTGCCAATAAACGGGCATTGGTAAGTCCAATCTCCACAAGAGTATGTTTACTTTCGGCAGCAGTAACAAGCATCACTGCGGTCCGGTATGTACCATAAGTAACCACTAATCCAGCCAAGACCTTACCTACTGTTTCATAATTCTGAATCAACGAAGTTGTCATTTGAATACCGTCCATGATAACACTTTCCGACTTAGTTCCCAATTCGTTAAACACGGAATCCAAAGCATCCTGCATCATAGACAACTGACCATTGATAGTCTTTGAAGCATTCTCAGACATATTATAGAACTTACCACCTGCGGAAGTTGCATCAATGAATGCCTGTTGAACCATTTCAGCGGAAACAGCACCTTTGGACATTTCATCTTTCAAAGTTGCGATAGATTTTCCGGTCTTTTCGGAGATAATCTGTAACGGGTTGAATCCAGCGTTTATCATTTGATTCAAATCCTGCCCCATAAGTTTACCCGCTGCTGACATCTGTGAAAATGCCAAAGTCAGCGAATTGAACTTACTGGATTCCCCCATAGAAATATCACTAATGGCTTTCAAGTATTTGATAGTGTCTTCTGCTTGTATGTTAAATCCAAGCATCATCTTTTCTGCTCCAACCATATCTGACATAGTAAGTGGAGAAATCTTAGCCAGCTCCTTGATTTGCGGAATCAGTTGTCCTGCCACATCCTTTCCAACCATAGTCTCAATAGCAGTCTGCATGGATTGAAATTCTCCACGAACACGAATCATTTCAGAACCTAATGCCTTTAATACTCCAGCACCACCAATAACCGCCAATGCTTTCTTCCAAGAAATAGCGATACCGTTGTTACTTTCTACGATTTCCTTAGCATTATCATTGTAAAGGGCGTATTCATCCCGAAGTTTCTTTACGGAAAGACGCGCTTCGGCTTGTTGTTGGGTTAATCCAAATAAAGCCGCCTTTTCTTCATCAAGAGCTTTGCGGGCAGCATTGTATTCTTCTAATTTGCCATTTGCTGATAACGGATTCCTTTTCAATGCTATACGATAAGCATCTCCAAGACGTTTTACATCTGCTTCAATATCCTTAACTACCGCTTTTTGAGCAAGAATCTTCTCTGTGAATCCATTCACGACCTGAGAAGCATCGAAGATTTTCCTTTTGAATCCCGTTTCCATCTCTGCTCCAGCTTTGGCTGCATTAGTCACCAACTCATCCAATCTTTGGTTGGATGCAGCAAGTTGGGCATTCAAAGCCTTGAAAGCAGCAGGAGACTGCGTGCCATCCATGCTCATTAACTCCTGCTTTAATTTTGCAATTTCATTACGAAGTCTTACAACTTCTTCCCAGTCACTACCTACCTTAAAATATAATTTCGCCATATCTATTTCTTTTTCCTACGATTAGCCAATTCCTTACCACTGATTCTATTCACCTTCTGACCACCATATACTGCGTGTAATTTATCCCGTTGCATCATCAGCAAATTCCGATAAGGGATAACCTCAAACACTTCTGTATAACTCAGATGCAGCGTGTCAATCAAATGGGCTATCTGCCCGAAGAACGTTGTGTTTCCTACTGTTTCGGTTTTGCTGCCAGCATCGACACGTTCCTCATCGAGCTGACACACTGAAAAGCCGAAATATCCATCATAGAGAAACAGACTTTCAAGGCATCTTTGATTTCTTCAAAAGTGCCGTTCTCCAAATTATCAGCCAGTTCCTCACTGCCACAGATGAAACAAGAAATGCCTTTCAGCATATCTCCAGTAATTTCAGGAAGTTCTTTAATAGCTTCCATGACATTATCTCCAGTCATGCCGATATTGGAAAAATGATGAATGGCACGACAGATAATTTTAATTGTAGGAGGTTTAATGGTATAAACCATCCCTCCTATCTCCACATTCATGAAATCCAGCCCTAACAAAGCATCAGAAACCGTTTTTGCTGCTTGATTCATATTCTTAAACTAAAAGGGGGAATGGTATATATCCATCCCCCGGTTATCACTCTTGTACTTTTACCAATGTTATCTCTTTTTTAAGAGTGGTATCAACTTCAGAAGGAGTGGTTTTAATATCTCCTGACTGAGTGACGTACCCCACTTTCGACACTTCATAGTGAACGGTAGCTCCAGCATTCACCTGCTTTGACTTGACCGTTACACCGTCCAGCTTTACGGTCGCATCGGAAGGAGTAGGTACAATGGTTACTGTAGTTCATGCCTGCAAAGCTTTAATCTGCCCTTCTTCATAGTTATACTCAGAAGAAACACCTTCGATTCCCGGTTCCTGCACCAAGCCTTTTACAGCGATTGCAATTGCCTTATCCGTATTGGCTTCACGGGAAACAATACGGCATTTTGGGAAGATGAACCATACATCATCATCGGTCAGACAGAACAATGCTTTGTTGATAATAACTTTATCCAAAGCACGCTTCCAACCTACATCTTTAGATGTTGCCTGAATAACATCGCCACCCATGAACGCTTTCTTGGTCTTCCAGTCATATTGTCCGATAGAGAAAGCGGGCGATACTTCTCCCGGCACATCATCGTAACGGTAATTCTTTCCCGTTAATTGGTTCTTGTACCCAGTGACGGAGGCTTCCGTCTCCTCAATCTGCCACGTTTCCCCATGTACGTTCAAAACCTCATCTTTCGCTTTGATGGCGGCTTGAATCAAAGTCTTTGCGATTTCGGGGGTAATGTCTGCCGTTACCTTATCAATATCGGCAAACAAGATTCTTTTTATTCCTACTGCTGAAATCATAATCTTATAGTTTTACATTTATTACTTCAAATAAAATTCTCACATTCACGTAATGGCATTTCAAAGCTGTATCCGCTTCCGTGCCAATTGATTCGATAGAGTAACGATAGGTTGTACCGTCATAGGTGCTTACTACATCATCAAGCAGCTTGCCAGCCTTTCTTTCGAGTTCGTTAAGCCGGATTGTGTTCGCTTCATTCTCGCTTAAATTGGGTACACATAGATTCACTTCTGCGAAAGATTTCTTCCAATACTTTCCCGGCTGTTGTTTCTTCGTGTGGATAACGATTCTTTCGGACTTCAATTCACCCGTCAGCGTTTCACCATCAGGCACTATATCTATTCCGAAAGCCTTGCAGTCCCGATAGAGGATGTTTCCTATGTCGGTGGTTACTATCATTCAAATTCTTCTTTTAATCGTTTCTCCGCATATAAAGCGGCACTACTTAAAACATCAAATCCCTTAGATTCCACGAATGAAGCGTATTCCGCTTCGTTTTTCAGCGTCAAACCGTCTTTATCGACATCGTAATCATTGGACGTTCTCAAAGTGAGTGTATGGTCTTGATGATCCCCATGTTCCTCTGCGTACTTCACGGCTTCATCGCCTACATCAATCATCTTCTTTTCGACCTCCCATTCTCCTTCATCGAAAAAGGAGTCGACATCTGAAAAATCGAAATCTACATCCATAATTCCGAGTAGTTAAAGTAGTTTGTACTCTTCACTGTATAAACTTCGCCTTGACCTCTTACGCCATCACCATCCATGCAACGTACTTCATCGCCAGCCTTGACAGTAATTCTTTTCTCGCATACCACATGATAATTCGGACGATACACAGAGCCGTTATCAGATGAAAACTCTTTGGTAGTGTTATCATCACAACGGCACTTGCATACTTCCTGCCAGCTTTCACCACCTGTTCCGGGAATAGGTCTGCCAAACTCATCCTTATCCATCGGGGTGATAACTTTTACCTGCAATATGTGTGGAGCGAATATCATAAGAAAGTCACTTTAGGTTTGTTACCCAGTTCGTCTTTCAAACCGTACTGTTTACACAGCCATGAGTACAATTTCATTAGGCTATCAACATGATTAGACCAAGACACAGAAAATCCGCTTTCGCTGACCGAAGATGGATTTTGTATCATCCACGGAATTTGCTTGGCACAAGCGACCTCTAATCTTGCCCTATTTTCCTCGGCAAAAGGTTCTTCGCCATCCAATCCCGTTCTTGAAAGTATATTTTCAACTACAAGATTAGACGGGGTATTCTTATCAAATACGCTTAATACAAACTCCTTGTTACTCATGACTGTTATCATTCAATATGGTGTAATCAGTTTACAATATGCAGTATAGCTATAATGCGTGCAATACTTTGATTTATAGATGTATCTGAACGGGCATTTGGGAACATTAATTCGTATCCCTTGAATAGCCGCTTCCTCTTTTATCGAACACATCATAGCCGGGTTATTTGCAACCAAGAATATAGTCTGTGGCATGGTTAGTACAACACAATCAGCCAGAGCCGTTTCCAAAGTGATAGACTGAATATCCGGCAAACCGGCATTAACCGATGGATTCACATATTCACACTTGGGAGATTCCACACTTGATGCCTGCACGCTCAACGAAACCAAAGACATCATCAAAAAACCACACATGGCAAAAATAAAATTCTTCATTTCTTTTCTGATTTATAAAATTAGGCAATGGAAGGGTAGAAGCACTACCCTATCCTTTTACTCGATACCTAATGCTTCTTTCAGTTTGGCTGTTGATTCTTCATCCAGTTCTGAAACCTTAGACAAAAGAGTTTCCTCTTTCATATTGCCGGAAGCCTGTACGCCGATGGACTTCAAAGCATCAATCAAAGTCTTCTTCTCAAACTCCTTTTCAAAGAGGGAAATTTTCACCTCCTTCTTTTCTTCAGGGGCTTTCACTTCGGTATTTTTTGCCTCAATCCGTTCAGCAAGTCTGCGGCTTTCCATATCCAGCACACGGGCTTCCTCACCGACTTCAATCACTTCACCGGGAGTGTAATACTTTCCGGTGAACTTGTCGCGGAAAACTGATATAACCTTTACTTTCATATCCTACCCCCTTATGCTGATTGGATGGATGCAATTTCGTTCAAATCGAAATTGGTTATCAAATCTGGATTGGAAATCTGCGGAATCCACTCTGCCGTATATTCCATGTAGCGACCGTTTTTGTCACGGTAGTTGGAGATAAGCATCTGCCCCTCTGACGGGATATAAGTACGTCCTTGTACTGGGTCTGTCGCTTCATACGGGGTATGATGGCGCATATAACCAATGTTGTCAGAAGGTAACAGAGTAATACGGTTATCCGCGTAAATCTGCACATTCTTTCCCGTCTGGTCTTTCACGTAGTCCTCCTTGATTTCAATACGCGGCAAACCGATGCCGGTGAACACTTCGGAAGCCAAAGAAGAGGAAACCAATCCCGTACTCAACTTCATTTCGTTGCTGCCGAGAATCCTCTTGTACTGCTCACCAAATTCAGATGAACCAAGAATAAGCTTGTTGAAAGATGCACGAGTCATAACCATCTTGGCATAAACGCCATAGTCCGGTGCCAAGGAATGAAGTTTCTCTCTCAAATAAGAGATAAACATATTCTTTCCGTCCACAACCACATCTCCACTTTTCGGCTTGATAAAATTGAACGGAAGGGTAATCTCCAGCAGTTTATTATTGGTCTGACCGGAAGTGATTGCAGCGTCTTTGTTGTAAACGGTGGCTTCACCAAGCATCAACAGCGCACCGACAATAATATCCATACGCTTGTGGGCGGCAAGGGTAATCTGACGGTAGTCGTCTGCCAGGAAGTTTACAATCTCTTCCATTGCAGCCTTTTGGTCGGCTGGCTTAGCGGCATTGAACTTGTCAATCAAATCCTGCAATTCAGAAAGACGGTCAATAGACATCTGATAAGCATCACCCAAATAGGCAATCTCACCATATCCGGAACCGATGTTCCGACGTTCACGGATGGGTTTCTCTCCAAAACGCGAATTGATGGAGCCGGCCATAACTCCGGTTACAGAACCGATATAATCCTTGAACACACGAGTAGTCACTCTGCGGAAAGTAAGATACTGCTGCCAATAGATTGTGTCCTTGCGTGTCTGGTTCACACGTCTGATGATAGCGGAAACAATATTCGCATCATCGAATAATGTTTGAATCGTTAAAAACATATCCTACCTCCTTACTCGTTAAATTCAAACCATCCCTTCATGTTGGCTTTATCGTTCTCGGAGAACGGCATAACCAATTTTGAAGGTTCAATCTCTGCGGCTGTACGAAGCAATGAAACCAATGTAATTCCATCCTCAACCTTTGTACGGTTGTACAGAGCCGAATTAGCGACATGCTTTTGCTTTAAACCATCAACTGCAACCGCATTGAATAATACAGCATCTTTGGCAATATTCTCACCAAAAGCAGCCTTAATAGTCAATACATCGTAGTTGGCATTAGACTTATCAATTGCCGTTACTTCTGCACCTTTCTTGCCGTTTCCGACAAACATACCCACATAAGCCAAAGAGTTCTTGGCTACTTTAATAGACAAAGCCTCTCCACCAGTGGTATAGGCTTCCGCAACTCTCACATTGATTACCGCATAAGCGAACTTATTTTTCAAGTCCGCACAAATCGGTGTAAATCCGGGAAGAAAACTTCCCACTACCAGGTTCTGCGTATCAAGTTTGAACGGACCACGTCTACGAATGCCGGTCTGGACATCGTAGCGTTCCTCTTGCTCAACGGGCGGAACCAAGTCATACTTAAATCCTGCTGACATAATTAATTCTTGTTTTGTTCAACAATAGTTTTCGTACCCTCATCAATCATTTTAGCGATAGATTCAGATTCTTTCTCAATCTTCTCTTCCGCTGATTCGGGAGGGGTTACGCCTTTGAAGCCGTCATTTGCGAACTCCTGCTTCAAGTCCTTGAAGTATGCGTCCAAGTCCTCATCGTCCTTAATGGCGCATCGTTTGGCGTAGTTTTCGGGAATACCATACTCCTTTGCCTTTGCCAAAATCTGCTGGCTACGTGTTGCTTGAGCCTTTTCCGTTTCTAACTGTGTTAGCTTATCAGAAAGGTTCTTGTTGGAGTCAATTAAAGCTTGCGCCCATGCAGGCACATCGTCTTTATTCTCTTCCGTTTTGATGGTTGTGGTAGTCTCGATTGGCTTACCGTCTTTAAGGTTATGTTTCTTCTCGTAGTTGGAAACTGCGGTCTTGGAAGCATCCCCGGCACGGAAATCACCATAGGAGTTAAGCACGTCCGAAAAACTGATACCCTCAACAATTGAGTTTACCTTTGTCTCGTCCGTTACACCCTCTGCTTTTTTAGTAGCGATTCGGGTTAAGATAGCAGTGTCCACCCCAGTAAACTTCTGTTGCAGCCCTGCCAAAATTTGTTCTAAGATTGTCATACCGTATGAATTAAAATTTGAGATTCAATTTGCGGAAATAAAAATACTACCAATACAGATGACTGATAAATATTTAGGCTTCCCATTCACGACAATCAATCCATTGTCGTAAATACGGTATATAAAGTAGTCAGTAAGTGAATGAAAGGGGAATAATTGGAGTGGTAGAAAACCACAATCAGGTGATTGTGGGAAATGAGTATAAAAAAGGCGTGAAACTGAGTGAATCACGCCTTTTTTATGCTAGCAATCTTTAAATCTTAGTCCAATTATCTCTATTCTCTATAAAATTAGAAAACCCTTTTTTATATGCAACAAAATTATTATTAATTGAGTTGAACCAACTTTCATCCTCGTTTTTTTTATACAATCTTCTTATGAAGTAATCTATTTTCGTATACTCTGAAGAACCTTCAAACCTTTCAACGAATCCTATATATGCAAGCCGAACTTTATTAAAGTCTACATTAGTTTGAATTATAGAATTAATATGTGGATCAGAAAACGAATACCCTATTGTTAGCAACTTATTGCAATCATTACAATCATTTGCAAAATTAGTAAATCCGATATTAAAAGGATTCATTAGACTTCTTTGAGTCTTAGTATACCCAACAATTATCGGGCTAAAAATTAAATTCTCACTCGGATTTCCGCCTTGAGCAGTTAAGGATTGCACCTCTCCAGTTATCGTAGATTTTACAACTCTATATTTATTCTCTACAAATTTAAAAGTCCAATAGATAGAGCCATGTAGGTAAAAGTAACTTAAATGAGAGTCTTTATTTCTTAAATAATCAGCTTTATAAACAATACTATAATCAGATAACAAATGTTCCCCCATATATATTTTACGCTTTGAAAGAATCTGAGGTATCATAGCGTCATAATTTGTGGTATATATTTTTACTGAATATTTCTTGTTCAATAAAGATTCAATAAATTCGTTCAATCTTTCATTTAGTAGTTTATACTCAGCAGCACAAGCTTTTTCATCATATCCCTTAATGAGTTGAATAACAATATCCACAAAATGTTTGTATATAGAATAAAAATGCCTCCTTTTCTCTAATTTATCAGATATCTCATTTAGTTTTTGCTGGATGGAGTCTATTAGGACATTAACAGCAGGAGTAAATGACGTATTATACGAATTCCTGTTTTCATTGGTTGACGCTATAACATAATTCATTATAGATTCCGATGCAGCAATCACTGTCTCGAAATTAACAGTGACTCCGTCCTCCTCTTCATAAAAAGATTTTAATGTATCAAATATAAATTTACCCCAAGTTGTATTACTATCATACATATATTCTTTATCTTCAATTATTCTATCAAGAATATCTTTGGAAAATGGAGCTCCCCATGCTACAGGAAAACCTGCACCTAGTAGTAATACTATTTTCTTTCTCTTTTTCATATTTGTATTTTGGATTAGAATCCCAACATTGCGGCCGGAGGTATATTCAGCACTCGACATAGCAACCTCGCAATTTTGAGGGTCGGTTCCGAACGTCCGGAGATATAGTCATTCACACGCGATGGACTTATTCCAATCTCACCAGCAAGTTGCTTTTGACTCATCCCTTTCTCTTCAAGGGATAGCTCTATCAATTCCGCAACAGTCGGTTTTTCTATCGGATAATGTTCTTTTTCGTATGCTATCACAATATCGGACATAACTGTAAGCTCCACCGCATTCTTATCATTTGAAGGCGTATTGTCATCAACCAATGGCAGAAGTTCCTCCACTCTCGCCAAAGCAAATTCATACTGTTCTTTCGTTACTTTATTCATACTTCTATCTCTTAAATGGTTGAACAATCTATCTTATCGTAATCTTTATGAGTACCAACCCAGCGAATGAAGACGTACCCAATTGTAAACTTAACAACGACAACCAACCGATAGTTGTTGCCTCTGATATTGAAAACGTAGTGTTGGTTGCCTACATAGTCAGCAGAAAGAAAATCCACTTTAATGTCTGATAGGTTCTTCCATTCAGCTTTTTCCGCTATATCATACCAACGTTCTAAGGCTATGCGTGAATCTTCATAGCCTTTCGTCTCGTAGAACTCTTTCAATTTCTTATGTGATACAATCCTCATACCTCTTTTGTTTGATGCAAAAATATGAATTAATTTTGAATTATAAAATTTTTCCAAAGATTATATTCTACAATATAGAATTTAGCAATAAAAAAGCGGAACTAAATTAGCTCCGCTCAATAGTACGATAAGAACATGAAGTAATGAATTATCCTTTGGAGTTAGGAGACGCTGCATTGTTATTCTTTGCCGCTTGTTCCTCCTTGATTTCTGCAAGCTCCTCTTCTACCCTATCAGCGTTCCCAGCAAACATAATGCCCTCACGTCTTGACCATACACCACCACTAACAGCGGAGACAGCCGTAGTAACCTTATCGTTCAAATCATCAATCATATATGGAACCAGTTCTGTTTCTATGTCAATGGTCTGCGATGCCTTGCTAAACTCGGTTGGATTGATAGAGCCTAAAGCGGAAACAATGAAATTTACTCTCCGCTGCAAGAACTCGCCGATAACCTCACCGTGATTTTCTACCGCCATGTGTGCACCCATGAACATAAAGCGGAAAGCGGTTCCTGATGCTTTGCCTACCCCCTTCAACGTCTCAAAGGATATTCTTGGAGTGTTTGACATATCATAAGCCATATTGGTGAGTGTTTCTGCTTCAAATTTTACGGTATCTGGCACCTGATTCCATGTTAAATATCGTGCACCAGCCCCCTCTCCTTCCAGTTTTACCATTCTATCCTTTGTCTTACCAGTGAACCCTATCACTTCACCAATTAATTCCAAAATGGGGAAAAAATGATAGTCGATACAATCAGCATAATTGGATAACAGTTTCTCCAACCGGACCCGGAAAGTCTTAATCTTCTTGCAATAAGGTTCAGGACGATAAGCATAGAGAACCGGTAGTTTTGGGAATCCATGAGCAAAAGGAGTTCTTTCTTCATATCCTTTAGACAAATCCCATTGATAAACCATTTTGTCCGTGATAGTCATAAAGCAGATGACCTCCGAATCATCCATGAGCTTCTTTTTATACTCACGTGAGAAAGCAATCATTTTACCTTCGTCGTTAAAGAACGGGTATAGCTTATCACCTCTGAATGGAGACCATAACACGCTTTTCAGTTTCTTGGTGGGCTTGACCTTCCCCCCGAAAGAAGTCTTTATTTTCTTCCAAAACTTTGCCCAAAACGAATCATCATCGGTAACATACCAATATTCTGCCGCTTCCTGTTCGGAGAGCCAGGCACGGACAATCTTCTTGTTTTGATATTTGATTTTATTAGACTTGAATACAGCCTTTACCGCATCCAGCAGTTTTTTTTCATCATCATCGGTTGGAGTGCAATCCATAGACGGTTCTGTGCCGACCGTGAAAGCTGTTTGAATGTTCACTATATCCTGTTCCAATGGAATGGAGATACGGTTCACCGGTTCAGTCTTATACTTTGCTTCGATTTCATAAGTCTTACCAGTTTTTTCATCGAAGTGTTTCTCTGCTTCTTTTTCAAGAACCTTTCTGTCCGGATACTTCTTTTTGTCAACCATAATTTCATGGCGTTCCGGATTCCAATCGTCCCAAAGTTTACAACAGTCGGGAAGTTCAGTCTTCCTACCTTTCTTCAGGTAGTTTATCTTCTGCCCGATGTCAGACAATGCTAATATTTCTTCTAAATTCAATGGCATAGTTTATATTTTTAATGTGTGAATATTCCTGTTAAATCTTTCGGCTTCTGAATTTTACCAAGAAGCTCACCCAATACATAGTAACGTACAGCATCTATTCCGTGATTGTCATGGTCTTCCGGTTCGTTGATATAGTTCCCATCCTTATCCTTTGCCCAGACATAATTTCTGTACTCCCTTTGAAGGTTGTAAGAACGCTTGGTTATGTAAATATCCATTCCCTGCATCTTGTCAATACCGGCATTGATAGAGCCTTGCCCTTTCTCTACCGGGTAAATCTTGATACCTCCGTTATGGATTTCCTGAATAAGTCGTGGGTCTGCACTGTCAGCTATCACCTTTAGATTCCACGGACGGAGAGTCTTAATTATATCCCCAGATAGTAAACCTGTACGGTAATCCACTTCGTCCAAATATAGCGCATTGTCTATGATTCCACATCGGATAGCTGCTGTAGGGTCGTTAGTATAACCAAAATCCAGCCCAATTCCGACCCTCTTACACCACATCGGGAACTCATCCACAATACCCCATTTCTTGAACACAGCACCCTCAGCCACATCAGCCCAACGACCGATAACCACATGAGCATATTTCTCCGGGGTCTTCTCCTTCATCTCCTCGACTTCTCTCAGAAACTCAGGAGAAAGGTTCTCGATATTGTCGAAATATGTCGTATGGATATGAAGGACATTCGGATGAGTGGAAATCTGAACCTGCACACCATCAATCTCTACCAGTTTATGAGTGTTTTCGATGTATTTCTTGTAGATGAAGTGATTGGAATCGCAAGGATTCATAATGATGATAATCCGGTTCTGAATCCCTTTCTTACGGATGGAGAGCATTATCTTGTCGAACTCATCTTCGCTTGTCCACTCTTCCGCTTCATCGCAGACGAAAGTCGTAATGCCTTGAATGGATTTCAGTTTTGCTGTCTGGTTCCCGGAAGAAGTCTTGATACCCCGAAACATGATACGGCTCTTAGTCATCTTATTGACTATGTCCGTCTTTGTGGTCTTGAAATATTTCGTGGTACCGTCCAAATCTATCTTCTCCATCATTTCGGGGATGATAGACATACCGGCAGAAACCATCGTGTAACGGGTGTAAAGAATCTGATGAACTATTTTCTCTACGGGAGTCATTTCAAAAGTCAACCGCTCAATAAAGGTAGAAGCATTGAAAGACTTTCCCGAACCACGCCCACCGGTGATAAAAATTATAAATTTTTCCTTATCCTCGTATAATGGATGGTAAATTTCTTGAGGTACTATCATTTCAGCTTGTCTTTAATCCAAGAATCAATGTTGATGCCGTGCTCTATGTCTGTTGGAATATCAGCATCTTCATCTTGTTTGCGTTCAATCTTTCTCCAATCCTCATCATGGTGATACAGCCAAACGGACATTGCTTGCAAATTTGGTGCTAACTCACTTTCGCTAACTTGTAATTCGTCCTCACCTGTCAAATTTCCCTCTGAATCACGGAGCTTTCTTACCACGGTGCTTTTGGTTTTTATGCCACCAAGCGCCATTGCAAGGAATTTAGCCCTTACAGTGGCATTGATTGTCGCACGCCCACGCGCTAAGACTTCGGATATTTCGGTGTACTCACTTTTCTTTTCGCAGAATGTTTGAGGCAAAATCCCTATGGCATAAGCAATTTCCTTGTCAGTGAATCCCTTTTTGGCATACGATTCCACGAGAGAAAGAAATTCCTCGCTTGTATAATCAAACTTAGGCTTTCTTCCTCCTTTACCTTTTCTGTTTTGAGATTCACTATTATTCATAAACTTATCCGTTACTTAAAGCAAATTTCCCCGTTCCAACCCTTTTATTTCGATTAGAGAAAAACCACATACCTCTTTGCTTCATAGATGATTCAAACGCATTTATAACACGTGCAGCCCTTGGATTATTTCCATAACCCTTTTGAATTGTACGAGCCTGCGCCTCTAATCTCCGAAATTGTGCACTTAATTCATTCAAACTTTTCCTTCTGACTCAATCTTCTTCTAAATTTAATTAATCAATCCTTTCTATTTGTTCATCAAATACTTCTCCCTTTATGAACTTCATATCAGGGTCATACCCGAACCTTTCGCAGAATGCGGCTTTAGCTTCATAGGTATCAAAGGACAATATCACATAGGCATCCATGTTCTCGGCTTGCTTCTGTGCGTTTTCTTTCACCTGATGCTTGACCTCTTTCATGTGGGCAACCTTTTCGGCACGTTCCAACTGCTTGGCGGCTTTATCGGCTTCTTTCTGTTCGGAAACTGGGACCATCATATCAGACAAAGCATCCGCAATAGAGTTTTCCTCTTCGGTCTGCAAAAGATAGTCGACACCAATCATATTCAAGTCAGCATCGGTCAGACCTGCATCTTTCCAGTCAATATCAGGAACAATACGGGCAAGAGCGTCAAAATCCCATGTACCTTGTGCATTCGGGTTGTTCATTAGAATGTTTAACTCCTTTTCCTGCTGCTCGTCCACGTCTATGACATCGACACGAATACGGTAGTCGTTATCGGGAAACTTTTGCAATTCGTCCATGACAGACAAACGCTGGTGCCCGCTGACTACGGTAAGCCCGGTACGCTTATTCACAACTATTCCACCTACCAATCCGAATTTCTTGATGCCACGTTTCAGTGTCTTACGTGATTCATCAGATAGTTTTCGGGGATTATAATCCGCAAAGTGAATGGCAGAACGATTAAGTTCCACCGATTCACTCTTTATGTATTTTGATAATTCCATATTAGCCGTTGCTTAGACCCATGTATTGCCTATTCGTAAATCGTTTAAAGACCATTCCGGGAACATTTCCAGTTATTTTTTCAATATTTTTAGAATATCTTGTAGCCGCTCCACGCACTCTATATATTCTATTCTGAGCACGTTCATTGGTTGCCATTCTTCCTATAGAATCCAATATTCTATCCCTTTGTGAAAATATTTGTGCAATAGATTTTCTTCTAACTCGGCATTCCTCCTATTAATTTTGTTGATTATGATACTCCCAAAGCACTCTTTCAGCCATTGGGAAAACTTTGTAAATTCTCTGTAAATCCTGCGGGTAATTCTTCTCCATCCAAAGCATACAATCAAGATTGAAACCTACTCCCGAACTGGCTTTCAATGAATATCGAACTGGCTCGGGTAGATTGTGTTGCTTCATGTAAGCAAGTATATCCTTTTGTGTCCAATCAGCCAAAGGATAAACCATACCGTTATTCTCGTAACCGTTTACCTCATACCCTTTCAACATAAGCCTACGATTCATACCATCAGCTTTTTTCATGCCTAAGAATGTATAATAAACTCCATGAGTAAGCTGCATAGCCTTTACCACATCTGCCAACTTCAATAGCTTTACTTTCGGATTTGGCACACAATACATACCGCCACGGAGAATATAAGTAAGGTTCCAATGTGGTACTTGAACAAACTCTATCTTCGGATACTTGGCTTTAGTCCAGTTTATCCAACGGTTAATATGCTCCAAATTCTTGACAAAGTACATGAACACGCAAACAATCCGGTCAAACTTTGGATAGATTAAATCAAGCAGAACAAGCGAATCCTTACCAAGTGATAAAAACAGTAAAGCCTCATTCGATTTTACCCGAATGAGGTCTATATACCGGTTCGCTTGTTCTACCTTGCTCATAGCTAACCACCACTTAAACCAAATGAAGTACGAAGGTCACTATAACGCTGTCTGCGTGACCCCAACTGTGATGTACCAGCTTCACCGCCACGTCTGGCAACCAATCTACCACCAGCCCCTGCACCGTTCATATTTCTGCGAGGCCCGGCTACTCTGTTAATTCTTCTTGCGACTCTGCTTTCTAATTTTAAAAGTTAAACAAATCAATCTATATGTCTCTCTAATATCTTGCCCAAAGTATAATCCATTTGTGCAGCAAGATACTCTTCGCCTTGATGTTCGTAAACAATATCATTACCGTTTTCATCTGTGAGAATAACAGCTTCTGCTGCTTTCACTTCAACGATAATATAAGGACGTTTACCTGTATATGCACCTGTCAGAAGCTTGATTGCATCGTACTTGATAGGCTTTAATTCTATTTCACCCTCTTCAGGCAGTTCTGCATCAGCCGGATATTCTTTACCGCCACATAGGTAAGTGATATACTTCTTAGCGTTGGTTGGCCTGATTTCACGGTATTCGTGGGTTTTCTTGCCTGCCAAAATTTCATCGAAATACTTCTGTTTGATGCTTAATGTAAGAATGTTCATAATCGTGTCAAATTTAAATTAATACTCAATAGTTGCGGAAACAGGACTCGAACCTGTGACCACCGCCAAGTCAAAGCGGTAAGCTAACCAACTGCTCCATTCCGCGATAGTACCCCAAAGGTACTACCATAACCAAAGATAACGAAATATCTTCAATCGTTATACACGACAATCGGCTTATTGTCGTGAACTAAGCCATTTGTCCCGTCTTTCTCTACACGCCTCTAAGGTAGGCGCACAACAAGCAAAGAGTTCACCACTTTCAGTACGGTAGTCGTACTGGTACATTCTCACTCTCTTACCTCTCAACCTGGTGTTGTAGGTAGTGTAATTCTCTTTACTGGGCTGGCATACGCTGCAACCTCTTTCGTCGTTAATTGAGTTCATAATCATTTATCAATACTTACTTAGTAATTTGTAAAACATTCGCCTTTTCTCTATGTATTTAAGACCGTTTCGTCTAAGACCTCGCTTTGATTTTGATACAGTCATTTGGCAACCTGCAACGCCAACGTAGATGCAATTTAAATGATGCCTTTTAGCTTGTTTGAAAGCCCACCAAATCGCTTCACGACAATATCTGTAACTATCATTTTGAACACCTTCATAGCCTTTTCGCATTATGAAATGTCCAATTTCGTTAGCCTCTTCTTCTGAATAGCAAATAGTAAATATATTATTCATCCTTTCTTTGTTTTACTTGTTCAACCAAAAACTTTCTAAAATTATTCTTGTACTGGCTGTGAATGATTTTATACTGATGGGATAGGTTAGGCAATTGTTTGTAACCTTTGCTATACAAGAATTTGGCTACTAATTCAATCTTTTCACGGTTGCTGAAACCTCTGTCCTTACACATGTTAGTTATACAGACATTCGCCTTGCTGGTAGGCTTCTTTTCAACTGGTGGCATGTATTCATGTCTGTCATAAGCGTGCGTTCTTGGATAGCCAACCTCTTCACCTAAATATTCACCTGTGATGCAATCAAATTCACCACTAATTAAACTATCTGCTATTTCACCCATAATAATCAATATTTAATGTTTCACATTCAATCTTTCTTCACTCGTATAAGCCACTACAAGCCCAGTTTCATCATGCTGTATGGTGATGTATTTTTCACCCCTTTCTATAGTAGAGAAGTCATAAGGGGTTACCATCTTACCTAACACTTTGCCCAGTTGTTTCATCAGTGGGGCTTCGGGGCTGATAACTAAAACTAAATCCGCTTCCATAATCAATCTCTAATTTCTATTTGAACATTATATCCAAAGCGTGCAGCATATCTACACAGTCTATTGATAATAAGTAACAAGCATTCTGTTTTAGATGATTCAAAATTAACTTGTACCATTTCGTCACCATTTACATAAAAAGCCATTGTTTTCATAATCGTGTATATTGTGGTAGCCCGAAAGCTACCAGGTTAAACTTAGAACTTCTCTATTTTAAGATTGTCGTTAATGATGAACATACGTCCACATTCTAAAATCACGTATGTATCTGTAATTCGCTTTATTACTCTTACTACATCATCGTGCGATATACGCGGCGTACCATCTGCATAGCAACCGTTAGCTAAATCACCTGAAACTCTGTATCTCAAACCTACTGTAATTTCGTTTATCTTCATAATTTTATGTGTTATGCAGGGCTTGCGCCCTGCTGATTAAACATTTAATATTGTAATCTCTTTGTTACCTATTTCTGTATCTACGTTCAGAACCTCATATTTTTGAGCCTTGTAGTTATAAACAACTTCACAGGTATTGAAGCCTCTGCCATCTTCTCTTTGGTCATAAACAGTATCTATATGCTGATACATTTTATTGCCTAACATGAAGTTTACCTTACCTGACGTGCAGAAGTAAAATGCTACTGCATATTTCAATGTCTTCTTTTCATCAATCTTCTTTGTTGCCATATCTTATATATTTTAATTGTTATTCAAACTATGTTTTTATTATTATGATGCAAATATCAAATTTTATTTTGAATAAAACAAATTTTGATAGAAAATTTTTCAAATTATTTTTTGATACTATTCTTTATATATTCTATGTATAATTTGAAAACTATTCCTATCTTTGCATCAAATTATAATTTGAATATCATGCTAAGAGTACAAGAAATCTGCAAACAGCAGGGCATTACCATGCAAGACCTTGCTAAAAGAATGGGAGTGACATATCAGGCCTTGTATGCCGCAGTGTCCGGCAACCCTACCATTGGGAAGTTAGGAGAAATTGCAAAGGCATTAGGTGTAGGAATAACTGACTTGCTGAATGAAGATAAGGAAGAAAACACTGTTGTTTGTCCTCATTGTGGAAAAAAAATTAAATTAGAGAAAGGAGAATAATATGGACTATTTAATAATTGGAATACTGTTCTTCATAGGGAACATTGTTTGGAGTGTTATCTTATTGTATTTTCAGTCTTACGCCAAAAAGAAAGGAGAAGATTTGGCAACAAAAGAAGATATTGCAGGGATTACTAAAGAAATCGAGTCTGTAAAAGATAGCTATAATAAATCATTGGAAGAACACAAAATTGAACTTCAAAAAGAATTTGAATCATATAAGTATATCAATGAATTGTGTAACAGCATAGATAAGGAATTATTAAGAAAGCTTGTTACTTGCAAAAGGGAAATGGAAAATGATTTTAGAATACATCGAGACAACGATGAGTATGGTTCTTGCGAATCATCAATCCAATCATTATATGATTACTTAAAAAATTATGATGTAAGATATAAGCACAATGAAAACGTAAAACTAATTTTTGAACATTATGAAATAATTGAAGGACTACATGAAAATTATGAGGAAGGATGTGGCCCGTTTGATACACCACAGTACATAGAGGAGCTTGGCAGAATCCATAGTTATGTTGATAGACTAATAGCTATTTTCTTACCAAAAATTTCAATAAAGCCGGAGCATTAAAACTCCGGCTCATTAATTGATTAGCCCTTTGATTCTTAACCGATTTACGATTTCGGTATAAAGATACTCTATATCCCCGCTGAAATCCCCATAGTTCTGATACAAAAACACGACATCAGCGCAGTTGTCGGAAATTGTACTCTTGGACTGAACCCCAAGTACCCTTGACATCTCTTCACGTAATCCGGCTGTCATTTTCCCACCGGCAAGCGAGCTTGGAGAAAACAGATACAGGATAATGAAAATGAACTTCTTCCGCTGGGTTACACTGTCAATATTCGGTGGACATCCTCTCTCATTCAGTAACTCAACAAATATTTTATAGATTTCATGGATAAGGCTTTTGTCTTTCAAAATCGGGGCGGTCAAGGCATTTTCTTCCTCTGAAAGTTCTGATTTCTCGATACGAATCTTTTTAAGACGAATGATTTTGTTAAAATCCAACTCCATAACACGATTATTTTAAAAGTAAATAGTATATTTGCATCATAATCGTGTGAGGGAGGATTGAGTGGTCGTGCGCTTGGTTCTCCTTTTTTTATTTTACAGAGTTATTCTTTTCCTGAATAATCTGATTTTGCTCGTTCACCTCCCTACCCCATATCATAGCGGAATAGATGGCTTTTGCATACAAAAAGAGTTCCTCACGGCTGGTAAGGAACTCAACTCGAAGGGCTGCACATTTCGCATCAGTCCAAACTGTTTCATCTTTTTCCATTTCGCAAATCATACTTCTTTATATAGTTATCAACAGTGGTTTTGCTCACTCCCAATTTCTTTGCAATATCTTTCAGGCGCATGCCGCTGACAACAAGTTCCCTTACTTCTTCGACATCAACTGTTACCCGGTATCCTCCACCCTTCTTTTCAATCGCTGAAATAGAATTGAATAGTTTTCGCTTCTTCTCTGCATATTCAGAGGTAAGCTTATCTTTTGTTACATATATGACTGTACGGCAGTCTATACGTAACGGGAAATGTTTAATACTTTTTTCCATGTTTATTTTCTCTCAATTCATTGTACCTCATCTTCTGATTGATATGCCATATAAGGTCTATGTCCAAATGTTTAGCAAGCCCGAAAATAGCAAATAGCATGCCGTTTAATTGCCCTTCTAATGGACTGTCGTATTCATACTCATATCTGATGGGAATTGTGGATATAGCGTATATACTTTCTGTAAAGGTCTCATCATTGCAACTTTCCTCTGCCCCGTACAACATTTCTTCCGTAAAGTCCTCAATGTCTATCTTACGCAATCCGCACAAATCAAGCAGGCGGATTACAGCATCAGCGAGTTCTTCCTCTATGCTTCCCTTGATAGTTTCATTGTATGCAACTTCGAAACCTATCTCCTTGGGAGTGCCTGGAACCAGCCCCTGGCAAATACGGCTATTGGCTATCTTCTTATTATACCAATCAACATTGGCCCGTTTCCCTTTTCTATCCGCTTCCACGGCTTCCATAAGCTCGGATATTACAAGGCAAAGGCAATGTTCGTTACTCAATTCTTCATCGTGGAAACCGTGGTCGCAAGCGGTTTTATAGGCGCGGTCGCGCAGTTCATTTAAATCCATATTTATTCTGTTTTGAGCCATACGGCAGACGTCCAACCGCCGTATGGCAATATTTATTTCTTCATTAACCCAATGCGCTCTTTCAAAGTAAGAAGGTAGTAGTGCATCTGTACTTTTTGAACCTCCATTAAAGTGACCTGATTTTCACCAGCTATTTCAACAGCATCTTTTCGGCCAAGAAACAGGGCTAACTTATTATGTTTGTCCATCAACTCATTATATTCGATATACATACGGTCAAGAGGAGTATCAGCTACCTTGTATGCCTTTTCAAATACATCTTTAGGCGACCAACTTTCATATCCATCTTCATAACGAACATGATAACCCTCATCGTCAAAATTTTCGGTTGACGGCTTTTCTCTGAGGAGATGTTTTCCCCACGCATCACCTCTTGTCATAGACTCGGCTTCAATCTGTTTTGTTCCAATATACTTTTTCATATCAATATGGATTTTACAAAGCCCGTCCAAGGCTATTTAATTTATTTCTCTTGTCGTAATTACTCATACGGGGGCATTTCCCGTCACACCGCATGTTCACATGCACATTGTTTGCTACACCCGATATGAATGACTTTTTGTAGCATTGCCCACTGTAGGGGCTATGCTTGCAGTGTTCCTGATATTCTTTTCTATTCATGGTTGTATCTTTCTTTTAACTCTTTCAAAACAATCTCCATACCTTCATCCAGCCCTTTCTTGTAACCGGACATATGCTCACCTATGTTGTAGACCAAGCATCCTGCAACGATAAGAATAACTCCTACAGTCCTATGCCAATAGGGCAGGGATACACTGAACGGTGAGAATGTCAACCGGAAATGCCCGATGAATAATGCTGATATGATGAATATCGCAAGAAAAAATATTAGGTTTGCTTTCATAATCATATAAGTTTTAATATTTCTCAAAATTTGGGATTTGTAAATAGAAAGAGTTTCGAGACATGGGAAGCCAACACTTTTGCTCCTCATTGCACGTATTCCAATTATCTTCCCCAAATTCATCATTTAATGCTTCCACTATCTTATAGGCTACATCTTTTACAAAACGAGTATTAAGCATCCTCTTGCCTTTAATAACGATTGTAGGTGTATAGAATGAAATTTTATACTCTCCGCCATTTTCTATCGACCAACTACCTTGGGCTACTGTAATATGCGGATTAGTTTCGTTTTTATACTCTTGTACTATACTTAGATAGCCATTAAAATAGTTGGCTATTAGCTCCGACTTATATACTTTTAGTCCCGTTGCTTTTTCTAAAAGTTTTCTAAGTCTATAAGCATCATTTACAACAGGGTCCATTCTCATATAAGTTTTAAAGTTTCTTGTATTCCGGCTTCAAGTGCTTCCTCGTAGCTTTTATAATGCACCAAAGGCCTGTCGGATAATCCCACTAAATCATGGTTCGGTATTGTTAGTATATCATATATCCAATAGTCTCCATACATATAGGATACTTCAACGTGTAGCTTCTTGATTTCACGCAGCCACTTTTGTGTAACGGATTGAGTAGGATGGGAACATACTTTTATTGGTAACTCGCTATTTGTTCTATTGGTACCATATTGTCTACTATCTTCAATATTAATAGCAATCATACATGGCTCATTAAAGCCTTTCTCTCTCAGCATCTTCGCTGTCTCTAATGTTACAAGTTCTTCGGTCATAGTTATTTCCCTTTCAATTTCTTTATTAGTGCATCAGCTACCCTCAAAGAGCCTATTGCAATATCATCATAAGTTTCACTGTCATCGTTTATTCCTAAAGCAATACAATACCCTTGCATAGCGGATTTTGCCAATTCATAACGCCTTTGCTCCCAATCAATAGTTTCAAAATTATCTAAGAAGTCGAGTTCTGACACTTTGAAATACCTACCATTCACTAAGGCAGTCCCAACGTCGAATAAGCCTTCAACCTCTACAATCGTTCCGGTTGCTTTTATTCTTGCTTTCATAACTATTCTTTAGTTTTAATATACCTGTTTTCAATACACCAGCACAGCATCTCATAGGCTGCATCCAATAGATTTCCGGAAACTTTAACGATGAATGGTTCAGACATGCTTTTTTGATAACTTATAGCCCAAGGACCAGCAAAAAGAGGCTCAACGCACAGCTTATACGTTATACAGAAGACATTTATGTATCGCGGCAGCTTATCAAAAATGTCCTGCAAGGTGTAAGTGGGAATTATTTCCCAAAATGCACTATCTCGTTTTTGATTAATTACATCTTCATATATTTCAAGTTCCCATTTTGCATTTTTATAAGAAAGAGCGTAGCACCAACACATGCTTCCATCGCTTGTGTCCAGCCCAAGCTCCTTCAAATGCTTCATCTGTTCGACTGATAATATTTGTTTTGGTTTCATAGTTTAGTCCTCCGTTTCTGTTTCAAAAGTGTTGTATTCAATATCAGCATTACTAACGCATTTGGGCATGTTCTTATCCCGTTCTTCCTTACTCAAATAAAGAAATATATCTTCGTCTGGATTGGAAGAATAACTATTTCCGTTCCAGACTGTTCTAATTATTCCATATATCTTCATATTCAATCTCCTTTCTCCTTAATCCGTTCCAGTACATCCCTGTTGGCTTCGAGTATCTCATCGAAAGAGGGGATGGGGCACCAAGCTACAACTTCTTGTTTGAGGAACTCCCCAAGAACATCTGTAGTGTTGTATATCCTCCTGAAATTTGGTGTATTGAAAGTGTCGCTCGTTTCGGTATGCTAAAAGCCGTCACTTCTTAATTCTCCAATTTGCGGAATACCTATAAAGCCATCTCTTTTATCACGTATAATGACAAGTACCCAATCGTATTTTGGTTTTTCCGGCAACCGCTCCTCAACGCTTATCCACGGGGATTGCTTTGCCTGCCATCCAGCACCAGCCTTAAAAAGAGGAACGGCATATTTTTGAATTGCCGCATTAGATATTATGTAGTGCTTCGGGTCTTTATGCATTTTATAAGCAACATGAAGCTCTTGTATAACTTTCTCACGTTCAATTCTTGCTGCTTCTTCTACTGTCTGTTTCATAATCAATGACTTTTAATTTTCTTATATTTACCACACTTCTTGCAGAAATAGTGACGGACGGTGTACCAACTGCTATCGCCCCAATCATCAACAACTTCAACTCTCCTCTCAAATAAGTATTCCCACTCGTGGCAACAGAACCATTTCTTTATAATGGCATCAATTAAATGCTTCATAACCAACTGTTCTCCTTTACAATTCTACCATCGTCTAACAACGTGTATAGTTTACCCTTATATGCCAGAGCGAAACACCATTGGCGGGCATACTTCAAATACTGATGCAATTTGTATCTGTGCGGGTGTTTCTGCATCTTTTTTCTATTCTTCGTTTTATAATCAATATGCTAATATTAAATTTCCACTTTTGTGTAATTACTAAAATCACAATACAAGTATTGACACCAACCACCGAAGCGATATTTATCATTTAGATACCTACATTGGGAAGTCCACTTACTCTTTGTAATAATCTCGTACACCGTTCCTTTGTGGATGAAAAGGTCGCCGACTTTTAAATTGGAAAGTTTAACTGTTTTCATTTCTTTCTTTTATTCCGTTCCCGATTGTCTTCCGAAACACACATTTTGCACCATGATGTCTTGATGTGATACACCTTTCCATTGCGATAGATTGTCCTGTCATAGAAGCAGGATAGTAGAAGCGGTCTTTTGCAGCGGCTGCACACCTTGCGTTCTACACCGTCCACCATCACCCGGTTCCTCGGTTTCCGTTTCACTATCTCGCACGGGCCGCATTCGGATGCACCGTACTTTCGGCAATAGGCAAGGGAATGCTTGCCACATTTCGCGAAAGAGGTGCAATCGGAGCGGGGGACTGTCTGATGAACATTCATACTGCATCATCCAATAAGTCAAACAACGTGGGCGCGCTCACTTCCATTTCTGCTTCATACAAGTATGAAAGGCTGTCTTTCCAGTAATCGTAATTCAGTTCAGTAGATAATCCTTTACGTCCTAAATTAACAGCACAATAAGGAACGGTTCCGATACCACCGAACGGGTCGAATACCAGTTCACCCTTATTTGAATACCGTTCAATCAGTCTTTCGACAATATCCAGCTGAAGTGGGCAGATGTGGTTCTGCCGTTTCTTCTGCGACTGTCTCGTATTGAGTGTGCGCATTCGGGTTACATCATCCCATATCCAGGGCTTCTTGCTTACCGGGTCAACAGCCATGAACGTTTTAGGCAGCTTTCCGTAGGCTTCCAATTCCTCAGCGAATGATACATGTTCCTCGTAGTTATATATATGCTCGCGTTCATAATTCCTGAACAAATGGCGTATTTTATCAATACCGGCACCTTTCATATCCTCGTAACTCAACAGAGAGTTACCAGAAGATTTCCAGCTTGCATGAGCATCTATCTGCCAACGGGCAAGCGAGTATTCACTCTTGTTTTTTACCACCGGAAAATCAGCATAGGCTCGTGAGGTATCAGAAGGCAGCTTGCGGAAAAGAAGAACATATTCCGGGCAACCGATACCCATCTTTGAACCGTCCTTACACATTTCAGTATAGCCAAGTCGGTAAGTCTGGTTATTCTCCCTTACTACATCCGTATCCACTGTTATACGCCCCATGTAGCGGAACCCGTGTTTCATGTAGTGGAATACAGTCATTTCACTGAACGGGTCGATGGTAGGCATACCGTCACCTGTGGCGTTGCCAAACAGTACGCGGTCTTTCACATGGATACAAGCCAACCGGCCAGGCTTCAATATACGCATCAATTCAGGAGTAAGGTAATCCATCTGCTCAAAGAACTTGCTATTGTCCTCATTATGCCCGAAGTCATTATAGGTCGGAGTGTACTCATAGTGGTTGGAGAACGGGATGCTGGTTACAATCAGGTCTACTGAATTATTTTCCATTTTCTGACATTCAAGAACATTGTCGTTATTTATGGCCCTCCAAAGTTTACCGGATTTCTCTTCCCGACTGGCGAACATCCACCGCATCATTTTTTCCTCTGCCTGCAAACCGAACAAACCGTTCTCGCGGACTATATCGGTCATCTTGGCTACCATTTGGCGGTGTTGCGCCCACTTCTGCATGAAGCTCTTGTATATCTCTCCCTCGCTTTCCGCATAGACCAGATAAAGGTCAACCGGATGCTGCTGCATAAACCGGTAGATACGGGCTATTGCCTGGAATTTGTCATTGAAACGGTAGTCGATGAACATGATTGCCTTGTGGCAGTGGTACTGGAAGTTCAAACCTTCACCAAGCATTTCAGGTTTGGCGGCCAGATATTTCAGACGGCCGTCTTTGAAATCCGCTATCACCTTGTCCGCTTCATCATCATCCTGCGAACCATATACAGCCTTACATCCGGGTATGGCGTCACATAATGCCTTCCGTTCATTTTCCAAGTCATGCCATAAAAGGAAATGGTCGTCCTTGTTTTCAGGACGGTTAATGATTTCCACCACACGGGCAATCTTTTCCTGCATGTTGTCCCGGCGTTCTTTCGCTGCGTCGGCAAGACCAAGAGCAGCCTCACGGAACATCTTCACTTGTCCGTCACGGTCGGTTCCGGCTGTGGAGTTATCAACACTAACCACTTCTTCATGTACACGCAGTTCCGGCAATTCATATCCGATATCGGGATAACCGAGGTCGGACGGTTTAGTGAGGAACAACGCCCATGTACTTACCCAAAGCCAGAACTCCTTTTCCTTATGCGGGTAAAGAGTAAGATTATTTGCCTTCGTACTGTCACGCTGAAAAAAACGGGTAAGCGCCTGCCCTGTATCCATCACACCGAGATAACCGGCATAATGTATCAATTCCTTGTATCTATTAGGTGATGGTGTGGCAGTAGCGACAAACCTGTACAGTACTTCTGCAAACAAGGGAAGAAACTCCTGATAGGTCTTAGTACCAAAACCACGCAGTACACTCGCTTCATCCAATGATGTTACGGTGAAGTAGGAAGGTTCTATTCTCGTCCCGTCTTCACCGTCGCGCACACGCTCGTAGTTCGTAACCATGATGTCAGTCGGGCATATCATCACATCAGCCATAGTTCGTACATAGGTCACTTTCATGTGCAGATGTTGTTCCGCTTGTGTAAGGAACTCAACTACTACACGCTTGGGACATACTATCAGCCCTTTGCCACCTTTGTGTTTCAGGACTACCCGAAGTATCTCCAACTGGGTTACGGTTTTCTGCATACCGAAACTGGAGAATATGGCACGGCAACCGCCGGACACCGCCCAGCGGACTGTATCTTTGACGTGGGGATATAACGACGGGGTTAATTCATCCGGATTGACTTCAAACCCGGTCTGACGACTGATGGCCATCTTGTCTTTTAAAAATTCTATATATTCTTTCATTAAGCTATTTCTTTCAATAATTTCATTGTTTCACTTCTTTAGGTTTCCAATCAGACGGTAATTTTGCCCACTCGCGGAACTTGGCGTCGAAGTCGTCCATGTCCCTGAACATATCCATCTTCGATTTCTCTGTCTCTACGAGTGAGGAGAATTCCAGAAAGTACAAATCTGCGCTTTTAACGAAATTGTTGTGCAGCTTCTTCAAGTTTCCGAGAAGCAGTCCTTTGGCGCTCATCAAGTCTGCCACTTCCTCCATCAGCATGTTGGCTTCGCAGTTCAGTATGTGTGCGGCTGAAAGAAGGCTGTTCATTCTGTCAATGCTACCATCGGCTGTGGCGGCGTCAATTAGTTGTTTTCTTGGTTTCATAATCGTGTATAAATTATTTATTTCTTATTTGGATAAACCCTCGTTTTTCGCATTCACGAAGAAGCAACAAATCTTCTTCTTTAATTTCGCATGGCGTTTCGTGGTTGATGCTCATATACCGTGAAATTCCGAATTTCCTGCATATATCGTTATAGAAACGCTTTTGTCGACCTTTTGCCATCCAACAGATTGTTAGTTTCATACGTTTTACCCCTATTAAAACTCGCTTGGCTTCTTTTCCAGACCCTCGTATCTTTTTCTATTCAATTCAGCAATCAATTCATCCGACATCCTCAAGGCGTTGATGGCAGATTTGTCACCGGACAGTGCACGTTTTTTAAGTTCCTCCCGATATTCTTCGTAGAACATCCCATTGGTTGTTCTTTGCTCATCAGCCATGTGTGATTTATGCTCATTCCATGACTGGCTATCAGCAATAGCACAACGTTCTTTGTTGTATTCACGTAACCAGCCCATAATAACTTGCCCGTCTATGCGGTTGTAACTTTCTCCATATTTTATTTTCATTGCATTTTTGAAACACAATTTGAAATCGTCAGTTTTCATGTAAGGGTATTCCTCAATGATTAAGTCTACGGTCATTGCAACCTGTGTGTCAGACATGGTATTAACCACATTGAAGAACGCCAAAGCGTCAGCAATTAAAATTACCAATATGGCTCTCGCCTGCGGCTCTCCGAGTTTTCTGATTATAGTCCCTATGGCCGGCTCATTGCTTAGAAATACATCCTCAACTTTTTTCGGGCGCAGAGTTTCGCAATATTTCTCCGGCGAGGTCTTTAAGACGACTAACCGATTCTCTTCTTGTGGTGACAGTATCAGTTCGTTTCCCATTATAATTTCCTTCCAATATTTTAGTAAAGTTTGCTTGTTTGAAAATCCAATCAAAGTCACATTTCCAATTGCGGTCATTAGCTCCCAGCAGAAATGGGGATTGAAGAATGAGATTGAAAACAGTCCTCACTGACTCTTTTCCATACTGGGCTATCCGGGCTTTTACAGCCTTTTTTCTCACATCGGTCATTGATTTTATCTGCTGGAGTCTATCTTTGAATGTGGAATTATAGTATTCCATCAATCCGCTGTAATCAATCTTTTCAGAAAGAGAGGGCGAAGAAAGCTTGTCTTTCTTTGATACTCCGTCAGGAGTATTTTCTTTCTTTTGCTGGGAAGATATATCTATATACTCTCTTTCTTCTTCTTTCTTTGTATTTGTGCCCTCCGTGTGCCCTGATTTTTGCAAAAGTTCGGATTGCGGCAGATTGTTGTTCACAGACTGTGCCCCAAGTTGTGCCCTTAACTGTGCCCATTCGGACTGTAATTCTTTGATTTTCTTTTCAATATCTGTGCCCTTGCATGTGCCCTTACTTGTGTCCATTGGATTATATTCTTCATATTTACATAGGGTTATAAGGTTCATTCCCTGATTGCACTCAACAGTTATCATACCTTTTTTCTTAAGATGTACAAGAAAGGAACGCACTTTCTTTTCAGACCATTTCCAGCGTTGAGATAAAAATCTTATGGATGCAGGATATTGACCTCTTGAATAAGAGATTTCTCGACCTCCGATACTCTCCTTTCGGGGCGTTGCCTCAAATCGTGCAGACTGGATTAAGTCTAACCACGCTTCACAACTGCTAAAAGTACGGGCTTCATTCCACATTTCATTCGAGAAAAACCTGCGGCTTAGCCTCAAAAATCCTTCGTCCATAGTTTTAGAATCTCACGTTTGTTAATTGCCTTCCTTTCGAGTAAACTGCCCATTTCCCATTTCCGCTATCAAACAACCGTAAGTCCGACACCTCTCCGAAACGTTTGATATTACCGCATAAATCCACAATCCAGCCACATTCTTTGGAAGGATGCGGGCGGATGGCACGACCAACTATCTGATACCACATAGCAAGTGACATTGTAGGACGTGCCATAACAACTGTATCAAGTTCCGGATAGTCAAAGCCGGTGGTTAATACCCCGACATTCGCCACTACCGAAATTTCACCAGCCTTGAATGCTTTAAGTATCCTTTCGCGCTCACCTTTTGGGGTGTCACCCGAAACGATTGCGGCTCCGGGTATAGACCAGGTAAGCCGCTCCGCTTCTTTCAGAAAACGGGTAAAGACTAAAATACCTTTCCGTTTTCCTCCGGCTTTGGGATTCATCAGTCTTTGGACAATATGAACGAGATAGCCGTAAAAGTCTATCCGTTCATATTCTCTTTGAACTGACCTATCTGTATAGTCGGCACCAGTAGTATTTACTTTCAAGTTAAGTTCGTTCCATCCCGAAGGATTCATTGGATAGTAATTCAACTTCGCCAAATAGCCCATATCCAATAGGGTTGATACCTGTACATGATAAATGACCTCTGAAAAGACATGAGGCTTTGTCCGGGTGATAAATTTCAGCATAGAACCAAAGTCACGGCTGGAACTTAAACGATACGGTGTAGCTGTCAGTCCAAGAACCTTACACTTCACCGCATCAAAAAAATCTTTGTACATACCCTCTTTAGGGTTAACAAGGTGGCATTCGTCCACGATGATATTCTTGAAGTGGGTGAACAGTTCGGGATGATTCTTCACACTGCCGATTGTAGCAAATGTTATCCGGCTTATCTCTTTTGAGTTGAAGGAAGCCGAATAGATGCTGCAATCGAGTATTCCGTATGAACAGAGTTTCTTGAAATTCTGTTCGAGTATTTCCTTCGAGGGCTGGAACACTAAGGTATGTCCATCAAGTCTTGCGGCTATATCCGCTATGATAAGCGACTTTCCGCTGCCCGTAGGTAACACCATAATGGCATTTGTTTTCTTCGCCTTGTTATTGAAGAAAGAAACGGCAGCATCAGAGGCTTTCTGTTGGTAATCTCGTAATACATAACTCATAGCCCTTTCTCCTTTCGTAACTTCTTATTAAGTGCTTTGTAATACTTGATTAGCTGTTCGTACTCAAAATCAGTCATTTTGGAAGTGCTGGCAACTTTGACTTTCAGCAAATCAAATTTCTGTTGACCTATTTTAGCAATTAGATTCACCCGATAGCCTTCCAAATGGTCAGCTTTGAATCTGTTGCAGTGTCGACATTCGGCATGGCAATTATTCTCATCAAACCGTGTCGCCAAATGTGTACGACTGAAATAGTGCCCGCAGTCCGCTTGTGTAAACGGCTTTATCTGTCCGCACGAGATACATCTAAAATACCCGTTTGGCATTGCATCACGAAGCCGGATAAAAAGGGAAAACTCTTTGTCGAGCTTAGCTTTCAAATCCGGCTTCTTCTTTATTGTTATCCCTGCTTTATCAAACAGAGGTAAAGGCTTGTCTTTCTTCTTGGCCTTTGTTCGTTTTATGTAGTATGGCATTATTTAAATCCCCATTCTTTCATGTAGTCAATGTTTTCAGGAAATCCCTCTACTGATTTAGGACTAAGGAATATTTTCTCACTCTTCAATGGAGTGCCTCCCCAAACAGTAGCAGGGCATTCTTCATATTCTTCTTTAGAAACTTCACTTACATTAAAATGGGGTTGGAAGCCATATCCCATTACGCTTTCCCCTAAGTAAGTACCAAACTTCTTTAAAGCCCATTGAAATGCAATATCTTTATATAGGTAATGTTTAGAAAACACAGCCACATATATTTTATGAGAGAAATTTCCTGTTTCTGTTAAGTCAGGATTACATCTGATACAGAAATACTTAATACGTGAAAGTATTTCTTCAACAAACCTTTCATGCTTTTCGCAATCTTCTTTCGTTAAGAACTCTTTCCCGTCATTTGCAATGTAAATAGTCTTGGTAATTTCTTTTGTTTCCATGCTGTTTTTTATTAAAGCCCCGAAGCGTATTCTCCGGGGCACAACCATTATTTACTAACCCTTGCCATTTATGTGTGGCTCACATTTATGTGGAGATGGGGCGATTCGAACACCCAATTAAGGACTTATCCTTTTGCGCTACTTCTAAGGTTAATTACTCCTTATATCTCACGTACCGTACTTTCTACCATGTGCACCTCTCGAAAGTCAAAAGCACTCCACTGCGCACCCCCATTTTCGCCCGCCCCATCTTCACAGACCGGACAGGCAGGTTAACAAAGTTATTCCATATAAGCCATTGAAAACTCTTTCGGAATAAACCGCCCGACCGGGATAGGTTTGGCTGATTCAATGGCTGTATGTATTTCCCTCTTTCTGAACTCATGTCCCTTTTCTTTGGCTTGTATCTCACATTCTTCCTCTTTGTTTTTGAGATAGTGGGTAATAAGCATCATTGCTCTGTCAACGTTGAAGGTGTTCACGACAAAAGTCTGAACTCTCTCGTCTTCATTCTCCCCATCCGTGAATGTGATTTTCGTCTCAATCTGATAGAATTTCTTTTCATTGGGCTTGGAATCTCCCTCTTCTTCATCTTCTTCCGTTACAGAATCGTTTAAAAGGAATGTATCTTTTAATTCTTCGAGGGTGACATCATCTACCTTGCGTTCTTTCAAATTGTCAGTAAGAATCACGCAAGAATCGAACTCCTTGACCATTGTCAAGGTGAATCCGAACATATAGTTTAGTTCGATGTAATCTTTCAAGATACTACAAGAATTTTCCAATCCGGTGGCATACAGCAGGAACTTATGTTTCTTGTCCCCTATTTGTGCCTGTGCAAGATAGGGATATAAGAATTTGTTCTCGTTCTCGAATGCCAAGCGGTTCTGGTTGCTGACTTCCACTTCCTTAATGCCGTCAGCTTCCATACTGAAACGAATTTTCGCCAAAGTGTCTTGGTCTATCAGCGTGCCACGGTCAAAAAGAATTTCATTCCGTTCGATGGTTACTGTTTCACCTGTATCTTCATCAATGAAAGACTCCTCCCATGTTTTGAGGACACGTTTTGCAAGGTACATGTTGAGCATCTTTTTCGGGTCAGATGTCACATACCTGATTTCTGTTTTTCTTGTTTCTATCATAACTAAATAAATTCTTGATTTCTTTGTATTTCCTGCTGGGCGTATATCAGCATTTGATGTTCATTTGCAGCCGGCAGATAGATACCTGCCACTGATGCACTCCAATTACGGAAGCGGTCAATCGAAAGGGTCATTTCACCTGTTGTCAGCTCGGCAGAACTTCTTAAGTAAGTTACTTCCTTACCTTTCTTGTTGACCGTCTTTCTCTCAAACAAATCACGGTTGCAAGTCTTCTTATAAAAATCAATTTTTGCTTCGTCGAGACTGCAACCGTACTCACTACCGAAATACCCTAAAAGAAGATGCAAGTAGCTGTTTTGGGCAAGCGTGCGGTTAGGTAGTTTCTTTTTCACTTCCACCACCGCACGTTCACTAAACAGCTTGTTTACATACTCCTTGAACTTGGGTATTTGATATTCATTCTTCAAGTCGAACAGCATACGCTAAAAAGGTAAATCGTCCTTTACATTGCCATTAGCATCAACCGGAGGCGGAAAGTTCTGCGGCTGTTGCTGATAGGTCGACTGTGGCGCTGGCTGTTGTACCGATGTTGTTTGTTGGGATTGCGATACACCACCACGCGCATCTATTTTGTAGCACCGAATAGATGCCATACGTTTGAGTTCTCCGTCTTGATTCGTCCAAGAACGTCCTTGTAAGACAAATGATACAGTAACAACATCACCCTGATTAAAGCGGTCAAGTTCTGCACACTTATCGCCTGAAAACTCTAAGGGAATAACATTCTCATACTCGCTACGCTCTCCCGTATAAGGGTCGTAAGTGGTAGCATCTAAAATGAACTCCCGTTTTGTAAACGAGGAACCACCGTTTTTGGATGGTATTTGAACAGTTTGTCCGATTTCGGTTATCCGTCCAGTTATTTGATTTGTCATAACCTAATATTACTGGTTCTTTTTATTACATATTGCAATCTCCACACATATCCACAAGGGAATCAAATTCTTCTCGTGAGTATTCAAATCCATTGATTACGATTACCTCGTTACCATTTTCGCCAAAATAAACTCCATCATTCATTTCCAAAGATTTTAGTGTCAGTTATCAATTTTCTGTTTTCTTCCAAGAACCGGACAAACTCTTCACAATGGTTAGTGAGGATTGGTATATCACGTTCAGGATTGAAAACGTATGTTTCTGTATAGGTATCTACCACATAACCGCCTTTATTAAACTCTACAATGTTGTATTCAAACGTCCGCACATCCGAACCGTTCTTCATCAAAGCGTATGGATAAACCAAATGTTGGTGGTGGTCTTTGAACTTCCCTACGGTATAGCTTCCAGTTGTTTTGATGTCGTGAACACTGGTAGGCATCAGTTCGTCAATCAGACCATAAACCAATACACTACCGTATGCAGTAGGCAAGATGGCTTCTACTCTTTGTTGGGTTAATGCCCCTTTGTAGTAGCTGGCAAACTCGCGGCAAAGGTCAATGTGAAAAGTGAAAGTGCGATTGTTGTAAACAGCTTTTATTCCGTAAAGTGTTCCGTCATCGTGATATGCCTTGCTAATTTCCATTATAGAAGATTTACGGTTCTCAATCATACAATCAATGATTTCATTGAAAGCCGTGCCACGGTCTGCCGCTTCACTATCAAACGGTTTGCGGTTAATACGGTCTATCAGTTCTTGAAACTGCTTCTGCCGAAACTCTTCTTCCGTACATGGTGGATTCTCACTCCACCCATAATAACGCTCATATATGACATCGCTATTAAGGTAATTGAAGTAAGAATCCAATAATGTTGCATATATACGATAGTTAGGCTGCATCTGAGTAGATTTTAGTTTCCTTATTGAATATCAGTCCCAAAGCCTTTACCTTTGCAGCAAACAAACTTCTCGCCATCATCAAAGAACTACCAACGTGTTCAAACTCATTAATATGAGAGGCGAACTCATTAGCAGACTTGGCATCAGTTATAAATTCGATACTTTCTTTGATTTCCTCTATCACCTTATCATACTTTTCCTGTGCCTCTTTCTTGGCTGCAAGCATACCCAAATACGAATTGATTATCTTGGCAGTGATAAAGTCGTTCTTGGCGGTTGGATTGAGGTTGTGTCAAAACGCTGACACAGCCTTTTTTTATGCGCAAAGCCCAGACT
>ERZ772861.224-NODE-224-length-68086-cov-28.989255_pt1 | contig 68086 bp, 50 predicted proteins | sample MGYA00512135_ERZ772861 | MGnify/ENA primary metagenome ERZ772861 (study PRJEB29015, sample SAMEA2737700) | human gut metagenome | biome: human gut; feature: human-associated habitat; material: faeces | place: China | collected 2012 ...
AATTAAAGGTGAACTTTTTGTGTTTGTGCATACGGAAGTCCGGTGGTGAGACGGTCGGGGCGGAACTGCGACGTATGAAGGTAAGTGATCGGATGTGTTTTTTCGGGTGAATTTTGCTGTTTCAGGGCATTTTTTTATTTTCGTGGGCAGGAGGCAGGAAATGGCTGTGAATCGGTTGCCAGAGGCCTCTTGTGTACCTTTATAATATTATTTGCAATGGGAATTATCAATACAATCTTAGGCAATGCTTCTGAAATGAATGAACAGGAGCTGCAGCGTACATTCGGGCCGCTGCTGTGTGAGGGTGAAGTAATCGTGAAGGCTTATCGTCTGATTCGAGACAAGTGGGTGTTTACCAACAAACGGATTATTTTGCAAAACGTGCAGGGCGTGACGGGGCGTAAGTGTGCGTACATGACGGTGCCTTACCGTTCGGTAGAATGTTATTCAGTGGAAACGGCCGGTACGTTTGACATGGATGCAGAGCTGAAAATCTGGATTCGTGGGCGTCATGAGCCGATAGAGCAGCATTTCGGACGTGATACCAATGTGGTGGAAGTGCAGCAACTGTTAGCGAAGTATGTGCTGTAGGGAGGTGTTGACGTTACAAACGTATGGTTATCCTTTTGAGTTCCGTTTCGCTCATTTTCTCCGGAGTAATCGGATGAATTAACGATAGACGTCTGAGTGTATACGTGGCCGACATCAGGCGTATTTTTTGTTTGCAATCAAAAAGGGCATTCTTCCTCCGCTTTGAAAGACGGAGGAAGAATGCCCTTTTTGGGGTGAGCGTATAAAGTTTATTGGTTCAGCAATTGACGGATGGCCGCGTTGTTCTGCTGAATTTGGTTGCCGGTCATCTTGTCGGAAAACAGGCGGTCAAGTTCGAACAGTTGCAGCTCGTCGGAAGGGCGGAATTGTTCTGAGGCCACGTATTGCTGTACTGAATGCAGTAGCTGGCGGGTGGCCAGGCGTTTGTCAGCATCTTTTTCGATGTCCACATTCAGCACAAAGATGCGTCCTTTGCCCACGCGGGCTTCAAAGGCTATACCCAATTTGTGGTTGGTTTCATAAGAATCAATGCTTTGGATAATCGGCGTCAGGCTGACTCCGTCAAGTTCCATGGCAGCCGCATGATTAAGAATATCCCACCACTGCCAGTCAGCATAGTAGCTCGTGGGGAAGTCTGCGAAGGCGGGATGCTGCTGTGCGATGAGTGTGCCTACAATCAGCGGGTCCCATTTGAACATGATGGGATTCCAGAAATGACTGGCAAATTGCGTGCGACGGCCTTTCATTTGTTGAGGTACAAGGAGCACACGCTTACCGGCTGCAAGTGCTGAACGTACCTGATCGTTATACGAACGTGCAAATACATAATCGCCGGAAGTTTCGGATAAATCAGACGGATATACCCAAATGTTCCACTCGTTATGGTAGTTGCCCAAACGGGCATGCAATGTCAGTTTTTCGGCCTTCTTTACCGCACCGAGCGGAACACATATCGCTCCAAGCGAATCGACCGTAGCACAGGGGATTGCAGATGTCTTTATGCTCCCTTTGCCGACAGTCTCGCCCGTTTCGCTGACCAGTGTCCATTCCAGTTTTCCCTTACGGATGGGCTGCTGCCCGTAATGATACACTTCCAGACGAACCTCAAAGTTTTCATTGTTGTTATAGGTGCGCTTGGGCATTCGGGCCAGCAGTACGGTCGGTGCGCACGATTCGCGGAATTTTTCAGGTGTCACAAGTCCTTTGCTTTCCCAAAAGGCATCGAGAATACCTACATAGGCGCTGCCCTGCCCCGGGAAATCGGAAAGTCCCAGCAGCTGAAAACCGCCGGATTTGCGCGTGCGGAGCAGTGACTCATTCACTTCTTTATATTGCAGCACGGTGTGTGCACCGGTGGCCCGGAAAAAGTCGTCAGCCTGATGGAGCATGCCGTTTCGGGTCAAGCGTTCACGGAATACTTCAAAGTTGCGCGGCTGCAGCACTCCCGTATATTTCGACATTTCCTTGAAATTGGGATACATGCACCGCTGGCCGGTTTCGTGGGCAATGACCGGGCAGTCGATGTCGGAAGTCGCGTCCTTGTCCCAGTCGGTCGACGGAATGCCTTCATACACGGTGATTCCGCCTTTGGGACTGACATGCGACACGTAAAACTCGTCGGACTTGACGTGCGTGCGGGCCGTCGAAGCGGAATAAAGATGACGGTTGTCGTGGCGCTGTCCTTTCTGTACAAGGTCCTCCAACACGGCAAAGTCCCCTTCGTTCTCATTACCGTTACACATCAGGAGGAAGGAGGGGTGGTTGCCATATTCTTCCAGTACGGCATAGAGTTCCTTTTCAAAGAAATCGCGTCGGGCCGGATATTTGCCCACGTCCTTAATCCACATCGGCAGTTCGGCTTGCAGATAGATACCTACTTCATCGGCCGCCTCAAAAGCCGCTTCCGGCGGACACCATGAATGGAAACGCACATGATTCATGCCGTATTCCTTTATCGTCGAGAAAATTCGGCGCCATTCATCCGGCTGCATGGCCGGATAGCCGGTACGCGGGAACACACAGCAGTCGAGTGCTCCGCGCAGATGGATGTCGCGGCCGTTGAGCCGCACATGGTGTGCCCCGCGCTCCACCTCGCGCATGCCGAAACGCACAGTGCGCCCGTCGGTTGTGGAGTCGGTGGTCAGTGTAGCCTTGATTTCGTAGAGGAAGGGCGAAAATTCGTCCCACAGCTTCATTTCCTTGCCTAAGGCAAGTGTGCCGTTCCAGGTTTGTTGGCCTTTGCCCAGTTCCACTTCGTGTGCAGCTGTCGCCACTGTCTTCTGCCCGCCTTTTTCGCGGAGTTCAAGTTGCAAACGGCCTTTGCGCGCTTTTCCGGTGGCATTGTCCAAATCGATTTTCAGGCGTACGGCCCGCTGCTGCAAATCCGGATATGTGCGCAAAGCCGTGATGCGTGCCGGGTCGTAAACCTCAATCTTTAAATCTCCCACCATGCCGTTCCAGTTGGTTTGGGTGTATTCTGTCGTACCGTGGTTCCACTGGTCCATGGGGTATTTCAGACGGTTGTCCACACATACCGTAAGCGTGTGAAGCCCGGGGGTGAGTGCCTCTGTGAGGTTGAAACGGTGGGGCGTACTCAACCGCTCCTCTGCTCCGATTCTTTTACCGTCTACATAGACTGTCGTTTCCCAATGACAGCGCTCAAGGTTCAACACCAGTTGCTTGCCTTTCCAGGCTTCGGGCACAGTCAGCTCCCGCTGATACCAGGCTGCGCCGCAATATTCAAACTTGCGGGACAGACGGTCGACATATCGGGCCGCATTCGGCAATCCCTTCCCGCCTTCATCCATCGTGCCGGGCAGGGATATGGTTTCAGCCAATCTTGACAAATAGAGTTCCGATCCCGGTGTCATGCCGAACCCCATCGGGTCTGTCTGGAATCTCCAGGTGCCCGACAGGTCCAGTGTAGCCAATTGTGCATAGGTTTGCAATGCCATACCGGCCAACAATGAAAATATAACTCTTCTCATATTACGTTCTGATTATTTTATCTTATTCACAGTTTACAGTCTTGTCCGGCAGGCCGTCATTTTTTTCGCACATAGCCAGCAGTCGTGCAGCCACCTGATGGTTGATGTCAAGACTTACAACCTCCTGCAACAGCTGTTGCGCCTTTTCCCGATTGCCCAGACCCAGATGTCCGAGTCCTTCCACCAGCAGACAGTGGATGCGGTTGCGCAGGGTCAGGTCGTCATCCCAGATAAGGAGGTCGGGCAGCGACACTGCAAAGTAATCAATTTTTACCTGGTCGAAATAATGCTTCTCGCCGTGACTGATCAGACGGTGGAAACAGCTCCGTGCCTTGGCCTCGTTGCCAAGCTTCCGCCAGGCCAGTCCCTGATAGAAGATTTTATCGGGTTGCTGGTCGTTGTAAAAGAAGGCGATGGCCGGCTCTGCCGAACCCTTGGTGGCATGTTCAAAACAGCGGCGCGCTTCCTGTGTATCTCCCATGCCCTCATAGGCACAGCCCATCCAGTAGTACACGTCATTTTCTTCGGCATTGATGAGTTTTCCCTCACCCAGATTTTCCGGATAGGTTTCCGTCAGTTTCAACTCATGCAGGGCTTTCTCATATTGTTTGCCGGAAAGGTACTGCTTGGCCTTCTCTACGTGCGCAAAGACAAACTGTCCGGTCACTTTTCCTTCACCTCCCTCCCAGGGATGGAACTTGCGTTCTGCCAGCAGGTGGCAAGCCGTCGTATAGTCACCCAACTGGTTGTAAAGCGTGATGCGCTCCACACAGAGGTCGTCCCGCTGTTCCACAAGCTCACGATGCTGTTCCAGAAAATCAAGCCGCTGGCGGTGGGGCACACGGCGTTTTTTGTAGAGCTGGTCAAGTTCCATAAGGATGCGCGCATCCGTGGAGTCGAGCGCAAAGGCCTTTTCGAGCAGGCGCACAGCCTCGTCGGGCCGTCCCAGCTTGTTGTAATTGGCCAAAGCCAGGTTACGCAGCACGGTAGGGAAATTACCGTCCAGTGCGGCCGAACGGTTCCAGCAGTCGACCGCCTGTTCATATTGTCGGGCTGCATACCAGAAGTTGCCCAGATAGTAAGGTGCCCGGGCACCCTCGGGATTCAGCCGCATGGCATCCTCCAGGATGAGAATTTCCTCCAGACGGTTGGGGAAGCAGTAGTCGGGCGAAAGGGTTTCGGCCTTGCGGTAGAGAGCGGCAGCCTTCTCCTCCTGTCCCTGCTGATGAGCAAAATAGCCCAGCGCATACACAATCATAGGATAAGTCTGTCCCTCTTTTCCGGGCAGGAAATCCAGCCAGCGGGCGGCTTCCTCATAGAGTCCGGCTGCGGCATAATCCAGCGCATATTCCAGATAGGTATGTACCGCATTGCGCATAAGGAAGCAGATTTGCTCCTTCTCCTCAGCAGCCCGGCGGATGTCGCCTTTCTCGCAGTTCAGCAAATACCGTTCGAAGCGGCAACCCATGTTGAAGCGGTCCATGGCGAGCGATTCGTCAATCAGTGCTTCAGCCCGGTCGTATTCGTGCATTTTGCGCAGGAAGGAAGCCTTTAGCTGACGTCCCTTGTGATGTGTCCAGTTGCGATGGAGTGAGCGGTCCACGTGGTCGAGTCCTTCGGCATAGTTACCGCGCGCCATGTCAATCTGTGCCAGGCCGAAGAAGGCGGCATCCTGCCATGCACCATTCCAGGTAGCTTTATAGAAGGCCTCGTAGGCACCGTCGTTGTCGCCCTGCATTTTCTTCGCCCAGCCCAGGTTATAGTAAGGCTCGCCGTCATACGGGTTCGGGTTTCGCTCCGTCAGTGTGCGGATAGCCCGCTCAAAGTAAGGTTGTGCCGCAGCAAAACGTCCCTTGCGCAGCAACAGGAGACCCACAGCATTGTTACAGCGCACATCACCTTCGTCGCAGCGCCTCGCGGTAATAATCCATCGGGTCGTATGTGGCGTGGCGGTACTGCTCCAGGTGGAGTCCCGTCAGGAAGAGCTGTTCCTGATGAGCGATGTCTTTGGGGGCAAGTGCCGCCTTGGCGGGTTCGGGCATTGGTTTCAGTTCCGGACGCTCGGCCCGGTAAGCTACCAGCAGGCGGCCAGAATTGTCGTGAACCGACAACTCCAGGTCGAATCCGTCCGCCTCACCCGTCTTCACACAGGTTTCATAAGGCTGTGCAGGCGAAACCGGTGTCGTTACATCCAGACATACCTGTTCCGTTGCCACGTTTTTCAGGCAGATGCGCACTTTTTCGTGGGCTGCGGTAGTATAAACCGATACTTTGTAGCTGCCGGCTTCTGCCGGTTCCAGGTTTACGACGGCCTCACGGGTCGCATTTTTCACACGTCCTACCTGCTGGTAAGGCATGAAATACTGCACCCACGATTTTTCCTCGTAGGGCTGCAGCCACGTGAAGTCGGGCTGGTTGTCGGTATATACGCCCGTCATCAGTTCAATGTAAGGCCCGTCCTCATCGGTCAGATTACGGTCCCAGGCACGGCCAAAGTCGCCGTGTCCCCATGTCCACTGTTTCTTGCCCACGCTCACATGGTGGTCGGCCACGTGCAGCAGGCCGGCACCGACACTTTCATCATAACCGCCCACAAAGTCGTAGCGCGAGTTGACGGCCATGTAAGAGGTAGGCACCGGGATATTGCTGTAACGGGAAATGTCCACTCCCGAGGAATAATCCATTTTATAATACGTTCCCGTGGCAATGGGGAAAGTGGAAACGTCGCGCTTGCCGTGGTCGAAAACCGCATTTACGTCGGGCGGGAAAACGGAATAGTAGTCCTTGTTGACCACTACGGCCGGATTGGCCCACCACAGGAACGTTTGCGGGAAAGGAGTGCGGTTGTACACTTTCCCCTTGATTTCAATATAGGCTTTGCCCGGATAAAGCGTGAAGCCGGCCATGCCCTTGGTGCGGAACATGCGCTCCACTTCGCTGCACCATACGGTTTTGCTTCCGTCGGGAAACTCCTCTATGGTGCAGTCGGTGGGCAGGAAGGTGGAAGGCCGGTGATGCTGCGGCCAGTTGAACTCTATGCCGCCTGATATCCACGGTCCGGTAAGTCCTACCAGCGCCGGCTTTACCACCTGATTGTAGTAAACAAAATGACGCTGCTTCACCTTGTCGTAAGCCATGTGTACACGTCCGCCCAGTTCGGGAAGAATCATCACCTTGATGTATTCGTTTTCCAGGAAGAAGGCCCGGTAAGGACGGTCGTGCTTTTCATCCTCGATTTTCTCTACTACAGGATAAGGATATACCGACCCTGAACTTCCCTGATACACCCGTTTTTCCAGGAAGATGGGATTCTTTTCTTCCCGGCCGATGCCATAGGTGGGCAGCAGCACGGTTTCTTCCCAGGCTCTCACTTCCGAGGTGTGCACAGTGCTCCGGGTCAAATATTCTGTAATCTTTTCCATGACAGTTTTTTATCTGATAGTTTTTTAAGTATCATTTTTTTCGCACCTCTCCGTTCTGGGGGGGGAAAGGCCTTGGTCAGGTGGCGCAGCCGCAAGGTTGCAGCCGCTCCATCGTGCCGTTAACGCGTGAGTTCGTTTTCCAGTTCTTCCAGCGACTTGCCTTTGGTTTCGGGAATACGTCTTAACGTAAAGATAAATCCCGACAGGCAGATGAAGGCATAGAGCAGGAATGTGCCGCCCGTGCCGAGCCCCGCGTTCAGGAAGGGGAACGTATAGGTCAGCAGGAACGAGGCTATCCAAAGTGCCGCCGTACAGACTGCCATTGCTGCTCCGCGCACGCGGTTGGGGAAGATTTCCGCCAGCAGCACCCAGGTGACGGGGCCCAGCGACATGGCATAGAACCCGATGGCCAGCACCACAAAGACAATCATCACAAAGCCGGTCAGTTCGAAGAAATAGCTGATGCCCAGCAGCGCATAGATGCCGGCCAGCCCGATGGAGCCCAGCAGCATCAGACGCTTGCGTCCCAGCCGGTCGACCGTATAAATGGCAATGAAGGTAAATACAAGGTTGGCAATACCAGTTACGACGATGTTCATCAGCACATCGGAAATGCCGTAACCGGCCGCCTCAAAGATTTCCTGCGCATAATTGAAGATGACGTTCGTGCCGCTCCACTGCTGGAACATGGCAATCACGATACCAACGAGCAGCACCCGCCGCATTCGCCGCGAAAAGAGCAGTGGCAGGGTGCCTCCTTCGCCGGGTTCACTTCCCGCAGCCTGGTAGTTTTGCAGTTCGGCTGCCGCATACGCCGGTCCGCCGATACGCGTCAGCACGCGGCCGGCTTCGTCCCTGCGTCCACGGCCGGCCAGCCAGCGCGGACTCTCGGGAATAAACAACGCCAGCAGGAAAAAGAGTCCCGAAGGCACACACACGGCCCAGAACATCCAGCGCCATCCCGTCTGGCCGTTCCACGAAGCCAGAATGTCGGCAGCAGCCGCACTTTCCGGCACCGGTTCGGCTACCAGCACGTTGACCACCTGTGCAGCCAGAATACCGATGACAATCGTCAGCTGATTGAGCGTTACCAGCCGTCCGCGCACTTCCTTGGGGGCCACTTCGGCGATGTACATGGGCGAAAGGTCGGCAGCCAGACCGATGGCCATGCCCCCCACCAGACGGGCCAGCACAAAGGTGGTAAAATGATTGGCCGCTCCCGTTGCCCACGACGAGCCGAGAAACACCAGCGCAGAAAAGAGCAGCAGCCGCCGGCGCCCGTAGCGGTCGGCCAGCAGGCCGGCCATCGTAGCCCCAAGCAGGCAGCCCAGCAGGGCAATGCTCATGGCCAGCGCCTGCATCGAGGGACGTCCGGCAATGCCGAAAAATATTTCATAGAAGGGCTTTGCGCCGCCGATGACTACCCAGTCGTAGCCGAACAGCAATCCGCCCATAGCCGAAACCAGGCAGATAAAATAAACAAACGGACGATGATAGTTTTCCATATTCTTTATGGTTTTTCCATGCAGATTTACGAGCGGGAAAAGCCCGATGGCCGCAAAAACGGCAGCCGGATGTCTGTTCCCTGTTCTCTGATGGCAAAGTAACAACTATCCCGGCAAAGGTGAAATGTACAAAATGAACAAAAAAATGTATAATTCCACGATTTACGGTTTTCCGTACGTTTGGGCCATGAAAAAAACCATATCCGTGAATTACAACATAAAATATCAGTGACAGCCGGGGCACGGCGTTACAAATGATTTGTTATTTTTGCAAAAAAACAAGTTGGCAGCAGTCATGGAATACAAGAAAGACGGATTTTCCAACCAGCGCTCCATCGTTGTGCCTCGCAGTGTGCAGGAAATGCAGGCCACCAACGAGCTGACGCGTCTGCTTTATGTGACGGACATCGGCTACTATCCCAATGCCGTGGGACATTATCGCACCCGTAGCGAAGGTTCCCCCCAGCACATCCTTATCCATTGTGTTGACGGCGAAGGCTGGTTCAGCATTAACGGTAGCCGGCAGAACGTGCAGAAAGGGCAGTTCTTCCTGCTCGAAGCCGGCGTGCCGCATACCTATGCCGCATCGCGCACCAACCCGTGGAGCATCTATTGGATTCACTTTACGGGTCAACAGAGCCACGTGTTCCGCTCCATGTTCAACCACGTCTTCGAAATTACCGAAACCGCCGAGGCCAGGTTGCAGGAGCGCCTCGCCCTTTTTGAGGAAATCTTCCTGAATCTGGAAACAGGCTACAGCCCCGACAACCTGAGTTATGCCAGTTCCTGCCTGTGGCATCTGCTGGCTTCCTACCGATACATTGTGCAGTTCCGCACCATCAAGCGCACCCGGCACACCGATTTTGCACAAACGGCCATTGCCTACATGCGCAGTCATCTGGGCGAAAGGCTCACCCTCGACGACATTGCCCGCAGCGCCAACTATTCCCCCTCCCATTTCGGGCAACTCTTCCTGCGCCACACAGGTTGTACCCCGCTGCACTATTTCAACCAGCTGAAAATACAGCGAGCCTGTCAGCTGCTCGACTTTACTGACGCGCGTATCAAGGAAATTGCCGAACAACTGGGTTTCTTCGACCAGTATCACTTTACGAAGGCTTTTGTGCGCTACATGGGTGAAACTCCCTCACGCTACCGCAAGCACCGTTCCGGCTGATGATTGTCAGCCGCATCTTTTTTTGATGTCGGCTGAAAAAATCGGTGCCGCTTTCAGGGTGATGATGCCCGGCCTTTTTGTAGGTACCCCCGTGGGTAGCAGCATTGGTTTAGCTGATTTCCGGCGTAAACTACGCTAACATCTGTTTAAAATACGACGTTGGTACTGACGGTACTGATTTTGTAGGCAAGGGTATTCAGCCTGACATTATGGTGGAGAAAGCGTACCAGACCTATTTTACCGCCCTTTCTGTGGTATTGACCTATACTGAAACAACTCTGAGAATCTCCGTCCGGTTGATAGTAAGCCCCAGTATCGCTGTTTTGCTGTCAGACTGCATGCAACTTTTTCTTTCTGTTTTCAGAGGTGGGAGTGTGTTGTATGCAGCCTGACTGTTTTGTTTTGTATTGCATCGTAGTGGTATTGGGTGGAAGGCTTAAATGAAAACTTAGTTTTGAAACTTACAGTGAAGTTGCATTCAATGTGTAATGTAGTTTCATATCATAGCATATAAGTTAAATATTGTAAAAATGGGGGGGGTGGGGAATATTTGCTAATTTTGTGAAATAAAAATTTTATTTCAATATACTAATGCGTTCTACAGTCTATAACGAATGCATAAAATGAAATTATGGAGTAGCCTTTTTTTACTATGAATTTATAGCAATGTTTTACTAATCTCTATTTTTCAGGGATTTATGTTTCTTCAAGCTTGCATGTTGTACAATTAATACTTTGTTATGTATGAATACTATAAATAAAATCACCGTTTATTCAATAGTTTTTTGTTTGTTTGCGTTTTTTGTATGTTCTCCACTTCATGCTCAAAAGACAAAAAAAGGCATGATTTGGGGAGAACTTCTTGACAATTTTACTCGTGAGTCACTGATTGGTGCAAAGGTTACGCTTCTTACGGCAGATAGCGTAGCAATAGATTCAATAATAACGAATAAGAGCAGTTGCGTTAATAATATTTGGGGAGCATGGTGTTTTGAAGTTCCATTCCAAATGGAGAAAAGTCTTGTGAAGTTTGAGTATGATGGTTATGAAACATGTTATCTTGCTATACCGGCTCATACATTTAAAGGTCGCAATGATATGAAGCGATTTGATGCTTACATACGCAGAATACCGCGTTCACGGATGGATCGTGACTTAAAAGAAGTTGCAGTGGTTGCAACGAAAGTAAAGTTTTATATGAAAAAAGATACGCTGGTGTTCAATGCCGACGCATTTCAGTTGGCCGAAGGTTCAATGCTGGATGCTCTTATTAGACAACTTCCGGGGGCTGAACTGAAGGATGATGGGCGCATTTTGGTAAACGGTCGACAGGTGGAAAGCCTCTTGTTAAATGGTGAGGATTTCTTTAAAGGTAACAATCGCATCATGCTTGACAATCTTCCTTCATACATGGTTAAGAATGTGCAAGTCTATGAAAAGCAAGGCGATATAGGAAAAATGATGGGTAAAAAGGTGGGTGATGAGCAATATGTGATGGATGTGAAATTGAAGAAACAGTATAGTATAGGATGGATAGCTAATGCCGAGGCAGGTTACAGTACGGAGAATCATTATTTAGGACGTCTTTTTGCCTTGCGCTTTACTCCACAGTCACGAGTGACCGTCGTGGGCAATATCAATAATGTGAATGATACCCGTAAGCCGGGTCAGAACAGCGAGTGGACACCAGAAAATATGCCAAGCGGTGAGTTGACTACGCGGATGCTGGCCGCCGACTATTTGGTTAAGGACAAGTACCGTCGTTATGAATTGTCGGGAAATGCTGACGTTAACCATTCTGACGCTGCCAATCTGATACGTACTGCGGGCGAGACGTTCCTGCCAGCCGGAAATACATTTGAGCGTAGCGAGAATCGGACGAATAGTCATAATGTAAGTGTCAGTACAAGCCACAAGTTCATATTCACGCCTCGTGAAGAATATAGGCTCGTGTTATCTCCAACATTCAGCTATACTAATCGGGAGAATAATGGTTCTTATGCTGGAGCTACATTTATGTCGGATCCCGGTGACTATACGACGGCCGCCCTTATTGATAGCATACGTACTCCGCAGGCTGGTGATTTGTTACGACGGATTGCAGTGAATCGTACGCTGACGGAAAGTCTCAGCAACAGCAAACGATACCAAGGAGGACTTTCTTTTTCCAATATCTTCAAGTGTGGGGTAGACATGGTGGAAGTAAATGGATCGATAAATGGTTATGACAGCCGTCGTAATGTGTTTGACCACTATTTGCTGGACTATCCTTCCAATCCATTACTTTCATCAGACTTCCGTAACCGGTGGTCAAAAGGTTATCCCGACCGTTCTTTGAATTATAAGGTACGAGCAGCTTATAACTATTGGCCTGCCGGTCAGTGGCAGATACAGCCGAGCTATACGTTCGGGCAGAACCGCATTCATAAAGATAATACCCTTTATCGTCTGGAACGTCTGGCAGGGTGGGGTTATGGCACGGATTGTTCACTTGGCATGCTTCCTTCAGAGCAGGATCAATTGGCTGCTGCCATAGATAGGCAAAACAGTTATGAACGTATGGAAATCAAAACATGGCATGAGGTGGGAGTCTATATCAAGGACGACCATTGGGCAGAGAAAACAAGCAACTATTTTCATTTCGATATAAGAATCCCTTTGACTATGACACATAATCGTTTCGATTATATACGGGCAGAATACGACGGCGTATCGACACGCAATTTCATCTTATTCCAGCCATCGGCTAAGGTGGAATACAAATGGCACGACTCTAAACGCAGTGTCTCGTTTAATTACAATATGCGGCAGTCTGCTCCCGATATGCTTGATCTTTTAGACATAATGGATAATGAGGATCCGCTCAATATATATCATGGTAATCCTGAATTGAAGAAAACGACCGTTCATACTTTCAGTTTTGATCATAGTAACAATAGTCCACGCAAACAACGCACTTTTGGGGCATATGCAGCTTATACTATTACTCAAAATGCCAAGGCGATGGGGTATATTTATGATCGTTCTACAGGCATCAGGGATTATAGACCGGAAAATGTAAATGGCAACTATTATGTTTATGGAGGAGTGAACTATTCCATGCCTTTTGACGTCAAAAGGAGATTTACATTTAGTACCTATACCTTTGCTCAGTTATATCATGGAGTGGATCTTATTTCCACGGAAGCAAGCGTACCTCCATTACGTTCTACGGTAAATACCTATTGGGTTACAGAGACGATGAGACTGGATTACCGTATGAGGAAGATTACACTTGGAGCAAAGGCTTATTGTTCATGGAATCGTGCCACGAGCGGCCGTGAAGGCTTTGTTCCCTTTACGGTGTGGGATTTTAACTATGGTCCCACAGTTCAGGTAGAATTACCTTGGAATATACAAATTGTAAGCGACCTGACGATTTATAGTCGTCGTGGATACGATGATCCAGCAGCTAATACGAATGATGTTGTGTGGAATGCTCGTTTGTCCAAGAGGATATTAAATGGGGGACTTACGTTTTCTGTGGATGCTTTTGATATATTGGGACAACTCTCCAATCTCACGCAGACGGTCAACTCGCAAGGTCGTTTCGAAACTTTTCGCGATGTTACTCCTCGATATGTGATGTTCCATGCCATTTATCGCTTGAACATAAAGCCAAAATCACGAGACAGAAATTCCTGAAACAACCTTGAGCGCCCCGGTCGGTTCTATTTAGGCCAGTTGTGCCGTTTTAGCCGACAGACTGTATGCACACGTTCTCTATCTCTGGAAACAGAAGGGGAGAGTTGTATGCAGTCTGCCGGCCCCTCTTTTTCAGGGGAGGCGCTGCCGTGTTCCGCTGGCAGACAGTTTTGCCGCCTCCCGGAGTTTGGATATTTGTGTTTTAATTCTTATTTTTGTCTGTCGGCCTCCAGTAGTATGGCGGAGCATTTTTATCAGTGCTCTTGCCGGAAGGATGCGGAAGAGGGCCGGCGTTACACTCCTAATTCTGTCAGCTTATGAAACTCAAAGCTTTTTTCCTTTCTGCCCTGCTGTTGCTCTCATTGACGGCATGCTCCTACAACCAGGCTACGGGAGCTTCCGTGGGCGGTATGTTGGGCGGCATTTTCGGTTCCGCCATCGGTGGTATTATGGGCGGTCCCCGCGGCGAGGACATCGGTACGCTCATCGGCGGTATTTCGGGTGCGGCCGTGGGTACGGCCGTGGGTGCCAAGATTGACGAGCAGCAGGGTGTTTCCGGCGGTCGGGGGCATGACGCGGTGAGGGTGCCCGAAGTGCATCGCCCGTCGGTGCCGCGCGTGGAAATCAGCCGCCTGCGTCTGGTTGACCCCAACCGTAACCGTCGTCTCGACCGCGACGAGCGTTGCGTGGTCATGTTTGAGTTGTACAACCGCGAGGACGTTACGCTCTATAACATTGCGCCCGTACTGACCTGCTCCTCGGGCAGTGTGCGTATTTCTCCGCCGGCCGTCATTTCCTATTTGCGGCCCGGACAGGGCATGCGCTATCAGGCCGTAGTCATCCGTCGGGGCAGAGCCCGCCGGCCGACGGCCGACTTTGAGCTGGCTCTTGACGTTGACGGCCACCGGTTTGCCATGCGCACCTTCCAGCTGCGCCTCGAGTAGCCTTGCGGGGCTGATTTTTTCCTGACGGCCGGGCGCTCCGGAAAGCCATGGAGCAAAGCCCCGGGCAGGGAGATTCTTGAATACGCCTGTCCCGTCGTACGGATTTCGCAGACCATGACATTGAAATACAGCCGGTCGCAACATGTTTGCGGCCGGCTGTATTGTGTGGTGCAGGACGAGGAGTGCACGGGCGGAAGCGGCGACGCAGCCGCAGGGTACTTTTTTTAAACGGGAAGGCATCTGTCAATTTTTATCCGGCACCTTTTTCTGACAAGGTGCCGACTTTTTTCGGAGAAAGGCTTTCGGGTGGCAGCAAATGGCGAACCGCGGGCGTGCGGCGGGGCGTTGGAAACAAAGGGGAGGGGACAGACGCAAGGAAGCAACGCCCGGAAGCAGAGAAAGGCTTCGTTATCGCGGCGTTGCTTCTTTATGATCAGTTAGCTTAGTTCTTTTTTCATGCACAGATTGTAAGTGAGGCAACATTAGCGTTGCCTAATTGTGTAAAAACGTCAACACTTTTTCTTTTTTCTTCCCCAGCATGTGGGGTAAACATCTTATTGTTATGTGCCGCCGCACACGTGATTTGCTATAATACTACGTTTACTTTTGCAAAAATAGGTAAACAAATTGAATTATGTATGTGACAAATATAATTTTTAAGGACTGAAAAAGACTGAAATTTCTGAAAATATTATATTTGTAGGCTGAAAAAGACTGATAAATATGCAAATTGAATTAAAAAAACGTTTGTCCACCCTTTTCAGACGCAGGTTGCGGTATTTCAGGAGCTGTTATGGAAACGAGGTGATGCGCCGGCAGCAAATGACGGTGTATTTGTTTTCCGTATTGCTGATTGTGCTGGGGGTGTTAATCAATATGTTGGGATGGACTTCGCCCAACCATGAATTCTTTTTTCAGAACAACCTGTCGTTGGCCGTGGCCACTCTGGTGGTGTTTGTCCTGTTCATGTGCCGGCGGCTGAGTCTGCCATGGGCGCTGAGCCTGTCGTGCCTGATAGCGCAGCTCAATTTTTCCGTCACCATGATTTATTGTGCCGTGCACCTGGAGTATTATTATCTGTGGCTCATCAACGGTTATCTGCTGCTTTCGCTGGTGGCCATCATGGTGGCTATTATTTCCTGTTTGTCGCGCACGTGCGTTGTTGTTACGCTCATGGTGCTGCTTACGCATCTGGCCTGTTTCCTGATTACCGACCACGAGTATCTGCGCAGTTCCTACTGGCTGTTTTTTCTTGTGTTTCTGATGGTGGGCATCATGGGGATGAAGCTGATTTCCAATGTAGGCGTGTTGCGGTATGAGAACAGGGAGTTGCGCCGCAACGAAAACAGTCTGCTCAGTCTGTTCAAGATGGAAAAGTCGCAGCTCATGGCCTACGTCAGTCTGGTGCAGGAGCAGCACCGTCAGGGCACGGTGGAAGACCTGCTCGAGCTCATGGGCGAGGAGGGCCGCCGGAAATTGTATGAGAGCGTGGCGGCCTATATCCGGCAGGAGCAGGCGTCGAAGGATACGCTTGCGCAGGTTTTTCCGGAACTGACGGCTTCGGAAAAGGAAATCTGCCGGCTGGTGCTGCAGGGCGACAAACTCAAGGATATCTGCGAAAAGCTCAACAAGTCGAAGGGCAACATTACGAGCCAGCGCGTGCACATCCGCAGCAAGCTCGGCCTGGGGCCCAAGGACAACCTGGCCGAGGCCCTGCGCCGGCGCATGCAGCAGCACGGGTATATGTAGGAAAAAACGGGCTGTACATTCTTTGCCGTTGTTTAGCAATGATTAACGGGCACGCGTTTGGAAGGGCGGCGAAGTTTCCTTAATTTTGAGGAAACATAATTAATTAACATGTCTTTCTACTATGGAACACCTTCTATTCTGGTTGATTCCGTGCTCATCCGTGCTGGCGCTGGGGCTGGCCTGGTATTTCTACCGGCAGATGATGCACGAAGATGAAGGCTCGGACCAAATGCGTGCGATAGCCCTTCATGTGCGCCAGGGCGCCATGTCTTATCTGAAACAGCAATACAAAATTGTAACCCTTGTCTTTATCGGCTTGGCGCTGGTGTTCAGCGTCATGGCCTACGGCTTCGGGCTGCAGAACCAGTGGGTGCCGGTGGCCTTCCTGACGGGCGGTTTCTTTTCGGGCCTGTCGGGTTATCTGGGCATGAAAACCGCTACCCAGGCTTCGGCCCGCACGGCATGTGCGGCGCGCAGCTCGCTGGGGCTCGGCCTGCGCGTGGCCTTCAGGAGCGGAGCCGTAATGGGGCTGGTAGTCGTGGGGCTCGGCCTGTTTGACATTTCCTTCTGGTATTTGCTGCTTGACCATTTCGTCATGCCCGGCGCTGAAGCCGAGTCGGCCAAGCTGTGTATGATTACTACCACGATGCTGACCTTTGGCATGGGCGCCAGTACGCAGGCACTGTTTGCCCGCGTGGGTGGCGGCATCTACACCAAGGCGGCCGACGTGGGAGCTGACCTGGTGGGCAAGGTGGAAGCCGGCATCCCCGAGGACGACCCGCGCAATCCGGCAGCCATAGCCGACAATGTAGGTGACAACGTGGGCGACGTGGCCGGCATGGGGGCCGACCTTTATGAGTCGTATTGCGGTTCCATTCTGGCTACGGCAGCACTGGGGGCTGCGGCCTATGTTTCGTGGGGCGTTGAGGTGCAGTACAAGGCCGTTATTGCCCCGATGCTGATTGCCGCCGTAGGCATTTTGCTTTCGATAGTAGGTATCTTTTCCGTACGGGCCGGTGAGGCTTCGGGCATGAAGGACCTGCTGCGCAGCCTCTCGCTGGGCACCAACCTGAGTTCCGTACTTATTCTGGGTGCCACGTTCCTGATTCTCTGGCTGCTGCAAATGCCCCACTGGCCGCTGCTTTCGCTGGCCGTAGTGGTGGGGCTGCTGGTGGGCGTGGTTATCGGTCGCGCCACGGAGTATTTTACCTCGCAGTCGTACCGCCCCACGCGCAGGCTGGCCGAGAGCGGCAAGACCGGTTCGGCTACCGTTATCATCTCCGGCCTGGGGCTGGGCATGATGTCGACCACGGTGCCCGTAGTGGCTGTGGTGGCCGGTATTATCCTGTCCTACTGGCTGGCTTCGGGCTTTGATTTTACGCAGGTGAGCCAGGGGCTTTACGGTATCGGCATCGCTTCGGTGGGAATGCTCTCCACGCTGGGCATCACGCTGGCCACCGACGCCTATGGTCCCATTGCCGACAATGCCGGCGGAAATGCCGAGATGAGCGGTTTGGGTGAGGAAGTGCGCCGCCGCACGGATGCGCTCGACTCGCTGGGCAATACCACCGCTGCCACCGGCAAGGGCTTTGCCATCGGGTCGGCCGCCCTGACGGGGTTGGCACTGCTGGCTTCGTATATTGAGGAAATCCGCATCGGTCTTACCCGTCTGGGGCATGAAGTGCTTACGCTGCCCGGCGGGCGTACGGTGGAGGTGGCGCAGGCCTCTTTCAATGACTTTATGCAGTATTATGACGTGACGCTGATGAGTCCCAAAGTATTGTCGGGTATCTTTATCGGCAGCATGATGGCCTTTCTGTTCTGCGGCCTGACCATGAATGCCGTGGGACGCGCGGCTGCCAATATGGTGGAGGAAGTGCGGCGTCAGTTCCGCGAGATAAAAGGAATAATGCAAGGCACGGCCGACCCCGACTATGCCCATTGCGTACGTATAGCCACGCAGGGCGCGCAGCGCGAAATGGTAGTGCCCTCGCTGCTGGCCATTGCCGCTCCCGTACTGACGGGGCTGCTTTTCGGCGTGGCCGGCGTGGTAGGTCTGCTGGTGGGCGGTCTGGCTACGGGCTTTGTGCTGGCCGTATTCATGGCCAATGCGGGCGGAGCTTGGGACAATGCCAAGAAATATGTGGAAGAGGGGAATTTCGGCGGTAAGGGCAGTGAGGTACACAAGGCCACCGTCGTGGGCGATACCGTGGGCGACCCGTTTAAGGACACGTCAGGTCCCAGCCTGAACATTCTGATTAAGCTGATGTCAATGGTTTCCATCGTGATGGCCGGCCTGACGGTGGCGTGGAGCCTCTTCTGACGGTTTTGTGTGCAGGATTCCTTATTTTATATAGTGCCGGGGGAAACACCTCCGGCACTATTTTTTGATTCTCATTTTCCCCTTTTTACTAAGGTGCATGGTCCGTGCTTCTGCCGCATAGTGCGGGTGGAATGGAACGTCAGACGTCAGTCTTAAACCGGAACGGCAAGGGCGGGGAATAGTATTTATGCGCTTGTGGTTCCGGTTTGTGGCATACGGGATGAGTCTGATACCAGAAACAAAAAAAGGCTGCATCCCTTAGCGGGAGCAGCCTTCTGATTGTATTTTTAGCTATTGGCTTAGAGTTTCGGACCAGCAGCAACCAAAGCCTTACCAGCTTCGTTTCCTTCGTATTTAGCGAAGTTCTTGATGAAGCGGGCAGCCAGGTCTTTAGCTTTCTCTTCCCATTTGCAAGCGCAATCGTAAGTGTCGCGCGGGTCGAGGATGTTGGTGTCAACACCGGGGAGTTCGGTAGGAACAACAAAGTCGAAGATAGGAATAATCTTCGTAGGAGCCTTGTCGATAGAACCGTCGAGGATGGCGTCGATGATACCACGAGTATCGCGGATAGAGATACGCTTGCCGGTACCGTTCCAACCTGTGTTAACCAAGTATGCCTTAGCACCTGATTTTTCCATCTTCTTAACCAACTCTTCTGCGTACTTTGTGGGGTGCAAGGTCAAGAAAGCTGCACCGAAGCAAGCTGAGAAGGTAGGAGTAGGCTCTGTAATACCACGCTCTGTACCGGCCAATTTAGCGGTGAAGCCAGAGAGGAAGTAGTATTTGGTCTGCTCAGCAGAGAGGATAGATACAGGAGGCAATACACCGAATGCGTCAGCTGACAAGAAGATAACCTGTTTTGCAGCCGGGCCCTTAGAGATAGGCTTAACGATGTTTTCGATGTGGTTGATAGGATAAGATACACGAGTATTTTCGGTTGTGCTCTTATCGGTGAAGTCAATCTTACCGTTAGCATCAACAGTTACGTTCTCGAGCAGAGCGTCGCGACGGATAGCGTTGTAGATATCGGGTTCGCTTTCTTTGTCGAGGTTGATAACCTTAGCGTAGCAACCGCCTTCGTAGTTGAATACGCCCTCGTCGTCCCATCCGTGTTCGTCGTCACCGATGAGCAAACGCTTCGGATCGGTTGAAAGGGTGGTCTTACCCGTACCAGACAGGCCGAAGAATACGGCAGTGTTGCCACCGTTCTTGTCGGTGTTGGCAGAGCAGTGCATAGAAGCGATGCCACGGAGCGGATTGTAGTAGTTCATCATTGAGAACATACCTTTCTTCATCTCACCACCGTACCAGGTGTTGATGATAACCTGCTCACGGCTGGTCAGGTTGAATACTACGGCGGTCTCAGAGTTCAGGCCGAGTTCCTTGTAGTTTTCAACTTTAGCCTTAGAAGCGTTGTAAACTACGAAGTCAGGTTCGAAGTTAGCGAGTTCTTCAGCCGTCGGTTTGATGAACATGTTGGTTACAAAGTGAGCCTGCCAAGCTACTTCCATGATGAAGCGGACAGCCATGCGGGTACCTTCGTTAGCACCGCAGAAACCGTCAACTACATACAGTTTCTTGTTGCTCAATTCTTTGTCAGCGATTTCCTTCAACACTTTCCATGTTTCGGGAGTAGTCGGTTTGTTGTCGTTTTTATATTCGTCAGAAGTCCACCATACAGTATCCTTGCTGGTTTCGTCCATTACGATAAACTTATCTTTAGGAGAACGGCCGGTGTAAACACCCGTCATTACGTTGACAGCGCCCAGCTCGGTTACCTGGCCTTTGTCAAAGCCTTCCAGACCAGCTTTAGTCTCTTCTTTAAAGAGTTCATCATACGACGGGTTGTGAATCAACTCCGTAGTTCCGGTAATACCGTACTTGGTCAAATCTAATGTTGCCATAATTTTGTGATTAAAAATGTTATATGATTTGATGTGTAATCATGTGTCACACGGCCAAGGCGTTCTTAGCCACAACAAAAGTACAAAGAAACATTTTCCGCACAAAAACTTTTTCCTGCCTTTTTGTGGCCTTTTTGAGGGTAATTAACGGATTTTTGGGAATACTTGTTTTACGTATCGGGAATTGCAAAACAAAGGTGGCAAAAGTTTTGTCTTCTCTTATGGATATCCGGGAGGTTGTATGCGGGGCAGGAGGTGGCAGGCTGCAGGAGGATGAAGCTAACCTTTCAGCAGTTTTCATTATATTTGTAGCATGAACGGCAGCAAATGTTTTTTATGGATTTCGGAGATGTGGCGCCGGCTCTTGTGTGGCGCCGTATTGTTGGGGGTAGCAGGCAGTCAGGCCTTTGCCGCAGACTCTTGGATAGAGGGCACTTCCACGCTGGCCGACGGCCATATGCTTTATGTGCGGGTGCAGGGGCATACGCTCGACAGCGTGCGCATTTCCTCGGGGCGTTTCCGTGTGGCGTGCCGCGTGGCAGAGCCGGCTGTGCTGACTTTGTGTGTGGGCCCCCGTTCCGTGGAAGTGGTGGCCGACGGTCCTGCGCATGTCGATTTTGACCGCGGGGTGGTGGGCGGCACTCCCGAGAACGATGCGCTCTGCAAATGGAATAATCTGCTGCGGGGCTATCAGGTGCAGATGGACAGCGCCTCCGCGCATATCCTCAGACTCCTGTCCCGCCTGGAGAAAAGTGAAGACGACCAGCGCGCCGTGCGCGAAAGCCTCGGGCAGTGGCAGCAGACTTACCAGCGCTAGCAGCAGCTGTGGCGTGAGGCGCTTTATACTTGCCTGCGTGACAATATCCACTATTATTTTCCGGCCGTATTCCTGCAGCGTTATCCCGACGCGGTCGACCGCACGGCTCTGCTCCGTCTTTCGCAGCAGGACCCGCTTTATTTGCAGGGCGAGGCCATGCAGGGCATGCGGCGCGACCTGGAGGCCTGGCGTCTTCGGCAGCCGGGGCAGTCGTTGCCCGACCTGACGTTGCCCGACCTTGTTTCGGGCACGCCGCGTGCGCTTTCGTCGTTTGCCGGGCCGGGGCGCTGCGTGCTGGTTTGTTTCTGGGCCGGATGGTGTGGCGACTGCACCGGTTTCATGACCCGCGTGCGCCGGCTTTACCGCACCTACCACCGGCGCGGGCTGGAGGTGGTGGGCGTTTCGCTCGACACTGATGCCGCCGTGTGGCGACGGGCCGTCAGGTCGTTGCGGCTGCCCTGGTCGCAGCTGTGCGACATGCGGGGCTGGCAGAGCCGTGCCGTGGCGCGGTATGGGCTCAACCGTATTCCCGACAACCTGCTGCTTGGGCCCGACGGGCGCATTGTGGCCAACGACATTCCGGCCGACAGCCTGGAGCGGGTAGTAAGCCGGCTGTTGCCGCCCTGAGCAGGCCGCGGCCCGTTCAGGGGCGTGACTTCTTGCCCGGCTGCATCACGAGGATGTCGGCCTCCTGCGCAATCATCAGGCAACCCTTGGGCATGGCCTCGAGCATGGGTTGCAGCCGCGCCGCGAGGCGGTCAATCTTTTCCGCCTCGTCAACAATTTCTACCGTTACCGGCATTTTCTGTGAGATTTCCCAAAACACTTCGGAGTGCAGCTTGTGGCTGGCGCCGTAGCCCATGATGCCCCGATAAACGGTGGCGCCGGCCATGCCCATGCGCTCGGCCTCGCGCACCACGGCCTCGTAGAGCGGAGCGTGGTTCAGCCGGTCGGTATGACTGGCGTAGATGCGCAGTATTTTTCCTTTTCCGGTCATTTTTCAATCAGTTTTTTCTTATATGGATTTTACCAGCCATTGCCCCAGCCACAGCATGCCGAATCCCGTCAGCAGGCTCAGGGCCGTGTAGAGGCCGGCCAGCATGAAGTCGTGGCGTGACACCAGTTGGAAGTTCTCGTTCATAAAGGTGGAAAATGTGGTGAATCCGCCACACAGTCCTACGGTCAGAAACAGCTTGAGCTGTGTGTTCATCAGTTGCCCGCGGTCAAACAGGCCATAGAACACGCCGATGGCCAGGCAGCCCACCACGTTGGCCACAAACGTGCCCGTCGGGAAGGCACAGCCGGCGGCCGGCGGCGTGATGCGGGCTACCCAGAAGCGCAGCATGCCGCCCAGCATGCTGCCCAGACCTACAATCAGACAGGTTTTCAGCATTGTTTTTTTTGAATAAGGAAAATAGCGTTTGTACAATCAGTTTGCCCGTAGCTGTGCCGGGGTCAGACTTTTTCCCGGCGCAGCTCGTCGGCCCGGCTTTTGCTGTGGGTCACGAGCCATACGCCGCCAAATACCAGAATTACGGCCACTCCCTGCGCAATGCCGAACACGCCCATGCCCACCGCTACGCTTACGATGCAGGCCACCAGCGGCTGTACGTAGTTGTACATGCTGACAATGGTGGGGCGCAGGTTGTGCTGGCCGTACATCATGAGCAGGTAGGCCACGTAGGTGGCACACACCACCACGTAGGCCGTTTCCAGCCAGGTGGTCCAGCCGATGAGGCTCCAGTTGAAGCTGACCATGTCGTTAAAGGTAAACGGTACGCACACCAGCGAGGCGTATGTAAACATCCACTTCATGCACGTGACCACCGAGTAGCGCTGCACCAGTCGCTTGAACAGCGTCAGATAGAGTGCAAAGCTGCACTGTGCCAGCAGGCAGAGCACGTCGCCCCCGATGTGGCTCTGGCGGGCCGCTGCCCCTTGCGTGCTGCCGTAAATCAGCAGCAGGGCGCCCAGACCGCCACACACGATGCCGCCTATTTTCTGCCCCGTAATGGGTTCGTGCAGGATGATGGCCGCCAGCAGCATGGTGACGATGGGCGACGTGGTGGTGATGATACTGGCATTGACCGGCGAGGTGAGCGACAGCCCCACCGTAAAGCAGCACTGGTTGAACACCGTGGCCAGCATGCCGGCAAAAAAGAAGAGCAGCAGGTCGCGGCTACTCACTTTTTCGTGGCGCACGGAGGGGGTGAGCAGTGATGTGGCCCAGAACAGGACGGCCGCTCCTACCACCCTGAACGTAATGAGCATCCAGTCTGATATGCCCTGCGCCATGGCCGCCTTGCCGACGGGCGACATCAGGCCCCACATGGCGCAGGCGCCGAACATGGCCAGATGCGCCTTCAGGTTTTTATCGGAATTGAGTAGCATGATGAATATATGAATATGGTTGAATCGTAATTTGGTCAGGCAAAATTACAACTATTTTTTCAGCCGTGGCATGCTCTCGGGGTTTCTTTACATTCGCACGCCGGGCCTGACAGGGCACTTGCCCCCCCTGTCAGGCCCGGCGTGGGTTCTGCGGGAAAAAAGTCCCGGCTTGTGTAAAGAAGGTGCCGCCCCGTAAATTTTTCCCGCCTTCAGTTTCTTCTTTTCTGCCGCGTGTGCCGTGCGGGCTGGAGGGCGGTTCAGTTGTAGGTCTTTACCTCGACTTTTCCGCGCAGCACCTGCAAGGCGTTGTAGGCCAGCGAGTCCATCTCGTTTTCGCCCGGATATACGGCCACCGGTGCCATAAAGTCGATGCGGCGGCGCAGGCGCTCAACCAGATAGTTGCTGTAAGTGCATCCGCCGGTCAGCAGGATGGCGTCGGGGCGCTGACACAAGGCCCCGGTCATGCCCAGTATGGCCTTGGCGATTTGCAGTACCATGGCCTCGACCACCACGCGGGCCTGCTCGTCGCCGTGGCTGATGCGCTGCTCAATGAGTCGCAGGTTGCTTGTGCCCAGATGGGCCACCAGTCCGCCGCGTCCTACAATGCGTTTTTTCAGTTCGTCGAGGGCAAATTTTCCGCTGTAACACAGTTTGATGAGGTCGCCCACGGGCAGGGTGCCGGCCCGCTCGGGCGACATGGGGCCGTCGCCGTCGAGCCCGTTGTTGGTGTCAATGGCTCGCCCGTGCTGATGGGCAGCTACGGATATGCCCCCGCCGATGTGACACACAATCAGGTTGAGCTCCTCGTAGCGCAGTCCGTGCTCCTCGGCGTAGCGCCGTGCCGTGGCCTTCTGGTTGAGCGCATGCCAGATGGAGGCGTGGGGCAGTTCGGGCATACCCGTAATACGGGCCTCTTCACACAGCTCGTCAACAATGCAGGGGTCGGCCGTCAGTACCTGCTCCACGTGAAACCGCTCGGCCAGCTGGCGGGCAATGAGGCATCCCAGGTTGCAGGCATGCTTGCGCGTGGCGTGGTGAATGTCGTGCAGCATCTTGTCGTTGATGGCATATACGCCGCTCTCAACCGGGTGTACCATGCCGCCGCGGCTGATGATGGCGTCAAAGTTAAGGTCCAGGTCGCTGTGCTCCAGGTTGTGCAGTATCAGTCGGGAGCGCAGGGGCATCTGGTCGTCGATGTCCTGGAATTTGGAAAGTTCTTCAACCGAGTGTTCGATAACGTGACAAAACAGCGGCTGCTCGTCGTTGTAGACGGCAAACTTGGTGGTGGTGGAACCCGGGTTGATTACCAATATATTCATAGGATAAGAATCAAAAAAAACGGAAAAGAGATTAACGGTTTAGTGTGCAGCCATCAGGGCGGCAAAGGCCAGGCTGTTGAACTTGGCTTCCGTGCTGTCGCCGCGCGAGGTCAGCACTACCGGACACGAGGCTCCCTGCAGGATTCCCGCCACGCGGGCACCGCCGAACAGGGAGAGCGCCTTGTAGAGAATGTTGCCGGCTTCAATGTCGGGCATGAGCAGGGCGTCGGCCTCGCCGCCTATGGCCGAGTCAATGTGTTTGATTTTGCCGGCCTGGGGCTGGCAGGCGGTGGTCAGGTCCATGGGCCCGTCAATCAGGATGTCGCCCCATTGGCCCTGTGCGGCCTGCTGCTTGAGCGTCTGGTAGTCGAGGGTGAGTGGAAACTTGTCGCTGACCTTTTCGGTGCAGTGGAGCATGGCGATGCGCGGCGTGCTGATGCCCAGGCGCCGGCAGGCGTCGGCCAGATAGCCGACCTGTGCCTGACGTTGTGCCAGGTTGGGATAGGGAATGACGGCTACGTCGGAAAGCAGCAGCAGCCGCTCACGGTCGGGCAGCTGGGCCACGGCAATATGGGTAAGCACCTGTCCGGCCGGCAGCAGTCCGTCCGGTTTGTGAAGAATGGCGCGGAGCAGGTCGTCCGAGGCTATGAGCCCTTTGAAGAGCAGGTCTGCCTCGCCCCGCCGCACGGCGGCTACGGCTTCAGTGGCAGCCTGTACGGGGTCGGCGGCTTCAATACATCTGACGCGGTCGGGAAATTCGCGGGCTATGGTCTGATAGAGTGATGTGCGGCCTATCATCACCACGTCGGCCACGTTCTGGCGCAAGGCTTGCAGCAGGGCCTGCTGTGAGTGATTGTCGTCCGGGCATACGGCAGCAATGCGGCTGCGCTGAGGCCGTTGCCTGAGCTGGGCGGCCATTTGCTCGAATTGGGTAATCATTTCCATGATAAGATATGGTTCTTAAAATGGACAAAAGTAGTAAAAAATTGCACAATGTAAGGCGAAATGAGAAAAAATATGCGTTTCATACGGCCATTACTGCTCATTTTGACAGAAATAGCGTATTTTGGAGCAATTTGTTCCGGCGTTTTCCCTCCGTCTCAGGCCGTGCAGGCTTAGCGGTGGTTGCGGAAGGCGTTGGGGGTGGTGCCGGTCAGACGCTTGAACATGCGGCTCAGGTGCTGGGGGTACTGAAAGCCCAGTTCGTAGGCGATTTCGCTCATGGTCTTGGGAGAATAGAGCAGTTGTTGCTTGGCCCGGTCGATGAGTTTGTGCTGAATGTATTCCGAAGCCGTCTGTCCGGTCAGTTTGCTGAACATGTCGCCGAAATAATTGGCTGAGAGGCATACCTTGTCGGCAAAGTATTTGACGGTAGGCAGTCCCTGGCGCATGGAGAGGCCGCTTTCAAAGTATTCGTCAAGCAGATGCTCAAAGCGGGCAATGACATTCTGGTCGGCCACCTGGCGGGTGGCAAACTGGCGGTCGTAGAAGCGCATGCAGTAGTCGAGCAGCAGGTTGATGTTGGCCGTGATGAGGCGCTGGCTGTGGCGGTCGGCGCTCTGCCGCAGCTCGGTGTCTATCTTGTCCAGGCAGTCGAGTACGATTTTCCGTTCGGCTTCGGAAATGTGGAGCGCTTCGCGTGCTTCGTAGGAAAAGAAGGTGTAGTTCTTGATGTCGTGTCCCAGCGCGGTGCCGCGAATCAGGTCGGGATGGAACAGCAGGCCGTGTACGTCAAGGCTCACCGGGCCTGCGCTGCGGTTGACCTCGACGATCTGTCCCGGTGCAAACGAAACGATGGTGCCGTCCTGATAGTCGTAGCGCTGGCGGCCGTAGAGTATGTCGCCGCAGTGGGCGTCTTTCAGAAACAGGGCATAGAGTCCGTAGTTCACCTGAAAGTGTTCGGGGTTGCGGCGGGCCTGATTGAGGTTGACTACGCTCACCAGCGGGTGGCGCGTTTCCAGTCCGTAGAGTTTGTTGTACTGTTCTACTGCATTCAGCTTGATAACTTGGTCCATGGGCACGGGGCTTTTTCTCTTTACGCAAAAATAGCGGATTTTGTTGAAATATGGAGTAACCGGGGGCAGAAACCGAAAAACAGGTATAAAAAACCATGATTTGTGTACACCGGTTTTCGTCGGGGCGGTGTAATTTTGCACCATGTGTTACTGTGGCATGCCGCTTCGGCCAGCTGCATTAAAAAATAGGAGAAGAATATGGAATTACACGATTTTCTGGAATACGTCAAAGAGCGCCGGGCGCTTGATACGGAAGAGATTTTCAGTTTTATGAACGTGATGAGCGACGAGGCCCGCCGCATTACGTTTGCCCTCAACGGCGCCTACCATACGCCCGAGGAGGTGCGCGACTTGCTGTCGCGCCTGTTCGGGCGGCCGGTTGACCCTACGCTGCGGGTGTTCCCGCCGTTTTATACGGATTTTGGCAAAAACATTCATTTGGGCAAGGATGTGTTTATCAATGCCTGTTGTCATTTTCAGGACCATGGCGGGGTGTATATCGGCGACGGATGTCAAATCGGACACAACGTCGTGTTTGCCACACTCAACCATTATCTGGAGCCTGAGCGGCGCAAGATTACCTATCCGGCCCCCATTGTGCTGGAGGAGAACGTGTGGGTAGGGGCGCAGGCCACCATTCTGCAGGGTGTTACCATCGGTCGCAATGCCGTAGTGGCTGCCGGAGCCGTGGTGACGCACGATGTGCCGGCGGGAGCCGTAGTGGGCGGCGTGCCGGCCCGCGTCATCCGGCAGGCTGTGGACTGAGGCGTTATCCGGCAGGGCCGGATGAATGAAAACGAGGTCGGATGTAAAATGAATTACATCCGACCTCGTCTGTTTTTTCCGCCGGCTTGTTTTTCCTGCAACCCGTCGCGTGGGGGCCATGATGCCGGCTGCGCGCATCAGGTGGAGGGTGAGGCGGCTTTCTTTTCATACCGCCGTTTCAGGGTCTGGTATTGGGCGATGTAGTGCCGGCGGGCCGAGTGAATCTGCCAGCGGTAGCCCCAGCAGGTCAGAATGAAGTAGGCCGCGGCCTGATACCACAGGTTGAACCACTCCTGACGCACGTCGGCAATGTCGGCGCCCATGTTGTTGATGCGTACAAAGCCGTTGATGCCGAAGGTGGAGGGGAAGAGGTAGCTTACGTGTTTCCAGAAGGGCGGTACGGCCGATCCGGGCCAGGATATGCCCGAAATGAAGAGCAGCAGTATGGAGGTGAACACGATGAGGAGCATGCCCGTTTCGCGGTGGCGGATGATGGTGGATACGGCCATGGCAAAAAAGATGCACGCAATCAGGTAGGGCACGGCAAAGAGCAGCAGCGTGAGCGGATTGCCCAGCTGGTTGAGCCGGAACAGGTGGGGCACCACGCCCAGCACGTACACCGTAATCGGGATGTAGATGAGCAGATAGGCCAGGCCCTTGCCGAAGACGATGCGCAGCAGCCCCATGTAGTGGCGGTTGATGGGAATCAGCTCACGCATCAGGTTGTGCTCGCGCGCCGTGCCGTTGGCCATGCCTACGCCCAGCAGCAGCGTCTGCTGGATAATCAGCATCAGCACGGCCGGAATCAGGAACGAGGCAAAGCCGTTTTGCGGATTGAAGAGGCTGATTTCCTCATAGTGCAGCGGCTGCTGCGTGATGAGGTCCTGCTCTTCGGTGGTAGAGGGCATGCGCTTGACTTTGATTTCGGCGTTCAGCTTGAGCGACACTTCGGTGTTGGCCAGCAGGATGGCCTTGTAGTAAAGCAGGCCGCTCATGTCGCAGAACACCGACACGTAGGCCTGGTTGCCGCGGGTCAGCTCGCGGTTGAAGTTGGGCGGCAGGTAGATGATGCCGTACACGTCGCGGTGTTTGACGAGGTTGCGCGCCTCGTCCATGTTGGCACACCACGTGGTGACGTGTACGTCGGGCGAGGCGTCTACCATGCGCACGTAGCGGCGGCTGGCCGTGGTGCGGCTCTCGTCGACTACGGCCACGGGCACCTCGCGCAGCACCTCGTTGTTGTAGATGAACGCGTAGAGCAGCGGGTAGGCCAGCGGCACGAGAATAAAGAAAATCAGTACACCCGAGTCGCGCAGGCACGACTTCAGCTCTTTCTTGAAAATAAAGTTGAGGTCGCGGCAGCTCTTGCGGAAATATTTGATAAACGATACCATGAGGTTGATTCTAATTCTTTTAAGGAATGTATTTGGCCGTGAGCAGCATGCGTTTCATGGGGCGCAGCACCAGCAGCGGCAGCAGCATGAATACGGCCAGTCCCGCAAAGGCAGGCCAGATGTTGGCGCAGGGGTAGCCGTCGAGGGCGCAGTTGACGTAGATGAGGAAATAGTGGCGCAGCGGGAACAAGACCGACAGGCCCTGCAACCCGGGGTTCATGGCCATGACCGGGAACGACATGCCGCAGATGCTGAACGACACTACGCCCCAGAGCGACACTACGCTCAGCGCCAGGCGCAGCGAGGGGATGAGGCCGGCAATGAAGGCGCCGAATCCCTGCGAGGCCATGATGAAGAGCAGCGTGGTCAGTATCATGGAACCCATGCCGTTGTGACACGGAAAGTGGAGTACGCCGTAGAGCAGTAGGTTGTAGAGCAGGCCCATCAGGAAGAAGATGACCGTGTGCGGCAGCAGTTTGCCGCAGAGTGCCGTGATGATGGAGTGGTGTGCCGTGTGGAGCCACTCGGTGGCGGTTTCCTTCTTGATTTCCGTGCCGATGGAATAAACGGTAATCATGAACACCATAATCATCAGCAGGCCCGGCAGCAGGATGTTCGACAGGTAGATGTTGTAGTTGAGCCAGGGGTTGCCGATGGGGTGGGTGTTGATGACAATGGGCTGCAGCAGGGCCTGCGCCTGCCGGTTGCTCACGCCCTTGGCCAGCATGACCGTCTGTGCGGCGGCCCCCGAGGCCAGTTCGGTCATCATCTTCATGTCGCGAAACAGCAGCGAACCGGCAATCAGGTAGGAGTAGTTGCAATAGAACGACACCGTGGGGCGCTCCTGTCGCTGCAATTTGCGCGAAGTGCCTTCGGGAATATAATAGAATCCGTAGATTTGTCCGCGTTGCATGGCTTTGCGCGCTTCGGTGACGTTGGCAAACTGATAGGAGATGTTGGTTTGCTGGAAAGCGTCGAGGTTGCGCGCCAGGCTGCGGGTGGTGGCGGTGCGGTCGTCGTCCACCATGCCCAGCGGCATGTCGGTTGGCAGGCCCTGGCCCATCAGTGTGGTCAGCAGCACGTAGCACAGCAGCGGTGCACCTACCATACAGAACCAGTAGATGGGGCGTGTGGCCAGACGCAGGCACTCGCGGCGGATTACGGCAAACAATGGCTTGAACATGAGGCGAAAAGATTATATTTCAGTGAAGTCGTCCCTTGTAGGAAGCAAGGGCGGCGGTATTATTCCTTGTCCAGCAGTACCGACATGCCGGGGCGCAGGCCCGTTACGGGCTGCAGGGGGCGCGCCTTGACTTCAAAGGTCTTCATGTCGTACTGTCCGGTTGTTTTGGTGGCTTTCCAGGCCGCATAGCTGCCCAGGTCTTTCATGTGGTAGACGCGCAGCCGCACTTTCCGGTTGTTCAGGGCCGGGATGGTGGCGGTAAATTCCTTGTTCATGCTGAACTGTGACAAATGGTCCTCACGTACGTTGAATGACACCCACATCTGCTGCATCTTGGCTACGTTCATGATGGGGGCGCCGGTGCCTACCAGTTCGCCCTCCTCGGGGAAGATTTCCGACACTTCGCCGTCTTCCTGTGCCACGAGGTAGGTTTCCTTCACGTAGCTCTCCACTTCGTTCACGGCGCCCTGTGCGCGGCTCACCAGGGCGCGGGCGGCAGCCTTGTCCTCGGCTTCGGCACCGTTGCGGGCCATGTCATATTGTGCTTTGGCGGCACGCTCGGTAGCAATGGCGGCATCGCGTTGGGCCGTAATTTCGTCGAGTTTTTGCGCGGTGGTTACATGCTGGTCGTAGAGCGCCTTGATGCGGTTGTATGACTTTTCCATAACCGTCACGCCGGCTTTGGCTTTCTGCCACATCTCATAGGCGGCGCGAATCTGCTCGCTGCGGGCGCCTTTCAGGGCTTTGCGGTCCTGCGCCTCGGCGGCCTGTCGGGCGGCTTCGGCCTGCTCCAGCTTGGCCGACACGTCGGGGGCTGTCAGCACGGCCAGTGTGTCGCCCGCCTTGACGGGCTGTCCCTCTTCCACATAAATTTTGAGCACGCGGCCCGGCACTTTGCTCGAGACGCGGTATTCCGTTACGTCGGCCTGGCCCTGTATGGTGTCCGTTTCCTGCTCAAAGGCAAACAGGCTGCCGATAAAAACCAGTACCACGACACCTACCAGGATGAGGATGGCGGGCAGTAAGTTTACTTTTCCGTTTTGTGTATTCATGATTGCAAGTATTTGTTTTCTTGTAGGTAACTTTTATTTTCCAATGATGCCGAGAACGTCCTGCAGGTTGGTTTCGGCCAGTTTTATGTCGATTTGGGCATCAATCTTCTGACTTTCGGCCTGCAGCCACGCGGTGTGTGCCGCCAATACGTTGGAGGTGGTTTCCGACTCCTCCTTAAAGGCGATTTGGGCCATTCGCAGGTTTTCCTGGGCCTTTTCCTCGTTTTTCAGGGCCAGCTTCAGGTTTTTGTGGGCTTCCTGGGCGTTGAGCGTGGCCTGATTGACCTGCAGCTCAATCTTTTCGCGGGCATCGTCGAGCCGCAGGCGGGCCATCTGTGCTTCGGCCTTGGCGGCATTGATTTTGTATTTGTGTTCGTTCCAGGTCAGTACGGGCACGCTGAGCGTAACGCCTACGCCCCAGGTGCCGCGGAAGTTGTTCTGGAATCCGTTGAACACGTTGGGGTTCGACACCATGTATCCGCCCGTCAGGGCCAGGTGAGGCAGGTAGTCCGAACGTTGCAGCCGGACTTTCTGGTCGTAGATGTCGATGGCCTTTTCGAGCTGTTTGATCTCGGTGCGGTTTTCCAGTGCCCGCGCCACGTCGGGCGTGAGGTTCGAAGGGGTTGGCGTAAAGTCCGTCCGCCCCTCGTCAGCCGTCAGGAGAGCGTCACTGATGGGCAGGCCGCAGCGCTGGCAGAGCAGCATGCGGGCCAGGCGGAGCCCGTCGTTGACTTTGGTCAGCGTCATTTCGGCCTCATTGACCTTGACGGCGATGCTCAGTTCGTCCGATTTGGTGGCCACGCCCTGGGCTACCATCTTCTGTACGTCGCTGTCGAAGGTCTGCAGCATCTCCAGGTAGGCCTGGGCCAGACGCTGTTTGTTGGCCAGCGACACCACCTGCCAGTAGGCCTGGTCGACGCTGAGCAGCACGTCCTGCTGCTGTGCGGTGTACTGCAATCCGGCCACCTCTTCGGCCGCCTGGGTAATTTTGTTGTAGGCTTTGATTTTCCCTCCCATGTAGAGCGGTTGTGTCAGGATGAGGGCACCGGTATATAGGTTGCGCGTGTCGGTGCGGAAGGCGTCGGCAATTTCGTGTCCGGCGCCGTCGAGGGCCGGTACAATCTTGTCGCCCAGCGACTGCACCAGCGGAGCCAGTTCGGGGTATTTCTGCACGATGGCCGTCGCTACGTCCGTAATGGCCGGCGCCAGGTTGGTGCCCAGTGAGTTGAGGGCTGCCTGTTGGCTGTTGGTGAGCAGCTGTATTTCGTTGCCCGTGCGCATGTATCCTGCGGTGAGTGATATTTTGGGCAGGTAGGTAGTGTGGGCTGCGCGTTGCTCGTTATGGCTCTTGGTGATGCCCTGCTGGGCAATCTGCAGTTCCTTGTTATTCTTCAGGGCCAGCGCGCGGCAGCTGTCGAGCGTCAGTGTCTGGGCCGTGGAGAAGGCCGGAAAAAGCAGCAGGAAGGTCAGTGCGAGGGTATGTAATTTTCTTTTTCGCATGATGGTCGGTTCAGTTTTGTTGAAAATACTTTCGTGTTTTACAAAAATACACCGTTTTGTTGGTAAACGGTGTATTTGTCGGTACTTTTTGACAACAAAAAGGTATTAAGCGGCAATTTGTTCCGGCCTTGTTGCCTTTTTTCTTGCAAAAGTCAGCCCAGCCATTTTTCAAACACCCGCTGCTGGCGGGGTGAGTAAACGTGCTGCCCCCGTCGCACGCCGGCGGCCTTGAGGGCTTTGCGCAGCTGCGGGTCGGCCTGAATCCAGCGTCGCAGCTGCTGGGTGGCCGCGCTGTTGCGCGGGTGGGGAAAGTAGCGCTGGGCTATTTCGTAGAATTTCATGGGCGGCAGCTTAGCAGGCATGTCCGTCGTTTTCGATTTGGTCCAGCCGTTCCGGCCGGTCTCCGTTTTGCCAGGCCTGCAGCCAGTGGCGGTTGTCGCGCATGAAGAGGCGCAGGTAGCGGCCTGCCTCGCCCTCGGGCAGCCGGGTGTCGCGAAGGGGCAGCACGTAGCGGCGGCAGACGCGGGCTGAGCCCACGTGGAGGGTAAGGGCGTCGCGGCCCAGGCTGAAGCGTTGCAGGGCGAAACGCCGTTTGCCCCAGTGGGAGGCCAGGGCGTAGAGCCATGTCAGCTGCAGGCCGCCGGAGCATGCGGGACTGTTGTGGCCGCGTGCGCTGTCGAAGGCCTGGCGGTGCTTGTCCAGCGTTTCGGCATAAACAATGCCCGAGAGGTTGTGGTGCATTTCCTGCCAGAGCAGCAGGGGCACGCGGTTTTCGTGGCAAAAACGGCGGTACCACAGGCGCTGCTGCGGCGTGAGCTGGCGGCCGGTCAGCTGAAAGTGGCTGTGCTGGCCGCACTGGGCCGTCAGGCGGCCCTGATTGTCCATGGCCAGCGCTTCGCAGGTGTGGCTTCCGGTGGCATCAGCGGCCAGATGAATAAAAGCGGAAAAATACATAATAGTTCAGTTTGGTTTAAGTCTGTTGTTTGTTTTCGGGTGGGTTATCGGATGCCGGCTCCGTGGGGCTAAATTCCGAAGCGTCGCCGGGCCTGGGCCACCTGCTGCGGGGTCAGGTTGAGGCCGGATTCCAGAGCAGCCATGGCGGCTACCAGGCGGTCGAGATGATTGGGGTTGCTGAGCACCGTATCCGGACAGAGGTTGGCCAGTTGGCAGAGGCGTTTCAGGTAGTGCGGCTGCGAGTCGGCGTCGCGGCGCCACAGGGCGGCCACCGAGGCCGGGGTGCGCAGTGAGCCGTGGCGGATGCAGCTTTGCAGAAGAAGCAGGGCGGCCCGCAGTCCGTAGCTTTCGCTGATAAAATGACAGAGGCCGTGGCGTGAGGGTTCGTGCGTGTCCAGGCCCAGCCAGGCGGCGTCCTGGGTGTAGCGCAGGTCGAGCGGGTTGTGGAGTGAATGGTTCAGGTTGAGGGTTGCGGTCATCATTTTTTTTTAGATTTTCAAAGGGTTAGACGTATGTTTCCCGGTTTGTCTGGCCACCTTGCGGGGCGCAGCGATGCCGGTGTCGGGGCGTGGAAGCCTGCTGATGAGTGAGACACGGGTTGTGGGGCTTCTCCGTCTCCCCCGACAGTTGCAAAAGTAGTGGTAGTTTGTCCGAAAAATCCGGACGGTATTCGGATGAAAGTAAAAAAATGATGCCGGCATACGGATTTGGCCGTTTGTAATGAGCGTCCCCATTCGGCCGGCCCCAATGGGGATGGTTCGGAGAAAAAACAACCCGGCGGCTGGACAGAACAGGGCGGGAGCTGAAATGAAAAAGTCGGCGTCCTGTTTGCTTTCGGCCGGCCGGCCGTTTGCGCGGGGCCGCTTTTCGGCCAATTGCTTGGCCGGATGGATTTTTCCGCGTATCTTTAGGGGGAAGAAACCTTTAATACGGATATGGCGATGACATTCTTTTTCCGATTGATAGCCGCCTTGACTCTGGCAGGCGGCACGGTTGCGGCGCAGGCGCAGGTCAGCCTGCCCGACTATCCCGACGTGTGGGGCGTGTCGGCTCCCGTAGCCGGATTTTTCAACCGCCAGCTCGTAGTGGGCGGCGGGTGCAACTTCCCGTCGGTGCCGGCTGCCGAGGGTGGCCGGAAGGCTTATTATTATAAAGTATACGGCATAGGGCTGAAAACCGTGCCCTCCAATCTCAATACCGGCTGGATGCCCCTGCCGCCGCTGCCGCAGGCCCTGGCCTACGCGCAGTGTGCCACTACGCCCGACGGGCGTCTGGTGGTGGCCGGCGGGCAGGGCCCTGAAGGCAACGTCAGTAAGGTGTATGCCCTGACGGCCCTTTCCGACAGCCTGACGGGCTGGCAGCCGTGGCCGTCGCTGCCGGTGGCCACCGCCCAGGGCGGTGCGGCCTGCGTGGGGCAGACGCTCTACGTGTGCGGCGGCGAGCAGGCCGGCGGGGGATGCGGGCTTTATGCCCTCAGTCTGAAACAACCGCAGCAGTGGGAAAGGCGGGCCGACTATCCCGGTCCGCCCCGCCTGCAGCCCGTGGTGGTGGCAGCGGGCGAGAGTCTCTACCTGATGGGGGGCTACAGCATGGTTGACGGGCGTTGCGTAATGCCGTCGGAGGTGTGGCGCTATGACCCTGAGAAAAACGCATGGCAGGCGGCCGGCAAGCTGCCGCCGCATGAGGGGCAGACCGAGCCGCGTGGCCTGGTGGGCGCCTCGGGCGCTGCCCTGCCCGACGGGCGCATCCTGGTGGGCGGCGGTGTGTGCGACTCCCTTTTCCGTGAAGCCGTGGAGGGGCGCGGCGGAGCCGACTACCTGCGGCATCCGGCCGCGTGGTATCGCTTCAGCTCCGACCTGCTCTGCATGGACCCCCTCAGCGGGCAGTGGACCCTGCTGGGCCGCTGGCCCGAGCTGGCGCGTGCCGGCGGAATGCTGCTCTGTTGCAACAACTGGCTGTTTATGGCCGTGGGCGAGCTGAAGCCCGGCGTGCGCACCCCGCAGGTGACGGCCTGGCCGCTCGAGACGTTGCTGAATGCAGCCGCAGCGTCTAAATAAAGTGAACCGCCCGGCGCACATAATCAAAATTATTCTTTATTTTTGCATTTATCAAGTTACTAAAAAAACACATCGAGTCATGGAAAAGATTATCGGGCTGATTGACGCTCCCTTTACGCCTTTTTATCCTAACGGCGAAGTAAATTATGAACCTATCGACGCCTATGCTGCCATGCTGGCCAAAAACGGGCTGAAGGGCGTGTTTATCAACGGTTCCTCGGGCGAGGGCTACATGCTGACCGAGGCTGAGCGCATGTTGCTGGCCGAACGTTGGATTGAGGCTGCCCCCGAGGGCTTCAAGGTGATTGTACACGTGGGCAGCTGCTGCGTCAAGTCGAGCCGCATGCTGGCCGAACATGCCCAGAAGATTGGTGCCTGGGGCGTGGGAGCCATGGCGCCTCCCTTCCCCCGCATCGGACGCATTGAGGAACTGGTAAAATATTGTGAGGAAATAGCTGCCGGCGCTCCCGAGCTGCCGTTCTATTTCTACCATATTCCGGCCTTCAACGGGGCTTACCTGCCTATGGTTGAGCTGCTCAAGGCCGTGGACGGCCGCATCCCCAACTTTGCCGGCATCAAGTACACGTATGAGAGTCTGTATGAATACAACCAGTGCCGCCTGTACAAGAACGGCAAGTACGACATGCTCCACGGTCAGGACGAAACCATCCTGCCCAGTCTGGCTCAGGGCGGCGCTCAGGGCGGCATCGGCGGTACGACCAACTACAACGGACGTTGCCTGACCGGTATTCTCGAAGCCTGGAAGGCCGGCGACCTGGAACGCGCACGACAGTTGCAGAACTATGCGCAGGACGTCATCAACGTCATTTGCCACTACCGCGGCAACATCGTGGCCGGCAAGCGTATCATGAAACTCATTGGCCTTGACCTGGGCGGCAACCGCACGCCTTTCCAGAACATGACGGACGAGGAAGAGAGCCGCATGAAGGCCGAACTCGAGGCCATCGACTTTTTCAGCCATTGCAATCAACTGTAAACCACGTTTATCATGGATCAGAAAACCTATCTGCAATATTGGTCGGCACTCTATCGGGCTGACCTGACCGACAATATCCTGCCTTTCTGGCTGGAGCACGGACTCGACCGCAAGCATGGCGGTATTTATACCTGTCTGGACCGCGAGGGCAAGCTTATGGACCCTACCAAGTCGGTGTGGTTCCAGGGGCGGTTTGCCTTTGTGTGCAGCTTTGCCTACAATCAGGTGGAGCGCCGGCCGGAGTGGCTCGACGCCGCCCGTCAGACGCTTGACTTCATTGAGCAACACTGTTTTGACGCCGACGGCAGGATGTATTTCGAGGTGGCGGCTGACGGTACGCCGCTGCGTATGCGCCGCTATGTGTTCAGCGAGAGTTTCGCGGCCATTGCCATGGCTGAGTATGCCCTGGCTACGGGCAATCAGAGTTATGCCGAAAAGGCCCTGAAGATATTCAAGGACATGCGCCGCTTCCTGACGACGCCCGGCCTGCTGGCGCCCAAGTATCTGCCCAGCGTGGAGGCGCAGGGACACTCCATCACGATGATTATGATTAACGTGGCCTCGCGTCTGAAAAAGGTAATTGCCGATCCGGAGCTGGACCGCCAGATTGACGAGTCGCTCTTCAAACTGAAAAACGACTTCATGCATCCCGAGTTCAAGGCACTGCTCGAAACGGTGGGGCTGGCGGGAGAGTTTATCGACACCTGCAACGGGCGCGTCATTAATCCCGGTCACTGTATCGAAACGGCCTGGTTCCTGTTTGACGTGGCCATGGACCGCGGCGGCGACAAGAACCTCATTGACCTGGGGCTGACTATCCTGAACTGGTCGTGGGACTGGGGATGGGACGAAACCTACGGCGGCATCATCAATTTCCGCGACTGCCGCAATCTGCCCCCGCAGGATTACTCGCAGGACATGAAGTTCTGGTGGCCGCAAACGGAGGCCATCATTGCCAACCTCTATGCTTACAAACTGACCGGCAACGAGCTCTATCTGAAGCGCCACCGGCAGGTGAGCGAGTGGGCGTACGGGCATTTCCCCGATCACGAATTTGGCGAGTGGTACGGCTATCTGCATCGTGACGGCACCGTGGCCCAGCCGGCCAAGGGTAACCTGTTCAAGGGCCCGTTCCACATACCCCGCATGATGGTCAAGGGCTATCAGCTCTGCCAGGAAATTCTGACCAGAGAGTAGGGCGTTTAGCTTCACTCGGAACAAACCCATATTATTTTATAAAAAGATATCCGGCAGGCTTTCCCTTCCCCGCAGGCTGCGGAAAGCTTGCCGCTTTTTCCGTTTTCTAACGGTTTAACCAGTTTATGTCTTAATCTTATGAAACACACAAAAATTTATCCCTGGGTAGTAGTGGCTTTGCTGTGGGGCGTGGCGTTGCTCAACTATATGGACCGCCAGATGCTCAGCACCATGAAAGAAGCCATGCAGGTGGATATCACCGAGTTGCAGTCGGGCACTTATTTCGGCTACCTGATGGGTATCTTCCTTTGGATTTACGGACTGATGAGCCCGGTTTCGGGCATTATTGCCGACCGGCTCAACCGCAAGTGGCTCATTGTGGGCAGCCTGTTCGTCTGGTCGGCGGTGACATACTTTATGGGAATGGCCACTACCTTTAACCAGGTTTTTTGTCTGCGGGCCCTGATGGGAATCAGCGAGGCGCTGTATATTCCGGCCGGTCTTTCGCTGATTGCCGATTACCATACCGGGCGGTCGCGGTCGCTGGCCGTGGGAATTCACATGACGGGGCTCTACACGGGGCAGGCCATTGGAGGTTTTGGTGCTACTGTGGCTGCCGAAACATCGTGGCATACGGCGTTTCATTGGTTCGGCATCATCGGTGTGGCCTATGCCGTGCTGCTGATGTTGTTTTTGCGTGACAGGAAACGGGGACTTGAAGTGGCTGCGGCGACCCCCGAAACGCCTAAGGAAAGCGTATGGGAGAGCCTGCGCAGCCTGTTGGGCAATGTGGCCTTCTGGGTAATTCTGATTTACTTTGCCGTACCGAGCCTGCCGGGATGGGCCACCAAGAACTGGCTGCCCACGCTGTTTGCCTCCAACCTTAATCTTCCGATGTCCGAGGCCGGCCCCATTTCTACCATTACCATTGCGGCATCTTCACTGGTCGGGGTGTTGTTCGGCGGCATGCTGTCCGACCGCTGGGTGCAGCGCAATCTGCGCGGGCGGGTTTATACCGGCGCCATCGGGCTGGGACTGACCATACCGTCGCTGTTCCTGCTGGGGTTTGGCCATAGCCTGCTGACGGTAGTGGGAGCCGGATTGCTCTTTGGTATCGGTTACGGTATGTTCGACGCCAACAATATGCCCATCCTCTGTCAGTTCGTATCGGCGCGGCAGCGAGCCACGGCCTACGGTGTGATGAACATGGTTGGCGTGTTTGCCGGCGCAATCATTACCAGTGTACTGGGTTCATGGAGCGACAGCGGACAGCTGGGGCTGGGATTTGCGATGTTGGCCGTAGTGGTGGCGCTTGCACTGGCGGCCCAGCTCTTTTTCCTGCGTCCTACTACCGACAACATGGCGTAGCGTCCTTCTTAAATGTAATTTATTTTTAGCAAAAAACATATAGTTATGTCTGTAATTATTTCTACTTTGGCAGATACGGCACGTGTGGAACTGCTCCACCCGTTACTGCCCGAATTGTTCCGCTATGTGCGTACGCACGACCTGCTGCATACCCCCTGCGGCCGCATTGAACTGGACGGCGACCGCTTGTTTATTAATAATGTCAATCCGCAATGCGTCACTGCCGCCGAACAGGTGCTTGAGGTGCATCGCCGTTATCTCGACGTGCATATCCTGCTCGAAGGCGAGGAGACCATAGGATGGAGTCCGCTGGCCGAACTGAAGGAAGAGAAACAGGCGTATGATGCCGAGGCCGATTGTGCGCTCTATACCGACCGCCCGTCTACTTATGTGACTTTGCGTCCCGGACAGTGGCTTATGGCCTGGCCTGAGGATGCGCATGCTCCGGTTATCGGGCAGGGAAAGATACGGAAACTCATTGCCAAAGTACGGATTGATTGATTTGCGGTTGTGTTTGTGGGAATGTTTTTAGGCGAAAAATGAGATATCCACATATAAATAAAGTGGAAATTTCTTGTATTTATTTTAATTTTGTTTAAAAATACGACGTATCGGCCAATAAAAAAGAGAAAATAATTTTTTTACCTCATTTTTTAATCTTTATTTTAGGCACAGAAAAAGGGATTTGTCCTCCTTGTCCCTTTTTATTAAATGTTTTAATAATTAGGATTATGAAAAGATTATTATCACTTTGTCTTCTAGGTGCCATGACTACCTTAGGTACTATGGCACAGGGCGTTACCTACGATAAGAATCGCTTTTTGGATAATTGGTCGGTAGGTATTAACGCAGGTGGTACGACTACGCTGCACACAGGTTACAACTATTGGGACAACATGGCTCCGTATTTCGGTGTTCAGATTGGCAAGGAATTTACTCCTTCATTGGGTATGACCATTGAGGGTAACTTTGCCGTAAACTCAACGTGGAGCAAAACGGCTATCGACAACCATAACATCGCCTTGTTGGGCCGTGTTAACCTGATGAACCTTTTCGGTAAATTTACGGGCGAACGTCGTCTTTTCGAAATTGAGGCTTTGGCCGGTGTGGGTTGGCTTTATTATTATAATACGACCGACCAATCAACCGATGCCTGGTCATTAAAGACTGGCTTGAACTTCAACTTTAATGTAGGCAAGAAAAAAGCCTGGACCATCCAGATTAAGCCGGCTTTGGTTTACAACCTCAGTGGTATCGGTTACGAAAGCTATCGTGGTGTAAGCAGTCCGGGTTCTTTGAGCCGCAACTCTGCTGCCATGGAGTTGGGTGCCGGTATTGTTTACCACTTCAAGAACAGCAATGGTACGCACTACTTCAAGGCTGCCCGCCTGTATGACCAGGCAGAGGTTGATGCTTTGAACGACAAGGTAAACGACCTGCGCAACGAGCTCAGAGAGCAGAAGGATAAGTTGCGTGATTGCCACGAGAAGAACGCACGTCTGCGTCAGGATCTGCAGGATTGCCGCAACAGCAAGCCTAAGGCTGAAGCTGCCAACAACGGTTTTGAGGCCGTAGTCAGCTTCCGTCAGGGTTCAAGCACCATTGATGCTACCCAGATGGCCAGTGTTGAACGTTTGGCCAACTATCTGAAGCAGAACAGCAGTGCCAAGGTTGTACTCAAGGGATATGCTTCACCCGAGGGCAGCAAGTCTTGGAATAAGAAACTCGCTCAGAAGCGTGCTGACAAGGTTAAGAATGTTCTGGTAAAGAACTATGGCATCTCTGCCGACCGCATCAAGGCTGAAGGCCAGGGCGTAGGCAGTATCTTCTCTAACCCCGACTGGAACCGTGTAACGATTTGCAATGCCGAATAAGGAGAAAGATATGAATCATAAAGCGGCTGTAAAAAAGTATCGTTATTGAAAGGGGGAAGTAAGTTTTTACAGATTAATGCTTGAAGCATACAAAGCCGGAGGTGTCGGGAATTTTTCCCGGAGCCTCCGGCACTTTTTTTGTGGTAGTGAGAAAAACTTGGTATTGGCCGTTTTTTTCTGTGGCCCTTACCCCGTTTCCTGCTGGCAGCGCGGCGCGGAAGTGAAAAAGGGTACCTCCTGGAATGAAAAAGGTCGGTTGTAAATAGTTTTTCCCGGCGGGTCGTTTTTTTTATGAGCGTGGGTCAGCTGCTGCCATGTGGGCAAAAAATGTGTTTTTTCCGGTTGAAGGCCTTTTTTGCGGGGGTGAATTTTTTTATCCCTGCCGGATGCATTATCTTTGTATCCGGAAACGTGAGGCAAAGCGCGTCTGCTGCATGGGCGGACGGGAGGCTTGGCCTTTTTTTATGTAAATTCTGCTTGATAATTTCGTATTTGTATGTACACGACTTTACGTCCCAACCAGGGCATTCCGGCCTCGTTGCTATGGATGCTGGCTGTGGTGTCCGGGGTGGCTGTGGCCAATTTGTATTACAACCAGCCGCTGCTCAACCTGATGGCCCGCGACCTGCAGGTCAGTGCGTTTCGGGTGAATCTCATCCCTATGATTACTCAGATTGGCTATGCCTTGGGGCTGCTTTTCATTATTCCTTTGGGCGACCTGTTTGAGCGGCGTCACATTGTGGTGGTCAATTTCAGTATCCTGGTGGTGGCGCTGCTGGCCATGGGGCTGTCGGCCTCGCTGCCGGCTCTGCTGGGCGCTTCGTTGCTGACGGGAATCTGTTCCGTCATGCCGCAGATTTTTATTCCCATTGCCGCGCAGTGTTCGCGGCCCGAGCACAAGGCGCGCAACATGGGCATGCTGGTGAGCGGGCTGCTCATGGGCATTTTGTCTTCGCGAGTAGTGAGCGGATTGGTCGGTGAGTACTACGGCTGGCGCACCATGTATTTTGTGGCGGCCGGGCTGATGGGGGTGAGCGCCCTGTTTGTGGGGCGGTTCCTGCCCGATACGCCGGTCAGCTTCCGGGGCAGCTACGGCGCCTTGATGCGTTCGCTGGGGCAGCTCTTCTGGAAGCAGCCTACGCTGCGCTACGTGTCGCTGCGGGCCGGCCTGTGTTTTGGCAGTTTCCTGGCGCTTTGGACGTGCCTGGCCTTCCACATGAGCGGCGAGCCGTTTCATGCCGGCAATCATGTGGTGGGACTCATGGGCCTTTGCGGCATGGCCGGGGCGCTGACGGCATCGATGGTGGGGCGTTATGTCCACGTGTGGGGCGTCCGCCACATTTCGTATGCCGGAATAGGGCTTATGCTGCTGGCCTGGGCCGTGATGTATGGCTGGCAGGATACGTATGTGGGCCTGGCCGTGGGAATTATTGTGCTCGACTGCGGCATGCAGTTCGTACAGATTGGCAACCAGTCGTGTGCGCTGGCTCAGGCTCCGCAGGCCACGAGTCGGGCCAACACCATTTTCATGACCACCTATTTCCTGGGTGGTTCGCTCGGCACTTTCCTGGCCGGAATCGGCTGGCACGTCTGGGGCTGGGGTGGCACGGTGGCCTGCGGTATGGGGCTGTGTGGCGCAGCCTTGCTGCTGACCCTGCTGGGCCGTCACTGACGGAGGGCCGGTAGCTCGTTTGGGGTTGATGTTTTTATTCCTTTTTCCTTATGTCTGCAACTACTACAAACACTTATTCCAACAAGGATATCCTGAAAATATCCTTTCCGGTGCTGATGAGCCTGCTCATGGAGCATCTGATCGGCCTGACCGACACGGCCTACCTGGGGCGCGTGGGCGAGGTAGAGCTGGGCGCCTGTGCGCTGGCCGGCGTCTATTATCTGGTCATTTATATGCTGGGCTTCGGCTTCAGTGTGGGCGCGCAGGTCATGATGGCCCGGCGCCACGGCTCCGGCGAGCACCGGCGCATGGGTGAGGTGTTCAATCAGGGCCTGCTCTTCATGCTGGGCTTTGCGGCCCTCATGTTTGTGCTTTCTCATCTTTATTCGCCTGCTCTGCTCTCCCGGCTCATAGAGTCGGAGGCTGTGTTGCAGGCCACCAACGACTATATTTACTGGCGCGTGTTCGGCTTTTTCTTTTCCTTTGTGGGCCTGATGTTCCGTGCCTTTTTTGTCAGCACCACCCATACCCGTACGCTTACCGTCAACTCGCTGGTGATGGTCGGCACGAATGTCGTGCTCAACTACGTCCTGATTTTCGGTAAGCTGGGGCTTCCCGCCCTGGGCATCAGCGGTGCAGCCATCGCCTCTTCGGTGTCGGAGGCCGTGTCGACGGTGTTTTTCCTGATTTATACGCTGCGGCGCGTGGATTACCGGCGCTATGGCCTGTTTGTACACTGCCGCATCAACTGGCCCATGCTGCGCCACGTCATGAGCGTGTCGGTGTGGGTCATGATACAGAACGGTGTGGCCTTTCTGGGCTGGTTCGTGTTTTTCGTCGCCATGGAGCACCACGGCGAGCGCTCACTGGCCGTTACCAACATCGTGCGCAGCATTTCGTCCTTCCTCTTTATGTTTGTCAATGCCTTTGCTTCAACCAACAGCTCGCTGGTCAGCAATCTGATAGGCGCGCAGAAACACGACGAGGTGCTGCCCATGTGCCGCCGCACCATTCGTCTTTGCTACGCATTCGTAGTGCCGGCAGGCATCCTCATGGCCGTTTTTCCCGAACCGATGTTGCGTATTTATACCGACAATCTCTCTTTGGTTAGCGACGCCGTGCCCTCGCTTTGGGTGCTGCTTTCGTCCTATTTGCTGGCAGTGCCGGGGTTTGTGTTCTTCTTTAGTGTTTCAGCCACGGGAAACACCTCCGTGGCTTTGCGCTTTGAGCTGGTCAGCATCAGCGTGTACATGCTTTATGTGTTTTATGTGGCCTACTACCGGCAGGCCGACGTAGCCGTTTGCTGGACCACGGAGCATGTGTACAACACCATGCTGCTGTTTACCTATTTCTATTTGTGGCGCGGCCGCTGGCGGCAGAAAGTGGTCTGACAGCAGGCATCCCCGGTTGGGGCGTGCCAACCGTTTATATGCCCCGACGGGCCGTCACGGCCGGAATGTTTCCCGGTGTGACGGCCCGTCGGATATATTTTATGCGGTTTTGCGGTCAGAATCCGTAAGGGTTCAGGTTGCGGTACCGCTCGTTCATTTTGTTTTCCATGTTGGTAAATTCACCTGTCATCTCTTCTACCTGCTGCGGCTTGAGTGAGAGTGATTTTTTCAAGTCGTCGGCAGCCCCCGCCTCGTTGTGTAAAGCCATTTTTACGGCCCCCCTCACCTTGTAGGCTTCAGCATAGTCAGGGTGAGCCTCAATCAGGTCGTTGCAGGTTTGCAGGGCTTTGTCCAGACGATGGGTGGCGCTGTACAGCTGAGCCAGATGCAGTGGGGCCTCCAGGCTGAAAGGATTGGCTTCCAGGGCAGCCTGAAAGGCAGCTTCAGCCGCTTCGGGCTGTTGGGCGGCTGCCAGAGCCTGTCCGTGCAGCAGCTGGTAGTCTTCCTGGTCGGGCGCTTCAGCTGTCAGGCGGGTTGTGTCCTTTACGGCTTCGGCCGGCTGCCCCATGCTCAGCAGGATTTTGGCCCGCAGCTCGTAAGCCATGAGCAGCTTTTCGTCGTGCATCAGCGCCTGCGTTACTTTGGCCACAGCCATGATGTCGTTGTGGCGTTCATGCAGCAGTTGTGCCTCCAGATACAGCACGTGTGGCTCGTCGGGAGCAGCTTTTCCGGCCTGCTCGAGCCATGTTTGGGCCTTGTCGTACTGCTGGCATTTCAGGGCCGCATGGGCCGCAGTCAGCAGCAGTTGCAGGTTGTCCGGCTCGGTGGCGGTCAGCTTTTCCAGGCAAGGCAGGGCATTTTCCGTCTGTCCGGTCAGCAAATAGGCTTCAGCCAGATAGCTGAGCGTTTCGGCATCGTCTTTTATCTTCAGTGCTTCTTGGAAACACTGAATGGCAAAAGGCATTTCTCGCATGTTGCGGGCTCTTACGCCGTCATCTTTCAGAATTTGGAAATTACGTTCGGGATCAGACGTCTCATCCGTTTTCTGTGCCTGTTGATCTGAATTTCCGAATATGCGGTTGAATAGACTCATAAGTTATAATCAGTTGTTATCGGTTATTTGCGGCGAGTTATTAGTCGGAATATTTCGCCGACCCACAGCACGAGGCTTGACGAGGCGATGATGATTATCCAGTCGCAGAGCGGCAGGGTGGTCACGTTGAACATGCGGCCGCCGAAGCTGACCAGGATAATCTGACCTACCAGAATCAGCATCATTACGAAAAGGAAGCCGCGGCAGTCGCGCAGCTTATGGAAGGCTGAGCGCCCGGTCTTGAAGGCACGCGCGTTGAACATATTCCAAAACTGGAACATGACGAACAGCGTGAAGAATACGCTTTCTTCATAGGGCGTGAGCATGCGTGGCACTTCACCAATGGTAGCCGTCCACGACCAGTCGGTGAGCGAGGTAATGCTGGCGCTTTCCATTATCCATAGCAGGGCCAGCAGCAGGAGCGTGAAGGTTATGCCTGTGCCGATGATGCCGCGCCACATGGAGGAGTCAACAATGAAATCCTCGCGGCGGCGGGGTTTCTCGCGCATGACGTTGTGGTCAGGCGGCAGTGAAGCCAGGGCCATGGCGGCAAACGTATCCATGATGAGGTTGACCCACAGAATCTGCGTCACCGTCAGAGGTGATTGCGTGCCGATGAATGAGCCGATGAGTACGATGAGGCAGGCGGCCACGTTGATGGTCAGCTGGAAGAGGATAAAGCGCTGTATGTTCTGATAGAGCGAGCGACCCCAAAGCACGGCACGTGTGATGCTGGCAAAGGAGTTGTCGATGATGGTGATGTCGCTGGCTTCCTTGGCCACCGAGGTTCCGTCGCCCATCGACAGACCTACCTGGGCGGCTTTCAGGGCCGGAGCGTCGTTGGTTCCGTCTCCCGTGACGGCTACTACCTGTCCGAGTTCCTGGAGGGTTTCAACCAGGCGTTTCTTGTCCATCGGGCGGGCGCGTGAAATGACTTTCAGGTCGAGGATGCGCTCACGCAGCTCTTCGTCGCTGAGGGCGGCAAATTCCGGACCGGTAATTTCGTTGCGCGCGCCGTCGGTAGTGGGTTTCCACAGTCCGATCTGGCGGGCAATCTCGCGGGCCGTACCCGGGGTGTCGCCGGTGACGATTTTCAGGTTGATGCCGGCCGACATGCAGTCGGCTACGGCTGCCGGCACGTCAAAGCGTACGGGGTCGGCTATGGCGGCGATGCCCAGGAACGTCAGGTTCTTGGCCACGCAGCGGCCCTCTTCGAGCCACGTTTCGCCGTCCTGCAGAATCTGGTAGGCAAAGCCCAGTGTGCGCATGGCCTGCGACTGATAGGCAGCCAGCTGGCTGTCGATTTCGGTGCGGCTGACGTTTCCGCGGATGTGGGCGCACATGCTGCATACAATTTCGGGGGCACCTTTTACGTAGAGGATGCGGGCGCCGGGGATGACGGCCGAGCTGACCTCGGTGGCCATGTATTTGCGCTCGGTCGAGAAGGTAAGCTGATTCATTACCGGTGCAGCCTCGCGCAGGGCGGCGTAGTCACGCTTACGCTCCTGCATCCAGATGAGCAGGGCGCCTTCGGTGGGGTTGCCCAGCACTTTGGGCTTGTCGGAGTTGGGCTCCTGGCCGAGCATGGCGGTGGAGTTCACGGCCAGTCCCTCGTCAATCAGGGCCTGCTCGTCGTCGGTATTCAGGCTTGTGTCATCAAGGCCATAGAAGCGGGTGTCGGCAATGCGCATCTGGTTCTGTGTCAGGGTTCCGGTCTTGTCGGTACAGATTACCGTGGTGGCACCCATGGTTTCGCAGGCGTGCATCTTGCGCACCAGGTTGTTGGTTTGCAGCATACGGCGCATGCTCAGGGCCAGCGACAGCGTTACGCTCATGGGCAGTCCTTCCGGTACGGCCATTACGACTACGGTTATGGCTATCATGATGCTTTGCAGGACATAGGCGGCGATGTCTACCCAGTAGACGGCATGTACGTCGTTGAGATGAAAATATGAAATCAGGCGGCCCAGAATAATCAGTACGGCCAGCACGTAGCTGATGCGCGAAATCACGGCTCCCAGGCGGTCGAGCTGCTCGTTGAGCGGGGTTTTCACGCTGTTGTCAATCTGGGCGGCTACGAACACCTTGCCGTTTTCGGTCTGGTCGCCCACGTATTCCACGCACATCACGCCGTGGCCGTCAACCACCGTCGTGCCGCGCAGCACGTGGTTGGTGGGGTAGGTGGCTTCCTTGTCGAAGTCCTCGGGGCGGGTAGATTTCTTGACCACCGGTTCGCCCGTCAGGGTCGACTCGTTCATCTGCAGGGAGATGGCTTCGAGCAGCACACCGTCGGCCGGCACTTCGCTGCCCGTGTTGAGCAGGACGATGTCGCCCACCACGATGTCGCGCTTGGGCACTTCCATGACCTGCCCGTTGCGGCGTACCTGTACGGGTTCTTCGTCGTTCACCTGGTTCAGGATGTTGAAGGCGCGGTTGGCCTTTACCTCAAACCAGAAGCCGATGCCCGTAGCCAGCATGACGGCCAGAAAAATGCCCGAAGGCTCAAGGAATACCTCGCCTCCCTTGTCCTCGCCGAAAAACTCAAAGCAGGCTATGCCGATGGAGGCCAGCAGGGCAATGAGCAGAATACGGATGATGGGGTCGGCAAATTTTTCGAGAAACTGGAGCCAGAGCGATTTTTGCTTGGGCGGAGTAAGCACGTTGGCTCCGTGACGCTGACGGCTTTCGGCCACCTGGGCATCGGTAAGGCCGTCGTGCAAGTGATGTACTTCCATAATATTCAAGTAGATTGTCTAAAAAATATGCTGTTGCAAAAATACAATTTTTTTTGGACTATGGGCTTCTTGCTGAGGTTTGTTGGCAGCTGGGAGCGGAGAGCCCGGCCTTTTTGCGCTCAGTGGTGGTCCGTATGTCGCATCGGGGGGTGGCGGTTTGGAGGAACAGCCCGGCGGGAAAAATGTTTTTTCCGCCACCTTGTTCTTTTTTCCCGGCACCTTTCCGGCATCTTTTCGGGGCCGGCCGGTCGGGTGGGGCGCAGCGGTATGGCTCAGGCCCTGCGCCCTGCGGCATAACGCAAGTCAGGCTGCCCTGACGTTTTCACGTTGAAGGCAGCCTGACGTATGCGTAAACTCAGCGTCGAGCTTATTTCAAGTTCGGGTTGATTTCGCCCCACTTGTCGATAGTAGGCAGTACGCCCATACCGATTACCTCGTCACGCAGGGTGCAGAGGTGCTCGTAGCTCTTCTTCAGTTCAGCCATTTCTTCTTCGGTACCGGTAACTTCTTCATAAGCAGCGCCGTTGGCGGTGATGGTTACTTCCATAGCCATCATGATGTGGTCGATGCCGCTGAAGGATACGTAGCGTCCTGCAGGCCAGCTGAACGGCTGTCCGCCCATGGCGGCACGAATCATTTCAACAGATACGTAAGCCGGGCTCTGGAATGAAGAACGGCCGCGCAGGTTGATGATGTTGGCACCACCCTTAACGACTTTCTGACGGATTTCGTCCCATTTCTCGGCAGGCAGTTTGTCTGTACCGATGAGGTCGAGCAGCGGAGTGCCGTCAACCTTGGCAGTAGAGGCAAATACGGCCATCTGTTCGCCGTGACCGCCGTAGGTGCGGCAGCCCGTTACGCTGCTCTGCGGTACGTTGAAGTATTTGGCCAGTTCGCTCTGCAGACGGATGCTGTCAAGGGCAGCCAGGGTAGTAACCTGAGAAGGTTTCAGACCTGACCAGAGCAGGGTAATCAAACCGGTGATGTCTGCCGGGTTGAAGATGATGACAACGTGTTTCACGTCGGGGCAGTAGGCCTTGATGTCCTTACCCAGCTGTTCAGCTACGCCGGCGTTACCTTTGAGAAGATCCTCGCGGGTCATGCCCTGCTTACGCGGAGCACCACCTGAAGAGATGATATAGGAAGCACCCGTGAGGGCTTCTTTAACGTCGGTGGTAAAGGTGAAGTTTACACCCTCAAAACCGCAGTGACGCATTTCTTCAGTTACGCCCTCCAAACCCGGAGCGTACACGTCATACAGACAGATGTTGGGGGTTAAACGCATCATGGCTGCAGTCTGAGCCATGTTTGAGCCGATCATACCACCGGCACCGATAATGACTAATTTCTCGTTGGTTAAAAATTCCATAGTTGGATAATTTTTTAGTATTGTGGTAATCTTTAAATGGTCTTCCTCAGGAGCTGTTCACCGTTGGGGTGATTGCTCATTGCAAAAATAGCAAATTCTTTGTATCCCCTTGCCGGCTCTTCGCTTTTTTTCGGTTAATAATGATAAAAAACTCCGTTTCCCGCGGCCTTTTTTCGGCCTATTTCCGGTTTATGCCCGATTTTGAAATAATGAGTTGGCGAAATGAGGCTAAAACCATTCCGCCCCGTGGCCGCCGGGGGCGGTGTCGGGGCGGAAACGGCTGTTATTTGATTTCAAGATTTTGCAGGTGGTGCAGACGGCGCAGCAGGCGCCCTCTTACGTAGTACAGGCGGTAGCGGCCGGCGGGCAGCTCGCTCAGGTCTACTTCGGTCTGATACGTGCGGTAGAGCACTTCGCGTCCCGCTTCATCTTTCACCACAAGCAGGCGTGCGCGGCGTTTGTGCGGCAGCACGAGGCGGTAGGTGCGCGGCGGCAGTGGCTTGCAGATTTGCGGCGGCTCTATCAGGGCCAGGCTGCTCTCGCGCCCCCAGCGGTCGGTGGCCGTTACGGCAAAGGTTGTCTGGCGGAGTTGCGGTGTAGGGGTTTGGATGACATATACCGTGTCGCGCAGGTGGGTGCGCAGCAGACGCATGGTGCGGCCCGTGTCGGCCGGCTGGGGCAGGGCGTATATCTGATAGGTCAGGCCGCCGGCCGTTGTGCTGTCGGGCGCCCACGCTATGCGGATGTGGCTGGAGTCGCGGCTGGCGTGCAGGGCCGGACGCGAGGGGCGGCCCGACGAGTCGGTGCGCAGGCACGGCGTCAGGGCCGGACGGGTGTAGAATTCATCTTTCAGCAGGTCGTACAGCCCTTTGGTGTTGTCCAGTACAAAACGTGCCCTGAAATAAGCCTGTCCGCCCGCTTCCTGAAGGCGCGTAAACTGCATTTCGGCCCGCAGCGAGTCGAGCGCCCAGTCCTGTATGGAGGGGTCGAGCATGTAGGCCGCCAGGCCCGGCACGACCTGCGGCCCGCTGAGGCGGTTGACCCAGTCGGCGGCAAACGGATAGAAGTGTCGGCCACGGAAATAAAGCATCGGGACGATAAAGTCCATCCACCCCTGCCGTACCCATTTGACGGCGTCCTGCGATACGGCGTCGCGGGCATTCCATCCGTAGGAGCTGATTTGCGGCAGGTCGGCATATTTGCCCACTGGCGAGCAGCTCAGTCGGACCCACGGGCGGGCCCGGCGTACGCTGTCGCTGATGGTGCGCACCACGCGGTCGACGTTGGCCCGGCGCCAGTCGGCCCGTTTTTGGCGGTGGCCATAGCGGCGGTAGGTGGCGGCGTCGTTAAAGGGAATGGCGGCTTCGGGATAGCGGATGTAGTCGAGATGGATGCCGTCCACGTCATAGCGGCGGGCTATTTCGGCACACAGGCTGCCCAGATAGGGCGCTACGCCGGGCACGCCGGGGTCCAGATACACGTCGGGGCCGGCCTGGCGGCAGAGGCTGGGGTGGCGCCGGCTGACGGCGCGTGAGCCGAGCTTTTTGAGCGCAGCCTGCTTGCCCAGCGGAAAGGCCACTACCCACGCATGCAGTTCCATGCCGCGCCGGTGGCATTCGCGCAGCGCAAAGGCCAGGGGGTCGTAGCCCGGCGCGCGGCCGGGGGTGCCGGTCAGGGCGCCGTCCCAGGGCTCGTAGCGCGAGGGATAGAGCGTAGTGGCACGTATGCGGGTTTGCAGGAAAACGGTATTGAAACCGGCCTGTTGCAGGCGGTCGAGAATGCCGCACAGTTCCTGCTGCTGGCGCAGCGTGTCGGAAGGCTGGCGCACCTTGATTGCAGGCCAGTCGAGTCCGCCCAGTGTGGTGAGCCATACGGCACGCATTTCGCGGCGCGGCGCTTGGGGAGTATTCTGGGCTGAGAGCGGCAGACTGCCGAGGGTGTGCAGCAGAAGCGTGAGCAGAAAAACGGACACGAATTGTTTCATGAAAAAAATCGGGTTTTGAGTGGAAAAAAGTCCAACCGGAACGGTAGGCCTGCAAATGTACGAATATTTGGCGGAACCCCCGGCCTGGCCGGCTGAAAAATAGAAGTTGCGGGAGTGGAGGCGGCGGTTGGTGTGAACGAACTTTAAATTGACGGGGTTTGCCGGCAAAAAGACGGGAAAGCATGTTCGTGACTGCGGAAAAGTCGTATTTTTGCAAACAGGCTTGCTGCATGCAGATGTGTGCAGGTCTGATTTTTTTGATTTCTACTTATTATTAACCTTTATGTGCGATGTATGATGAAGAACATGGCTTTTCTTTCCGTGGCCTTGGGGGCTTTCCTGAGCACGGCGCCGGCCGAGGCCCGCGATTATTTGCTTTCTACTGCCAAGACTTCACTTGTAGTTAATGCCGAGCAGGGACGTCCGGCTTATGTGCTGTATTACGGGCCGCGCCTGAATGCAGGCGACGTCAGTTCGGTGGCCAATGCGCGGTTGTCCTTGTGGTCCGACAGCTATCCTGCTTTCGGTATTTATTCCAATGGCGAAAAAGCTTTGCTGGTGACGCACGCCGACGGAAACATGTCGGTCGATTTGGCGCTGCAGCAGGCCCGGCAGTATACGGTGAGCGACGGTGAACTGCTGGAACTGACGCTGCGTGACAAGGTCTACCCGTTTCAGGTGAAACAGTACTTCAAGGCTTATAGCGGTACGGACGTTATCAGTACGTGGACGGAGTTGACAAACGAAGAGCGCAAACCCGTGGTGCTCAGCCGGTTTGCTTCGGCCTTTGTGCCGCTTCAGCGCGGACAGAACTGGATGACACATTTTCATGGAACCTGGGGGGCCGAATGTGAAATGGAGGAAGAATGTCTGACCAACGGACAAAAAGTAATTACCAACAAGGAAGGTGTGCGGAATACGCAGACAGACAATCCTTCCGTCATGATTTCCGTAGGCAGCGAAAAACCTACGGAAGAATATGGAGCCGTTTTCGGTGGTGTGCTGGCATGGAGCGGCAACTACACGATTAAGGCCTGTGCCACCAATACTTCCCTGCAACTCGTGGCCGGCATCAATGACGAGGCTTCGCAATATAAACTGCCTTCCAAGGCTACTTTTACCACGCCCGAGTTTGCCATGACTTACAGTCTGGAGGGTAAAGGCGGCGTGAGCCGTGCTTTCCATAACTGGGCCCGACGCTATAAGCTGGCTCACGGAGACCAGTTGCGCGACGTGCTGCTCAACAGTTGGGAGGGCGTATATTTCAATGTCAACCAAAAGGGTATGGACCAGATGATGGCTGATATTTCGGCCATGGGCGGAGAACTGTTCGTGATGGACGACGGATGGTTCGGACGCAAGTATCCGCGTAATGACGACCATTGCGGTTTGGGCGACTGGGAGGTGAATACCGAAAAATTGCCGCAGGGTATCGACGGCCTGCTGGCTTCCGCACGCAGCCACAACGTGAAGTTCGGTATCTGGATTGAGCCGGAAATGGTCAACACGGCGAGTGAACTGTACGAGAAGCATCCCGACTGGGTGCTGGGCCAGGACAACCGTCCGCTCATGAAGGGCCGTGGCGGCACGCAGGTGGTGCTGGATTTGAGCAACCCCGATGTGCAGGACTTTGTGTTCGGCGTGGTAGACGGCCTGCTGGGCAAGTATCCGCAAATTGCTTATATCAAGTGGGACGCCAACTGTGGCGTGATGAACTATGGTTCGCATTATCTGCCCAAGGACGAGCAGTCACATTTGTACATTGCCTATCATCAGGGACTGGTTAATGTGCTCAAGCGCATCCGGCAGAAATATCCGAACGTAGTGATGCAGGCCTGCGCCAGCGGCGGAGGAAGAGTGAACTACGGCCTCCTGCCTTATTTCGACGAGTTCTGGACAAGTGACAACACCGACGCCTTGCAGCGCGTGTACATGCAGTGGGGCACGTCGGCCTTCTATCCGTCTATTGCCATGGCCTCGCACGTCAGTGCCGACCGCAATCATCAGACGGGGCGTCAGTTGCCGCTGAAATTCCGCTTTGACGTGGCCATGTCCGGCCGGTTGGGCATGGAAATCCAGCCCAGCAACATGAGTCAGTCGGACAAGGAATTTGCCACGCGCGCCATAGCAGCCTACAAGTCCGTACGGCCCGTGGTGCAGTGGGGCGACCTTTACCGTCTCCGCTCGCCTTATGAGTTCAGGGATGTGGCTTCGCTCATGTATGTGGATGCCGACAAGCGCCAGGCTGTAGTGTTTGCCTACAAGCTGACGCATTTCATGAACCAGCCCGAGCCGATTATTCGTCTGACCGGCGTTTCGGAGCAGAAGAGCTACCGGATTACCGACCTGACGCCGCGTGACGAGGCACGGCCTTCAGAATTGAACGGAAAGGTAATCAGCGGACGTGTGCTGAAGCAGGAAGGTTTGCGCATTCCGCTGGGCGGCGAATATGCCAGTGCGGCATTGAAACTGGAAGCTGTCGACTGATACGCAGCATAACAGACATGAATCTGAAAAGGTGCGCTGTTCCGCTCATGGCGGGGCAGCGCACCTGGTTATATAGATGAACAAAAAAGGGGGGGAGGAGGATTAGTAGAAGAATGTGAAACCCGTTGACAGGCTGGTGAGCGAAGGACCGAAATCCGGGTTCAGGATATGGCAAGGATTGTATTTGACGTAGGCTCCGAACCATTTGAAGCGCAGGCCGGCCGTAAGGTCAACCGTCAGCTTGCGCTGATGGAGGCCCTTGTAGAACTCCTTGACGCGCTCGCCCTCGGCGTTGTGGTAGCGCGTTTTCAGGCTGGCGTAGGTGTTGAAGTTGAGGATGGCCCCCATGTAGGCCGAGAAGTTGCGCGTAAAGTGGTATTCGTAGGTAAACGGGAAGGTCAGGCTGAACAGGTGCAGGCGCGAGAAGTTGATGTCGGCTCCTTCGGGATAGTTGTCGATGATGATGTTGGTGCCGTCCTTCATGAAGCGCTTTTGGCCCGTCATGCGGTAGTTTTTCCAGTCGAAGCCGAAGCGCACGGAAAACGTATGCTTGCGTGTGGAGCTGGAATATTCCAGTCCGATCAGGTCGAAGAAGATTTCGTAGGAATTGCCCATGTCGATTTGTGCGCCTTCAGGCAGTCCGAAGGCCGTGGCAAAGCCAAAGCCGACGCCGCCGCATACGATGTCGGACGAGAAATGGTTGCTGCTGCGCTTGAGCGGAATGCTGAAGTCCCATTTCGAGGCTTTCTCCTCAATGTCGGTCTGGGCGTCGGGGTCGGAGGCCTTAAAGTAGTGGTAGTGATAGCCGGGGTCGCTGTCGAGCCCGCTGATGGTGATTTCGGTATTGTTTCCGCTGCTCGTGACCAGCACGTGATGCGCGTTCTTGACATCGACAATGGTGTCGTTTCCAACCGTGGCGCCGGAAGGCAGGGCCATCAGGGCGGCGCAGGCAAAGAGTAGTAGATGTTTCATATTGACTGACAGATGTTTATGGGTTAATGTATAGAAGTCCTATTGTTTCATGAAGCGGCGCTTGATTTCCTTGATTGACGCCTTGCCTTCCATGTAAATCAGTGTGGCCGGCTGTTGCTTCGTGTGGGTGTGTTTGTAAAAGATGTAGCGGTTGAGGCCCTTGTACTGGGGCAGCTGGTAGAATCCGTAGTAGAGCGACGTGCCTTTGTACGACTCTTCCTTGCTGACGGCTTGGCGGGCGTCAAGGCGCACGAGCGTTTCCATGCGCCGGAGGTCGTCGGGCGAGTAGCTTACGCTGAGGCTGCGGAATATGCTCAGGCCGTAGTTCTTGACGCTCCGCCCTTTCATATATACTTCGGTGGCGCCGGTGCGGCGCTTGAACGGGCCGTCAAACAGTTGGGCTATGTGCAGGCCCGTTTGCGACAGGGCCGGAAGGGCCATGCTGCCTATCAGGAAAAGGATGAAGAATACACGTTTCATGGGTTACGGATTTTTGTTCGTTCTTTTTTGTGGGAGAGGGTGGTATCGGATGTCCGGGCGTTTATTCCGCCGTTTCTCCGAGGGTGCTGAACATGTCGTTGAGCTGGCTGTCAATGTTGGGGCGGCCGGGAGCGTCGGCCACGGCCTCAATGGAGCGCCGGGCCTGCATCATTACCTGTTGCGGGTCGGTGATTTTCTGCCCGTTGACGTAGGCCACACACACGTTGCGCGACTGCCACACGTAGCGTGCCACGGGCGGCACAATCAGCAGGGCGGCCAGAGCGGCGGCAGCGGCCATGCGGGGCAGCCGCAGGCGGCGGGCCGGGGCTGGCGCGGCGGCCGTGGGGTGGTGTCGCCGGCCCGTAATCAGGTAGCCCATCACGTGGCGCACGTCGTCGAATTGCGGTTGCTGCCCTTCGGGCGAGGCCAGAAAGCGGCACAGTTCGCGCTCTTCCTCAGGCGTGGTTTCGGCGTCAAAGTAGCGCTCGGTCAGCCATTTCCAGTAGGCGAGGTCGGAATAACGGTGTTTGTGGCTCATTGCGGTGTGGTTTTAAAGTAGTTTCTGATGGTTTGTCGGGCGCGCGAGAGCTGCATCCTTACGGCAGCCGGCTGCATGCCGAGGCTTTGGGCTATGCTGCTGAAATCCTCGCCCCGGTATTCGTGGCGGTGAAGAATGTCGCGCTGCAGGGGCGTGAGGCATTGCTCTACGGCCGTTTCCAGTTGGCGGAAGCGTTCTTCACGCCCGAGGGCTTCGTCTTCAGTTGCGGCGGGAGCGGCGTCGCGTCCCTCGTCGAGGCAGACTTGCGGCCGGCGTTCGCGCTGGCGCAGGTGGTCGATGGAGAGGTGGCGCACGGTGGTGGTCAGCAGGGCTTCGGCCTCGTGCGGCTGTTTGTCCGTGGCCGACGGGGTCACCCACAGCTTGCAGAAGGCGTCCTGCAACACGTCCTCAGCCTCGTCGGAGCTGCCCAGCAGCTGCGTAGCCAGCCTGCGCAGACGCAGGTGAATACGTTGGTAGGCTGAAAGTAGATTGGGTTCGCTCATGGGCTTTTTTTTGTGGGTGATGGTTTTGAGGTTTTCTTTTCTCTCCGCTCGGGCCTCAGGCTGTTGCCGTGGCCGCCTGGAAGCGCCTTCATCAAGTAAACGACGGCAGGGGCGGTTTGTAACGGAAAAAAGTAAGAAATTTTTTCCGGTCACGTTTTTCCCCGTCTCCCGCAGGGCGTGGAAGGGCCGGCAAGGTGTCGGGAAAAAATTTTTGGGCGGCGGCTGTTTTTTTTCAGAAGCCACCTTTTTTCTTTTCCACCGCATGCCGTGGGACACGCTCCGTAGAAAGGCACCGGTTAAGGCCGTAACTGTTGTCCCATGTCCTTACGTTGTCTTTTCCGCTTCATTTCATCGGCTTTTACAGGAGATTTCGTAAAAACAACGCGGCAAACTTTTGTCCGGTTGGAAAAAAGTCTGCCGCGTTGCTATGTGGCATGTCGTGAAGCCGCGCTCAGGCGGACACCGACGGATTAGGCTTGTGCTACGGCCTTGCTTGTACTCTCTTTGCGGTCGCGCTTGCTGAGCGTGAGGTAGGCGATAGGAGCCGCCAGGAATATTGAGGACAGTGTACCGAAGATGACACCCAGAATCATGGCGAATGAGAAGGCACGGATGCTGTCGCCACCCAGAACGAGAATCACAATCAATACCAGCACGGTGGTTGACGACGTCATGATTGTACGGGTCAGCGTGTGGTTCAAAGCTTCGTTGAAGAGTAACTTGCGGTCGCGGTTGGGGTAAAGTCGGATGTATTCACGGATACGGTCGAACACGACCACCTTGTCGTTGATGGAGTAACCGATTACGGTCAGTACCGCACCGATAAACGTCTGGTCAACCTCGAGTGAGATGGGCAGCCAGCCCCAGCAGAGGGAGAACATACCCAGGATAAACAGCGTATCGATGGCCAGCGAAATTACACTACCTACGGAGAAGGCTACGTTGCGGAAGCGAATCAAAATGTAGATAAAGATGGCGGCCAGCGAGAAGATTACGCTGATGATAGCGCCGCGGGTCATGTCGGCAGCAACCGACGGACCTACCTTCTGTGAAGAGATGATGGAACCACCGGCACGGTTGTCACGGTCGATGAAGGTATTGTAGTCGGCCGTAATGAAACCGCCTTCGTGCAGCGCGTCGTAAATAAAGCGCTCTACGTCGCGGTCAATGGTCGGCTCGTCGTCGTTGATGCGGTAGTTGGTGGTCAGACGCAGCGTGCGGCCGTCGGTACCGATGGCCAGGGCTGATACGTTGGCGTTGGGGTCGGCAGCCTTAACCTTGGCAGCCAGAGCCTTGCCTACTTCTTCCGATACAACCTGTTTTTCAAACTGTACGACGAAGTTACGTCCGCCGGTAAAGTCGATACCCTTAGAGAGGCCGCGCAGCGCAAGACCGCCTACGCAAATCAGGGCTACAATACCGAATACGGCGAACGAAGTCTTGGCCTTCTGCATGAACTGTACGTTCTTGCCCTCAAGGAAGCCGCGTGACAGTTTGGTGTTGAAGGTAAGGTTCTGCCATTTGTCCTTGTTCAGGAAGTGCTCGTAAACGATACGTGTCATCCATACGGCTGTAAAGAACGAAGCACAGATACCGATACCCAGCGTAGTGGCGAAACCGCGGATGGGGCCCGTACCGAACTCAAACAGGATAACGGCCGTAATGATTGATGTCAGGTTGGAGTCGAAGATAGCCGAGAAGGCGTTGCCGTAACCGTCGGCAATGGCCTGACGGATGTTCTTACCGGCGCGCAGCTCTTCTTTGGTACGTTCGTAAATCAGCACGTTGGCGTCAACGGCCATACCCAGCGACAGCACCATACCGGCAATACCCGACATGGTCAGCGCAGCCTGGAAAGACGTCAGCACACCAAAGGTGAAGAAGAAGTTCAGAATCATGGCGCCGTTGGCTACCATACCCGGAATGAACCCGTAGACTACGCACATGAATATCATCAACAGCACGAAGGCTACGATACAAGCCGTGAAGCCGGCCTGGATAGAAGCGGCACCCAGTGACGGACCCACCATTTCGCTCTGCACGATTTTGGCCGGAGCCGGCATCTTACCGCTCTTGAGCACGTTGGCCAGGTCCTTGGTGTCCTCGGCCGTGAAGTTACCGGTAATCTGTGAGATACCGCCGGTAATTTCGTTCTGGATGGCGGGAGCGCTATATACGTTGTTGTCCAATACGATGGCTACGGGGCGCTTGAGGTTGTTGCGTGTAATGCGAGCCCATTCGCGTGAACCCTGAGAGTTCATGGTCATGGATACGCAGGGGCGGTGGAACTGGTCGTACTCGTCCTTGGCGTCTGATACGACGTCGCCGCCCAGAGCAGGCTTGCCGTTGGTTGATTTCAAGGCATAGAGTTCAAAGTAACCTTTGGGCATGCCTTTTTCAGTAAGAGGTTTAACGCTCCATGCCAGCACGAGGTCGGAGGGCAGGATGCTCTTGGCAGCTTCAGAGTGAAGCATGGCGTTTACGGCAGCCGTGTCGCGTGCCTGTACGATACCCAGAATGCAGTTGTCCGGGCGTGAGAGTTGCTGGTTGAGCAGGGCGAGCAGCGGGTGCTCAGCCTTGATTTTTTCCATCTGGGCGTTGTTGGCCTGGCTTTGTGCCTGCTGTGCGCCTTTCTTGAAGGCTGAGAGGTCAGCCTTTCCTTCGGCTTTGGGAGCAGCAGCTTTGGTGGAGTCGGCCTGAGTAGAGTCGGCTGTAGTTTTCTGCTGGCCTTTGTTGATTTCGGCCAGACGGCTGTCGAGCGAGTTAATGGCGGCGCCTACTTCGCTGAGCAGGTAGGTTTCCCAGAATTCCAGGTTAGCGCTTCCCTGCAGCAGTTTTTCTACACGGGCAGGGTCCTTGACACCCGGCATTTCTACCATAATCTGACCCAGCTGGCCTTTGCCTTCGAGGGTCTGGATGTTGGGCTGAACCACACCGAACTGGTCGATACGCGTACGCAGAACCTCAAACGAGTTGCCTACGGCAGCTTTTACCTGTTCGTTGAGCACGGCTTTTACCTGCTCGTCGGTGCTTGAGGGGGTGATGTTGCTCTCGCCCAGACGTGCGGCGAAAATACCACCCAGCTGGTTCATTCCGGCCAGTTGCTGGTAGTTTTTCACAAACAGGTCAACAAAGTCACCATTTCCTTGTGCAGCCTCTTTCTTGGCGTCGGCAATAGCCTTGGCTACGTTGGGGTTGGTGGCATTGTCGCCGGCCAGCGATTTCACTACGTCGGGCACGGAAACTTCCAGAATGACGTTCATACCGCCTTTCAGGTCAAGGCCTAAACTAATTTGCAGCTCCTGGCAACGCTTCAGCGTATAGCCGAGCCACACTTTCTCGTTCTGCATAGAGTCGAGATAGTTTTTGCCTTGTTCACCCATGGCTGCTGCCTTGTTCTCATAGTGGGTTGTCACCGCTGAGAACGAAAGGTAGAAAAGGCAAATCAGGGTAAGTAATACCGCAATGATCTTTACGAATCCTTTGTTTTGCATTTTGATGGTTATTTATTTTGTTCTTGATTTTCTCTTTTTAAGGGATATAAAAACGTGCAAATATAGTTATTTTTTCTTAGTTATCAGATTTTTGGAACGATTTATTTTGCACCGCCGGAGCGTGGCCCCGACGGTGCTTGTGGATGTGGGTTGGTGCGTTCTTGAGGTGCGGTTGCCGGAGGTTTCGGCCGCGTCAGTCGCCATAGACTACATGGTAAATCTTCCGGGTTGCACCGGCACTGTTGTGAATATATTCGGCACTGGCCTTGCTGGCCCTTTGCAGGGCGTCGGGATGGCTGAGCAGGTGGTCGACGGTTGTGTTGAAGTCGGCCGCGTTTTTCACTTCAAAGCAGCCTCCGTTGGCCAGCAGGTCGTTGGCTTCCATAAACTTGTGGTGGTTTGGCCCGATGATGACGGGTATGCCGTATACCGCGGCTTCGGGCACGTTGTGGATGCCCACGCCGAATCCGCCGCCCACGTAGGCAATCTGTGCGTAGCGGTAGATGGCTGAAAGCAGTCCGTAGCAGTCAATCAGCAGGCAGTCGGCCTCCCGGGGCTGCTCTTTCAGTTGCGAATAGCGCACGGTGGGGCGCTGCAGCTTGCTTTCGATTTGCTGCAGGTGCTCGGGGCTGACCACGTGGGGCGCCATGATGAGTTTAAGCTCCGGATGCTGGTTGAAGTAGTTGATTATCAGGTCTTCGTCGGGCGGCCATGTGCTGCCGGCCACCATGACGTAGGGCGCGTCCTTCACCATCTTTTCCACCTCGGGCAGGTGTTTGGCCTGCTGCATGATGGACACCACGCGGTCCATGCGCGTGTCGCCCACTACGGTGGTGTGGGTGATGCCCAGGCGGTTGGCCAGCAGCTGGCGCGAATATTCATTCTGTACAAACAGGTGGGTCATGCGTTTCAGCACGCGGGCGTAGCGCCGGCCGTAGCTGCGGAAGAATATCTGTTCGGGGCGGAAGATGCTCGACACGCTGTAACACGGAATGCCTTTGTGATAGAGCACGTCAATGTAGTTGCGCCAGAATTCGTATTTGATGAAAAAGGCCGTTTCGATGTGTGCCAGGCGCACAAACTTGCGTGCGTTGAGCGGCGTGTCGAAAGGCAGGTAGCACACCACGTCGGCCCCTTCGTAGTTCTTGCGCACCTCGTAGCCCGAAGGCGAGAAGAAGGTGAGCAGAATCTTTTTTTCGGGATGTTCGCGGCGCATGCGCTCCATGAGCGGGCGGCCCTGCTCGAATTCGCCCAGCGAAGCGGCATGAAACCACACGTAGCGGGCTTCAGGCCGGATTTCGCGGCGGAGTATTTTCCAGGTGTTGCGGTGGCCGCGCATCATCAGCCGGGCTTTCCGGTTGAAGAGCGAAGCCAGACGCACCATGAACATGTACAGGTAAATGGCTAATGAATACATACAGCAGTTCTTCGGGGGCGTATATACGGTTCAGCCGTTTGTTATCCTAACACTTCGATGGCGCGGCGCGTACGGCGCAGGGTTTCTTCCTTGCCCAGGAAGGCCGAGATGTCGAACATGTGCGGACCTTTGCCTTCGCCCACCAGAGCCAGGCGCCAGGCGTTCATGATGTCGCCCGTGCGGTATTCCTTTTCCTCAATCCACTTCATGACCTGAGCTTCCTGATTTTCAAGCGAAAAGTCGTCGAGCTGTTCCAGGAAGTCACACAGCTCGCTGAGTTGCGTGTGGCTGTTTTCCTTCCAGCGCTTGCGGGTGGTTTTTTCGTCATAGCTCTCGGGAGCCACGAAGAAGAACTTGCACAGCGGCCACAGCTCCTTGATGAAGTTGACGCGGCTCTTCATCATGCCCACTACGGCCGTTACGCGCTCCATGGGGGCCTCGATGCCGTTCTGGCGCAGAATGCGGTCGAAGTCGGGGGCCAGCTCGGCGTCGGTTTTCTTGAGGATGTATTCGTGGTTGAACCACGTGCCTTTTACGTAGTCAAATCGGGCACCGGCCTTGCTGCACTTTTCCAGGTCGAACTGGTCAATGAGTTCCTGCATCGACAGGATTTCCTGGTCGGTTCCGGGGTTCCAGCCCAGCAGGGCCAGGAAGTTGACCACGGCTTCGGGCAGGTAGCCGCTTTCGCGGTAGCCGCTTGAGCGCTCGCCCGTTTTGGGGTCGGTCCATTCCAGCGGGAATACCGGGAAGCCCAGACGGTCGCCGTCGCGCTTGGAGAGCTTGCCCTTGCCGTCGGGCTTGAGCAGCAGCGGCAGGTGGGCAAAGCGGGGCATGCTGTCCTCCCAGCCAAAGGCGCGGTAGAGCAGCACGTGCAGCGGAGCCGACGGCAGCCACTCCTCGCCGCGGATGACGTGGGTGATTTCCATGAGGTGGTCGTCAACGATGTTGGCCAGGTGATAGGTGGGCAGCTCGTCGGCGCTCTTGTAGAGCACCTTGTCATCAAGAATCGACGAGTTGATGACCACGTCGCCACGGATGATGTCGTTGACGTGAACGTCCTCGTTCGGCTCAATCTTGAAGCGCACCACGTATTGCTCGCCGCTTTCAATGAGGCGCTTTGTCTCTTCCTCACCCAGGGTGAGCGAGTTGCGCATCATGCCGCGGGTGTGAGCGTCATACTGGAAATTCTTGATTTCGTTGCGCTTGGCGTCGAGTTCCTCGGGCGTGTCAAACGCAATGTAAGCCTTGCCGGCGTCGAGCAGCTGCTTGACGTAGGTCTTGTAGATTTCGCGGCGCTCCGACTGACGGTACGGACCCTTGTCGCCGCCAAAGCTCACGCCTTCGTCAAACGTGATGCCCAGCCATTTGAAAGCTTCTATGATGTAGTCTTCAGCCCCCGGAACAAAGCGGTGGCTGTCGGTATCTTCAATGCGGAATATCAGTTTACCGCCGTGCTGGCGGGCAAACAAATAATTATAAAGGGCGGTACGCACGCCGCCAATGTGCAACGGGCCTGTGGGGCTCGGTGCAAAACGAACTCTTACCTGACTCATATCCGGATATTTGTGTATGTTTTTTATTTTCGAGTGCAAAGTTACTTTAAGGTAAGGGAGTGGCAAAGCAAAAGCGCAAGTTTTTGGCCGTCGGGGCCTTTGGGAGCGGTTTCCGGCCGCTTTTCGCGAATGTTGCGGGCCTGTCGGCACGAAGGCGCGCGACTTTTTTTGCAGCCGTTGTCTCAGTAGGCCGTCGGTGCGGGGCGGACTTTGGGCAACCGGGGTCGGGTGTAGGCCAAACAAGGTCCGACCTCGTCTCTCCGGGGCCGGACTTTGTTTTTGCGGCGAGTGGCTGCTGCCGGCCCGGCTGCGGGTATGAAAAAAGAGAAAGAGCCGGGAAAATGGTTTCCTGACTCTTTCTCTTTTTGTTTTGTCTTTTTGCCGAAGCGCGGGGCTTACTTACGCAGACCCAACTTCTTGACAATGGCACGATAGCGCTCAATGTCTTTGTTCTTCAGGTAGTTGAGCAGCGCGCGGCGCTTACCTACCATACATACCAAGGCCCTTTCAGTTGTATTATCTTTACGGTTGGCCTTCATGTGCTCCGTCAAATGGGAAATACGGTATGAAAACAAGGCAATCTGGCTCTCAGCGGAACCAGTATCCACGTTAGACTTTCCGTACTGTCCAAAGATCTCTTTCTTCTTTGCAGAATCTAAATACATAATGTGATAATTAAAAAACGTTTGTGCTTAATAGCGGCTGCAAAGTTAGGCAAATTATTTTAAAATCAAGCGCTTAATCCCGAAAAATTTTCTTGCCTTTAGGGAATTTCCGTCCGGATGGGCTGTTTCTCCTCGTTTCTGACGGGCTCGTCGGGGCCGTAGACGGCTTTCTTGAAGTCTTCAGGCGAGTAGCGCACGGCGTCTCTGGTCAGTTCCGGCACGTTGTAGCTCTTCATGAGCAGCAGGTTGGTTTCGGGGTCTTCCTGCGGCAGCATGAAGGCGCGGTGGGCGCGGCCCTGGCGGTCAAAGTAGGCAATGTAGGGGCGGGTGTATGAGCCGTCGTCGCGGCGTGAGCTGAACACAATCCAGCGCCCGTTGCTGCTCCAGGTGTGGTAGCTGTCGACGTCGGGGCTGTTGGCCTCGGTCAGCGGGTAAACGCGGCCCGTCTGCAGGTCCTTTACGTAGAGGTCGGACGACTTGTGCCAGATGTGGAACTGTCCGAAGTCGCCCAGCGTAAAGAGCAGGTAGCGTCCGTCGGGGCTGACGCGCGGCACGCTGACACTCTTGTTCATGGCCACGCAGTCGACCACCAGTTGCGGGTTGCTGAAGGTTTGCGTGCGCTCGTCAAAGTCGATGCTCATGAGGTTGTAGCGCAGGCTGTCGTACTGGTTCACGATTATTCTGCTGTGAAGCGAGTCGGGTTGCGTCTTCAAGTCGGGCAGGGTGGCGGCGCAGTAGTACACCTTGCGGCCGTCGGGGCTCCAGCACGGGAAGTTTTCCAGTGTGCCCGGCGTCCGGATGATGTTGCGCACCGTGTTGTGGTCCACGTCGTAGAAAATCAGGTCCGAAGCCTCGTCCATTACCTCAATTTTCTGCTTGTCGAGGGTGTGGAAGGCCTGTCCCGTCTTGTTGGTTGAGAAGACGAGCAGGTTTTTCGTGGGATGCCATGAGGGATAAACGGCAGCGCTGAGTATGGAGTCGCCTTTCAGGGCCAGACGGCGTATCTTGCCGTTTTCGGCCAGTATGGTGCCGCCGTGGTTGCCGCGCACGTGGAAGAGCATGCGTGCGGTGCTGTAGTTCTGATAGTTGTGGCAGTTGACGCAGTGGTCGTCCTCGCGCTCGGGCGCCCGGTTGTTTTCATAAATGGTCTGCACCTCAAAGTTGGTCAGGTTGCGCTGGTAGAGACCCACCTGACGGTAGAGCTCATAGCCCGGCTCGATGAGTCGGTAGGACAGGTAGGGGTCGATGTCCTCCTGGGCCACGTGGAGCGTGTATTCCGGATAGCGCTGCCAGGTGCCGTCGGTTTCGGCATATACCGTCACCTTGATGTCACCGCCGCGGGCCGCGCGGGTCAGGGCCCGCCACTCGGTGGTGTCAATTTCTATTTTTCCGTCCTCCCGTCCGGCCACCACCTGGCGGCCCTTGGCTTCAAACGTGGCCACGTAGTTGTCGGCCGCGTTGCGCACCATGAAGTTGAGCGGGGCTATGTTGGGCGGCAGCGTCACGTCGCGGTAGTCGGGATACATTTGCAGCGCGGCAGTGGCCGGCCGGCTGTCGGTGGGCACAACGGCCTCCTGCTTGCAGGCTGTCAGCAGGCTGCCCAGCAGCAGGGTGAATATGAGATGTCGGGGTGAGATGTTCATGTCAGTTTACGCCTCCTTTCTGGTCGGATGATGCCTTGGGGGCATTTTCCGGAAGATTTTCAAAGAAATAGTAGAATGGGTAATAGTTCTCGTAGTCGTCGCGGAGCATGTCGCCCGTTTTCTTGCGGTCTTCCACGCCCAGCTGTGCTACACGCGAGAGGAATTCCTGCAGCCGCATCTGCGTGAACTGGCTGATGGGGTGCAGCTTCAGCACTTCGGGGTGTTGCAGAGACATGATGGCCAGGGCGTCCTCAACCGGCTGCGGCAGCTGCTGTCCGCGCATAAAGGCTACGCGCTGGGCCAGTTGGGGCAGGGCTTTGGCGTAGAGGCAGGCGGCGTATGACAGGCGCAGGGCCTGCAGCACGCGGGCCGAGTTGATTTCGGTATAGTAGCCCAGGAAGAGCGGTTGCTTGTAGAACTGCTCAAAACTGTCTCTCATGGGGCGCAGGTCGTAGGCCAGCTTCAGCTCGGGATAGTCCGCCAGTTTTTCGGGATGCTGGATGAGCGGCTCGTATTTCTCGATAAAGGCCCCTTCAAACGGTTGCTGGCGCAACATGTGGAAGTAGCGTCGGGCCAGGGCTTTCTCGCCGTTGAGCACGGCGCACAGCGCCATCATCTTGACGGTAATGACCGACGGGCCGTCGCTCACGAAGCTTGTCATGGCTTCCTGATAGGCGGGGTTGATGAGGCCGGAGTATAAGTTGAGGTCGCCCGTGTACAGTTCGGCCCCTTCCAGATGCTCGCCCGCCCGGTTGTCGATGGATACCTTGGGGTATTGGTAGTGGATGGCAAAGAGCTCGTCGGGCAGCAGGTCCAGCTGCATCAGGCCCAGGGCGTAGTAGGCTGCCACGCAGCGGTCGGGGTGACGGGCTTCCAGGCCGCATTGGCGCATGCCCTCCCAGTTGCGCTGCTCAAGCATGCGCTGCATGGTGCATACGAGGCGCGTGTTTTGCTGCGGCACGGCCTGGGCATAGCCGAACATACCGATGGTCAGCACCAGCGCAGCCACCAGGCCCAGGGCACGGCTGGCGGGTGTGTCATCGTCGCTGCCGCGCAGGGAGCACTGCAGGTGATGGCTCGTAACGAGGCGCACCACGAGGGCCACTACGGCCAGCACTACGAGCATGACCAGAGGGAGTGTAAATACGATGGACGGCTCCGACTGGTAGTAGAGGTTATAGTTCAGATACATGAAGTAGGCCACCGGCGCAAACGCCACCAGATTGCCCGTCCAGCGGGCGCGCGGCGGCAGGCGCAGGATGTAAATCAGCAGACGGGCCGAGAGGGTGAGCATCAGCGCCAGCAGGGCGCCGCCCAGTGCCGGATAGCGGAACGTGGTGAGCAACATGCGGCCCGCGGCCATGAGCCAGCCCATGGGTTGCTGAAGCAGAAAGTGCATCAGTGTGGAATCAAAGGCAAAATAGCTGTACTGGTTGGCCATGTAGAACACGTCGCCGTAGTAGCAGCTGCAGAAGAACCACAGCACGGCAAACGTGACAATGTAGCTCGAAAAGCGGGGCAGCCTGATGTGCCGGTGCGGCTTGGCGGCTGCTGACTTTTGTGGGGCACGCGCGGCGGTTGCTGTTGCCGCCTGGCGTGGTTTCCTTTTTTGTGACATGTATGCGGTTTGTTTTAAGGTTATTGTCGTTTTTTCGGACAGGGCAGCCAAAACGGGCCAACCTGTTCTTTTCCGAAAACAAAGGTACGGAAAGTTTTTGAAAAAACATGTGTTTTGTCCGGCCGGACGGGAAAAAGAAAACGTCCGGCACTTTTCCCGGACAAGGTCGGACGTTTATTCTGTTAGCCGGCACCTGGAAAAAACTGTACGGCACCTTGTCTGTCCGAAACGGGCGTGCCGGCTCAGTGCCAGTCCTTGAGGCTGGCCGTCTTTTCGAGGCGCGTTTCGAGGCTGCGGTTCAGGTTGACGTAGAAGTTGATGCCCGTCATCTCCTCAATCTCGTCCACGGTGCGGGCGGCCTCCTCCATGCTCTGGCGGGCCGAGGAGTTGCGGAAGTAGAAGCCGATGGCCTTTTCGTGGCCCTTGCGCAGCGAGAGCACTACCTTGTAGAACCCGTCGGGCACACTGATGGTGTGGTCGCGCCCGATGGTGCGGCGCTTCCGGCCCGACTGGAACACGGGGCCGCACACGATGTAGACGCTGCCCTCGGCCTTGGCCCAGCGGCGGCAGGCTTTTTCGAGCGTGGCCCAACTGCCGCGGTTGAGCTGCGGGTCCTGCGGGCAGATGTTGCTCATGTAGAAGCACTCGCGCATGGCCTGCTCGCTCCATTTCATGTCGGCCGAGGGGCACTGGTGGCCGCGGTCGTAGCCGCTGCGCGTGTAGTCGGCGGTGGTCACCTGCTGAGGCTGCGGCAGTAGGGGGTCGGGCTGGAAGTCGTCGGAGCGCGAGGTGGAACCGTCGGTTTCATCCGCCGTCAGTTCCCAGGCCACCCAGTTGGGCTGCATGTGGGTGCGGTTGAACGAGAGCGTAAAGCCCGTGTGGCTGACGATGCGCTCGTTTACGCCGTGACCGATGCGGGCGGGCTGCTCAATGAGGCGCCCGTGGCCGGCCGCTTGTGACGCATTTGTCTGACTGGTAGCCGCGGGATTCGTAGCCGGCTCGTCTGCATTGTCTGACGCATGGCCTGTGGCGAAGTCATTCAGCGCGGCGGCAGAATCAGGAGATATAAGGTCGGTTTTTTTCAGGCTGATGCCGGAAGCCGCAGCAGCCAGAATCAGCAGGCTGGCGACCCATTTCAGGGAATTTCGTTTCATGAGGTCAATTTTTTTCTGATGCTTTGGTATGGTATGGCGCAAACGCACGTCGGGGGCACGGCTCTGCGGTAGGGATAAAAAAAGAAGCCCGACCTGTAAATGAGGGGGCTTCTTTTTTTACTTCTGTGCTCGAAGCGGGACTCGAACCCGCACAGCCATTACTGGCCAAGGGATTTTAAGTCCCTCGT
>ERZ772861.231-NODE-231-length-67028-cov-27.005644_pt1 | contig 67028 bp, 73 predicted proteins | sample MGYA00512135_ERZ772861 | MGnify/ENA primary metagenome ERZ772861 (study PRJEB29015, sample SAMEA2737700) | human gut metagenome | biome: human gut; feature: human-associated habitat; material: faeces | place: China | collected 2012 ...
GCAAAGAGCTTATAGAAAAACTAATCCCATGCCAGTCGAGTGCAAAGGTTTTTCCACCTATTACGTAGTCCATGTATGGTTTTAGCGCAAAGGCTGTGACCCCGTCTAGCAAGCCTAATGGTATTGCCATGAGAAAACCGAGGACAATTCTTGGCAGGTACGGCTTTATGTAGGGGAATACTCGTGACAACAACCACGAATACTTGAAAGAATTTTGAGCCGATGTCGCAGATAATTTATAGGATTGCAATTCCTTGATTTTAAATGGAGATTTTTTAGCATACTCCCACCAAATTCTCTTCTTTGAATGGTAGCAAGTACTGTATTCCGGAAATGGACCGACAAAATTTATAATTACCGGTTGATTTTTTGCCTTATAATACTCAGCCATTACCGTTGGAGGATATTGAACTTTTATATTTCCCCAAGGTTCCATATAATTGTATTTACAATCAAGACGATAAATTTTATTGCCTAGAAATTTATTGATAATAGCAAGCTCCCCATCAGATGTAACCAAAGATGAAGATTTTAAACAATTAGAAATTAAATTATCTAAAACTTTATTCACTCGCCATTTTTGACAATCAATTAAAAATACTCGTCTTGCAAAATAATATTTATTTTCTAAATTTAAATTTTCTAATTGGATATTTCCCCAAGGAGAAGCAACTGCAGCCATATAGAAACCGTCTAAATTTGTAGAATAAAGTTCAAACAAATCATCTTGTGCAATAATTGTTTCATCTAAATACAAAACCTTATCAACCTCTGGAAACATATCAGCAAACCAAAACTTAAACCAATATGTCATATTTATGTAATTAAACACCGGATATTTAGTGACTATTGAAGACTCAAATTGTTTGAAATGTATTTTTAAATTAGAATGTCTTTTCTCTAAATCTCTAAAAAACTTTAACTCAAAATCTGTTAAACCCGAATACAAGATATAACATTCTACAAATGATTTAGAATTGTCCAAAACACTTAATAATGAAATATATGTTCTTTTAAATATCGTATTATCTGTTGAAAAAGCAACTATTATTTTATTTGACATTTTTAATTAAACCTTAAATTTTAATCGAATTCCTAATAATGTAATTAGTGTATGACGTGAAAGTCCTGCACCTTTTGAATATTTAACAGAAAAAATATTTTCTAAAAAATTATTTTTCTTTTCTTCAATATACCTACGATTGTTTTCGTACAATTTCGTATTCAAAAAACTTTTCATTTGTGGTTGTTCCCACTCTGTACCATCTTTACATTTTCTATTCCTTAAATCACTGTAGGTTGGACATTCTATTTGTGGTATATTCCCTAATGCTATAAAGTGACTAGAATTTATACAATATGGAAGTCCACACTCACACCCAACTGCACAGAAATTAATCGGTTTATCTATATCTTTATAAAAGTTTTGTGTATAATCTTCAAAATAACATCTTTTAGCTTCCCCGGTTGTAAGATCAAGTCTGAAACTCCAATCTCCAGCATAACAAAATTCATTACGCTTTATCAAGAAATTTTTATTAGTAAAATTCCATAATGGAGAATTGAAAGATTCTCCCAATTTATAATAGGATTCTCTTGATAAATTAGACAAAATCTTAATTTCATCAGACATTTCATCTCGAGTCAATGCAATTTGTGGTATCGCGCCAACATTATCCATACATAACTGTTTCATTGTTTCTAAATGCGGAATGTATTCATCATACATATTAAATTGAACTAAAAATGAACAACCTGCTTGCCTTACCAAATTAATATTTTTAAAAAACACATCTAACAAATTTCTATCCCTCAACTCCAAATAATGGAAAGAAAAAGAAAAAGTCAAACGTTCGCAAAACTCATTAGGGAAACTACTAATTTCCTCAAATCGTTCTGTGATAGTACCATTTGTCGTAATATTTACATAATGTCCCGCATTCAATAATTGATAAGCAACTTTTACAACTTCTTCTGGCAACAATGTTTCACCTGCACCGCAAATATTGAATAAACAAGTTCCACCCAGACGTTTTTTAGACAAGGCTTTTGCAATATATTCTGGAGAATATTCAAATTTTGGAATTTTATTTGTTCTATAATCATTTTGAATTACATAACAATAATGACATCTCAAATTACAAGCCGTGACGGGAACAATACATTCTATAAATCTTTTTATTTTATCTTTTGACATTATATTTAATTTCTCCATATAATTTTTTCAGCACCAAATTGATTTTTTATACTTCCGTATTCTAACAAAAAGTTCATCAATCCAAATGTTTTTATTCGTTTAATATTCATTTTATTTTTTATTTTCGACAAATCTCTCATCATTGAGTCGACATCTTGATACAAATGAACTTTTTTATTATTTTTCAAAGACTTTTTATAGACATTTGAGACTTTTTTATATGAGTTATCCAATAAATAAACCTCTTTACCCAATAATGCAGAACAAATTCCGATATGCAATCTATCTGAAACAATAACATCATAAGAATCTAATATGCCTAAAAACAATTTTGACAACATTATATCCATTGCTTTATCAGCACAAAATGAACTTGCACATAACGATAAATCAACAAGAGATTCAAGACCAGATTTTTCGGGATTAAAGAATTTCTCATCATCAGTTCTCAAAAAATAACCAATATTTGTATTGGAAGATTTTTTAACTTTTTTAAATTGTTTTTGAACCTCAAAATAAAAAGGACAAAGTCTTTCTACAACATTTTTAAAATTTTCTTTGCCATTTTTAGATAAAAATGATTTTAAATTATTTCTATCTAAAAATTCTTTTTTATAGTAATCCGTATTTAAACCAATAACCATATCATCAGCCAAAATAAACTTCGCTCGGGAATTATTTGCGACGCAATACTCATAACTTTGCTTTTCTCTACAAAATACGGTAAATCTTTCATCTAGCTGAGCTAAAACATCACGACATTCATAAAAACTCGCGGGCATAATAACCGCATTTTGTAAATTCTTTGACCTAAATAAATTTAAAATATCCTGATAATATTGTCTATAATACTTAGTAAATAAACCTCCTCCACCATAAACAAGATTAAATGGTTTATCAACAAAACTTTGTTGTTCTAAACTCATATCAACAGTTGAATAATTCATATTCTTTGAATCAAAAAATTGATAACAAGAAGTTGCGATTGCGATATCACCAAGATTGCCCCGATTTGGTAAGAAATAGAACTCACCTAAATTTCTCAAAACATCTTCCATTTCAGAATTTTTTGTATTTGTTTTACAAAATACATCAAACTTTGATTTTCCCAATTGCATCAGTGCAAGATTTAAACTCAACAAAAATCTAAGAGGTTGGTTAATTATCTTATGAATTACATTATGCTTAAATTTAATTTTAAAAAATAATAATCGATAGATCCAATGATTACCGGCTTTTTCAACAGAAAATAATTTTTCTTTTAAATTTTTTTTTGCTTTTTGTAATAAGTACAAATAATTATTAAACTCTGTTATTTCTCTCAAATAAGATTGGTATAATTTTTCAACTTTATACTTTTCAGAAGGGTTAACCATTTCTTTTGTTCTTTGTCTATACATATTAAGTAAGAATAACAAATTATTATAATTTTTAGAAAATAAATTCATATCATTTTTTAGTGTTAAAAATAATTCATGCCAATTGTATAAATGAGAAACCGCATTGACAAATGATTTATTTTTATTTGTGTTTTCCATTATTGAATTTGAACGAATTCTGTAATAGTGATAAAAATCGGTATCAAAATAAGCTCTTTTAGAATGAAACACACAATTCCACATAAAATAAATATCTTCATAAAGAAGTCCATCAATAAATTTGATATTATTACTAATAAGATTACTCGTTTTGAAAATTTTATTCCAAACATGAATATTGGTTCCTAACCCAATATCAAAATTTACATCAAAAACCCCATCTCTTTTGACAGTAATATAATCCGCAATAATATCAAAATCTTGAGATATGTTTTCTCCATCAAGAAAAGCTTTTGAACTAAAACAAAAATAATCGACATCAAAATTCTCAAAAATTTTAACAGCATATTCTATTAGATTTCTTTCAATATAATCATCACTATCTAAAAAATAACAAAGCTCACCGGTTACATATTCTAATCCGGTATTTCTAGCTGCAGCTAACCCTCTATTTAACTGTGACACAACAAGAATACGACTATCATTTTTAGCATATTCATTCAGAATATCTAAAGATGTATCTGTAGAACCATCATTAATACAAATTATTTCAAGGTCAGAATATGTTTGATTAACTACACTATCCAAACACACTCTCAAATAATTTTCGACATTATAAACAGGTATTATAATACTAACTTTCATTACTTATTCTTTCCCCTTTTAAACTTAAATTTAAGACCTAAGACAGTTACAACTTTATGCCGTTTATCTAATGAATTTTCGACTGCAAAAATAGATTTCAAAATAGGTTTATTTAAATCTGTATTTTGAATAAACAATGTACCATATTTTGAAATTTTATACTTATGTTTTTCTTCAACGTCCCAAATATAAATTGACAAAAGAATTTCCGCCAAATAACCTAATGTTCTTTGACCATTTATTGTATAGTCAGAAAAATCAACCTTATTGTTTATTTCCTCCAAAACAGCAAATAAAAAGGAACAATATTCAAAAAAGATTTCTCTTTTCATTATAATTAATTGGTATAACGATTTTTCATATCCATTAATTTTCTTATTTATAACATCTGTATACTGAGGATATTTTTTCAAAACAATATTAATCATCAAATCAAAATCTTTTACTTTGCAACCAGATAAGCTTGTTTCATAATCACCACGAAGATTTGTCTTTTTGCTCTGGTATGCAATATCAAGTCTTGCATCTCTTGTTACAATAATCTCAGCATTTTTACAAACCTTTTCAATACTTTTATCTGTTAAACCTACCTTATGACAAACTTTAGATGTCAAACGATTTTCAGGAATAAAACATAGTCCTTTCTCATAATCTGATTGATGATAGGAATCAAAATATCCATCATTAAAACAAAAATATCTTCTATAATGATTTAATCCTATATAATCTGGATTTCCAATTTTATCATAATTTTTCCAAGCCCAATAAAGAGCACTGCATTCATTATAATATCTATTTAATGATGAAATATTATCCCCAGTGTTATCGCCTACAGTATTTTGCAACAACCAAGACAAATCTTTTTTCTTAATAATGCCATCCTTTGATTTTTGTTGAGCAATATCCCTCCCAACATGAACCGGTAAAAAATATTTTCCTTTAGGGAGTAATGCCGGTTTATGCAGTGCAATTAATATTTTTATATTTTCTTTTTCAGGTTTTCTAATTTTTATTCTTAGCCCCAAAATAGTAATGACTTTATGATTTGAATTTTTAGAATTTTTTACAGAAAAAATACGTTCCCAAAATGAATTAAAATTATTCATCAATTTTTCAAAGTGCTTGTAATTCTCGCTCTTTTGGAGACTTATAAAAATAGAATAAGAATATTTATCTACAAAATCAGTCTTTTTTATTTTCAATTTTTGAATATAATTTTTTACTGATTTCAACAATGTATCTTTTAAACTTTCTGAAATAGTTTGTAAATGCCAAAGTGCAAATATCATAAAATAACTTACAAAACATTTTTTAAAAATATCCCATTTATTAGATGCCAATAAATCTTGTCGTAATAAATCCATAGATTTTATAAAAGCATCACAATCAGACTCTCTAGTCTTAGATACTGAAATTGTAATATTCATCTTGTGTAGAATTAAAAAATCGTTCAAAAGAGAAATTCTATTGGATAAAATTAAGGACTTATATACAAAATAAGTATCTTCTGAATTTTTTAAATTTGGAAAGGATATATTATTATCTTTAATTAAAGAAGCTTTATATAACTTATCCCAAGGCCAACCTCCAAACAATAAGAAAATTGAATCACTTATATCCGAGCTACTAAAAACATCTTCTTTGGGAAGCTGTGCACCTAAAGGAATTAAAGACTGATTTTGAGTTTTTATATTATATTCATAACTTCTGCATACACAAATATCTAAATCTAAAGAGCTTGCTTTGTTATACATTTTTTCTAATGTTTCGGGAAATATTGTATCGTCTGAATCTACAAAAAAGATATATTCACCACTCGCCACATTTATTCCGGTATTTCTTGCAACTCCTGGACCAGAGTTTTCTTGATTTATTATCTTAAATCTATTATCTTTTCGTGAATAAGCTTCTAGAAGAGATAAAGAATTATCACTAGAACCATCGTTCACACAAATTATTTCAATATCAGATAATGTCTGACAAACAATACTATCAAGACATTCTGCTAAATATTTTTCGGCATTATATACAGGAATAATTACGGAAACTTTCATTATTATTTATGTCCTTTCAAATAACTGTTATCCAAAATAGTGGCAATTTTTCTGCAATTTTCATTCCAAGTATTAGCCATTGCATAATGAATAAGCTTATCTACAAACATACCCCTTTCAGAATTTGAATAAGCCTCTTCTAACTTGTTTGTAAAATCTTCATAATTACCGGCAACAAAAACACCATCATAGCCATAACATTCTATCAAATCTTTCGTAACAACAACAGGTTTACCCATAGCCATATACTCAAATAATTTTATAGGATTTGTATATCTGGCAACTTCACATTCCTTAAATGGAATAATACAAACATCAAACAAACTTGCATACTCTGGAAGCTTATTATATTCAACCGGCGGAATATAATAAACATTAGAATATCTTGCAATTTTATCCATTTTTTCATAATCATTTGGAGCATAACATTGTCCAATAAACACAAAACCGATATCAGATTTATTTTGTATCATATATTCAAGCAAATCATAATCTAACCAATCTGCAAATGCACCATAATAACCAACTAAAAATCGAGATTTAGATTTTAATTTATTCAATTTGCCTGCAAATTCTTTATTTATAGATTTCGAATTAAAATGTTCAAAATCTACACCATTATTAACCAAATGCATTTTACTATCGTCATTAATAATTCCATCAAAATCTTCTTTTAATCCTCGTGCTGAATACAAAATAACATCACAATCTTTAGCGATATTTTTGTGTCGGTTGTAATAAAAAAGTTTATCCTTAACATCACCAACTTTGAAACTATCAATATGATCATAAACTATTTTGTTATTCTTTTTAACTTTATAAAAAGATTTTTCTGTAAAATTCTGAATAGGAGTGTAATAAAACCACGCATTTTTCAACTTTTTTCGCAATAGTCTAAAATTATCACACAAATACAAAGTATCACTTAATTTTAAAAATCCAGACCATTTACTTTGTTGCTTATCTTCACTTGGATAAGTACAATAAAATACAAGATAACCCATTTTGCTTAAATTTTCTGCAATATGTTGAAATCTTTGTTTCATTGAAGAATAGTAAGGGATAAAAGGAGTCATAACTAATATTTTAGACTCATCTCTCCCCTTGATTATTTCTTTTAATTTCTTTTTATCTTTGGAATATATTATTAATTCTGAAAGTTTTTTAAACCTTTTTCTAGCATTAAAACTCAACAATTTATGATTATCTACTTGAATTCTAAAAATGCCATGACTTATAGAAACAATCGGGATAACATCTTGTTTCAAATATTCTCTTTTATAAAATTTTGACGGATTATTTATCAATCTCAAAACATCTCGTTTGGGATATCGTGCAAAAAATTCATCTTTCAAAATATCGGAATCATAATACTTTTTAAATTCGGTCCTAAAAACTTTAAAAAATTCTTTGCTCTCTTTTTCTTCAAGCCTATTCAAATTCCATAAATATTCTCGGTATTGATTTGCACATTTTTGCTCTTCTAAGGTAGACTTCATTTCTGGATATTTGTCCATGAATGAATTAATTTCATTATATTCATCACAAATACAGAAAACTTTAGCAGAACTTTTTACCGAAGAATTTTGATTATCCACTCGATAACAATAATAATTCTTTTTTGTCAAAACCAGTTTATCTACAGCCATAATTGTTTTTGCAGCAAAAGCTGTATCTTGATAACTAGCTCCGGGTGTTTCTAAAAATCTAATCGCATACTTATCTAAAAATGTTTTTTTATAAATAGAAGCAGCAATCAAACTTGGTATTACAAATATATTCTTTGAAATTCTCGGATCTAAAACAACTTCTTCTTCAAATTCTGAAAAATGATTATTTTCAACTAATTTGTTTTCTTCCCCATAATATGAGTACCAATCACCTTTTACAATATCTACATTATGTTTCAAGGCTAAATTATACAAATTTTCAAACATGTTCAAATCAGCATAATCATCAGATTCTACAATCCCGATAAACTCACCTTTAGCAGATTCTAAGGCGATATTCATTGATGCGCCATAACCCGAATTATGTTTTGATATAACTTTAACTCTAGAGTCTCTGTCTTCGTATTCTCGCAAAATATCTAATGTTGAGTCTGTTGAACCATCATTTACACAAATTATTTCAATATCGTGTAATGTTTGATTTACAACACTATTCATACATTGTCTAATAAATTTTTCCACATTGTAACACGGTATTAAAATAGAAACTTTTGGCATAAAACCCTCCAATTATTGATACCAAAACCTAACCTTGGTTATACAACATTATAAACAATATGTTGCATTGCTTTTCTAAGCATAGCCCAAATGGCTAATATTTTCAATTTAACATTTTTAAATTATTTAAAAATGTTAATAATTAAAATAATTTTTAAAAGGAATTATTGATAAAAATTTGGTTTGTAAATATTCAAATAAAAAAATTTATACTTGTTAATATTTTATGTTAAAAAATTTTTATTAAGTCTATAATTAAACTATTATGACAGAGACACAACCACAATATGTACCACTCCACTTACACACTGAGTATTCTTTACTTGATGGAGCTATTAGAATCGGAGATTTAGTTAAATTCTGTACAGAAAATAACATGCCAGGGGTTGCAGTTACTGACCACGGAGTCATGTACGGGGCAATGGATTTGTATATTGATGCAGAAAAAAATAACTCTAAAGAACGTGAAAAAGCAGAACAAGACCCAAATTATACCCCCAAATTAGTAAATCCGATTGTTGGTTGTGAATTTTATGTTCACGATGGTGATTTATCTGAACATGACCAAAATCATAATCCTCGTTATCACTTGGTTTTACTTGTAAAAAATAATCAAGGGTATAAAAATATTGTTAAATTAGCTTCTCAAGCTCATATTAAAGGTTTTTATATGAAACCTAGAATTAATTGGGAACTCTTGGAACAATATCACGAAGGATTAATTTGTTCTTCTGCCTGCTTAGGTGGAGAAGTTTTACAACATCTTTTGAAAAATGATTACGAAGGCGCTAAAGCTGTTGCAAAACGATTTAAAGACTTATTTGGAGAAGATTATTATATTGAACTTCAAGATCACGGTTTGGAAGATCAAAAACGTACAAATCCTGATTTGATACGTATTGCCAAAGAACTTGATATCAAAATGATTATCACAAACGATTCTCACTATTTGAATAAAGAAGATGCTGATTGGCACGATACACTATTGTGTATGCAAACGAAATCTTCTAAATCTGACCCAAATAGATTTCATTTTTCAAATAATGAGTTTTATGTAAAAAAAGTTTCAGAATTGCGTGATGCTTTCAAGTGGCTTGATAGTGAAACCTTTGATGAATGTATTAAAAATACAGTTGATATTTGTAAAAAATGTCATATTACGGTTGAGTGGAAAGCTCCTCTTCCTGATTTTCCAGTTCCTGATGGATTTACAACAGATACCTATTTGGAAAAACTTGTATATCAAGGTATAAAAAGAAAATATCACCAAGAAGAAATTGCTCCAAACCTTATGGAGAGAGCAAAATACGAACTTGGTGTAATTGAACAGATGGGATTTTCCGCATACTTTTTGATTACGTGGGATTTCATTCACTATGCAAAAACTCATGATATTCCGGTTGGACCTGGGAGGGGTTCTGCTGCAGGTTCATTGGTTGCGTATGCTCTTGATATTACGGATTTGGATCCTATTGAACACCATTTATTGTTTGAAAGATTCTTGAATCCTGAAAGATTCAGTATGCCAGATATTGATACAGATTTCTGTATTGAAAAAAGAGGTCAGGTTATTGATTACGTTGTTCAAAAATACGGTGCAGACAAAGTTTGTCAGATTATTACTTTTAATACTTTAGCAGCAAGAAATGCAATGAAAAGTGTTGCCCGTGTTTTCGATATTCCGTATGCAAGAAGCAAACAATTGTCAGATTTGATTTCCGGAGACCCTGGAGCTAAAATTTCTGATGCATTGCAAGATGGTATGGAACTTAAAAAACTTTATGATGAGGATCCGGAAGTTAAACGACTTGTTGATACAGCACTGCACGTTGAAGGTTTGAAAAACGCAACCGGAATGCACGCAGCAGGGGTTATCATTTCATATAAACCTCTAGATGAAATTGTACCGGTTCAATACGGGAAAGACGGTGTTGTAGTAACTCAATATCATCGTGAAATTTTGGAAAAAATGAAGCTTTTAAAAATGGACTTTTTGGGGCTTCGAAACTTGACAATGATATCTAAAACAGTCAAACTTATCAAAAAATGTCAAGACATTGATTTAGATATTAACCATATTCCACTTGATGACAAACCTACATATCAAATGTTGATTAGAGGTGAAACCGTTGGAGTATTCCAGCTTGAATCCCAAGGTATGACGAACTTGGTAAAAAAACTTCAGCCTGACGTTTTTGAAGATTTAGGCGCTTTAGTTGCCCTATTCCGCCCAGGTCCGTTGGGTTCCGGTATGGTTGATGTTTTCGTTGACAGAAAACACGGTAGGCAAGAAATCACATATCCACACCCGAGACTGGAAAAAGTCTTGAAAGATACATACGGAACAATGGTTTACCAAGAACAAATTATGCAAATCTTCAGAGAGATGGCGGATTATTCATTGGGTGAAGCAGATATGGTTCGTCGTATGATGGGTCACAAAGACCCGGCAGCAATGGCGGCTCAAGAAGATAAACTAATTAAAGGATCTGCTAAATATGGTATGAAAGCTGAAGATGCAAAAACTTTATTTGAACAAATTCAAAACTTCGCATCATACTGTTTCAACAGAGCACACTCTTCAGCTTATGCATTTGTTGCCTATCAAACAGCATATTTAAAATGTCACTATCCGGTAGAATACTTGTCAGCATTGCTTTCGAGTGTTGCAGGTGACCAAGAAAAAACACAAGCATATATTGAAGAAGCATTAAAATATGGAATCAAAGTTCTTCCGCCTGATATCAATAAATCATACTTAGAATACGCACCAGATGGAAAGAATATAAGATTTGGTCTTGCATCAATCAAACAAGTTGGTGAGGGTGTAATTGAAGAAATTATAAAAGAACGTCAAGAGCATGGAGAATATAAATCTATCTATGATTTTATCAAAAGAGTTGATGTAAAATGTGCAAACAAAAGAGCTTTGGAGGGATTAATCAAAGCCGGTGCTTTTTCAACAATTGAAAAAAGTCGTAAACAATTGATGGAAAACATTGAATATATAACTTCAACCGCTTCAAAAGAAGCCAAAGAAAAAGAATCAGGTCAAGGAAGCTTATTTGATATGCTAGGTGATACTGCATCTGTTGAAGAAGCAAAATTCCACTTGTCCGGTTCTGATGAAGAATATGATGCTAGACAAATTCAAATTTTTGAAAAAGAGTTTTTAGGTTTTTATGTAACAAGCCACCCTCTATCCACAATTAGAGATAAACTACCATTCCTGATGACTCATAAAATTTCACAAATCCCAGAAGTTCCAAATGAAAAAATTGTTACTATTTGCGGACTCGTTACAGGAACAAAGCAAATTCCAACGAGAAACGACCCGACAAAATTTGTTCGATTTGTGACAATAGAGGATTTGACAGGTAAAATCGATACTTTGGCATTTAATTCAAAAATTGCAGAGTATAACGATTTTCTTCAGAATGAACAACGAATTATTGTATCAGGTAAAGTTAGCAGACGAAGTGATGATGATCCGCCAATTATTTTGATTGACACGGTAAAGCCTGTTGATAATTCAAATATTTTCACAATTGAATTGAAAGAAGAGTTGAAATTTGAAGAATTAATGTTGTTGAAACAAATGTTGTGCAAATTCCAAGGCTCAGACCCTGTAATGTTGAAGTTACCGGACTTAACAGGCGATGTAAAAATCCTTGCTTCATCAATGTTTTGGGTAAACTCATCAAACGATTTGGTCAATACTTTGAAGCACAAATTTGGAGAAAGAATTGGAATCTCAATAAAATCAATGGACTCAGATATAAAAGAAGATGCAGCTTAATAAACTGCGTCTTCTTTTTAATTCATTTTTTTGTTTTATTTAAGCTTCAACAGTTGGAGCTTTAGTTAGGAATCCAGAAATATCTACTGGAATTTTTTGAGCTTCAGCATTTTCCAACAAATAAGGTAAAGCTTCCATGTTTTTCTTAATAACTTTGGTGTCACCTGTTTTTATTTCATTAAGGTCACAAATTGGTTGACAATTTTTGCAAAGCTTATTTATTGCATTCATAATTGGTCTTATCATTTTAACATTTTCCGGTTTTGCATCTTCTGAACTCAAAGCTTTGACAAATTCGAAAAACTCTTTGTTTTTAGAATAGTCCATTGTGTAACCGCCATCTAATGTGTCTTGAGCAATTTCTGGAATTATTTCTTTTGTTGCATTCAATTGTTTAGATAAGCTTCCCATATTTTCTAAGTTAAAACCAAAAAGCTTACATAAGAAGTACTTTGAATTGATTGTATCACTATTGTTGAAAACAGTTTCAGTTAAATCAAGAGCCGCAGGATTTTTCTTGCTAATTTCAGGCAATCTATTTAAAATCATACCAACAATTGATTTACCATTATCTGTTTTTTGGGCGATATCAATATGAGTCGGAAGCATTTCTTTAGTTTTAGATAAATCAATAATATCTTGTGCAAGTCCTAAATGTTTTGGATTCAATTCATTTAAATGTTTCGCAAAATCTGCAATTTCGGGGTTTTCTTTTGCGTATGCTTGGATAGAACCAATAATTTCAGATGTTGAATTATTTCTTGGAGTACGTTCGACAATACCCATTTTCATAAAGCCTTGATTAAATCTGTTAGGTAATTTTTCCACATTAGAAGCAAATGCTTCCGAAATTTTTGGGATAAATGACATAATAAAAATCCTTTCTTGTTCCTACTATTTTGCTGATATAAAAACAAAACATATAAAAAATTTCTCATTTTTTCAATGAAGTTAATATATTTTTACAAATAAATTAAAAAAAGTGCTTGAAATAAAAAATTTAGCATGTATGATTAAGAAGTAACCGAAATAAGCGGGGGTAATTCAGTGGTAGAATGCCTCCTTGCCAAGGAGGATGTCGCGAGTTCGAGCCTCGTCTCCCGCTCCATTTAAAACACAATAATAGCAAGGCTTTTAGACCTTGCTTTTTTAATGCAAATTTTGCTAAAAAATGTTTTATGTAATTTTTATGGACTAAACTACATTGTGTACTGGGTGGCAAATGGTAGAACTGTGCAAGGTTGAAGATTTGTAAACAACAAACACAATAAAGGACAAAATTTGTTAATTTGCCCTTGGTTAAGAATTTTATATATTATGGAAAATTTAATAATTATCCAAATTGTTTACAGCATTCAATTTTTGCTCAAAAGTATTGTGAACATATCTCATAGTTGTTTTGATATTTCTGTGGTTTAAAATACTTTGTAGCACAGGTACAGGAGTATTTTTCTCAATAGCACGACTTGCAAAAGTATGCCTTGTATCATGAAATCTAAAATTTGGAACATTTGCCATTTTACAAACAGTTGTAAATGCTTTATGTATATTGCCGTACCTTGTACCAGTTGCAGGATTTGTAAAAACAAAAACATTTGCTCCCTTTGTGTTATATTTTTCAAGCAAAATGTTTTTAACTGTGTTGTTCATTGGAACATCATTTTTCAATCCATTTTTTGTATTTAAGGCACATAATAAATTTACAGAAAAATCTACACAATCCCACGTAAGGTTTAATACTTCGTTCAGCCTCATACCTGTATTTAATGAGATTAAAGCAATATCACGCACATGGTCGTATGAATAATTACTGTACCTATTAGTAATTTTTTTTAATTCGTCAGCCGTAACATTTAAGTATGAGTAATCATGATTACAGAATTTTATAAACCTATCTTGTTCTTCTGCAGTCATATGCCTTTCTAATTTATTTGTAACTTTCAGTTTTTCTACCTTTGTTACTGGATTTTCCTTTGTTTTCTTATTATCAATGGCAATGCTAAAAATTTTAGATAAAACACCTAACTCACGATTTACTGTAGCAGGACAAATTCTTTTGGTGGTAACTTTATCACCAACTTTTTTCTGATGATAAATTTGCCCATTTCTATCAGATTTATATTTTTCAATAAGTTTAGGTGTTATATCATTGATTAGTTTTTTGCCCCATAAACATTTAAAATGTTTTGCTATGGGGATTACTGTATCTATTGATTTTAAGTTAGTTTTGGCATACCTGATATAATCATCAACTATTGTTTCAAATTTATCAGTTCCATAATCTTCAACGAGGTCTAATCTACCTCTTAAAAGGTCTGTTCTAAAGGCTTGCATGTAAGTAATCGCTTCCGATTTATTTGTCGCTTCAGGGATAGCACGACAGTAGCGTTTTTTTCGTACCATCATTTCAAAATACCAGTGATTATTTTGTTCGTATACTCGCACTTTATTCTTGCCTTTCTTTTATATTTTTATTATCAAACAAAACAGGCTAAAAGGCACGAGGGGAGATAATTTTAGGTGCAAATATAAAAGTAAATAAAAGCATATAAAATTAACCGTTAAAAATTAATATATGTATTAGAAATCACAATATTGTTACATTTGTTTATATTTACCCCATTTAGATTATAATATTTATATGAAATATTTTGGTAAAATTGGCAAATTTACAATAGAACTTTTGCAGTATGCCAATGATGATGACATAAGAGTATTTTTACAAAATTGTTCTAAGCACCTTGTTCCTAGAAATGAAACAGAAGATATGAAAGGTAATTCATATTATAAAACAAGGTTGTTGAATTATTTATATGAGTATATATTTGCGTTCTGTGAACCAAAATTAAATACTGTATATTCTGTTTTAACTGATGAGAATACACAAGCAATGCAAGATATAGAAAGTTATAAATATCTTGGAAATGGTGTTGATATTGTAGCCCAAAAACTTGCCCCTCTATACTTGCATTTGTATGCACTTTGCGAATGTTACCAAAGTTATATAAAATTTTCTCATGAAGAAGAACATTCTCAGGCAATAGATTTAACAAGGGTAAATAAAAATAAAAGATATATCTTATGTTTATTGATTAATAATTATTCGGAAAATAAATTTTATTATAGTTTTGATAGAAATGAGATAACAAGATATCGGATTGTCAGTGAAAAGGTAAATGAGCAAACTGAATATAAATATGCTATTAACAAATTTTCTTCTACTGATACATTGAGAACAGGTAATTTTGCTTTTAAATTTCAAGCGGTTAAAGTTATACACGATGAAATTATTGAAAAATTACGAAAACAGTACTGCAAATGGTGCAATCCTAATCCAACCAATACAACATCAAATTTATGTGATAAGTGTACAAAATTGTTTTCTGAATTAAAATTACTGCAAACAAGTATAAACAAGGACGACTGTAGTTCTTATATTGCTTCTGTTAAGACCATGAATTTTAACAATATTATATGTAAGGTAATGCCGAACAAGAATGAAGATACTAAAATTTTGAGAGCAAAAAGGAAAGGGGGGTTAAATAATATTGTTAATAAACTAGAAACAGAAGTATTAGAAGAGCTTAATAATACCGAAGAAACCAAAGTAATACTTAAACAAGATTACTGGAAACAAAAGGAGTATTGCAAAGCACTAATTAGAATTATTAGGAATATTAAAGCACAAATATCAGCAATTTTTTAAAAGTTCAAAAATATTACTGTTAAAGTCTTTTTGTGCATTTTAACTCACAAAAATATTTTAATAAGCCAAAAAGTAACCATTTAAGAAAAAATGATGAGTTGGCTATTATTCAGTATTTGCAATATATAAAGCATATCAAGTAATAAAAAAATAAAAAAACTATACTTTTTTACTATCAACTACTCCCCTTTTTAACAATCTTATTTTTCCTATGATGTGAGCATAGGAGGACAAATTATGTTAAATCAAAAAAACAAATTAACTTTAATGAACTGTAAACAATTAGCAGAAATGCTTGGTATCAGTATCAAAACAGTTTATAGCTACTTGGGATATAGACAATTCCCAAAAGAATTGTACCGAAAAATCGGCAAAAAACCGATTTTTATATACGAGGAAGTAGCAAAATGGTTTCTAGAGGGTGCAAAACTTAATCCAAGAAACCATAAAAACAATGCTGAAATCAATGAAAAGGAGTAAAAATGGCTAGAAGACAGGATAAATGTTTAGAGTTAAGTGCTTATAAATTAGATTATAATAAAGAAAATTTATTTGATGACGAATATTGTTATGAACGTCCAGAACATATGATATACGAAGAAATCGAATCTTTGAAAAATAAAGATATTCGAGATAATTTAAAACTTGGCAGAAATATATTGGAACTTATACAGGGAGATGCTACACATTCCAATCTTGATAAAAAGTTAAGAGGCTTAAAATTACAAATTGGCAAGACACAAGTTCTAAAATATATTGAATGTTTCAATTATTTTAACGAAACTTTTCAAAGAACAAAGTCAACTGATTTGTTAGACAATTTAGGAATTGAAAAGACGTATTTGCTCACCACACTTAAGGAAACACAGTTAAGAGAGAAACTGGGGGATTTTGCTTTCAGTCGAAATTTAACAGTTAAAGAATTGGCTCAAATTATAAAAATTCTTAACGGTGATAGTAAAATAATAAATTGGTTTCATGCCTTTATGGACACTCTTGATGAAAGTGATAAATTGCCAGACCCAAATAATCCGTTTTAAGTTGACATGCAAAAACTGTTATTCTCTTTGGATTTGAATAATCAGAAGAGGAAACATTGCTAACTGGCTATAACATCCGAAAAATAGGCATAAAAAACTTCCCCAAACCTAAATTTTTAAAAAAATAGATTTGTTTTAATAACAAATCTGTCGACTTCATGTCGACAACGTTAAACATGTGTAAATTGTAAATATAAAGGAACAAAAAATGTACAAAAATCAAATCGACAAATATGGAATTATTTTACAAGAAAATTCTTTTAAAAGACTTACAAAGAGATTTGAACAAAATCCTCATGTCAAAGTTTACTGGAGCCATAGACAATTACATGTAACAGTAACAAGCAAAGCTGTTCCAATACCTGATACATTAAATTATGTAACTGTTGAAGATATACAAAAGCATTCGGATATTATTTTTAATTCCAGTGGGTATTGTATACCGTATGAAAAAATCTTGTCTTCTCAGCTATTTTGGGTTGATATAAAAAAGGATGTAGAAAATACAACAGGGTATTCAAATAAGAATGTAATTTCTGTTCTAAGAGAAAAATCTTACAAAAATACTACAAAAAATGAAACTCCAAGTTTTGACAAAGGCAAAGGTTTTGAAAATAGTCTTGTAGTAACATCAACTTGCAAAAAAGTTAAAGACAGTATCTGTGTATATGAGAAAATCCCTGAAATAATTAGCAATCGTTGGAACGACCCAGATTATTATAAAAATTTTACAAAAGATTTTTTAATCAAAAATACTAATACCTTACGTTTTGAGCGAAGATTACAAAGTTCAAGAGATATTAAAAAAGCATTTAAACTAGAACATCTAAAAGTTGTTACACTTTCAGATGTTTTTAATTCTGATGTTGATGTGGTTTCAGAAAAAGTACAAAAAATTTTCATGTAAAGGAGTAGAAAAAATGGCTAAAGAAGGTAAATCAACAAGAGGAATAAGCCTATATTTAAAAAATCGTGGTATAGATACTGTTTTACAAGAATGTGGCAATAACTTAAGAGCATTTAAAGCACATTTAAGGCGAGTTTGTAATCTTCCCCAAACAGTTAAATTATATAACATTCAACAGCAGGCTAAAGCCGTATTAGAAAACAGACTTGATAATTATAGCATTGTTGTAAAAGCAGTAGATGAATTTTTAGAAAGTAACTTTGGAGGTAAAAATAATGGATAAACAAAAGTATTTTAAAAGTATTTGGTCTTTAGGGCGATTAATAGTAGGCTATTCTGAACTTAAAGCATTTGACATAAAAACAGCTTTGACATTTGCTCGTATAAACACAGAATACAATTATGCAGTTAAGAATAATACTCTAATTCAGGATTATTGTTTTGCTTATGAAGAATTGGAAATTGCAGATTGTATTGGGCTAAATGTTGAAGATGTAAAAGTTGCTATTAAGCAGTTAGAAAAGTTGTTTCTCATTAAGACCTTCACTATTGATAATTGCAAACTTATGCATTTGGAACTAGGGAGTATTTGTTCATTTATTGGACGAGCAGAAAGAGAAAATAATTACAGACTTTGGGATAACGGACTTTATTTAATACAATCTAATGCTTTTAAATGTATTGAGTTTAATGAGGAAAATAGAAAATTAGTTGACAAAAAGAAAATTCCAGAGTTAGTATTAGCAAGGGATGAAAATGGCAATATATATTCTTTTTAACTTAACAACGTATATGTTTTCTATTGCCTAAATTCTCTCGTATTGGCAATTTAAAGCGAGTTTAACTTGCGGTTGGTGATAATTTAGTATAAATCTGTATAATTAGGCAAAAATGCATGAAATAACCGCAAATACGCTTGGCATTTGAGATACAAACTTAATTAATCAACTTTACCATTACATGTAATTTGGGATTCCCTAAATTATACATCTAACACGAATTGTAAAAACTGGCATGGCAAAGGATTTTTTTGTTTGTTTTTACGTTAAAGGCAATTTATTATTGGTTTGCCCAAAGGTATGAACACAATATAAATGCTTGCCATTTTATACCAAAATCTTCATTTTGTAATTTTTAATTAAATTAAAAAGGAGGATTACCAAATGGCAACAGTTGAACCGATTAGAAACAAAAAAGACATTCAAAAAGTTGAAAAAATATTAGCAAAGCAAGGGGCAAGAGAATTATTGCTTTTTGTGATTGGTACAAATTGCGGACTTAGGATTTCTGATATACTTAACTTAAATGTTGGCGATGTAAGAAACAAATCGCACATACAAATAACAGAAAAGAAAACTGGTAAATTTAAGAAATTTCCAATCAATGCAAAATTAAAACCGTTGTTAGAAGAATTTATTAAGAGCAGGAAGAATGATGAACCGTTGTTTTTGTCGCATTGGGGGCATAGATTAGACAGAGTAACAGCATATTATATTATTAGAAATGCTTGCGAAAAAGCAAAATTACAAGAAAAAATCGGAACTCACTCCATGCGTAAATCGTTTGGTTATCACCATTATCAACAATTTAAAGATGTTGTGATACTGCAAAAAATATTTAATCACTCAAGCCCACAAATTACATTGAGATACATAGGAATTGAGCAAGACGAGATTGATTGCTCATATAACAACTTTATACTTTAACCCTCAAATACAGTAATAACAGTTAATCTGATACATTTTGAACGCCTTACAATTTATCTATTTTGTAAAACGACTTTTTAAAGAACCACTAAAATCACCGTATCACAAACAAAAAATACGTGCAAAATTTTCTAAAAAATGTAAAGCGTTATGAATTTATTAAAATATTCTTTGCTTAAAACTCAATAATAGCAAGGCTTTTTAAAATGCCTTACAAAATAGATAAATTGTAAAGCGATTATTTAACAAAGTAATAGTTAAAAGGGTTAATTAATGCAACAGATAATTAAAGAAATTTTTGAAAGTAATAATTTTATAGACGAAAATGAAAATTTTTTATCTGAAAAAGATTTACAATTTAATCTTGCAAGAATGCTTGAACAAAAAGGTTGTAACAAGATTATTTTAGAATATCCGATAAAAACAGAAAATTATAATACGAACGATTTTAATGGAAAAAATGCTTATATTGATATTTTTTGTGAGCATGAAAGCAATAAATACTATATTGAACTGAAATACAAAACAAAAAAACAAACAACCCACAGGCATAAATTAAATACAGATTTTGAATTAAAAAACCATTATGCACACAATGATAATGTCCGTTTGCTTAACAAAGATATTTGCAGATTAGAAAAGATAATTCAAACAGAAAAACATACATGTATTGGTTATGTTCTATTATTAACTAATGATAAATATTACGAAGAAAATATAAACCAAATAACAGAAAATCAACACAAGTTTACATTAGAAAAGTTTAAAAATCATGCCCCATTTAAATACTTGCTAATTGAAATCACAAACAACAAGGAACGGGAGTAATGAAAAAAATAATATTATCTATTATATTATGTTTAATGCTGATTTTACCAGCATTTTCTGAAACAACTGTAAATACAATACAATTAAATAAACAAGGGTGGGAATATATAAATAGACAAGATTATAATAATGCGTTGAAGAGTTTTATTACATTATATAAACAAGCAAAAAATCAACAAGATTATAAATATGTTATGCTCGGTTTTTATGAATTAATAAAAAATAAAAATGTTCCTAATAGTATGAAAATCGATTTGTGTTTAGTGCTGCAAATTGAAAAATTTGATTGTCTTATGGCTGACCCAAAATTGTCAAATTTATTGTTTGTTTTAAGGTACTATAAATTGATTAATATATTGGCAAAAACAGATGCAAACGATAAAATTTTTACAGATATTTTAAAAACAGATAAGCAGGCAGTTCTTAATCAGTATAAAGAATCATATATTGCAACATTGGATAGTGCCAAAACTCCATCGGAAAATGCTATTGCAAGATTATATTATGCATTATACGAATATTCTATTGGAAATAAAAAATTGGGAATGGGACAAATCGAAAACGAATCTAACAAAATTTTAAAATATGGCAGTGATTTTGATGGTGAAAATAGTACAGAACTTGTAAATTTAGTTTTTGATTTATGTAGATAAAGGAGTGTTAATTATGGCAGAAGAAACTATTAGATGTCCAAAATGTGGAACAGAAAACTCAACTGATGATAAATATTGTAAAGAATGTGGAACACATCTTTTGGGAGAAACTAATAAAGAAGATAAAACAGAACAAAAAACAACTAAAACAAAAACATGGCAACCTCCAGAATTGGTTCCATATATAGTTGAATTAATATTTTTTGTTATTTTATTTGTAGCTATATTTTTTGCTATGATGAATGACTCCCTCGGGTCATCATTTCAGGGTAAATACAATGTATCAGAAGCAGAAACAATTTTTCAACAAATATATTACACAGTGTCAAATACAGAGATTTGTCTTAGAATGCTTATTGTTGTAATTTTCACTATCCTAGTAATTCTTATAGTTCTTGTAATTTGGAGTGTATTTAAATTTAACCGTATAGAAAGACGTATTGTTGAAACTCAAGAAATGATTAATAAAAGAGGTTAAGTATGAATTGTCCAAAATGTGGTAATGAAATTAACGATAATCAAAAATTTTGTTCTAAATGTGGAGTAAACCTAACCGATGATAAAAATTATTTGGAAAAATTTAGAGATTCCGACTCATTATTTTATCCTTTAATTATTGGTGCAATTATTGTTATTTTGCTATTAGTTGGGATAGGCTATGCAATACATTCAAATACACAAAAAGAAACTGCTACAACAAATACAGAAACTTTGGCTGAAGATACAGAAGAAAAAGAAGAACCTAGTACAAACTTCGACCCAGAAATTGCAAGACGAGCATTGGAAGAAAAAAATCGGAATAAAGAACAAACTGTTGACCAAGCACAAGAATATGCTTACATGTACGATTATGACGATAATAAAACTCCAATAAATTTTAATCCTCGAAAATGCTTATTTAATGTTAAAGGTATATGTTTTGGACACCCATTTTATGTAAACGGAATGTCTTACATGGACTGCAAGGCAAATAAAGATAGATTGGGCATTAATAGTTGTTTGGATAGTAATGATATTTATGCAAGCACAGCTTATGTTTGTGGTGGAACAAAATATATGCCAACACCTGACGAATTAGTTTTACTTGCCCAAGATTTGTACAATAATGCAAGCATTAACAACCTAATAGACGAAGAAAACAAACATTGTTTATGGAATCCCGCTTGCGGTTGTAACTGGCAAAAGATACAAAGAAACAATAATAAACCTTATTTAGAATATTTTAGAGATATTTATTCTCCCAATAAAAATTTTAATAGTGTTTATGAAGAAGAAGCTAGAGCAAAACTAAAAATCATGCTTCTTTCAAACATGTTAAGTCCTAAAGATGATAGCTATATAGTACAACGGTATTTTGGATATAATGGAACCAATTTATCAATAGAATACAGAAAATTTTTATTAAAAGACCGTCGCTTCACTCCATATTCTATTTGTGTTCAACGTGATAGAAATTATGTAACACCGAAAACGCAAAAATTTCCAATAAAACTTAAACCAAAACCAATAGAAACAAATGACGAAGGAGTGAAAAATGCAGAAAATGTTTTATTCTAAATTATTTATTTTGCTTTTAATAATTTCATCATTCTCAAGTGCTTGTTATGCTGAAAGTTGGAAAGTGGTTTTCGATGGTTTAAACAAAATTTATATTGATGTAGATAGTATTAATTACCATAATGAGAGCCTTTATTTTAATGTTACATATTTAGACCCTAAAACGAATGAATATATTGTTTCAACAGTACAAAGTAAGAACGATACGGCAGGAATTGTCGCTACTTGTAAATATTCAGAATATACATCAAATAAAAATTTTGCAAAAGCATTAACACCTAAGACTGCTACAAATTTTAAACACATATATACGAATTCTCTTCTATATAATGCGAATTCAGAAGCATGGAATATTTATAACAATCCAAAAAATAAAAATACAACAAATGGAAATGAAGTTGATTTTACTCTTTACATGAAAGTTCTTCAAGAAAAAATAAAGCAACTTTGGAAACCTCCTCAATATAACAAAAAAAATCAAGTTGTAGTACTATTCAAAATAGCTAAAGACGGTAGATTACTATCTTACAGTGTAATAAAATCTTCAGGATATTCGAATGTAGATAATGCGGCATTAAAAGCAGTAATTTCAGCCTCTCCATTCGCCCCACTGCCAGCAGGCTACAAAGAAGAAAGTATAGAAATCAAATTTTCTTTTGACTATAACACATGAAGAATTAATAAATATTTAAACATTCAAACATCTCAACAATTTTATTAATTTTTGTTTGTTCTTTCTGTCTTTGCCAATATTCCATTGTGCGTTGGTGGCGTTGTTTTAGTTCAAAGATTTGTTTTTGCAGGCGGTTTAATTTTCGATTAAAACTGTCTTTTTCTGTTTGTATTTTTTTATTGATTTCTTCTGCGTTCATATTTTCCCCTTTGTTTTAATAAAAACAGTTGTTTGCTCAATGTGTTGCTATATCGTGGAAACGACCGTTTAAACTTTCGTCATCAGTAAAGTAAAAACGGGTGAATTTTACGATATGGGGTTGGATAATAAAAATATAAAATATAGGTTTTCACGATATAGCATAAATTTTAGCCTAGAAAGGAGCAACAAATGACCACCTATTCATACCTTAGAGTAAGTACATTGGAACAAAATACAGAGAAAAACAAACTAGATGTTTTAAAGTTTGCAAATGAAAGAAAATTGGGCAACGTAGAATTTGTCGAAGAACAAATTAGCGGTAAATCAAACTTTAAAAACAGACAACTTGGTGCATTATTAGAAAAAATGCAAAAGGACGATGTTTTAATTGTTCCTGAACTTTCAAGAATTGCACGCTCAATTACACAAATCTTTGAGGTAATTGACATTACAAAACAAAAAGGCATTACATTTTACTCAATTAAAGAAGATTTTTCAAACAACGACAAAAGCATTACATCTACTGTTACAACAACAATTTTTGCTTTGGTTGCTCAAATTGAAAGAGATTTGATTAGTTTGAGAACAATCGAAGCATTACATGCTAAAAAGGCAAATGGTGCAAAATTAGGCAGACCAAACGGCAGAGGAAAATCAAAACTTGATGAACACCAAGAAGAAATACTAAAATTAGTAGATTTAAAAGTACCGAAAACAATTATTGCAAGACAATACAATACATCTGTTGCAAACTTGCACAGATTTTTAAAAAATAAGTAGGTAAGCTTACAAAATAATAAAAAACTTAATACAATTATAAAAAACATAATTTTTCTGTTAAAATTGAATATAATGAAACAAAAGTCAGTATTATAATATTTACTGACTTTTAATATAGGGAAAAAGTAGTGTTAGATGAAGAATTCCAATCTTTAGTTAAAACTGATACGTATCTAGTTGCAAGAAAAAAGCCAACTGATGTTGAATGTCAGTTATATTTGAAAGAGGTTGATTTTTGTTGTCCTTTATGTGGTAAGATTTTAAGACATAGACAACAAAAAAAGTCTAATAGATTATATGAAATTGCTCATATATTTCCTAATAGTTCAACAAAAGAGCAATATGAAGTTTTATATGGTCTAGAGCGTCTTGGCAAAAATTCAGAAGTTTTTGAGAATAAAATTGCACTTTGCAAGGATTGTCATGACAATCAAGATTTTCATACAACAAAAGATGATTATTTAAAGTTATTAAGAATCAAAAAACACTGTTTGGAAAAAACAGAATTGAGTGAAGCAACACTATCATTAGGCTTAGAAATGCAAATTGCTGATGTTATCAACAAACTCGCTAATATTAATGAAGACGAATTTGCGACTTTAAATTATTCACCAGTGAATTTGACAAAAAAATTTTCACCTACAGAAGTTTTACTCAAAAATTCAGTAATGAATGATGTTACAAATTATTATCCCTATATAAGAGATTTATTTAAGGAAATAGAAGGTAAAAATAATTTTAGATTTCAAGTATTATCAACTCAAATTAAGGCTTGTTTTTTAAAAATGGAAGGAATATCAAGCAATAAAGTAGCAATATTTAATCAAATTGCTACTTGGATTGGCAATCAAACAGGTTCTAACTCAAAACAGGCTAATGAAGCTATAGTATCATTTTTTGTACAAAATTGTGAGGTATTTAATGAAATTACCAAATAAAATTATTTCTTATAATGAAAGTAATATTTCGAAATTTGTTCCAATCATAGACGTCCTTATTGAAAATGATGAAAATGTATTTTCTTTGTATAAAAAAACTATAAGATATTTTAAACAAATAGAAGAATATATTGATACACTTGATTGCTTATTCGCTATGGGCAAAATTACATTATCTGAAAGTGAGGAAATACACTATGTTGCATGAGATATATTGCGAACAATTTCATCAAAAAAAAAATATCTTTTAATGATGGTTTTAACGTTGTATTAGGTACTCCTAATGCAGATAATTCGATAGGTAAGTCCACTTTTTTGTTAATTGTAGATTTTGTATTTGGTGGAAGTACATATGCAAATGCTTCTGATATAAATGAGGCTATAGGCAAACACGATATTTATTTTGCATTTAAATTTAATGGTAAAATTTATAAATTTTGTAGGAATAATATTGATTCTAGTATTGTTTGGGAATGTGATGATGAATACAAAAAAATAAAACATATTGAGATAAAAGCATTTTGTAGTTGGTTAAGTAATATGGATAAAATAAACTTACCTGATTTAACATTTAGAGATGCTGTTGGAAGATATATAAGGGTTTATGGGAAGAAAAATTGTGAAGAAGCTAGACCTTTAGATTATGTACCAAGTGAAAAAGCAGAAACAGCATGTTATGCGTTACTAAAATTATTCAATGAGTTTTTACCATTAAAAGAATTGCAAGAACAAGCTAATAAATCGGCTGAAAAATATCAGATTTACACAAAGGCTCAAAAATTAAATCTTGTCACTAGAATAACGCACCTACAATACAAGAAAAATCAAGCCCAAATAACAGAACTCACAAAAGAGTTGGAAGACTTATCTTCTGGGTTAGAACAAGGTTTATTAGATGTAGATGCTGTTGCAACAGAAGAAGCCATTCGTTTAAAAGATTTACTATCAAGGACTCAAAGAGCAAAAGCTAAGTTAAAAGGAAAGTATAATGTAATTGATGATAATGGGAATTATAAGTTTTCAACTACTTGTAATTCATTTGATGATTTAAAAAAATATTTTCCAAATTCAAATATAACTTCAATAGAAGAAATTGAAGAATTTCATAATAAAATAGCACAAATTTTTAAAAAAGAATTAAAAGAAGAAAAGCAGAAAATACAAAAAGAACTTGACCAATATGATGCAATAATCCGATTTTATAAAGATAAACTGCAAAAATTAATTAAAAATCCAAATCTTTCTAAAATAGTTTTATCTCGTCATACCGATTTATTAAAAGAAAGAGAATTATTAATAAAACAAAATGAAGCATACGAGCAAGGTAACAATTTAAAAACGGCAAAAGATGAAGATAAGAAACGACTATTACTGCTTAAAAATAAACAGTTTTCTATAATTGAAACATCAATAAATCAAAAAATGAATGCATTAAATAATGAAATCTATAATGGTAGTTGTAATGCTCCAATACTTAATTTTACAGATACCAATTATGAATTCTTTACACCTAATGATACAGGTACAGGAATTGCTTGTAAAGGTTTAGTAGTTTTTGACATTTCAGTTTTAGATTTAACAAAATTATGCGTTTTAGTGCATGATTCAGTTATTTTAAAACAAATATCTGATTATGCTATAGAAAAAATATTAAGCCTATATATTACGAGTAAAAAACAAGTAATAATAGCGTTTGATAAGCAAACTTCATATTCTGAAGAAACTCAAAAAATATTAGATGAAAATGCAATTTTAAAATTAGCTCCTAATGGAGAAGAATTATTTGGAAAATCTTGGGGATAATAATCATATTTAAGCAGATTTCAATTCAATCTTGTATCCTAAACCATTTAACAATTTTAATGTTGTACTGATTTTAGGTTGTACCTTTCCGTTAAGAATATCTGATAAATTACTTCTATCCATGTCTAATTCTCTTGCTAAAGTTGAAATAGCTCCACGTCCACGAGCCTTTACAACATGTTGAAGAGAACGAATGAAAGCATTTATATTACCATCTTTTGCAAATTCTTCTAAAGATGTTTCTAGATAAATTCTTTGATAATCTTTATCTTGCAATTTTTCATGCATATAATCATCATGACTAACAGTATTAGCCATAACTTTATCCATATCTAAATTAAATTCTTCTGCAAAATCTGTCATTTTGAGTTCCTTTCAATAAAGTCTTTGAAATATTTTTCAGCTTGTTTAATAACTCGTTTTTGGTCACCTTTATCACTGCCGGCAACAATTATTATTACAACATTTGTAAGATCCTTGTAGTAAACTCTATAGCCTTTACCAATAAAAAATCTTAGTTCTGATAATAAACTGTTTGATAATTTTTTGTGGTCTCCATATAAACCGTCAATCAAACGTTCTATACGGTTATCAATTATTGATTTTGTTTTGTTGTCTAATGAGCTAAACCACTCATCATAAGGACAACGTCCGTCAATAGTTTTGTAATATATGATTTGTTTCAAGTGTGCATTTTCAGACATAAAATATTACCTATTCACATTGTAGGGTATAACCTACAAAAAGTCAATCTATCAAATAAGGTATTTTACAAAATTTTATGTAATATTTATGGACTGTTATGTAATTTTATGTAGTTTTTTTGAGTTTTACCAACCTTGCAAAAGTGCTTCAAATGCAAGTATAGTGTAAAACTATGGTATTCAATAGTAGCATTGCCTTATGTTGCCAAGGAGGATGTCGCGAGTTCGAGCCTCGTCTCCCGCTAATTAAAAAGACTCACTATTTGGTGGGTCTTTTTAATTTGTAGAGATAGAGGGTAATGTGCATAAGCACAATGTATTTTAACGACCAGTTTGGTTTGAACGGATAGAAGTATTATTTGGGAAAGTTAGCAATATATCGGCATTTGATGGGTAGGAAATAATCAATCTATCCGTACACTAAAACGGTCAAATTAAACATTTTTATATTATAGGACCTTTTAATGCTTTATATAAACTTAAAACATCCGGATGAAAAGTCTGCCCATTAACTAATCCAGAATATACTTCTGCAACAAATTCAAAAGGTTGGGTTCCTGAATATCCTGATACTCGGGAACAAACTTCCTGTATTTTTTCATTATTTTGCCATTCAAACAATTTTTGTTGAGATGAGAAATTTTGGTATATATCATTTGATATTAATTTATTATGATTAATATGCCCTAACTCATGATGGAACACATAATTTGGAGTTGTAATTAAAGCAGTATTCTCAGGTATAACTACTCGTTTCCCAACATCAGGATACTTTTGAAAAATATCTTGAAGATACTTATAATGTTCTGGAGTTGTCATTTTAGCAAATTCAGTTCTTGTTTTATACATCCCGCAACTTTTTAAAATATTTGCATTTTCTCCAGTTTTCATAATATTTTCCAACATGACCAAAGGATGCTTTCTTGCTTGATTAGCCAAATTAGCATAGTAATTCATACTTGTACGATGAAATTTAAATTTATAATCTATAGGCCAGTTTTTATTATACTCATTTAATCTTTTTTCAAAAATTTCACTTTTAGTATTTCTAAGAAAATCTGCTATTTTATATTTTCCATTCTTATCTTTAGTAATTAAACCTAAATCCATAAATCTTTTTAAATTTTCTTGAATATTACTATCTATATTTTCAAAATAATCTCTATTTACATGCAAAACATTATCTCGGGAAACATTTGCAACACCTTGTTTTCTGATTCCTCCATTTCTACAATATTCAAACCTGATTTCTTTAGGAAGTTCGACTTTCACTTTTGTTTTTCCTAACAAATCATACATTGAATTCTTAAACATATCCAATATAGGTTGTTCTTCTTGTTTTACTCCTTTAACAGATATTTTATTTATTCTATCCAGATACGTTTTATTAGTTCGTGAAACTCCTTGTGAAACAGTTTGTGTTGAATGCAAAATAGTATTACTTGCATTACTATTTGAGGTTACAGATGATAAGTTTTTAGCAGCAGTTTTTCCAACATTCAATATTGAACCTATCTTTATCATAACTTTATTTCCCCTTATATTTATATGAAGTAAGTTATTAGAAATGAATTGCCTATTTGTTACAAAAATTAAAAATACTCAATCTATCTGTTACAAATAATCAAACCACGTGTTACTTTACACACAAGCCTCGTTGCTATGACTCTTTGCGAGATTTATCGAGCATTAGAGGCATAGTACCTACTTGGCTCCCGCTCCATAAAAGACCGATAAAAATATTTATCGGTCTTTTATTTTATATGTAGAGATATAAGTGAAAAATTACTATTTACGAGTGATATACTTGTTGCACCTGTTTTTGATAATTTATACAAAGTACCTACGGGACTCTCGTTTCATTTTAAAACAAAAGTCATTAAAAGGGATTTCTTTATTCTTAAATTTAATGATACAAAGAATTACATCACTAAATTTGCTAGAGTTCATTTTCCCTAACAAATTTAATCAAACGATAAATTTTTTCAAGTTGTTTCTTGTTAGTTTTAATTTCATTTAAGGCTGTGTAAATATCCGACAATAACTCTTTGGGTTCTTTAATGGTTTCATACGCAAATAATTCTTCTGCCGTCACTGAAAGAGCTTCAATAATTTTATCCAATGTATCTGCACTTACAAAACTTTCACCAACCTCAATTCTGCTCAAGTTTCTTGGAGCAATATTAATCATCTCGGAAAATTGTTCTTGAGTTAATCCTCGATTTTTACGCAACCTTTTAATTTTTTCACCAAGTAATTTTTTAATATTCATAATATCTTCTTACTATAATGTCTATTTTTAACTCAAAATCTGATGTTTCATGTCATGATATATTAAGTTTTGTAAACTCTGAACGGCGCAATATATCTATATTTTACAATTTTTTCTATTTTTAATATCTTATTTTGAGCAATTCTTCAATCTTAAAAAACTTTATATATACATAACACGAGATTGCAATCAATGTTAAACACTATAGGATATCAGAGAAGTAAAAATAATTAAACAGAAAAATTAAGGAGAATTAATTATGACAAACCAACAAATTAAACCACAAGCAAAATTAAATCTTTATGAGGGTATCAGCGTAGAAACAGTAAAGCAACAAGGTTCAGATGGTCAAAAAATTGCCGTTCCATTGTTTGATACTGACGGAAACGGAAAAATAGAAGGCAGAGAACTAGATAGAATGAACCGTTGCACATTTAAATCTAAAAAAAATAAACTTACCATTTTTGAAAACAAAGGTGAAAACAAACAGGAAGTTACTGAAATTAATTATAATAATGTAAATGATTTATATGCAATGCATGGTGAACGCGCCTTAAATAATTTAGACATGTTCAGTTTTGGAAAGTACACTAAAGATGGCAAAACTGCTTATAAGCACTATTTTGGCTCTGTGGCTAGTTTTACAAAAAAAATAATTGATTTAGTAAATGGCAAGGTAACTATTGAAGGTGCAAAAGGCGACTTATATGGTAGAAATATTGATTTAACAGTCAAAAATTCAGATATTAATGAAATCGGCATCAATGGAGGGAAAGTTAAACTTCAGAATGTAAAAGATAAAGGTTTAATTCACGATAGTGCAACAGAAATAAAAACAGATGGTAAAACTATTGTTAATGCCGATACGAATTCTAAAGTTAGAATAAATAATGAAAAATAGAGACTAACAATAACTTAAATAACAAGTAAAAAAGGGCAAGGAAAATATTTTCTTTGTCTTTTTTATTTAAAGTTACAAAACAATTATAGTAAGGTAATATATTTATTACAAATTTACACTGATTTTTTAAATCTTTGTAATTATAAAATATCCTTTAAATTTGTATAAATATTATCTAAAATAAAAATAGTATTATCTTTTGAAGAAATTAGTAATTGATTAATATTTTCTTCAAAATCTTTAGGTAAAATATTACAATTATTTTTTGCATACTGAATTAATCTTTTTTCTCCAGGGTGAAATAATTCATTAACTACAAAAATTATATCAAAATAACTTGCCAAAAATACAGCAATTCTATGATTTATACTAACTAAATCATTCCTTTTAATAGCTTTATTAATTTGTTCATAGTAAGATGCAAAAGGCTTTTCTTTTATTAACATCATATTTCTTTTTATGATATTTTCTTTTAATTCTTGTGGATATTCTGTTTTAATAGACTTTTGTAAATTTATAAGCCAATTGTCTTTATCATAAATTATTTGAAAGTTATTTAAAGTAAATAAAAAGGCTGTTGTATAACCACTAGAGGGATAATGCTTTTGCCAAACATTTTCTACCACTTGACTAAACCAATCCTTATTCCAGTACATAACATCTAATTGTTGATTTAATTTATCCACAAAGAATTCATCTCCAGAACCAAAGTACTCGCCCCCGACTTCAAACTTAGACGAATACCCCTTTACCAATTCATTACGACAAGATATCGGAATGTCTTTTTCTACAAAAACATACAAATCAATATCAGATAAAACATCAGATGTTTTATTAGCACCAGAGCCTCCAACAGCAATTGCTACAACTTCTGGAAAAGAGTTATATTTTTCAATAATTTCTTCAAATATCATAGAAACCTCTTTAACTAAAACTCAAAACTTATGGACACAAGTTTTCCCAATCCGGTTCGTCAGGTTCTTCCCCAGGTTCAATAATATGTTCTCCACTCTCAAGCATTACCATTAAAGACAACTTCAATTGTCTTTTATAATTTTCTCTAGCTCTTGCTAATGTCTTAGCGCAAAAGGTAAAGCTTGGAATCTCCTTAATCTCAATATAATAATAAGGATTTCCATCAAAATCCAAATCTTGTCCCTCTATAAGAGTCCAATTCAAGTTCAAATAATAATCTAAATCTTTTTCCATATTTTTACTTACTAAAATTATATTCTTAATTTTCCAAAGACGAATTGCTCAACGGTTGAGATAACATTATGCCCTCTCCACCTACAACATCAGCTCTTTGCCCGTCTATATACAAATAAACAGGAACAGTTGAATTTAATTTTGCAGTCTTAATCAACTGATACAATCTTTTGTACAAACTATCAGTTCCACCACCATTAACAAATGAAGAATTCAAGTTAACAACAACTCTATCAGGTTGTTCTGTAATATTTATAATCTCAGAGCCAGATGGAACTTCTGTATAAACACCGCGTTGTCTTTCAGCCGGTCTTGGTCCTCGTATCAAAGATGTAATTGCAAACTTTATTTTTGAACCATCAATATCTTTGTTATATTCACGTTTAACAGCCTTATAAACTTCTTCATTGTGTTCATTTTTACCAATAAAGTATACATTGACATAAACTTTTTCTTTAGATGTTGATTGTTCCGGAGCTTCTTCCTCAATAGAACGTTCAGAAACTTGAATATCATCTGGTTTAATTTCAGGTTTTGGCATCAAAACATTGAATGCTATCAAACCAACAACAACAAACATACAAAAACCGATAAATATTAATAAAATTTTTTGATTTTTATTCATAACAACCGTATCCTTTTTAAGTTTAGTCTTTAGGGATAATTACAATTCCCTTTGTATGTATAACACTATTTTGAACTGACACAGAATCAACTGATACTTTCGCTTCTTTATTATCAAGTATATTTACTGAAAAATCAAGGGGGTTCAAGTAATTCAAAATAAAGTCAATCTTCTTCAAGTCAATACTGAACGCATCAGAGACGAGTTTTGTATTCGCAAAATCAATTTTACCTTTTTTAACAACTAAGTCTGAATTGATAACAATTTTTTGTTCTGTTCTGATAAATGGAATTGCAATACCAATGATATAATAAAATTTGCTTGATTTAACCGCAACTTTTGTTGACGCAATTTTCAATCCACCAATAGAATTTCCTAATTGGTTCAAATCATTAATTATTCTTTGATATTTTTCAGATTGCATAGTTTTATTGATATCGGACGCAGTCATTCTTATATCAAAAGACATTGGAAAATCTTCCATAAATACAACTTCATTATCAACTTGCTTAATATAATTAAATTTACATAACGTATCTAACTTCAAATATGACAAATAAATATCATTAATATTTACATTTTGACCCTCAACACTTAAAGATTTAAATATACCATTTTTTAAATCTTTCGCACTATATGAATCAAGTTTAACTTTTAAATCGTCATTAGTTGCAACTTTGTTAAAAGCTTTTTTCACAACTTTTTGACCAACTTTTTCAGCAGTGAAATTTACACCGGAAACAGCTCCTACAAATGATCTGAATTTATTATTCATATCATAAGGAGCTACACAATTATACTTACAAGTTGCCATTGCAGATGTATTTGCAATTAACAACATTCCCAATAATAAAACTATCTTCTTCATAATACCTCGAATACTTTTTTTGTCGAAACTTTATCTGTATCTGCTATACCTACAGCATATATTCTACCACCATAAACCAAAATTACAATATTAGAATTTACTCCTGTGTTATTTGGAATACTCATTCCATGCGAAACTTTTTCTTTCTCTCTATCTGTTAAAATTCTCTTTGGCAAATCCAAGACATCAAGCGGGTTTACAAGCAAATTTTCGACATCTTCTTTTGTTTTAATATCCTCTAATTTAGTTGCTTTTTCTTGATAAAACAAACCGGCTTTTGTTCGAACAAGTTCAACCAAATGACCACCACAATTCATTTTTTGCCCTAAATCATAAGCAATTGAACGAATATATGTACCCTTAGAACACGCAACTAAAATTTTTGCTTGCTGACATTTTTCATCAAAACATTGCAATTCAATTTTAGAAATAAAGACTTTACGAGGCTTGATTTCTACTTCTTGACCAATTCTTGCATATTCATAAAGTTTTTTTCCATTAACTTTAATAGCGGAATAAATCGGCGGGAATTGTTCAATTTCTCCCTCAAAAGATTTTAAAACCTCTATCACTTCATCTTTAGTAATCTTTTTGTCATAGGATTTAGTAACTTTGCCCTCTAAATCATAAGTATCGGTATCTTGACCAAATTGAACAGTTGCAAGATATTCCTTGTCATCATTCAGATATTCAATAAGACGAGTAGACTTCCCGATACATATAGGTAAAACACCAACTGCAAAAGGGTCTAATGTTCCTGTATGACCAATCTGTTTAATTTTTGTAATTCTGCGCAACACAGCAACAACATCAAAAGATGTCATTCCTTTTGGTTTATAAACATTTAAGAATCCAAAAAGATTTGAATTTTTATCAGAACTCATTTATAAGATAATCCTTGTAAAGTGCTACTTGATTTCGCCTCTTGAAATTTTATTGATTAAATCAACAACTCTTGAAGACTCTTCTAAACCATTCGTATATACGAAACGCAATTCTGGAGTCAATCTCAAACGAAGAACTTTACCAACATTGTATCTGATTTTTGGAGTATTTTTCTCAATAACTTCTTTAGTTTTTTCAATCTGAGCTTCTGAACCTAAAACACTATATATAACTCGAGCAAAAGAATTATCGTGAGAAACCTCAACATCAACGATTGAAACTACACCCTCTAAACCTCTGATTTCTTTACGCAATATTTCTGAAATATCACGCATCAATTCTTTTCTAACTCTTTCGTTTCGTAATGACATAATTATCTCCTTGTTACTAGAGATTATAACATAAAATAAAAATTTTTAACGACCCAAACGAATTTCATCAAAATCAACATATATTGATGGAGAAGTTTATCCAATGGGAGATAGAAAAACCTATTATGTTGGTAAAGACTATTGTGATATAAATAAAAACGACAAAGAGGTTGGGGGGATATCCTGTGCATTATATGCTAAAGATGACAGTGAATACTTCAAAAAAGCTGTGAAAAATTTGAAATAAAAAGGTGGACTTGTTAATCCACCTTTTTATTAGACAATTTTATTAACTTTTTTCATCATTCTATTATAATCAGGATCAAAAGTTGGAAAAATTTCTGCAATAATTTCTTTGAATTGATCTATAAGATTTATTCTCTTTGGTGCATTATTAGGTAAAGTTATATCCGATTTAGGAGCAACCGATTTCAATTTATTAACTCTATTCATTGTATTTAGGGGCATAGAACCGGTAATTTTAGATATCATATTTCGTACTCCTTTCTATTCGGTTATAAGCTTTTTCTTTCAACTTCTTCTTTTGTTGAAACCTCAATAATATCACCAATTTGAATATCATTAAATTTGCTGAAAGAAATACCACACTCAAAACCTTGTGCAACTTCTTTTACATCATCTTTGAAACGTTTCAATTGGTCAATTGCACCACGGAAGATTTCTTGTCCATCTCTATAAAGAACAGCATCTTTTGAACGAACAATTTTACCCTCAGTAACATAACAACCGGCAATTTTATTCGTTTTCCCAATTGTAAATACTTGACGAACTTCCGCTTTACCAAGTTCAACTTCTTTAACTTCAGGTTCAAGAAGTGATAACAATGTTTTTTCGATATCTTCTAACAATTGATAAATAATATCATATTTCTTAATTGTTACACCTTCACGTTCAGCTGAAGCTAGAGCATTTCCGTCTTCTTTTACTGTGAAGCCTAGAATTAAAGCATTTGAAGCTGCTGCTAACATAACATCGGCTTCTGAAATATCACCAACACCTACATGAATAATCTTTGTTGTAATTTCTTTTGATTCAACGCCCGCAATAGCCTGTGCGACAGCTTCTGCTGAACCGTGAGTATTAGCTTTGATAATCAAATTCAAGTGTGGAATATCATCATCACCTGCAACAGATTCACGTCTAATGTGAGCAGGAAGCATATTTTCTAATCTCTTATCACGTTCTTTTTCTTTTCTGTCTGCTACAATTGCTTTCATTTCTTTTTCGTTTTTAACAACTTCAAAATGGTCCCCAGCTTGTGGAACTTCAGACAAACCAAGAATTTCAACCGGTGTAGATGGTTCTGCTTTTTGAATTCTTTCACCACTATCTGATAGCAATGCTCTTACTCTACCGCAAGCTGTTCCAACGACTATACAGTTACCTGCTCTTAATGTTCCGTTTTGAACCAACAATGTTGCAACAGGACCTTTACCTTTGTCTAAGTTTGCTTCAATTACAACACCGGAAGCTTCAGCTTTAGGGTTAGCTTTCAAATCTTGAACATCTGCAACTAACAAAATGTATTCCAAAAGTTCATCAATACCAGTACCTTGAAGAGCTGAAACATTTACAGTAATTGTATCCCCGCCCCAAGCTTCCGGAACCAAACCGTGTTCTGTCAATTGTTGCAAAACTCGATCCGGATTAGCCCCAGGTTTATCAATTTTGTTAACGGCAACAATGATTGGAATTTCAGCAGCTTTTGCGTGGTTAATAGCTTCAATTGTTTGAGGCATAATACCATCATCTGCAGCAACTACCAAAATTGCAATATCAGTTGCTTTCGCACCTCTTGCTCTCATTTCGGTGAAAGCTTCGTGACCAGGAGTATCCAAGAATACAATTTTCTTTTCATTCTTATCACCAAGATATACAGTATAAGCACCGATTGACTGCGTAATACCACCAACTTCCGATGCTACAATTTTATGTTTTGAAGCTCTGATACTATCTAATAATGTAGTTTTACCGTGGTCAACGTGTCCCATAATACTGATAACAGGTGCTCTACGTTTTAATAATTTCTTATCAACTTCGGTCAATGCTTTTGCTTGTTCTTCTTTTTCAAGTTCTTGTTCAATATAAGCATCTAAATCCTCTTCAAGAACTTCTAAACCATATTCGGCACAAACTTTCTTAATAACATCAACATCAATAAGTTGGTTAACTGTTGCCATAACACCATTAAGCATTAAGAACTTAACAATTTCAGCCGGAGTTTTTTTAATTTTTTCAGATAATTCTGAAATAGTCATCGGCTGAGTTACAACGATTTGTTTTACTTCTTCAACCTCTTCAACTCTTTGAACTTTCTTTTTGTGGTGTTGAGCTGCTGCCTTTTCTAGTGAAATTCTTTCTTGTTCTTCCTTTTTAGAATTAAAATCTTTTTCTTTTTTCTTTCCGTCAGATTTACGTTTTACAGGACCTTTATTTTCGTAAATATCTTGTGGAATTATACGACGTTGTAAAGGCTTTTTACCTGCAAAATCTTTATTTTCACCATTTTGAACAGGACGTTGAGGTCTTTCGCCTTTTGGTGGAAATTTTCTCTCCCCGTTTTGAGGTCTTTCACCACGTGTGTATTTTCTTTCTCCATTGTTGTAAGGCTTGCGAGTTGGAGTTGGGGTTGATGTCGAATCAGATTTTTCAACAGGAGCTTTTCTTGGAGCTCTCCTTACAATTTCCAATCTGCTAACAGGTTTAACCACTTCAACTTTTGGTCTTACTACTTTTTCAACTTTATGCATTGAAGTTTCTTTAGTAGGTTTTTCTTCCTTTTTCTCTTCAACGGGAGCAGGTGTCGGTTTTGCCTTTTTCACAACAAAAGCCTTTGGCTTAGTTGTTTTCTTAACACCACCATTTGCAATAAAATCTTTCAGCCTTGCTATCTGTTCCATCGTAACAGTACTTGAATGAGTTTTATTTGTAACTCCGATTTTTGCGAACTTTTCTACAACTTCCTTACTTGGAAGTCCAAGTTCTTTCGCTAATTCACTTATTCTAACTGTTTCGTAACTCATCTAGTAACTGTCCTTTCAATTCGTTTGGTATAGAAGCTTTTAAGTGTTTTGCAAGCTTATTTTTCTTGAATACTGATTCTATACACACCTCATTATAGCAAAGATATGCAGATCTGCCAAATGTTACAGAATCCGGATTAATTATAACTTTTCCATCTGTGTTTCTTGCCGTAATTTTTATTAAATCGTTTCTATTTTTTATTTTCCAACAACTAACACAGCGCCTATCAGTCAATTAATCTCTCCTATTGCTCTTGAGCTAATTTTTCTAACTTTAATTTTTGGTCATATTCAACCAACAAATCAATAAGTTCGTCTAATTCACCATCAATCACAGTCCATACATTCAAATTGTGATTCAATCTGTGGTCTGTTAATCTACCTTGTGGGAAGTTATATGTTCTAATACGTTCAGATCTGTCACCTGAACCTACTTGTGAACGGCGCAAATCAGTAATTTCTTTGGTTTGTTTTTGAACTTCCATATCATAAAGCTTTGCTTTAAGAATTTCTAAAGCACGTTCTTTGTTTTGCAATTGAGAACGTTCTTCTGTACAGAAAATCATAATTCCAGTAGGCTTGTGGAAGACTCTGGCCGCAGTTTCAACTTTGTTAACGTTTTGACCTCCGGCACCGCCTGATCTTGCAGTTGTAATTTCAACATCATTCATATTCAAGTTAACTTCAACATCATCAACCTGCGGCATAACGGCAACTGTTGCAGTTGAGGTATGAACTCTGCCTTGAGATTCTGTTGCAGGAACTCTCTGAACTCTGTGAACACCAGATTCATATTTCAATCTTGAGTAGATGCTATCACCTTTCATTGAAATAATAACTTCTGAAACACCACCAGCTTCACAATCCGTTTTACTTAAAATTTGAGTTTGCCAACCCATTTTGTCAGCATATCTCAAATACATACGCATCAAATCACCTGCGAAAATGTTTGCTTCATCACCACCTGCACCACCGCGGATTTCCAGCATGATATCTTTGTCATCCATAGGGTCACGAGGTAACAACAAAACCTTCATTTTTTCTTCAAAAACAGGAAGTTTAGCTTCGTTTGTTTCAATTTCTGATTTTAAAAACTGACGCATTTCTTCATCTTTTTCTTCGTGAAGCATTTGTTTTGCGTCTTCAATAGCTTCAGTTGTAGTTTTCCATTCGTAATAAAGATTAACAGTTTCTTCCATTGCCTTTCTTTGTTTTGACAAATCTCTGAAACGATTATAATCTTGGATTACGGCAGGGTCTGACAACGTTTCGCCTAATTCCTTATATTTCTTCTCTATTTGAAGAATTTTATCTAACATATCTTTCATACTTCAAATAATAACAAGAACATGATTTTTTTACAAATTACGTTCAAGTTTTATTGAATAACCGCATATTTTACAAATTTTTTGAAATTCGGTTAACTTTAAAGTGTTTCGCCTAATTTTACAAGAAAACGTACTTTGGGGTATTTTTTCGCCATTATCTTTTTTCAAATCTTCCAACAACATTTTTTGGGTAATGTGACCTTTCGCCATTACCAGTCTTAATATTTCGTCATTGTTCCAATCTGTAATATCCATAACCAGAGTATAGATTATAGAAAAGATAATTCAAATAATGTATTCTAATATTTATTATTTCAATATAATATTGATATATGCAATAATATGTTAAATAATTATGTTGTTATAAACACCAATATCCCCAGAACAAAAAAAAATAAAACAACAACTAAAAGGAGAATAAAATGAAAATACTTATAGACTTATCCACTTATAAAACTATAGAACTTAAAAAGAACGTCGCATTTACACTCGCAGAAGTCCTGATAACCCTTGCCATCGTCGGAATCATTGCAGCATTGACAATTCCAACTTTAATGACACATTTAACACATAAAAAACTAGAGAGTCAATTAAAGAAAACTTATTCAGAATTAAATATTGCAGCAAGAAATTTCTATGCACATGAAGATATGTCTGTTCATGATGCTGACATTATGCTAAATAAAGATATGGATAAAACAGAGACTTTTTATCTTTCAGATGAACTACTAAATAAATTTATGTCTTATTATAAAGGGTTTCAAAGACAAAGCGTAGCAAATGACAGATGGGTTACATTTGATAATAAAAATAAAATTAATCAAAAGAACTTAGATGGGACAAACATAACAAGCTACCCCTGTGATAGATCTGCAGTTGCAACAGATTTAGTAGGGCGGAACTATGCGCTAGATGACACCTCCGCATACGGAAACACTGATTTTGGTCCAAAAATTTGTGTTGATATCAACGGAATTGATAAACCAAATAGATTAGGATACGACAGATTCGTTTTCGTTTTTACAGAAGATGCCGTTGTTCCTTATACAGGAGATAGTTGGAACGAGTTAAACGAGAATCAGACAGATGAAAAAGAAATAGCTAAAAATTGCAGTTACTCAAACTCACCAAACACACCGGCTTTTTCATGCGCATATTTTGCACTCCAAGACAAAAGTCCAAGTGGAAATGGCAGTTATTGGAAAAATTTTCTGAAATAAAAGTAATTGATACAACTTTATGTTTCACTAAATTAATCTACTTTTTAAATCCATTTTTTGCCCTAAGTTCTTCAATCTCTTCGTGCAATTCTCGAGACTCATGTTCCAATCGGTTATATACTTGCGAGTTGATTTCTCCACCTATCAAAAGCAAAATAGAGGTGTAATATAACCAAACCATTAAGATAAAAAATGCACCGATTGTTCCATATACAAGGTTATATGTACTCAAATTGTTTACATAAATCGAAAATCCCCAAGAACCGACCAACCAAAAAGTCGTAAAAAATACCGTCCCGGGAAGTGCACTTTTCCTCTTGAAAGATTCGTTTCCTCTCAAATCCGGCAAGATATAATAGCTTAAAAAAGCCATTAAATATAATGCCAAGAATGCAACCGGCCAACGTAAAGTTAAAATTGTTATTGCAATGCCTTTTGACAATCCAAAATGTGTTACTAAAAAAGTTATTATGACTTTACCAAAAATAATTATGTTAATCGTCAAAAACATAACTAAAACATTCACGAACACCATTAAAAATGAAAGAATTCGGGTATAAACAAAGTTTCGAGTTTCCTCAACTTTATACGCCCTATTCAACCCTTTCAAAACAACTGCAACTCCATTTGTTGAAAGAACAATAGTTGTAATAATACCAATAATTGCAAGCAATCTCCCATGATTGAAAATCATTGTTTCTTCCAAAACAGATTTCAAAAGATTCATTGCTTGGGTTGGCATAATATTTGACAAAACCCTCAAAATAGAATCCAAATACGAACGGTTCCCCAACCAACCAAAAATTGCCATCAAAAACAACATAAACGGAAAAATTCCAACAACAAGCATAAAGCCCATTTCTGCAGCCATTCCGTAAAAATCATTTTTTATAATAGATTTTATTAATCGGACAAGAACTCTTATCGATTTATGTTTTAAAAGTTTTTTTAGCATAATTTTTGATTCTTTATTTCTTCAAGGATAAGTTTTACTGCGTGTTGAGGATTAGCCTTAATCACCGCACCAGCAGCTAATTTATGCCCACCACCACCAAAAGCGGAACAAACTTTTGCAATATCCTTTGATTTGCTCCGCATAGACAATTTGGACGTTGTTGAATTTAACTCTTTCACTACAAAGGCTATTTCCGTTGTTTTTATTGCTCGTAATTTTTCAGTCAAACCATCAGTAAAATCTTCACCGTTGTAGTTGAATTTTTCTAAATCCTTTTTATAAACAATTGTATATGCAATTTTATCATCTTTTACAAATTCAGCTTTATTCACACTATAACTTTGGAATAAAACCATATCTTTTGAATTTGATTCGTAGCACAATTGATATATTTCAGCAGGATTTACATCAAAATTTAACATTTGACCTGCAAATTCCATCGTACGTTTTGTTGTATTTGAAAACTTGAAACAGCCTGTATCTGTAACAATCCCTGTATATAAACAAATTGCAGTTTCTTTTGAGATTTTCCAACCTAATTTATCTGCTATTTCAACAATAACTTCTGCCGTTGCAGCTGCAAAAGGTTCTATATAATTTATTTTCCCATAACCAATATTTGTTTCGTGGTGGTCAATATTTATAGTATTTTTCGCTTTATTAAATAAAATTTGAGCATCAGCACACCTATCAATCGCTGCGACATCAAGATTTATAACTAAATCATATTCTCTTGATAAATCAAAATCATCAATCTGTTTAACAGTATTAATATATGGAACAAATGAATAAGTTGATGGAATTTTTGAAACCGCAACCATATCACACTTTTTCTTATAATTATCCTTAATCAAAGAATACAATCCACACATTGAGCCTAAAGTGTCACCATCAGGGTTTATATGGGAAACTAACAATATATTTTTAGAATTTTTTATGCTAATATCAATTTGTTCAATGGTCATTGGCACATTTTAGCACAAAAAATTCCGGATACCAAATATGGAAAAAATTCGATATGTAAAAATTAAATACATGGACGATATAATTGAAGATTTGATGAAAAATGCAGCCATCAGAAAAGCAATTACACGTGCTAACTTGTGTAAATTTTGGAGCAAAGTCGCAGGAGAAAAATTCGCTCAACATTCCAGACCCTATTCGATGATAAAAGGTTCAATAATGGTAATCGCCTGCGAAACCCCAACTGTAGCTCAAGAATTGATGTTAAGAAAAACACAATTACTCGTAAAATTTAAACCCTATGTCGAATCATTAAAAATGAAATTAACCGACTTGAGATTTGATTCTAAAAAGTGGGTCGATTTAGAAAATTGAACCCCCTGAAATATTTTATAATTTGGCAAAAATGCTAAGGGAATTCTGAAATAAATTTGAAGTAACAATTAATAATTAACCAGATTCAATGGGCAACAACGTAACTCCATATAGTGAATCGAGCACTATTGGAAACAATTTTTCTCAGAATGACATGTTTTTACACGTCATTGCAAGCCAATGCAAAGCAATCAAGCCAAGATAAATTACTGAATATCTTACCAGAACTAATTCTCAAGAATTATTAAGCTTTGTTAACACAAATAATTCAAAAAAGGCAATTCTCGTAAAAAAAAATACTTTATATAAGAGTATAAAGGAAAGAGGATAATCAATATAATGAAAGAACAAGAATTAAACACTTTAATGTCAGTAGTGTCAGATCCAATTAATAATGTTTACAAAATCAACTCATATCAAGATTTGGCAGAAATTCAAAGGATTATCAGAATTTTTAATATTTCAGAAGAACAGCATAACAAACATGCAATGTTATCTATTAAAAATTTGGCTACTTTCCGTTTGGTTTTAAGTAATAACTAAATTTTTATAACAAGCTTACTTTATTCGGTAAAAGCTAAAAAGACCTTGCTAATTGGTAAGGTCTTTTCCATTAAAAAATATTTATCTAATAAATTTAATCAACGATTAAACCAATAATCGGAGGGGCAAAAAGCAACACACCTGCCATTACAGCGATTATAGTAACAACCATTACAGCTCCTGCAGCAATATCTTTTGCCATTCCCACCATTCGTGAAAATCTGTTGTGAAAAATTGCATCTAAAGAAAATTCAATTGCTGAATTGAACATCTCTGCAGAAATAACCATTGCAATTAACATCAACAAAATGCAAAATTTTACAATTGAAAAATGTAAGCAAAAAGCAGTAATCAAGACTAATGTAGCTGCAAACAGGTGAATTCGGATATTACGTTCACTTTTTAGGGTTAATCTCATACCCTTTCTTGCATTTTTAAATGTATTTGAAAAACTTTGAGTTTTATATTTTGTCATAAATTATACCTATACTTTTTAAAGCTTCTTTTTGATGCGTTACAACGAAATCAAATTCTTCTTGTGTTTGATGATCAAAACCTAAAAGATGAAGAATTCCATGACTAATTAAAAATAATAGTTCAGAGTCTTTTGAAATTTCTTTCTTTTGAGCTTCTTCTATTATCTTATCTAATGCTATTATAACCTCTCCTAAATTAATTTCCATATCCAAAACGAATTTTTCATCATCTGAAGAGTCAGCAAAAACAGCAAACGTAATAATATCTGCAGGATAATCCTTGTTACGGTAATCTCGATTTATTACATGTGTTTTTTGTGCATTACAAAACAAAAAATCAAATGCAACTGTTTCATAATCATATCCATTTAGGCAACAATTTTCAGCAATCTCCGGACATGTCATATAATAATTGAAAATTGCTTTTGTTTTTTCAACTATATCTTCAACATTTGGTTGCCAATCGTTATATTCATTTTCTACGTATAAATTAAAATTTATCATAAATCCTTTTTATTATTTTCTTTATTCAAATCAGTTTTGTTATTGTCCTCAGCTTTTGTTTCGGCTTTAGGCTTCTTAGAGTCTTCAAGAGCTTTTATTTTCTTTTCTAAATCTTCATCAAGTGCTTTGTGCGGGATTTCAATTTTATTTTTTGCAAATTCTTCTGCAATATTTTCTTGGTATTTAATTCTATTATGTTGCATTCCTCGCAAAATTCTACTAAAAGTTGCAGCAATAATTTTGATATCTTTTAAAGTTAACGGACTATCAGCAAGTTGACCGTCATTTAATCTCTCGACAATAATTTTATCAATAATATTTTCAATTTCTTCTGTCGTAGCACCTTTCATAGCTCGAACTGCAGACTCTACAGCATCAGCCAACATCAAAATTGCAGTTTCTTTGCTATTAGGTTTTGGACCTGTGTAGCGGAATTGTTCTTCTTTAACATTTTCAATTCCCTCTTCCTGAACGGCTTGATTATAAAAATATTTAGCCAAACCCTCTCCATGGTGTTGAAGAATGAAGTCATTGATGATGCTTGGTAGTCCATATTCTTTAGCCAATTCTACACCATCTTTAGGGTGAGCAGTAATAACCATCTTACTCAATCTTGGATTCAAAGAATTGTGCGGATTTTCGATACTAAAATAAGATTGGTTTTCAACAAAGAACAAAGGTCTTTTTAATTTTCCGATATCATGATAAAAAGCCCCAACCCTTGCCAAAATAGGATTTGCACCAATAGCTTCTGCAGCAGCTTCACACAAAGTTGAAACCATCAAACTATGGTGATAAGTACCGGGAGCTTCAATTTGAAGTCGTTTCAATAACGGTTGGTTATGATCACCCAATTCTGCAAGCCCATAAGGAGTTATGATATGAAAAGTACTCTCTAACAATGGAGAAACCCCAAGAGCAACAATTGAACTAAACAAACCGTTTACGAATATAAAAATACAATTGCGTAAAATTAATGCATTACTTACATCAATCAAGCATTTGTCAATAAAATACAAACTCAGCATAATCAATAAACCGGCAACACTAAGGTTAAAACCGACTTTGATTAAATCAAAACGTCTTGTATAACGAATCTTTGAAACAGTAATCATACCAATCAAAGAAAGAATCGTAAATATAATTAAAAATTGAGAATCATACTGCATACCTACAGTTAAAATCGTTAAGATTAAAGATGATAATAAAAATGCAACTCTTGGACTTAAAAAGATTGCTGCAATAATTATAACCGCAGGAATTGGCAATATATACGGCGAAAAACCTGTCGGTAATAATACCGCAATTAAACAGGTTACAACAACTAACATACTTGAAAGCGATAAGTATCTCGGTTCAAGTAACTGTTTTTCAAAGAATTTCAAATAAGCCAAATATATTATCGTCACCAAAAGTACTAATATGTAAATTGACAAAATACCTTGCCAATTAAGCTCATAAACGTTATAACCCGCTTCACGCAAGGCATCACGTTTTAGCCTTGTAACCGGTTCGCCCTCAAATACTATTTTTTCACCCTTTTGGAAAGTAACTTTATAAGGTTTGACTGCATCTTGAGCATTCATTTTCGCAATTTCCGTTGCAGCATCATCAACAACCAAGTTTGGAACAATAACTTGTTCTAACAATGCAGTGATAACAGAAATTTGACGTTTAGATACATTAGTTACTAAATTGTTTTGTATAAGAGTTTTAATATTATCTTTTTCATAGTCTTTTTCAGTAATTCCGACTTGCAAAATATTTACCAAAGATAAAGACGCTTTATCAAAAGCTTCTCGAAGAGAAGCATCATCAACATTTAGCAAAAAATCAATAATAAAATCTTTTTTAGGATTGTCAGACAAATCAAACAATACATTTAACTCAGAAATTTTTTCTTGTTTTGAAGTGTCTTTTTTCCTGATTTGAATAACTGCATTTTCAATAGTTTCAAGGTTTGTCTTGATAAAATCGTCTTCTGCCGGAACTAAAATAGGTTCAACTTTCTGAGCAACTTCTCTTTTGTGTTGTTCCGTACGCTTTACATCTTCTACAGTTAAAGTCTTTTGAGCAATAATATCTTTTTTACTGATACCATTTTCAATAATAGTTTGGAAAAAGAAATTTTGAGAAGCAACAATCGCTGTAATCAAAAAAGTAAAGCTCGTTAAGTACAAAAACTTTACAACCTTAGACGAAGTTACGAATTCTTTCGCCCTTTCCAAATATTCACTTTTAATCATATATATTAGTATCCTATTTAAGTTCCATTTTTATATATCAATTTTAACCCTTAGTAAAAATTTTTCAAGTGGCGCGGGTAATATATACTATATAAGGATTAGACGAAAAAGACCACTTTCACAAGTGGTCTTTTCATGCCTTAAATTTAATTAAAAAATTAAAGGAATTATTCCTCAGTTTTTTCAGCTTTTGATTCTTTTTGTTTGCTAATTAAATCTTGCAATTTTTCCTTAATTTCTTCACCTTTTTTTTGCAAATCAGAAACCGCATCATCTGCTTTTGATTGAATTTGTTTTGCAGTTTCATCTGCTCTTCTTGCAATGTCTTGAGCGGAATCAGATAAAAGTTTTCTAGTTTCTTCACCTGATTTTGGTGCTAATAAAATACCTGCAACGGCACCAATAGCGCCACCAACAACAAAACCTGCTAAAAATCTTGATACTGACATATTAAATTCTCCTTTTGTTAATCTTTCATATTATAAATCCGGTCTTAGATGATTTAATCACCTAAATGTTTATTATTTCTTTCTGAACAATGAATAAACAGTCATAAAACCTTTCAAAAATCCACCAAAGATGTTTTCTGAAAATATTTTTGTCTTTGCTAACGCATTTTCAAGACCCAATTTTACGTTTCCAACACCCTCATCAGTACTTTGAATCAAAGAATTAATTGAATGCATTGTTTCATTTAATTCTTTTAATGTCGGTTTTAATTCAGTGTTCAACAGAATAGATGTTTCATTAATATTTTTTGCTAAAGTTGACAAATCAACCAATAGCTTAACTAAAAATCCTGCAACAACCACAACAACGATTCCGGTAGCAACGGCTAGAAATGTTAGTCCATGATTTAGGATTACTTGAGATACTTCAACACTCATTATCTTGTTATTCCTTTACTGCTTACTAATAATCAAATTCGTTATCACTGTTGTTAGATTCAATATCTTCCAATTCCTTTGCTTTTTGCATTTTTTTAGATTTTACGGAATTGTTCAATTTTCTGAATTGTCTTTCTAATTTGTATTTCATCAAATCAACAGACTCTAGAGCTTGTTTTTTAGCTTCCGCAATTTGTGGAGCGTGTTTTTCATATAAATCACAAGCTGCATCTTTTAGTTCTTTTCTTGATTCTTCTCCAGATTTTGGAGCATAAAGAACACCTGCAACAATACCGCCGACAACACCGGCAATCAAGCCCATTGAAAACATAAATGCTTTGTTTTTACTCATAGTTGTAAACCTCTTATTTCAAATTTCTTCATAATTGTAACATATTTTTTCATGGATTTCAAGAAGAAATCGAAAATTATAAGTTAAAAGAACTCTATAATTGAGATTAAGGAATTTCTATAAAAAACTAAACTAATGTTTCTTTATAAATTTAACCAAAGAAATTATCAAGTCAGCAAACGCAAAAACTCGTTTTCCTCCAGTGCTTAAAAACAGATAAAGCACTGTTGTAATAATATTCCTTGAACAAACACTTACACATTCTTCTTTTTTCCTAGTAACAAAAGCTGCGAAATAATCAACACCCAACAAAACAGTATTGACCGTAATTTGGAATTGATTTATTTGTTTTTTCAATACAGGTTGAAAATCTAAGACCTTTTGATTAACTTCGCATACGCATTTATCAGCCTTTAGAATAGCAGAAATTATCCACCCTGCAATGATTAGTTCAGCTATAAAAATTATTGTAAAAAATATAGTTAGCATCTTTCAACTTTTCTTACTTTTGTATTATATTAAAATTATAATATATTATCGTAATATTTTTTTGAATACGTCTAAAGGACTATTTTATGAACAGAGTGAGATTTTATACAGCATTAGTACTTGCGAGATTAACATATTTAGCTATTAAATTGTTACATCGCTCTTCAGGAACATCTTTTGTCGGAATGATGACACTAAAAGTTTGTCCGGATTTTTTGGCTCATTGCAGAAAATATATTAAAAATAATGCAATAACGATTTCCGGAACAAATGGAAAAACAACGACATCAGGACTTGTTGCGCATATTTTTGAAGAAAATCAAAATTCAATAATTCACAATGTAAAAGGCGCAAATATGCTTACTGGAATAGCGAATGTTTTTGCACTAAATATCAAACCTTTCAAAAGATTTGACTATGCCGTAATTGAGTCAGACGAAGCTTATCTAACAAAATTATATGATTATTTTAAAGCTGATTATCTTTTAGTAACAAATCTATTCAGAGACCAGTTGGACAGATATGGAGAACTTTCAACAACAGCAAGTTTTATACAAAATGCAATTGATAAAAATAAAGAGTTAAAACTAATACTAAATGCAGATGACCCGTTAGTTACAAATTTTGGAAAAGGGAAAAATGCTATCTACTATGGATTTGAAGAAGTTGAATTTTGCTCAGAAATTCATAATGCGACATCAAATGCTCCAACAGAAGTATTTAATTGTATTTGTGGGAAACCTCTCCAATATAACAAGCAATTTTTTGCACAAGAAGGTCATTATTATTGTGCGAAATGCGGTTTTAAACGTCCCGAGCCTAATTACAAAGGTTACATAAAAATATATTCTGATTATTCAGAATTAAAAATAAGACATAATGACAAAGACTTCGAATTTAAAATCAATTTAGTAGGATTATACAATGCCTACAATGTACTGGGAGCAGTCGCTTGTGCAATGGAAAACGGAATTGATTACCAAACAATAAAAAAGGCTGTTTCAACTTATAAATCAATTTTTGGAAGAGCCGAAAGAAGAATCATCAATGGACATAAAACACTCATTCAACTAATCAAAAATCCGACAGGTGCAAGCGAAGTTCTGAAAACAGTTGATTTATCTTCTAACATTGTAATTGCCATTAATGATAATTATGCAGATGGCAGAGATATTTCTTGGCTTTGGGATAGTGATTTTGAACAACTGAAAAATGCTCAAAAATTAGTAATTACCTCTGGAATTCGAGCAAAAGATATGGCTACGAGATTGAAATACGCAGGAATTCCACAAGAAAAAATTATTGTGGAAGAAGACATAAAATCAGCTATTGCATTAGCTGCAAAATCTGATAATATAGAAGAACGAATTACTATTTTACCGTCATACACGGCTTTATTAAAAATTAGTAAAATGAAATTTTAGAAAGGAATAAAAATGCTTTTAGGTGTAAATATAGATCACGTTGCAACATTGAGAAATGCAAGAGGTGGAGTTGATCCAGACCCAATTCAAGCAGCAGAAATTTGCGAAAAAAGTGGGGCAACTTCAATCACAACTCACTTGAGAGAAGATAGAAGACACATCAAAGATCAAGATGTTAAAACCCTAAAAAAAATACTTAAAACAAATCTAAATCTTGAAATGGCAGTAACAGACGAAATGCAAAAAATTGCCCTTAGTGTTAAACCTCATTCAGTTTGCCTTGTTCCAGAAAAAAGACAAGAAGTTACTACAGAAGGCGGACTTGATGTTGCGAGCCGTTTAAATAGAATTACAGAATTTGTTCAACCGTTGCTTGATGCCGGAATATTGGTAAGTTTGTTTATTGACCCATCAAAAGAACAAGTTTATGCAGCAGCAAAAACAGGTGCTCAATTCATTGAACTTCATACTGGACAATACTCAATGGCTTTTGGAACACCTGACGAGACAGAAGAATTTGAAAAATTAAGAGAAGCCTCTCGACTTGCTCACGCACTTGGGCTTAAAGTTAATGCAGGTCACGGTTTGAATTATGAAAATGTTTATAGAATGAAACAAATTGAAGATTTATACGAACTTAATATTGGGCATAGTATCATTGCTCGTTCAGTATTTGTAGGTCTTGAACAAGCTGTTAATGAAATGAAAAACTTGATTAAATAAATTATTTGAAAGGCTTAACAATGGAAAAAACAAACGAAGAAATAATTGAAGAAATGCAACAAGTTGCCAATCAAATGGTTATTGATGATTTGGAAGAAAATCCTGATTTAGAAAACGAATTCTTTGACTGTGACTGTTGTGGTAAGAATAAAAGTCTTGCCGGTTCAATTCAGTATGGAGATTACAGGCTTTGTAATGACTGTGTTTTACTTGCAGAAACAGGTTTTGCTCTAAAAAAATTCACTGACATTCAAGACTTGATGAATGCAATGGAAGATAAAAGACTTGAAGAACTTTGCAAATACGTTAAAGAAGAAGAAAATAGAAAAAAGCAATTAGATAATTAATTTATTTATTATTTTTTTTGAAAAGGCGGCTGCGATTTATCGTAGCCGCCTTTGTTTTCTATAAATCTTTTAAATTTATTAAGTAATATTACGAAAGATTTAAACAATATAGCAATTTTATATACAGAAAATACTTTATATATATGTAAACACGAGGATGTGCTTATTGAGGAATCACAAAAGACTTAAGCACACACTTCACACTTCACTATTACGAGGAATGGTACAAAATTTACATTCCAAGAGCCTTTTCTTCTAAAGGCTCTTTTTTTTGTGGAAAATGGATAATGAAGATTTTCTAAAATTGGGATATAAAATTAAATACTTACGCAACAAAAAAGGCTTTTCTCAACTCGATTTGTCGTTGAAAACAGGTCTAACAACCCGTACAATTAGCAGGATTGAATGCGGAACAATAGACCCCAAATATTCAACTCTTGTTAGAATATCAGAGGCCCTTGATTCTAAATTAATAGATTTACTAAATTTCAGTTTATAAAAACTATTTTTTTACGGTTAATAAGATTTCCGCTAATTTTCCGGAACGTGGATTCTTAAAACGGATTTCCTTACATTTAGGTTCTACCGGCTTGAATTCGTCTTTTTGATAACCATATAAAAACTTCATAAATTCTTTGCTATACATATTTACACACCTATCCGATTTAAAACTTCACACATATATAATAAAACATAAACAGGGAAAATATTGCCAATTATAAACAAATTGTTACAAAGCTAGTAGTTTTAAATATTGCCAATTATAAACAAATTGTTACAAAGCTAGTAGTTTTAAATATTACCCACATTGATAAGAAATTAAGCTAATGTTTTAAAACCTCCTAAAAGTACATAATTTGGTATAAGTTTGTTTTTTAAATAAAACTTTTGTTTATTTTAAACAAAACTCACACAAACAAGGAGGTAAAAATGTCAATTAAAAAACTAACTGTGGCAGCTGCGATTGCCGTTGGAATAGCAACGTGTTCCTTGACTTCTGCAATGGCAGCTTGCCCATGCAACACCAAAGCTCCTGAAGAAGCATTGCCTGTTGTAACTGGTCCAGCTTGTCCGGTAAAAAATCAGCAAGCTACTTGCCCAAAATGTAAAAAAGCAATTCCAGATTGCGGTTGCAAGAAAAAAGAACCTTGCCCAATCAAAAAACAAGAGCCATGCCCTGAAAAGAAAAAACCGGATTGTGGCTGTCCAGATGAAATAAGCTGTGACAAACCGGCTGTTCCATCAACAGCATTATGCCCACAAACAGGTAAACCTGACAAAGCTGAAATGAAACAGGTTTATGGTTATCCTCAAGCTATTTACGGAACAAATAACTATGTCGGAGAACCTGCAAACTCAGTATTTTCTACAGAAAAAGCATTGAAAGGTTGTCCATCAAGCAGAATGTCTTCAAACATCTCAGGCGCAACAGTAGCAACTGACGGTCAAATGACAGGCGCTGCAACTCAAATGCCATGCTTGAATGAATGCCCTAACAAATATAATGGTATTACAATCGACAGAAATGAAAGGAAAATGGACGGAAATTCTTGTCCTATAGATATTCAATCTGCCAACTCAATAAATGCGGTTAAGAAAACACTTATTCCTTACGAAATTCCACAACAAATTCAAAACATTACAGGAGGAGCTGCAAACTTGGGTGGTTGCCAATTCCCAGACGTACCAAACGGATACTGGGCAGCATGCGACATTGATAAACTTGCAATAAACGATGTTGTCGTTGGTTACCCGGACGGATATTTTAAACCAAACAAAAATATCTCTCGTGCAGAATTTGCAACAATGTTAGTTAAAGGTTTCAACTTAAATTGCGATATGCATAATCAAGCATTATTCAAAGATGTTCCTAACCACAACTGGGCTAATGCTGCAATTGCAAAAGCCGTTGGTGAAGACTTGTTAAAAGGTTACCCAAATAAAACTTTCAGACCTCAAGCACCGGTAACTCGTGTTGAAGCCTTAACATCAATCGCAAAGGGTATGACGTGTGATATCGACAGATGCAAAGCTGATGAAATTTTAAGCAGATATGCAGACGGTAATAAAGTTCCTGAATGGGCAAGAATTCCGGTAGCTAAATCTCTTGACAGCGGGGCTTTGAAAGATTCACCTAATCCAAACATGATTATGCCAAATAAAGATGCTTCTCGTGCTGATATTGCTTCTATGATGCAAACTGTTCGTGTAGCATTAGGGTATGACACAAATCCTAAAACAGCAACTTCAATTTGTCCTGCGTGTCCGGTAGATAAAAATGCGTTGATTGAACACGAAGAAATCGTAAAAATTCCTACATTGAAATTATCAATGATAGACCAATTGACAGCTAAATCTTCACACGTTGGACAATACTTCAGAGCTAACACTCTCGAAGATATCACAATCAATGGTGTAACTTATCCTTGCGGTTCAACTGTTACAGGTCAAGTCGTAGAAGTTATAAGACCATCAGGTTGTGAAAAAGGTGCTCTAAAACTTGCCTTCACAGAGATTAAAAACGGTGATTGTAAAACTAAATTACCTAAACAAATTCTTCAAGCTCAAATTAACAAATCAAAAAATGTTAACCCAGTTGCGAGATTTGTTGAAATGCCATTCACTTGGGCGGGTTCACTTGTCGGCGTTGTTGGTAGAACTGCAGGCGGTATCTTAACAACAGTTGGTAATGCTGCAGAAAACGTAACAAATGATGCAGGCTATATGTTAGGTCATGCATTTCAAGGACAATTCGGTGCCGCTGCTCGTAGTTTAGGCGATGGCTTATTCGAAACAGTAAAAGCTCCGGTTGACGTAACAAGAACAGCTTTATCCGGCACAATGGGCTTGTTCCAAACAACAGGTGATGAATTTGCTTACCTTGTTGATCCTCGTGGATACAAAATATCCGCAGTTAATCCTAGGGAACACGTTACTATCGCTTTTGGTTGTAATGAATAAATAATGAATTCCTCTTTACAACACAAAAGTCCATAGTTTAATTCATCACTATAGAACGAACCTTGAGATTTCTCTCAAGGTTCGTCTCTTATATTATTATTTTTTATAACTTATCGCAAATACCTAAAGTACAAATAGAATGAGCTCAATACTAATGATATAAACGTAATTAAAGCACCATATTTCATAAAGCGTAAGAATGAAATTTTATGTCCTCGAGATGCTGAAGTTTCACTAACTAAAACATTTGCAGCAGCGCCAATAATTGTTAAATTTCCACCCAAGCAAGCACCTAAAGACAATGCCCACCATAGAGCATGAGTTGCACCGGTCATTGCATTTGGATTGGCTGGGTTGATAAGCTCTGAAATCAGCGGAGCCATTGTTGCGGTATATGGAATATTATCAATAATACCGGACAATATACCGGAAGCCCAAAGAATAACCATTGTTGCTAATTCAAGACTACCATGAGTCAACACAATCAACTGGTCAGCTAAGAACTTAATACCACCATTTGCCTCAAATCCACCAATGATAATAAATAAACCAATGAAAAAGAAGATTGTAAGCCATTCCACATCACGATAAATTTCTTTAGGTTTTTCAAACAACAACAAGAATGATGCACCGGAAACAGCAAATACGTAAGCTGAAATATGGGTAATATCATGAGTTACAAAACCTAAAATAACTAAACCTAATGTAATAACAGATCTAATCATCAAGTTTTTATTGGTAATAGTTTTTGAATTATCAAGATTTGCAACATGTTCCATTTTTTCAGGTGTCGTTTTCAAACCTTTTCTAAACAAGAAAATCAAAACCCCAATTGATACCATAAAAATTAAAAATACAATCGGAGTAAGTTCTTGAACGAAATTCATAAAACTCAAACCTGCTCTTGTACCGATGATAATATTTGGAGGATCGCCAATCAATGTTGCAGTACCACCAATATTAGAAGCCAAAACTTCTGTTATCAAAAATGGAACAGGATCCGTTTCAAATTCTTTTGCAATGACAAAGGTTATAGGCATCATCAAAACAACCGTTGTAACGTTATCTAAAAACGCAGATGCAATAGCGGTAAATGCAGCAAGTGCAAATAAAACAGTTTTTGGGTGTCCTTTAGTAAGTTTCAACAAATTAATCGCCAACCACTTGAATACCCCACTGCGACTTGCAATATTCACAATAATCATCATACCAATAAGTAAAAATATTACTTCAAAGTCAACATATTCAAAAACCCCTTTTACATTGTGCTCCAAATTTAATGAAAGAGGAATCAATCCAAGTAACATCGTTAAAGAAGCTCCAACCAATGCAACTACAGATTTTTGGATTTTTTCACTTGCAATGAAAATGTACGCAATCAAAAGAATCGCTCCGGAAATAATCATTCCATGTGAGTGAATAAATTCTAACATTTTGTATTTTCTCCTTTATATTTCTATTTACAACCAAACTTTATTCTATATTTTGTGTCTTACAAGAGCATAAACATCATTAAAGACAACTAACACCATGAAAATTATCAAAAGGAGAAAAAAGAATGAACTTACTTTATTTAAAGTTTCTTCATCAATCGGTTTTCCTCTTAATTTTTCAATCAACAGGAACATAAAATGCCCACCATCAAGTGCCGGAATTGGTAAAAAGTTAACTAAAGCCAAATCCATTGATATCATTGCAGTTAACAATAAGCCGGAGAAAAATCCATTGTTAGAAATAACATCTCCACCAATTTTCGTAATTACAACAATACCGTGTAAATCTTTCATTGGAATTTTACCAGTAAACAATTGCCACAAACCATAAACTAAAACATAAGTTTGCTCCCACAAATATCTAAAACTACCAGTAATTGCCGCGCCAACACCTTTAGTCGGAGTTGTAACTTGACGGGCTTCCAATGAAACACCAATCAAACCTTTTTCGTTAGGATAGAATGTTTTCAATTGAACAGTTTTATCCTTGCGTAAAACTGTAACATCTAATGGCCTTAAACTATCTGATATGGCATAAGCAACATCTTTCAATGTTGTTGTACCATCTGCAACATAAGTTGTTCTACTTTTTAGAGAATCTCTAAGTTTTGTTTGTTTTTCGGTTAATGAATTTTGAGAATCTCTATATAATTTATAACCTCTAAGAAAATCATCATCAATCTTTAATTGCGGTTCTGATTTAATATCAGGCAACGCAACAACAGTTAAATTTTTAATACTTTCATTTTCATTAAGTTTTGGATTAAGTTTTTTCAACTTGTCTAAATTTGTTTTAACAAAATCATAATCAACTTTTCCATCATAAGGTTTGCTATTCTGTGCGAATAAAGTCAATGCGTAGCTTGACTTTATTTCAGAACCGTTGATATTAATAATTCTATCACCTTTTTGTATTCCGCTATTCCAAACAGACGCATCTTTTTCTGCAACAATATTGTTTATATAAACTTGAAAATCAGAAGATGGAAGTTTCCCCCAGACAAAAGAGGTTATTAATACAAGGAAAAATGCAGTAATGACATTTGCTATGACACCTGCAGAAATTACAATCATACGTTGCCACACAGGACGATTTAAGAATCTATCCTTTGAATCTTTTGGCAAATCTGTGTCTTTTTCATCATCAGGGAAAGAAACATAACCTCCAAGTAAAAAGGCATGAACTAAAACCTCAATATCCCCAACTTTTTTGCTCCATAAAGTTGGTCCAATTGGCAAACCAAAACCGAATTTAGAAACCTTTATTCCTAAAACTCTTGCAGCCAAAAAGTGTCCGGCCTCGTGAACCAAAACCAAAAAACTAAGTAGCAAAATCATTATTATTATTGACATATATTTCTCCCCGATAAAATAAGGAATAAGAGCGCAATATGCCACCCTTATTCCTCATAATTTTCTATTTAAACTGTTTTAAAAATCTTTCATCATCATTAAAGAATAATCTAATATCATCAATTGCATATTTAAGCATAGAAAGTCTTTCAACCCCCATACCAAAAGCAAATCCGGAATATACTTCTGGATCAATACCAACACCTTTCAATACGTTAGGGTCAACCATACCTGCACCCAAGATTTCTAACCAACCGGTACCGGAACATGTACGACAACCTTTACCCTCGCACATAATACATTGAACATCAATTTCAGCAGATGGTTCTGTAAATGGGAAGAAGCTACTTCTAAATCTTGTTGGGCGACTTTCACCGAAGTACAATCTGATAAATTCGTTCAAAACACCTTTCAAATCACCAAATGTAATATTTTTATCTACATACAAACCTTCAATCTGGTGGAAGAAATTATTTTTTCTTGAATTGATATTTTCATTTCTATAAACTCTACCTGGAGCAATAATTCTAATTGGAGGATTTTTACCTTCCATTGCGTGAATTTGAGCACCTGAAGTTTGGCTTCTCAACACAACATTTTTAGCAATATTTGTGTAGAATGTATCTTGCATATCACGAGCAGGGTGATCTTTTGGAACATTCAACATATCAAAGTTATAATATTCAGTTTCAACTTCCGGAGCAAATTCATCAGGAACAACTGAAAAACCTAAGCTTTGGAAAATTGAACAAATTTCATTTGTAGTTGAAGTTAATGGGTGAACATGTCCCCTTGGAATGAATTGTCCCGGTAATGTTACATCTATTCTTTCTTTTTGAAGTTTTTCATTCAATTCTTTTTCATAGAAAAGTTTAAATTTTTCTGAAATTGAAGATTCTAATTTTTGAGTAATTTCATTAGCCAAAGAACCTACAATCTTTTTATCTTCAACAGAAAGATCTTTTAAACCTTTTTTAATTTCGTTAAATTCACCTTTTCTGCTCAAATATTTGAATTTTATATCTTCTAAATCTTTAACAGTGCTTGCTTTTTCAATATCGGCAACAGCATCGGAATAAATTTTTTCTAATTGTTCTTTCATCTCGTCCCCTTTATATATTTATAATTTCATTAAATTTCTTTTCGTAACCAATTGATGATTTTGGACCATGCCCCGGGTGAACTACAACATCTCCAGACAGGTTAAACAAAACATCTTTTACACTTTTTTTTATTGTTTCAAAGCTTCCTCCAGGGAAATCTGTCCTTCCTACACTACGGAAAAACAACGTATCTCCGGAGAACAAATCTTTATCTCCCACCAAATAACACATTCCGCCTTGAGTATGTCCTGGAGTAGAAATTGCTTTTATTTTAGTACGTCCAATAAAAAATTCATCGCCATCTTTTACAAAGTGAGTAATTTTTGCAAATTCAGGAGGTTTTACACCGGTAAAATATTGAATCATTTTTGGAGCCGCTTCGACTTGTTCTTCATCTTCTTTTGCCATATAAGTATCGACATTAAAATTTGATTGAAACTTTTCTACACCTAAAATATGGTCAAAGTGTCCGTGCGTAAGTAAAATATATTTTAATTTCACACCAGACTGTTTTACAGCATCAATAAATTCAGAATTTGAATCAGAACAATCAATAAGAACAGCTTCTTTTGATTCAATATCAGTTACTAAATAGTTATTAGCATCTACAGGTCCTTCGACAAAAACTTTTATATCAATCATTATTTGCCTCGAACCAATTCAAATATACTTTTACACATTAAAAATAACTGTTCCGCATCTTTTAAAGCAATCATATTCGATCCATCACAAAGCGCTTTATCCGGTTCTGGGTGAACTTCAAAGAATAAAGAATTTGCACCAACAGCCATTGCTGCCTTTGCAAGATATGGTACAAATCGTCTATCTCCACCAGAACTTGCACCATTTGCCCCAGGGAGTTGAACACTATGAGTAGCATCAAACACAACAGGGTAACCAAATGTTTGCATTATTGGGATTCCTCTAAAATCAACAACTAAATTGTTATACCCAAAAGAAGTTCCTCTATCTGTAACCAAAATATTAGTATTACCAGAATCTTCAACCTTTTTAATCAAGGTTTTCATTTGGTCTGGAGATAAAAATTGACCTTTTTTAATATTTACAATTTTACCGGTTTTAGCAGCCGCAACAAGTAAATCTGTTTGACGACATAAAAAAGCAGGTATTTGCAAAATATCAGCAACTTCTGCAACTCTTTCTGCTTGTTCCGGAGTATGAATATCTGTAACTATCGGTAAATCATATTTTTCTTTGACTTTAGCTAACATTTCCAAACCTTTTTCTAGCCCCGGACCTCTAAAAGAAGTTATAGAAGAGCGGTTAGCTTTATCAAAAGAAGATTTGAATACATAATTTATACCCAATTTCTTCGTAATTTCTTTTAAACCGGCAGCGGTTTCGTCTAAAATTTCTTGGCTTTCAATAGCACAAGGACCGGCTAAGATAGTAAGCTTATCCCCTCCGATTTCAAAATCCCTTAATTTAATTCTCTTAATATTTTCCATCATACCCAAATTATATGAAAAATATAGCAAAATTACAAGTAAAATGTATCTAATACTTATTCAACAATTACACGAGCAGGGAAATTACTTTTTAACAAGTTGTTTGCTGCTTGTTGAGCTTTTTCTCTTGAAGTATATGAACCAACTTGCAAAGTATAATACCCTCCAAGATTTTTAACAACCGGAGATACACCCAATCCGGCATCTTGAATAATTGATTTCGCAACTTCAGCTTGTTTTTCTGTAGCATAATAACCGACAACAACTTTAGCATTAACAATTTGCGCAGGAGTTGGAGCGGACTGATTATGAGTAACAGGAGCGGATTGTTGATTTACAACAGATTGAGCATGTTGTTGAACTTGAGTATTTTTTGTCGGCAGTTGTTCAGTTGTTTTTTGTTCATTCTTTTGAGCTTTCAACATATCAGCCATTTCTGCTTCCATTTGACCAACAGTTTTTTTCTTGTGATTTGGAAGTACAACTTTCTCATCTAGCTCTGGAGAAAACATATCCTCATCGTTAACTTTTTTCCCAGAATCTTCATCTTGAAGCTTCTTTAACCTGTCATCAATTACAGAAGCGGAATTATCCTCAATAGTATCATCATCTGTAGTTGCAGAAACCTCAGTATCATCAGAAATTCCTACATCAACATTTGGAGAGAGAATTTTAGCGAAACCAAGAATAATTAAAAGCCCAATAATAAATACAGACACAAAAACAGTCATGTCTTTATTCGGACCTTTTTTAACTTTTCTTTTGTAATCACTATAACTAAAGTGAGCGGTATTGTCATATTTATCAGTTTCTTTTAACATTAAACACCTCTTACTTTCGTGCTTGCCAAAACAATATCATCAATTTCTTCACTGTAATTTTTCATAACTTCAAGTGCAAAATCTTTAACATCATCAATACCTAAATCACTTTTCAAACCTGAAACGGGAATTGGAGCACCATCTGATAAAATATTTACACCTGTATGAATTAAAACAGAAGTTAGGGATTTAGTTGCAATAGACACAGACATTTTTTTGTCATTCACAAATAAGTCATCGCCACTTCTTCTAACAAAGAAACCTCGTTTTTCCAATGATTCTTTTAAACAACTAATCAATAAACGTTGTCTAAATACACCTTCAACCAACCCAATATTAAATTGTTCAGTAATAAAACTAAGCATATATTTGCTATAAATTGGTTCATTATTTATAACATCTTCAATATCAACCATTTCGGTCAATTTAACTTCACATTCTCCACAAAATGCGACAATAACATCACCTTGTATTTTGAAATTTTTGTAAATCCAATGTGGTGTAAGTTGTGAACCAATATATTTGATTTCTTTGTCTATGAATAAAGTTTTCATTTCTATATTATCCAAACAGTAGCTTTATGTAATGAGTATCATGATTTGCTTCAAGAGCATGCCTCAATCTGATGCATGACTCACATATCCCGCAATGCTTTGCACTATCTTGATAGCAACTTTGAGTTAATTCAAGAGGTATCTTATATTGCAATGCTAACATGACTATATCATTTTTAACATAATTTATCAAGGGTGCAACTACTTTTGGCTTCTTTTGAGTAGAATATTCAAATTCTTTATTTAACGAATCTATAAAATCTTGAGTATTATCAGGAAAAGTTTGTCCCTCTTCCCTATTTGCACCGATTAAAATATAGTCATAATCTTGTGAATCCGCAAAAGAAGCTGCTATGTTTAAAAATAAACCATTCCTATTTGGAACCCAAACAGATTTTGCAGATTTTTCAGGATTATCAAGTGCTTTTCCGGTTGGAACAATTTGTTCTGATACTAAAGAAGTATTGGTTATTTGTTTTAACCAGTCCAATTTTATTACTTTGTGTTCAACATTATAATATTCACAAATTTTACGAGAAGCCTCAATTTCTTTTATTGCAGACTTTTGCCCATAATCAAAAGTTAATGCAAGTGTTATATTTAATTCTTCTCTTTTTAAACCTAAACTAACTAACGAATCCAAGCCACCTGATAATAAAATTATTGATTTTGTCATATTAATTATTCTCTTTCTCCGGTTCATATTCATCAAGAATTTCTACAGCTTCCATTTTCAAAGAATCAGAATATTTCGGAGATTTTATAACCTCATCTAAAATACTTCTGTCCGACATATTATATAAGGCAATTAACGCATTCTTTTTAACTTCTTCATCTGTATCGTTAAGCATACATTCCTTTATTGTATCAAAAGCCTTTGGGTTATCACTATCCATAAGTGCTTCTATGGCATTAATTCTAACCTGCGAAGATTCATCGGATAAAGAAGTTTTTAAAGCTTTAAAAACTCTCTCATTTCCACCAAAACCCATTCTGGTAATAGCTTCAATTGCACGTTCTTTTAAAAATGAAAATTTATCCATAATCCCTTGTTTAGTTTCAATTATACTAACCAAGGGATCAACAGCTCTTGTATCTCCAAGCAAACCTAAAGCAGACACCGCAGATTCTCGAAGATAAACCGATTTTTCACCCTCATCTTTAACCACATCAATCAATGGCGCAACAGCAAATCTATCACCGATTCGACCTAACGCATCAGCGCATGCCAGACGAACTTTATAATTTTCATGCTTGTTATTCAAACAATATAATAACGAAGAAACAACATTAGTATTCTTTTGATTTGCAATAGCTTTTGCACACATCACACGAACGTTAATAAATTTTTCTTTAGTTGCTTCATCTTCTACGGAACCATTTTTCAATAATAAAATATCAACAAGAACTTCTAAACTTGAAGAATCTCTATACATGTCAACACAATGAATTAAATACATGATTATATCGGGGTTTTGAGCATTCGAAAGCATATAATTATATATTTTGATTAAATCCCGTTCACAATATTTATCTTTTAATGCATCAATTCTAGAGGTTAAAACATTATAATCTGTTTCTGAAAACAAACCACAATCTTCTGCTATTAACTTAAAATCAAGATTTGTGTTATCTTCCACAATTTATCCTCTTCTGAGCTAATTTTATAATAAATCATAAGAATTATCAAGAAAATAAGTGTTCAAAATGCAATTGTAACATTTTCGTAAAGATAAGGCAAAAAAAAATCTCCTTTGTTTTAAAATAATTGTGTAGTAGTTATTAAACTTTTTAAATGGTGTGAAATGAATATAGACTCAATTAAAAATTATCCCACCGGTGTATTAGTCAAACAAAAGCCAAAGTACGGGCTGGAGAACAGACAAAAGAGTACGAGTGCGGATTTATGTGACAAAAAAAGTGTGAATAGAGGATATTATGGCGGTAGCTTTACGGGATTGAACGGGGCTGCCGCTAAAAGTTCTTTAGGGAAGAAATTTTCAAAATTTGCCTCAAAATCTTTTGACAAGATGTTAACTTTATGTGACGAACATACAGTTATCGCTCAAAACTTAGTAGCATTAGTTTTAGCAGCAGGCTTTAGACCAATTGCAATTATGTCTCTACCAGGAAAGAAAGATAAAGACGATAAAATTTATGCATCTGGTCACTCAATAGCTTCAGGGCTTATTGGTTTTGGTTTTTCAAGTATCGTAATGTTCCCTTTAGGCAAAGCTGTTAAAAAAACAAAGGAAACAATTAAAAATGCAGCAGATGCAATTGAACTTCTAAAAACAAATCCTCAAGAATATACAAAAGAACAATTAGATATCTTTAATAAACTTAAAAAGAAATTTAACATCTCAGATATCAAAGACATTGAAAATGTCGACAGAATTAAAAAATTCAAAAATACATACAATGTTAAAAACTTAACAGAACTTGAACACGCAAAATCATTCAAGCTTGTGACTAAGATGTTAGATATGGCACCAGATGTATTCATATTTGGTATTGCAAAAGCAATGTTAACAGTTGCTCTTATTCCTCCAATTTTGAAATATGTTTTCGGTATTGAGAAAAAAGCTAAAGCACCTCAACAAGTTCCAGCTCAAAATAATACAGTTCCAAATACTTTAAAACCGGAAATAACTAAATTTGTGGGAGGGTTGAAATAATGAACGTAACATTCCAAACAAACAATTTTAGCTCTCAATATGCTAATCAATATTCAAACAAAAATAACAGATTAAAATCAGGAATTTCATACAACAAACCTGCATTTACAGGAGAAATTCCAATTCCTAAAAAATCTAAATTATTAGCTCCTTTTCACAAAGGAATGGACAAATTTACGACTTGGTTATCAGACAATTACACATCTAAATTATACACATCTAAAATAGCTCAGGTTTTAGCTAAAAAGACTGATAAACTGAATAGTGTAGTTGACCACATGCAAGTAATGGGTTCTATCATCATTTCTGGTATGTATATGACCCAAACATTAAAAAATAAGCAACTTGATGAAGACAGAAGAAGAACTCTTGCCATCAACCAAGGCTTGACTTTTGCTCTTTCAACAATTGGTTCTTATACCATTGATAATATGCTTGATTCAAAATGGGAAAGATTAACAGCAAAATATGCTCAAAAACAAACCGGAGATTCAAGTTTTATTGAAAAATTAGCTCAACACAACAAAGAAAAACTTGCAAAATTCAATGCAGATAAAACTGCAGGAAGACTTGCAGAAGATGCAAAATTCAAAGCAACTAGTGTCCTTGATTATATAGCTCAAACAACGCAAGATAAAGGACTTGAATCAAGACTTAGAGGAATGGGAGTTTTGAAAAAACTGGTTGTATTTGGAACAGTTTACAGATTCCTCGCACCGGTTGCAGTTACACCATTTGCGACTATGATTGGTAACAAACTTGTTCATGCAAAAAACAATGCAAAACAAGCTGACAACAATCAAAATAATAAACAAGAAAATACTAAAAAAGCTTAATAACAAACAGGCACAAAAAAGAAGTTGAACTAAACTGTTCAACTTCTTTTTTTTACTAAATTTTTTGAGGGGAACAGAAATAAGGATTGTTCAAATATTTTGTCCACGTAATGTAAGCCTTGTTACCCTTAATTGTTTGAGTTCCTGTTGGAGTATATTTAGTAGCCCCTGTTTTTGGGTCTTTATATTTACCAAATATTTCTAACTCATAACGTTCCATTTCCTTTGATTTGTCACGCATAGCATCATACAATTCATCAACTTGAATACTTGGGAAAGAACAATTAATAACATAATTACCATCTTGAGCCTTAATAGTTTCTTGATATTTACACTGTCCATTTCTCCAACCAATAATTTTTCTTGATGTTGAAAAATTTTTCGCTTCAAATTCAGATTCTGTTGTTTCTGAATACTCATCACAATCTTTGAAGTTTTTTATAAAATTCTTTGAATACTTAACATACTCTGCTGCAAAAGCACAAGTCAAACTAACACCTGCAACAACCAATAGAGCTAGTACAATTCCAAAAGTTTTTTTCATACTCTTCTCCTCCATAATTTCTTTAGCAACATTATAGCAAAAATTATTTAATAGTAAATATTTTTACAATTCTAAAATTCAAATCAATAGAAAGATTTAATGAAAAATTTTAAATCTCATCATTTTGTATGATTTCAAAAAATCCGGAAGTGCTAACATAACAATATACTCCTTAGAGACTAAGATACACATATCCCTAATCAACAGCTATGCACCTCAGTACATAGCTTTTTTTTATTTCCAATCATCATTCTAAATAACACGAGAAAAGAATAAATAAAAAAAACATAATAGTTATTTAGTACGAATGCATTCAAGGAAAAAGCTTATAACTTATTCAAAATTTTTATAGTATAATTGCAGTATGAATATTATAGAAGAATTTGACACAATTGCAGCAATTTCAACTCCCATTGGCACGGGCGGAGTTGGTGTTATTAGAATTTCAGGCGACAAAAGTTTTGATATTGCAAAGCAAATTACTAACAGAAGTGATTTCCCGGTTGGTAGAATCTGCCACGACTGGATTGTTGATAATAATAATAAAAAAATTGACGAAGTTATAATTCTTCCATTCAAAAATCCAAACAGTTACACCGGAGAAGATGTAATTGAAGTTCACTGTCACGGCGGAATAAATGTCGTAAGAAATGTATTAGATATCATAATCAAAAACGGTGCAAGAATGGCAGAACGAGGAGAATTCACAAAACGAGCATTCTTGAATAAAAAACTCGACCTATCACAAGCTGAAGCTGTTGATGATATTATTCACGCAAAAACATCAAATTTTGCAATTCAATCTGCAAAAAATTTATCCGGTGTCTTGGCTGGAAAAATTAAAGAAATTAGAAGCGAACTATTTGAAGTTTCATCTAGAATTGTTGCAGGAATTGATTTTCCTGAAGATGTAGCAGAACCTGAATATACATATTTAACACAAAAATTTAATAAAATTTTAAAAGAAATAAATAGAATTTTAAATTGTGCAAAATCTTCTGATATCTTACGCCAAGGAGTTAAGGTTGCAATTGTTGGAAGACCGAATGTAGGAAAATCTTCACTATTCAATGCATTGTTAAATTTGGACAGAGCCATTGTAACTGATATTGCAGGGACAACAAGAGATATTATTAAAGAAAATCTTGATTTAGGAGTGGCAATCACATTGATTGATACCGCCGGAATTCGAGAAGAAGAAAATATTGATAAAGTTGAAGAAATTGGGATTGAATATTCAAAACAATCAGCATCAGAAGCGGATTTGGTATTATTTATGTATGATGCAAAAACAGGTTTGACAAAGGAAGATAGAGAAATTTACGAAATTATTAAAAATAAACCAAATATTGTTATTGCAAATAAAATTGATTTGATTCAAGACGGAGAATTTAAACCGGAACTTGAAAATACAATTACACTTTCTACATATTCTCCGGACGGAATTGAAACATTAAAGGAGAAAATGAAAAGTATAATTTGTAATTTTTCTCTTGAAGATACCGAATTTATTACAAATAAACGTCAACAGACTTGTCTTTTAAGATGTCAAGATAGCTTGACTAGAGCTTTAAGAGCAGCAGAAGTTGAAGAACTTCAAGATATGATTTATATAGATGTTAAATCTGCATTGCTCTCTCTTGATGAAATAACAGGTGAAGTTATTAATGATGATATTCTAAACAACATTTTTGACCATTTTTGTATCGGGAAATAACCTTACTTGTAAAGTTCTTCAATATCAAATTTAAATTTATCCAAATCATCAAATAAAAAAATTTCATTCATTGATACTTTTAAAGCCCTTGAGATTCGAAAAAGGGAACTTACAGTAACATCTCTTTTGCCTGCCTCAATCATTGCAATGTGCGACCTTGAAATATTAGATTCAAGAGATAAATTTTCCTGAGTTAATCCCCGACTAAGTCGAAATTTTCGAATTTGTAGTCCTAATTGTTTTCTAAAGCCATTGCACATAAATATATTCTATGCTATCATCTCATTAATTATTGTCGCTGTTAGTGACATGATTAGACCTAATGTTTTTGCAGTTTGAATAGTAAGGAGGTATAAAATGGGTAATAAATCTAAGTATGAAAATGTTGAATTATATAATAATTCCCTCGTCCTAAATAGGAAGATGAGTAGTGTGAGGGTTACAACTCCAATCAAGGTAAAATTTGCTTTTACCTTAGCTGAAGTATTAATCACTCTTGGAGTAATCGGAGTAGTAGCAGCATTAACAATGCCAA
>ERZ772861.241-NODE-241-length-65173-cov-28.327928_pt1 | contig 65173 bp, 49 predicted proteins | sample MGYA00512135_ERZ772861 | MGnify/ENA primary metagenome ERZ772861 (study PRJEB29015, sample SAMEA2737700) | human gut metagenome | biome: human gut; feature: human-associated habitat; material: faeces | place: China | collected 2012 ...
GTTACGGAGCGGTCTACCTTGTTGGTCAACCAGTCCTTGCAGGCTACGGCTTCCAGCTGCAGCACGTTGGTGAGGTATTCCTGCACCTTGGCCGGCTCGTAGCTTACGTTGTCGTATTGGCGGCTGACGCGCTCGTCCACCATCACCGTCTTGGGTGAGTGGCCGAACATCTGCGCCACGTCGAGGTCGAACGGACGTACGCCGTCGGCCTGCACAAAGGCAAAGTGAGCGTCGCCGGTGGTTTCGCCTACCACGTACATCGGGGCACGCTCGCGCTCGGCAATCTTGCGTACGTGTTCCAGGTGTTCTTCCTGGATGAGCAGACCCATGCGTTCCTGGCTCTCGTTGGCAATGATTTCCTTGGCCGAGAGGGTGGGGTCGCCGATGGGCAGTTTGCTCATGTCGATGAGTCCGCCGCATTCCTCAACCAGCTCGGAGAGGCAGTTGACGTGGCCGGCCGAACCGTGGTCGTGGATGGACACTACCGGGTTGACGTCTTCCTCGCAGAGGGCGCGCACCAGGTTGTTGGCACGTTTCTGCATTTCGGGGTTGGCGCGCTGTACGGCGTTCAGCTCGATGCCGCTGGAGTAGCGTCCCGTATCGACTGACGATACCGAACCGCCGCCCAGACCGATGCGGTAGTTGTCGCCGCCTACTACAACCACCTTGTTTCCCTTTTTCGGCTCGCCCTTCAGGCAGTCGCGCTTGGTGCCGTAGCCTACGCCGCCGGCCAGCATGATTACCTTGTCGTAGCCGTATTTCTCGCCGTTCTCCTGGTGCTCGAAGGTCAGTACGGAACCCGCAATGAGCGGCTGACCGAACTTGTTACCGAAATCGGAAGCACCGTTCGAGGCCTTAATCAGAATCTGTTCCGGAGTCTGGTAGAGCCATTTGCGCACCGGCAGGATGTCCTCCCAGTCGCGTCCGCCGTCAAGGCGCGGATATGCCGTCATGTACACGGCCGTTCCGGCAATGGGCCATGAGCCTACACCGCCGCCCATACGGTCGCGGATTTCGCCGCCCGTACCCGTGGAGGCACCGTTGAACGGCTCTACCGTGGTGGGGAAGTTGTGCGTCTCGGCCTTGATGGAGATGACGCTCTCAATGTCCTTGATGATGAAGTAGTCGCTCGTCGAGTGGTCCTGCGGAGCAAACTGCTCGATGACGGGGCCCTGCGCAAAGGCTACGTTGTCCTTGTAGGCCGAGATAATCTTGTGGGGGTTCTCCTTGGTTGTCTTCTTGATCATGGCGAAGAGCGACGACGGCATTTCCTCGCCGTCAATGATGAACGAACCGCCGAAAATCTTGTGACGGCAGTGCTCGGAGTTGATTTGCGCAAAGCCGAACACTTCGGAGTCGGTCAGTTTGCGGCCCAGCTGCTTCTCGATGTCGTGCAGGTAGTTGATTTCCTCGGGCGAGAGGGCCAGACCCTCCTGCTCGTTGTAGCTTTCCAGGTCGTCGATATATTCAATGGGAGCCGGCTTGATGTTGACGGTAAAGATGTCCTGGTCCAGACCCTTGTACATGCGCTGCAGCATGGGGTCGTGGTCGGCGTTCTCATCTTTTACGGGGAAGTATTCCTCAATGCGCGAAATGCCGTGGAGATTCATGTTTTGCGTAATCTCAACGGCATTTGTACTCCAGGGGGTAATCATTTCGCGACGGGGGCCTACAAAGTAGCCTTCCAGCTTGTCTGCATTTTCCACGGTAGCGCCGCCATAGAGCCAGCACAGTTCGTTTTTCTCTTCGGGGGAGAGCTGATGGTCAACTTGCGTTGCGATGATGCTCTTTCCGGGTGTTCTGAAAAATAGAATCATGTCGATATCGGAATTAAAAACGTTTTCAAAAGACAAAGATACAGCAAACCCGTCGGAGTGCAAAAGATTTTTTAAGGTTTTCTTTGCTTCCGTGACGCCTTTTTTTCAGCGTGGGCGGGTGCTTCGGGGCATTTGTCGGTCGGGAGTAGGGGGCAAGAGCAGTGCAGGCTGCCGTTTTCATTTTCCGGGGGTGCGGAAAGATGAAAACGGGCGGGAACTTTTGGGGCCGGGGTCGGAGGAAAAAATTTTTTCCCGCCGACCTTTTCCGTCCGTGTCCCGCAGCCTTGGGCCACGCCCGGCCGGAAAATGCACTTTTTGTTTGCTCGTACGCCTGCCTTTTCGTACTTTTGTGAACTGATTTTAATTTTTTTATCTGTTACTGAACATGGAATATTTTATTGAAGCTCAGCATCTCGTCAAGAAGTTTGAGCAACACACGGCGCTCAACGACGTGAGCATCAGCATACCCAAAGGTCAGGTGTTTGGCCTGCTGGGGCCGAACGGGGCCGGAAAGACCACCTTTATCCGTATCATCAACCGCATCACCGTGCCCGACAGCGGCCGGGTGCTTTTTGACGGGCGTCCGTTTGAGCCGTCCGACGTCATGCGCATCGGTTACCTGCCCGAGGAGCGCGGCCTCTACAAAAAGATGAAGGTGGGCGACCAGGCGCTCTATCTGGCCCAGCTCAAGGGCCTTACGCACCGCGAAGCCAAGGAGCGGCTGACCTACTGGTTTGAGAAGTTCGACATCATGCCCTGGTGGAACAAAAAGCTGGAGGAGCTCTCCAAGGGCATGCAGCAGAAGGTGCAGTTTGTCATCACCGTGCTCCACCGTCCGCCCCTGCTCATTTTTGACGAGCCTTTCAGCGGTTTCGACCCGCTGAACGCCGAACTGCTGAAAAAGGAAATCCTGGCGCTGCGTGACGAGGGCCACACCGTAGTGTTCTCCACCCACAACATGTCGTCGGTGGAGGAGGTTTGCGACCATTTTGCCCTCATCAATCATGCGCAGGTCGTGCTCAGCGGCCGTGTGATGGATGTGCGCCGCCAGTTCCGCACCGGGCTGTACGAGGTGGTCACCGTGGGCGGCACCCTGGCGCCCGACCCGACCTACGACATCGTGAGTGTGGAGGAGCAGTATGACGAGCATCGCTACGTGTTGCGCAAAAAGGTTGACGGCAGCAATTCCGACTGGCTGCCGGTGCTCACGCGCCAGGCCGAGGTGCGGCTCTTTGCCGAGCAGTTGCCCACCATGAACGACATTTTCATCCAAACCGTCAATTCTGCATCAAACCAAGCCTAAAGCCTTATGAATAAAGTTCTTATCATCATACGCCGCGAATTGCTTAACCGCATCGGCAAAAAATCTTTTATCATCCTGACGGTGCTCATGCCGTTTATCTTTGCAGCCGTGATTTTTGTGCCGCTCTGGCTGGCCAGCTTTAAGGACGGCGATCAGAAACAAGTGGTCATTGTAGACCGGACGGGGCTTTATGCTCCCCTCTTCCGCAGCAACGAGCGCTTTGCCTTCAGCGTGGCGCCGCAAATAACCGACAGCATGCGTCAGGCCGAAACCGATATCGACGCCGTGCTCTATTTTTCGGGCGACCTCTCGGTCAATCCCAAGGCCGCCGTCATCTATTCGCGCGAGGAGGTGCCCTTTGAGCTTACCGAATACGTCAACAGCCAGTTGGGCCGTTTCCTGCAGCGGCAGCGCCTGTCGCATTATCAGCTTGACCACGTGGATATCAACAAGCTGCTGGCCGACGCCAATACCGACTTCAGCATTCAGACCTTCAAGTGGGACGAACACGGCAACGAGGTGCTCTCCGACGCCAACGCCGCAGCCCTGGCCGGCATGGTGCTCGTGCTGTTCATTTACATGTTCATCCTCTCGTACGGCGGCATGGTGATGCAGAGCGTGATGGAGGAGAAAACGAACCGCATCGTCGAAATCATGGTGTCGTCCGTGCGGCCCTTCCAGCTGATGATAGGCAAGATGGTGGGCATTGCGCTGGCCGGCTTTGTGCAGCTCATCGTGTGGGGCCTGATGCTGAGTGTCATTATGCTGATAGCCGGTGTGGCATTCGGCGTGAATGTGGGTCTTTCGGGCATGCCCGATTCTGCCGCCCTGACGGCGGGTGCCGCTCCGGCCGCTCCTTCCGAGCTGGACGCCATCATGACCCCCCTGCTCAACCTGCCGCTGCTGGAGATGGGGCTCATGTTCGTGCTTTATTTTATCGGGGCCTACCTGCTTTATGCCTCGTTTTTTGCAGCGGTGGGCGCTTCCGTCAACGAGCAGGAGGACAGCTCGCAGTTCATGAGTCCCGTTATCATTCTGCTTATCTTTGGCCTTTATGCCGCCATCTACGGCATTCAGAATCCCGACGGACCGCTGTGTTTCTGGGCCTCGCTCTTCCCGCTTACGTCCCCCATCGTCATGATGGCGCGCATACCCTTTGGTGTGCCCCTCTGGCAGGAAGTGCTTTCGCTGGCGCTGCTCTTCCTCTCCGTGGCGTTTATGGTGTGGGCAGCCGGCAAGATTTATCGCGTGGGCATCCTGATGTACGGCAAGAAACCCAGTTTCAAGGAAATGATACGCTGGATTCGCTATAAATAGGATATACGGAACCGCTTGCAGAGCGGGCTATAATAATGCCAGACGGGCGCCCCTTCATGAGGCATGATACCTCAATGAAGGAGCGCCCGTCTGGCGTTTTTGTGTGAGTTATCGGATGGAAAAACGCAACCCGAATTTCAGGTTGAAGTTCAGCGGGTGGTCCTGATAGTAGGTACTCAGCCGGCTGTGGTTGTCAAAGTAGTAGCTTATTCCCGGTTCTGCATAGATGGCCGTATGGTCGGTCAGGTTGAATTGTGCGCCCAGGGTGGCGTTGACCGACCATTGCGGCTGTTTGATGCGCACGTCCTGTCTTTCGCCGGACAGCGTTTCGCCGTTGACAACGTAGCGCGAGTCGGTGCGTCCGCTTACGCATATTTCTGCAGCTGCACCTGCTGAGGCATACAGATTCCAGTGGCGGCTGTCAAGCAGCGTGTAGCTGATGCCCAGCGGAATGCCCAGATATTGCAGCTTCTGGCTGACATCATATTGCTGCTGCGTGCTGCCGGACACAATGTCGGAGGCCAGATAAGAGTAGAAGAGCCCGCTCTCCAGAGCCCACCGTCCGGTCAGCCGGTAGCGTACCGAAAGCCCGGCATGGATGGGAAACTTGTGGTGAGTCCGGGTGTCGAGGGCACGGTTGGGCTGATACAGCGGCGTTGAGGACGTGGATTCATTGGCCGGAAGTTTGTCGGGGATGGAAGTGGCCATCAGGAAGTTTCCGCTTTCTTCCCCTTGCGCGGCATTAAAATTGTTTCCGCCGGCATAGGCTCCCACTTCCCAGCGCTTCGGGGACGTGCGGCGGGAGTATCCGTCTGTTCTTACGGCTGCATATGAAGCTGTTTTGGGGCGTGTGGCAGCCGAGCGTACTTGCGGGCGGATTTTCCGCCCGGTGTTCTCCGGGGCAGTGGAGTCGGCCTTTTCTCGTTCCGGAGCAGATGCCGGAGCCGGAGTAGCTGCGGTTGTGGCGGCGGCTTGCGAAGGCGTATTGACGGAGAAGGCGATGAGCCGTTTTTCCGTGTCTTTGCTCCGGAAGTCGGCGGTTTGAGCGTGGGGATGCGTGGGTGACTCCTGGGGTTGCTTGTGCTCAACAACCGTATGCGAAGCACGGGGCGGAACCGTGGTAGGGTAGCGGAGCACCCAAAACAGTGCCGTTAGGGCAGCTGCCGCTCCCAGTGCCGTTTCGATGCCGTACAGCCAGCGGCGGCGTGTACGAACCGTGGCGGGGCGTTGCTGCTCCGGCTGCGGCAAGGCTTTCATGAGGTCGTTCCACAGTTCGGGTGGCGGCGTTTCCTCATAGTCCTGCAATTTTTGGCGGATGAGCGTTTTCCACTTTTCTTCTTTCATTTCTTACGGTATTCGTTGATTTGACGGGCCAGCATTTGCTTGGCTCTGTGTAGTTGTGAAGCTGACGAACTTTCCTTGATGCCCAGCAACTGGGCAATTTCCTGATGGCTTTTGTCTTCAAAGACATAGAGGTTGAGTACGGTGCGGTATCCGGTGGGCAGTTGTCCTATCATCTCCTGCAGAGTCTGTGGCGACAAGGCTTCCATGTCCTGTTCGTCAAACGGAGTTTCAGTCAGATGGTCCGGCAGTTCCGGTTCGTATTCAATACAGTCAAAACGTTCGCGCCGACGTAAAAAAGTAATTGATTCGTTGACAACGATGCGGGTCATCCAGGCTTTGAGTGAGCCTTTTCCGCGATAATGAAAACGGGAGATTTGGGTGAAGATTTTCAGGTAGCTGTCCTGCAGCACGTCCTTCATGTCGTGCACGTCGCGAATATACCGGTGGCAGACGGCGGTTAAATTGCCTGCCGTCTGCCGGTATAGTATGCTGAGCGCTTCGGCGTCATTTTCAGCGGCGCGCTGGGCCAGTAGTGCTTCGTTCAATTCTTCTGTCATTTCCCGGATTCAGGCGTGCTTTCCTTCTTATTTTACGCGGGTGAAATATGAGCGGTCGCCCAGGTTGAGGTCGGTGTTGCCGCTCGAGCGGCGGGAACAATAATTAAACTGGGTTGATTTCATACCGCTGAATGAATTCCATTTTAAGGTGAGTTTGACGGTCTTTCCTTGTGTGTCGGGCAGATTGTTGAGCTTAAAGGCAATCAGCGCGTCGCCCCAGTTGCCGAGCGTGTCACCATAGGCTTCGTGATGCAGGATCAGTTCGTAGGGATCATCAGGGTTGGCTCCGCTTACCAGATTGAGTACATGTACGGTTTGACTGTTTCCCCAGCGGGTGCGGAACCTCAGTGTCAGGTAACCGTCTTCGGCAATGCTGACCCAGTCTTTCACAATTTCTACGGCGTCGTTGCCGTATGCGGCTTCGTTGGCAGGGGCATGTACGGCATCTTTGGTTCGGATGCTGTCAATCCAATTGATGTAGGCCTGCTGCGTGAAACCGTCCCGACCATTTCCTGTCATGACCAGATTGGCCAGAGCTCTCACCTCTTTCTGCCCGAAGGGAGAGCGTGACAGGTTGGTGGGGAAGAGTGTAGTTGAGTCGTCCAGTTGCAGGTAGCATACATTATCGGCTGTATGCTTTACTGTGACCAGCGCATTGGGAGAAGCGTAGTTATAATAGTAGTAGTCATCTCCATTGTCGCAGGAGGTCGTTAGTCCCAAAATTACGCTGGTCAGAATAAGTAGTAGTTTCTTCGCTTTCATACGTTAGTTTTTTTCTATGGTTTCTACTCCATAAAACGCGGAAGCGTGATGAACCTTGCATGCCTGAAGTTAAAAAAAACAGGGCAGGGTAGATTCTGTCAGGAACTTGTTATATGTTTTTATTGACCAGCAGGTAATAGACCAGCGCCCAGTCCTGATCGTTGGCCAGAGCGTCATATCCCCGGGCGCGCTGACCGTTGATGAGGCGGGGGTAGAGGAATGCACAGTAACCCTTTCCGTCTTCGGCAAACAGTAAAAGGTTGTTGCGCACAATCTGTCGGGCCTCTTCTGTTTTTGCGGAGTTACCGGACGCAAGAGCATAGTAATAATAAGCCGAGGCATTGAGGGTGCTCCAGTAGTGCGGAAAAGTGTCACCGTAGCGCTCTGATTTGCCGAACCAGTAGCCGTCCCAATGACGGATGGCAATGCCGTTCAGGTAGCAGCTGGGTTGCCGTCCGCAAAATGCCTCCAGTATGGGCATTTGCCGTCGGGCCTCGTTCAGACATGCCGTGTCGTGACTGACCAGATAGCATTCGGAAAGGAATTGTACGGCAGGGGCTACAATACTTTGCTCGTAATTGACTTCATGTTTGGGATAGTTCGTTCCGTTTTTGATGAGTTGGGCAGCCTGTGCAGCGTAATCGTTCCACAGAGAGTCGCGTTCCTGTGTCAGTCCGGCCTTTTCCAGCACTTGCATGCTGAGTGTGACGGGAATGCCTATGGCGTAGAATCCGTGTCCGAATTTGTTGAACATGGTGCGCAGGGTTCGGTAACCGTCATAGGCGTAGGACGCCTGTCCCGTAAGCAGGTACATGCGTAGTTGCAGCTCGGCAATCCACGGGTAGTTGTAGGCGCGCGGATAGCTGTTGTGTGTGACATTGGAATAGGTCACGTAGTCAGGATCTTGCAGTTTGTTACGCACAAAATCGGTGTAACGTATCAGTGAATTGAGCAGCACCGTATCACCCGTCAGCTGACAGCATTTGGCCAGCAGTACGCCCATGCCCACGCGCTCTGCTCCCTCGTTCCGGTCGGTTGGGCTGCAACTGTGGTTGGGGTCGAGCAGCAGGCTGTCGGTCTCGTTGTCGTAAGGCAGGTAAGCACCGTAGCGCCGGTCGTCGGTGCGTTTCATCTGCTGGTGGGTGCGTATGAATTCTACGCGCCTGGCAATAAGTTCGTCAAAGCGGTTGAACGCTGCCAGTTCGGTAACGGCTCGCCCTCCGTTGTTATAGTGGAAAGTCACGCTGAAGTTTCCCGGTTGACTGACCGGAATATCTACGCGGTAGCGTCCTTTTTCCAGTCGGACTTTATATTTTTCGCCGTGAGCCGTGGCAAAAACTTTTTTCAGTTTGTAGCGGCTTTCCAGCGTGGCGTGTACGGTATCTCCCAGTTCAAACGTATATTGGTTGCAGCGGGCCAGTACACTCCGCCGCTTCAGCAGTTGTTGTTCAAAGTCGTCCCATCCCTGATGCTCAAACAGGCGCCATTCCATCGTTACTTCTTCTTCGGGCTCCAAGGTCTGTTCGGGCAGTCCGAGGGCAATGACGCCGCGTGTCTGGGAATTTCCTTTCTCTTGCCCACGCTCCCAGATATCATAGTCATGCAGGCTGCCCCGGGTGAGGGCCAGCCCCAGGTGTGGCCCTTTTGCCCCCATGCGCAGGGCACATACGTATGCAGCCGTACCTTCCGCCCATACGTGGGCATGAGCCCGTTGGGTCATGCAGGTTGCCGCGTCGGGATAATTGTCGTTGAAGGGTGTAAAAATACCGATGTCACGCAGCGTTACGTTTGCTTGCGTATGGTTGCGCAGCGTGTAGCGCTCTACCAGGTCGTCGCCCTCATATCGGCGGCTTACTATGACGCGTATGCCTCCGGCGTCATAAACGGCTTCCATGCCGTCGGCCGAGAGGCTCAGCGGCCGGTTCCAGCGTACGGTGTCGCGCTTGCTGTCGGTTTCTACGGTCAGGTATCCCAGTCCCCAGCTGTAATTTTCCTGTATCCATTCATATTGTGATCCGTCGGTGGCCAGTAGCCAGTTCATGCCCGTAGGGTCGTCGCTCAGGGTGATGGATGCAATGCTTCCGGTTACGGGATTGATGGTAATTTTAGGCCGTCCGGCTTGTAGGGTTGTTGCCAACAGAACCCCGCATATCAGTAAGGTATATTTCAGTTGATTCATGCTTTTCTCATGTTAGGATAAGGATAGTGCAAAGATAGCAAAAGGGCAAGCAAGAATGCCGGACAAAATCTTTTTTTATCTTACCGTATCGTAACAAGCTTTAAATTTCGGAGGAGACTTGTCCGTTACGGCAGAAAAAGTTATTTTTGAATGTAATTCTAAATCGGCGGCAGGCATAGGCTTGCTGCCATGAATGTGTAATCAGAGAGCAGCATGACAAATAGCAAGCAACTTACTATCAATGCAGGGGGTAAACTCCTTTCGTTTGAGCAGCCGCGGGTGATGGGAATTCTTAATGTGACGCCCGATTCCTTTTATGCCGGCAGTCGCACGCCGGGTGTTGATGAAATCCGTCAGCGAGCCCAGCGCATGGCCGATGAAGGGGCCGATATGATTGATGTGGGAGCCTACTCCTCCCGTCCCGGGGCGGCCGACGTTTCGCCACAGGAGGAAATGGAACGTTTGCGGATGGCTCTTCCTGTCATTCGTAGTGTGTGCCCGCATATTCCGCTATCCGTCGATACGTTTCGTGCCGATGTGGCCCGGATGTGTGTGGAAGAATGTGGTGCCGACATCATTAACGACATTTCGGGCGGTCAGCTTGACCGGAATATGTTTCGTACCATTGCCCACCTGAAGGTGCCTTATATCCTGATGCACATGCGCGGTACGCCTGCCGACATGCAGCAGTTTACGGGATATGAACACCTGGAGCGTGAGGTGATGCTCTATTTTGCGCAGCGTGTGCGCCATTTACACGACTTGGGCGTGAGCGACGTGATTCTCGATCCCGGGTTCGGCTTTGCCAAGACGTTGGAGCAGAATTATGATTTGTTGCAGCATCTCGACGATTTACAGGTGTTCGGCCTGCCTGTGCTGGCCGGGCTTTCGCGCAAGTCCATGGTCTACAAGCTGCTGGGCATAACGCCGGATGAGGCCCTTAACGGCACTACGGCGCTGCACATGGCTGCCCTTGAGCGTGGAGCCGACATCCTGAGGGTGCATGATGTACAGGCGGCCGTACAGGTCGTGGCGCTCCATCGTGCGCTTTGCGGCCATACAAATTCATGAAGGGGAGAGCAGAAAGAAAAAAGGATTCGGACAGAAGTGCCTGAATCCCCGTTTCTGTAAAAAAAGAGGATTATTTGATTTCCTCGTAGTCAATATATTCACCCTCTTGGGCTGAAAAAATCTTTTTGCCGTCAGCGGGACGTCCGTTTGACGGCTTTTTTTGTTCCTGTTCGGGTTGTGGATTTTCGTGGCGGTAAGTCGTTTTCTGTTTTGAGCCCAGGCCCAGTATTTTACCAATGAGTATGCGCAAGCCTATGACAAAGGCCAGAATAACGGCAATGCCGAGCATAAATAGGCATCCCAGTGTTTTAAACAACATGTATTTGACAGAGTTGGTTGATTCTACAATTTTTTTTAGTACGCCTGCTTCCTTTCGCCTGCTTTGTCCTTATGAATGGACATCGCCGGCCGGCGTGCGCAACAAAGGTAGACAAATCGTCCGATATACCCAACCTTTCCCGGCAAAATAAAACCCATATCGACCACAAATGAGTCGGTATGGGGAAATAGGTGACTGAAATAATTTTTGCTGTGTCCTGGCGGTGGGGCATTTCTTTTTCCTTTGCCTGTCAGATGCGCTTCTTGCGTAAAATGACGGACAGTACGACATACAGGATAACGACTACCGAGAACCCCACAACCGAGTATCCCAGCAGGGCCAGGGTGGCGATAAGTACGGTGCAGGCCAGCATGAACAGGTAGCGCACGCGGTTGCCAATCCACCGGAAGTGTTTGAATTTAAGGGCAAACATCGGAATTTCCGATACCAGCAGGAAACATGAGATGACAATGCCGGCCAGCAGTCCGTAAAACGAGTCGGGCGACTGCAGGATGGGGTCTTTGAAACCGCAGGCCAGGGCGCTCCAGAACAGGGCATTGGCCGGCGTGGGCAGACCGATGAATGTGTCGCTCTGACGGGCGTCCAGATTGAATTTGGCCAGACGCAGTGCCGAAAACGCCGCGATGGCAAAAGCTACGTAGGGCAGGTATGTGCGGGTAGTCATGCCGGCCAGGGGCATTTCCACTTGTGTGAGCATGTGGAATACGATGGCAGCCGGCGCAAAGCCGAACGTAATGTCGTCGGCCAGTGAGTCAAGCTCTTTTCCAATGGGCGAGGCCACGCCCAGCAGTCGTGCCGTAAAACCGTCGAAAAAGTCGAACACGGCACCCATGATAATCCATACAAAAGCGCCGGTGTAGTCGCCCTGAAAGGCATGAAGGGTAGCAATACAGCCGCTCACCAGGTTCAGGCAAGTCAGCGTGTTCGGAATCATCTTTCTCGTTTTCATAGTTAAGGTTGCAGTTTAGCCACTACGGTCTGATTACCCGTAGTGCTTTGCCCGAGTTTTACAAGCGGCTGGGTGCCGATGGGCAAATACAAGTCGACACGCGAACCGAATTTAATGAATCCAAGGTGCTCGTCGATGTAGCAGTCCTCACCTAAGTGGGGGTAGGTTACGATACGCCGGGCTACGGCTCCCGCAATCTGTCGTACCATCACTTCCTGTCCGGCTGGCGTTTCAATGATGATGGTCGAGCGCTCGTTTTCGGTTGAGGCTTTGGGGAGCCATGCTTTATGGAAATTTCCGTTGTGGTGGCGTACATCCTTGACAAAGCCTTCCACCGGAAACCAGTTGGCATGTACGTTGGTCACCGACATGAAGATGGAAATCATCAGCCGGCGGTCGTGAAAATACTCGTTTTCCTCCACTTCTTCCACCACTACGACCTTACCGTCGGCCGGAGCCACGACAATATTGTGCGTGTCGCCCTCAAACAGACGGATGGGGCAGCGGAAAAAGTTGATGACCACCATATAGATGGCCCCCGTAATGATCAGCCCTGCATAGAATACGATGTGTGCGCCCAGCCATAAATAGACCAACCCGTTGAACAGTAAAAAAGCCACTCCACAGCCTATGAGGGTGTGCGTACCTTCACGATGTATTCTGATTTGTTTGAGTCTTTTTATTCTGGTTATTCTGGGCATTGGCTTGTGAACAATTTTTACGGGGAATAAGGGTATTATCTGGGGCAAAGATAATTTTTTTTGTTAAAACGGGCAAATTTAGCAGCCTTTTTCTGTATTTGTGTCAGTTTGGTGCTTACCATTCTTCGGTCAGTGCCCGCTCCAGCTCCTCACCCGTCAGGCGCAACCTGAACTGGCCTCCCTGTGCAATGGAGATGGCGCCTGTCTCTTCCGACACGATGATGGCCAGGCAGTCGCTTTTTTGCGACAGACCCAGCGCAGCGCGGTGGCGCAGGCCCAGCGCTTTTGGGATGTTGGCGTCGTGCGATACCGGCAGGATGCAGCCTGCCGCCTCAATGCGGTGGTTGCGTATGATCATGGCTCCGTCATGCAGGGGGCTGTTCTTGAAGAAGATGTTTTCAATCAGTCGTTGCGTGATGTTGGCGTTGATGATGTCGCCCGAGCGGATGTACTCGTTCAGTCCCACCTGGCGCTCCAGTACGATGAGCATGCCCACCTTTTGCTTGCTCATGTTGATGCAGGCCATTACGATGGGCAGGATTTCGGCACGCTGGGTCTCGTTTTTGCGGCGGCGCTTGAAGAAACTCGAAATGATGCGCGAGTGGCGCTGTGTGCCGATGGTAGAGAAAAACCGGCGTATTTCTTCCTGAAACAGGATTATCAGGGCCAGACCACCCATATTGACCATCTTGTCGAGAATCGTGCCCAGCAAGCGCATTTCAAACACCTGCGACACCAGAATCCATACCAGGATAAACATGATGATGCCCGAAAAGATGTTGGCCGCGCTCGACTGCTTCATCAGTTTGTAGATGTAGTACAGAATCAGCGCTACCAGCAGGATATCAATGGCATCTTTTATTCCAAAGTCAATCATTTTTCTTAACAGGCGTTTTTCAAGCCGCGGCCAGTGGCTTTGCCGGATGTGTGGTTCTGACTCCTGGCCGTGGTGTGACGGTAAAAAACAGGTTCTTGGTATTCTTCAGGCAAAGTTACAAATTTGTGCTCAAGCGCGCAAGTTTTTTAAAGGTGGCTTCGGGTGTTTGTCCGAAAAGGGTGCCGGTTTGTTTTCCGGAGGAGGCGGGTAAATGAAAAAAGGCCTGACCTCGTTTTTTCTCCGTGCCTTCCCTGTCTGTTTCAGCGGGTTGCCGTATGGCTGAAGGCTGGCATCGGGGTGAGCCTTGGGAATGTATGGACAACTTATTTTAAATAATGAACGATTTTTTTTGCAGTTTATAACAAAACGGGTATATTTGCCAAAGGCCAATATCCGTGTAGTTACAGATGGAGTGATATAGGCCGGTCGGAAAATCGAAAAACATCGCCGGGAACAGCCGGGGAATACTTTTACAATACAATTTATGGAAAAAAACAAACTGATTATTGCACTATGGGGTGCCTGTCTGTTGGGTAGCGGAGCTTATGCGCAAGAGCAAATTCTCGCCAGGGGCTATTCCCTGATTGTTGAGTCGGCTCAGAACCGGTTGCTGGAATCGGACCGGGCAGGCAGCTTGAAGATACCCGTATTCGGACAGGGCTTTCAGGCCACGTGCGATGCTTCCTGGCTTACGCTGACGACCGAAAAGAACCAGCTTCGGCTGGATTATACGGCCAATGAGGAAGCCGGGCAGCGTTCGGCTACGATAACCTTGCGGAATGCGGCCAACCAGACCGCTTCACTGACCGTCGTGCAGCCGGGGGTTCAGACTCTGGAAAACGTCGAGTCCGAGTGGCTCCGGATTTTTCCCACCAGCAGCCGCTCCAACCAATGCCAGCCGGGAGCAGATGTCGACAAAACGCAGGATGAGAACTACGGAACGGTTTATCACAGCAACTGGTCGCAGAGCATTTCTGAAACCGACCCGGCCATACTGACCTATGATTTCGCAACGCCCCAGCATATTGACCTGGTCAATTACGTCCCGGTGAGTGGGGGCGGAAACGGAAAGTTCGGCCTGGTAGATGTTTATTACAAACAAAGCGGTGCGTCTGAATATACCCTGCTGGGAAATTATGATTTTAAAATGGCCGGCACACCGACTCCCGTATATTTCGGAGCCGACGGCATGGACAATATCACCTCCGTACAGTTCAGGGTAAAGACGGGATACAGCTTTACTCCCGGCATTGAATATTATGCTACATGTGCGGAAATGGAATTCAAGAGAAAGCTGCAGCCGGACGAATCCTTCCTGAAGAGAATCAGCGGAATTACCGCCACGAGCAGCGGCGTGCCGGCGCAGTCGGGTGAGGACGTTTCCCGAACGCTGGACTACGACCCGTCGACCCTGTTTCATACGGATTACAACCGGCAGGTCAGTGAGGAGAATCCCGTTGTCCTGACCTATACCTTACCCGCCGGCAAGCAGCTGGCAAATGTGGTTTACCTTCCCCGACAGGACGGCGGTAAAAACGGCAATTTCGGAAAGGTAACCGTCCGTTACAAGGCCCAAGATTCCGATGAATTCACGGATTTGCTCACAAAGGACTTCGGTCAGGCCACTGCACGTACGGAAATTGACTTTTCCGGTGTACAGACTCCCGTCAGCGAAGTGCAGTTTGTCGTAACTTCCGGTTTCGGCGGGTTTGTGTCATGTGCCGAGATGATGTTTTATGAGTCCCGAACCATCAGTAATGACTATACCATATTTAAGGATAAACTGTACACGCAGCTGGCCGACGGAACAACGCAGGCAGATATCGATGCGCTGACCGACCCGTTTGTGAAGAAACTGGCGCAGGACCTCTTCGACAAGAACTACAGCACGGCCTACCGCGTGGCCGAATATCCGTGTTTGCTCTCGCCGCAATCGCTCTCTGAGGAATGGAACACCCCGGGAAAACTCTACGACCAGCTGCAGGGCGTGACGGGAATCAATATTTCCAAAGGGCGCAACGTGGTGGTTGTTTCGGGGGCCGACCCGGGCGTGTCGCTTGCGCTGAAAGTCGTTGCCTGGTTTGCCGGCGAACTGGAGCAGAATTCGTCGGGCGAATGGGTCGGAGTAGGTCCGGCTGAAAAGGTTTATTCGCTGACCAACGGGGTGAACATCATTAACTACGACGGCGATTACGACGGCCTTGCCTACATTTCCTATTATGCTGAGGCCAATCCGGAAAATTACAGTCCCGTGAGTGTTCACTTTGTTTACGGACAGGTAAACGGATATCTCAGTCCGGACAAGACCAATGAAGAAATGCAGCAGATGTGTGCCAATGCGCGCAACAAGTGTATGGATCTGGTGGGCCAGCGGGTACACTCAGTATGGACGGCGCAAGGGCTGCACGACTACTGTAAGGCTTCAGACGGCACCAGCCTGGGCTACCGCCAGTATATGAACCTGCTGGACCTCCTGATTGACTGGGAACACCAGTTGCTGGGATTCAAGAAGTATGGCCGTGTGCCGGCAAACAAGACCATGGCTTATGTGAACTATACCTATTATATGTTCCAGGGAAGTTATGGCGTGTCTTTCAAATATGACCAGGAAAGGCGAATACTGAACTGCAAGACGTTGATGTACGATGATTCGGACGCCATTTGGGGCCTGAGCCACGAGTGGGGACACCAGCACCAGATGCAGCCGTATTTCTGCTGGGCCGGACTGGGCGAAAGCTCCAACAACATGAACTCCTGCTACAATGTGCTGCACATGGGGTACACAGGCGAGCAGGCCAGCCGGATTCAGAACAACTGGTCAAATGCCTATAATCATTTCTTTAAAGACGTGAACACTTCCTATGTTTCAGCGTCCGGCGATCCTACTTATGCCCGTATGCGTGCATATGAAAATCTGAACAGCTTCAGCTGGTGTCCAGCCATCCAGCAGGAAATACAGAATCAGTATAACACCTATTATAAAAATGGAGGATGGGCCATTCCGTCAATAGCCAGCGATCCTGAACATGCTTTGTCTACGAACGAAGTCTACGTGGAGGAAAATACGGCACCGTTCTATATGTTGCATAATTATTTCAGTTATGTATCGACCGACCGGTCAAAAGCCGAATTCCAGTTGGATCTGTATGAGGCATTGCGCCAGAATGACGGCCCCAACGGCTCATCGATAGAACCGGGCAAGACGGAAGTAGACAAGTATGAACTGCTGGCCAGCGCACAGAACGGAAACAAGAACGGAAAGTATGCTGAATTCGTGAAAAAATACCCCAATTCCTGTTGGGTGACCAAAGGGTATATCCATGAAGGAGCCACCTGGACGGAAAACAGCGTTCCGTTTATCTTCAACTATATTCGTAAGGCGTCAAAAATCTGTGGTTATAACCTGTTCGATTATTTTGACAAGTTCGGCTTCCTGCGTACGGTGGTAATGACGATTGACGATTACGGGAATAAGAATTACGCCATGATGGAAGATATGAAGGCCGAGTTCAAAGCCGACATGGAGGCTCTCCAGCTGAAGCCGATAACTGCAGAAATGATTGAAACCATGGCACATGCTTCTGTTCCTACATATGATACGCCTGTAATACCCAACTAATTCATAAGCGAAATGAAAATCAAACAATATATTATCGTACTGCTGGCCGGAGTGATGCTTCCGCTTGGGCAGTTACAAGCTCAGATAACCTCTTTGGATGAGCTGAAAAACGACAAGAGCTACACCATACGGCAGCTTCCGGCAGCAGACAACAACCAAAAAGTGCTTTACGCTACAACCGAAAACAAGGTTGCGGCCCGCACGGCCCCTTCGGCTGCCGAAGATGAAAAATGGGCGGTATGGACTTCGGAAAAAACGGGATACCATTATGTCTATAATCTCGACCGTGAACTTTTCCTGAGCAACACTTCAGGTGGCTGCACCGTGAGCAGTGTGCCGGCCCCCTGTTACTTGATCGAAACCAGCCAGACAGGCCAATGGCTGCTGGCCAATAATGATTTGCTGACAGGCCTGACGGCTGCAAAGGGCGGGGTTGTATTTTCGAAAAATGCGGACCTTGATATCAGAGACATTTCTTTTTCTCTGACCGATGCCAACCGAGCCCTTACCTCTGAGGAAATGGCGAGAATTGAGCAGGCTGTGAGTCAGGCTGCGGCAGAGCAGGCTGATTCGGAGTTGCGCAGTCAGGTGTATGCTGAGATTGAAGCGCTGCTGGCCGAGGCCCTGCGTGTGGAAAAACTCGGAAAACCTGACTTTGCAGGCAATTACAGTTATGAGGAGCTGGCCGACATTTACAATAATGACAAGGCGGGACAATATACCGTAGAACAGCTGCAGGCATTGCTGGAGCGTACCCGGGCTTCCATATATCCACAGGAAGGAAAGTATTATCGTCTGATTAATAAGGCCCGTCCGAATGACGGCTCAATGGATAATACACTGACAATTTGTGACGCCATGCCGCCCATGAACCTCGGGGTGCGGCAGATTGTCGAAAAAATTCCGGGCAAGCATCAGAATGGCGTACTGGAACCAATCAGTCTGTTCCAAGTCATACGCGCCGGAAGCGGAAACGAATACGTCCTGTATCACCCGGGAAGTCATCAGTATGCCGGTGCGCATACGACAAGCGGGGAGAAAATTCCTTTGACGGACAGCCGTGCCGGGGCCGGTGTTTATAACCTGCAGCACGTAGGAGACCTGCTCTTCCGCTTCCAGAATCGTGAGGACAACGCTTTTTATCTTACGGCCAACGGAGAAAGCAACTGCGTCAGCTATGACCAGGAAGAAGAACCAGAGAAATGGTACTTGCAGGAAGTAAAGTCCATTGATCTGCAAATCGGAAGCAGCGGCTATGCCACCCTCTGCCTGCCTTGTGCCATTGAATTGCCGGAGGAAGTAGAAGCCTATGTGGCTACGAGCCGTGACGGGAATGTATTGCATCTTACGTCACTGTCGAACTATACGGAAAGCCGCGTCCTGCCGCGATATGTGCCGGTGGTGCTGAAACGTAGGAGCGATTGTACGGATACGGAATTCAGCTGTCCCGTCATTTACGATGCAGCTACGCCTCAAATCCCCAATCTGCTGAAGGGGCTGACGCTTCAGGGCAACATTGAAGAGGGCAGTTACATTCTTTATCAGGGGGCAGACAAACCGCTCGGATTTTACAAAGTAGATCCGAACAGCACATTGGTTTACAGTAACAAGGCATACCTGCCTTATCAGCCGGCATTCCAGTCTTCTCTGAAGATTAGTTTTGATGGTGAGCTGACCGGCGTAGAATTGCCTGAGATGATGGAGGATGAAACGGACACAAACATACTGTACGACCTCACCGGAAGACGGGTTATACGTCCGGAAAAAGGAATCTATATTTCCACCAAAGGAAAAAAACTGCTCATGAAATAACGGCACGACTGCCATATAACTCATAAAGGAATCACGGGAAGCGGATGTAAACCAGCTTCCCGTGATTCCTTTTTATGGGGTTTTTTTCAAGTATTGTATAGGAAAAGTTTGCCATAAAAAGCAGTATGCAGAAGAGAAAATAACCGAGTGAAAAACGTAGGCTTTCCTTCTTCAGTTCTGCTTGTTGAACGTATAATCCGGACATATGAAATACGTTTTGAAATATTGTGACATGAATGCGAATCGAGGTTTTATAAGAATCTTAATTTTAATATCTTTTCACTAAATCGCAGCGGAGTTTTTAGGTATTTTTATTACTTTTGCGACGGTCGAATCTCCTTAAATCCAATAAAACACAGAATAATAACCTAAAAATAAATAAAAGTAATGAAGAAAATGTATGTTTCACCTGCATCTGAAGTCATTGAGATGCAGATTGATAGTCCTATTCTTGGTGGAAGTGAATTAAATATTAATAGCGATGTGACTGTAAGCGGTTCTGAGGCTATGAGTTCTCACCGTTCAGGAGCATTCCCCTGGAGTGAAGAGGAATAAAAGTGAATTCTTCCATAAGAGGAAGAGATAACTTAAAGTTTTTATTGAGGCTATGTTCGAAAAAAGGACATAGCCTCAATATTTTCTAGCGTATTGAAGAAACGGTGTCAAAATGATAACCGGGAGTATGATGTGGCTTTTTCTAAAATTATGGGTAGGGAGATACCTCGGTAGTATGAAATGTTTTTTGAAAAAGTTGTGATTTGGATGATTCTTTTTCTTATTTTTATTGCTTGGATGTAATGATTTTAGATTTTTTGTTATCTTTGAGGCGGAACAAATTCCTTAAATCATATGTAACACTCAGGGGCATACTGTATGTGTTATGTTTTTATGGCACGATTTATTTTAGAGCATGAATGTCTACTTTAAAGTTATGTATATGAAAAAACGATTACTATTTTGCTTTCTGGCTTTGGTTTCCTCATTGACTGCCTTTGCTATGATTGGTGATAAGATTACGGATCTTAGTCAGTTGAGAAACGATATGTGCTACACAATTCTTCCGCAGGACAATAGTCGTGGAACATGGGTTTTTAATCCAGACGATCCTGTACGTTTGTATTCAACGGAAAAGATGGGGATTGAGGTTAATCAGAGCGATCCTGATCAGTGGTTTGCTTTCTTGAAATCGAAAAGTGGGAAATATTATGTGTATAATGTGCAGAGTGATAAATTTTTGTGCTATGGAGATGGCGAGGTCAGTTTGAAAAGCAGATTATTGGATACCACTGGCGTTGCGTCTATTATTCCTTCAACAGGTTCCGACCGGGAAAATTATCCCTGGGTAGTTGCTTTGAATGGGCATCAATTGAATTTATGTAATGCCGGAGGTCTTAATGGTACATATGGGGTGGTGTTTTATAACCATTCCGATGATGTGGGAAATTGCATCAGTATTTCAGAAGGCATTGACTTTAATTGGTCAGCACATGCGATGATGAAAGTTGATGAATTTGAAACTCTTTATACAAAAGAGAATCTGGAGATAGTAGCTGACGCAAACTTTTATTTGAGTATTCCAAGTACGGCTGTTGGCTGTGTGGATCCGGAATTGTGGAATGCGTTGAATTTGGCATGTGGTGGTGATCGGGTTGCTGACATTTACGACTTGATCGACCCCAAATTTCAGGAAGCGTTGCAGAATTTGAAAGATGCTGGTTTCGTAAAGTTTGAGTCTTTTAGTAACGACAAGGTCTATCAGATTGTTAACATGACGACGTCAAATGGTTATTTGAATGCGAGGGAAGGCAGTGAATATGTATTTGCATCGTCAAAAAGCACAAACTTGTCACCCGTGCTTAAATCTGGAATGTGGCAACTTCATCAAGAAGATGGAAAATATTATTTGTATAATCAGGGCAAGAAGGCTTTTGTGAAATTCAATCCTGCAGCTAACAAGTGGGAGTTTACTTCTAAACCGACAGTTGTCAATGTTGAGAAGCATACGGTTATAGGACCTATGTCGGTATTTTGGATTCAGGATGCTGATTATACAGATCAATACCAGTATATGCATATTAATAATACCTACGAAACGGGTGTAGTGGGTTGGGAACTTGTCTCAGAGGCTACAAACTTCTATTTTGTAGAGATTCCCGGTGCTGAAGTTCATCCCTTGACTGACCTTGCTTTGACGAAGGCAAAGATTGAAGCCCAAGCCATTATTGATTCATATGATTCAAGTAAAGGCAATTATATCGGGAATTATAACCGTGAAGCCATTGAGGCATTGCAAAAGGCTATTAATGATGAAAACGCAACAACCGAGTCTATAAATTCGGCTTTGTTGGAAGTTGAAAATTCACGAAAGCCTCAGGTCGGAAAGTATTATTTCATCTTGAACACGATGTCTTTTGATGATGGTGGAGTGAAAGCTATTTATGAAAATCCTGATGGAACCAATATAGCATGGCACACTACTGAAGGCAAGGCGTCTGAATTATGGCAGTTCGAGCCGGAAGATGGAGAAAATGGCCGTTACTCTATCAAGAGTGTGAATACGGGCAAATATATTACGCAAGATGGTGCCAAATTCAAGATGAGATCGGGCGGTACAACAGCCTTTACAATGGTTCCCAAAGCAAAAACTTATAATTTTGGTCTGGAAACATTTAATGGCGTAAATTATACGATGAGTATGAGTACGACTGACGCCCCATATACATATGCTTCGAAAAGTGCGACAGAAGGCGGTTATGTCGTTTCTTATAATGGTTATGCTCAGGACATTCCTACACAATGGAATGTTATTGAGGCTGATCATGTAAATGTGGCGATTGGCGAAACCGGTTATGCTACCGCTTACTTCCCGTTTGCCGTGACAATTCCGGCAGGAGTAACGGCCTATACCGTAACCGCCGCAGCTGATGGCGTGGCAACGTTGAGCAAACTGTCCGGCACTATTCCTGCCCGTACCGGTGTGGTATTGAGTGGTACGGCCAATACTCCTTGTACTTTTGAATTTGCTGCCGACGCAGCAGCCGTAGACGGCAATATGCTTAAGGGTATGACCATAGCTACTGCAGTTCCTGCAGAAACGAAGGCTTATGTCTTGGCCAATGGCTCAAAGGGTGTAGGTTTCTATCGGTTGTCAGAAAGCGACCGTACGATTGCTGCCAATAAGGCTTATTTGATTGTTGATGATGCTGCAGCGCCTTCAGTCTTCAGCTTGAAACTGGATGGCGGTCTGACCGGTATTGAAGGTGTTGAAAGCGCTGGCGGCAATGCTCCGGCTTATGATTTGCAGGGTCGTCGCCTGCCGCAGGTACCGACAAAGGGACTCTATATTCAGAACGGCAAGAAAGTGATGAGTACTCCCCGTTCAGGAGGATTCCTCCGGAGTGAGTAAGAGCAGAATTCAGCATCGTTCGTTATTATACAGATGATATAACCCCCGAAAGTTGGACAAAAACTTTCGGGGGTTAATCGTGTCTGTACAAAAGCGAAAAAGTGAACAGTTGTATTTTCCTGGTTATTCCTGTTTGCGCTTCTGTCTGTCGTCAGATTGCCGTTTTCTGCGTTTCCGATGTGTCTATGAAGTCGGGAGCCTACTTGTTGGTGAAGCGGAACCAGTTGAAGTCGGCAATGCCGCCGATGCCTTCATCCTTACGTGAGAAGTTGAAGAGGGCAAAGCGGTTGGCGGTCCAGGGGAGCCCGAGTCCCATGTCCAGGTCGGTTCCCAGTCGTTGGAAGTGGAGGCCGTCGGTGCTGTAGAAGAATTGTGCCTTGAAGTTGCGCTCGGTGGTGCGTGCGCGAATCCATATGCGCTCTCCCGTCAGTGATTCGACGGCGGCCTGTTCCTGATCGTCCTTGCACATGATGAGGCGGCACTTTCCGTTCCGTTTTTCTACGGCAATGTAGGCATAGGGGAATTCAAATATGCCGAATCCGGCAATGTTTCCTTCTTTCATCCGACTAAAGTCCATTTCCACGGTGCCTTGTGAGAGCGGTCCCTGCACGCGTTGTGTCAGCGTGTTTCGGGCCGTCTTCAGCTGGTCGGCGCGCGATGCTTTGATTCTCATGTAGCCTTTGCGCTCGGTCAGCGACCACCGTTGCGGGTCAGGGTTATGGTTCCATTGCCATTGCAGTCCGAGCTTGCGGGTGTTGAATTCGTCGGATGTGGCGGGATATTTCATCCGTGCTTTCCGTTGGCCGACGTCCGGTTTGCGGTAGGTTATCTGGTCTTTCCCGTTGTTGCCCAGCATGGGCCATCCGTCCTTCCATTCCACGGGCAGCAGACAGGGCACCCTTCCGATGGGGCCGCGGTCTTGCATGATGACGAACCACCAGTCGCCGTTTTTCAGCTGCACCATGCCGCCCTGGTGCAGTCCGTAGGGCGGGTAGGAAATGCTGTCGTTGAAGATGAGCCGGTGTTCATAGGGGCCGTATATGCTGTCGGAGCGCAGACAGATTTGCCAGCCTTCAGATCCACCCGCAGGGCAGGTGATGTAGTATTTCCCGTTGATTTTGTAGGCATGCGACCCTTCCATGCCGAATCCGCCTCCCAGTTCGTGTGCGTTTTTGAATCCGCCGCTCCATATTTTCCGTGGAGCCGACTTGACGGAGCGGGCATCGGCGTTGAGTTCCGTAATGTAGAGCGTGCCTTGTCCGTGCACGACGTAGATTTTTCCGTCGTCGTCGAAGAGCAGGCCGGGGTCGTACATGTATTCGGGGAAGATGACGCGCTCCCAAGGCCCTTCCGGGCGGTCGGCAATGCACATGGAGAAGTTGCCCTTTTCGCGTCCCCATCCGTAGGGGGTGCAGAAGGCCACATAGAACTTTCCGTTGTGATGGCGGATGCTGGCGGCCCAGGAACCGTTGAGATAAAGGTTTCCGCCCTTGAGGTCGTAGCGGGGGTCCTCGTCATAACGTTCAATGGCGTAGCCGGCCATATCCCAGTTGATGAGGTCCTTTGAATGGAGAATGGGGCAGCCGGGCACATAGTGCATGCTGGTGGATACCATATAGAAGTCATTGCCCACGCGGATGAGGTCAGGGTCAGGCCAGTCACCCCAGAGCAAAGGGTTGGTAAAGGTGCCGTCGCCGTTGTCCGGATGCCATACGGGAATCTGTGCGGTTGCTGCCGCGGTGAAGCAAAACGCCAGGGCCAGGAGTGTTTTGCGGTAGTTGAAATACTTTTTCATGAAGATGATATTCTTTATGGGTGTTTCTGTGTGCTGTTGTTCGGAAACTGCGTTGCGACGGAGAGGCGTAAGAGAGTCACATTATTGCAGATTCACTTTTTTCCTCAGGCGGATGTCGCCGTGTGAACGTCCTACCATGAATTCGAATTCACCCGGTTCGAATACATATTTCATTTCGGTGTTCCAAAGGCCGAGGCGGTCTTTGGGAATGACGTAGTGTACTTTTTTCTCCTGTCCGGGTTGCAGCTCTATCTTGCTGAATTCCTTCAGCATGGCTTTGGGGGTGACTACACTCGAAACACAGTCGCGCACGAAGAGCAGGGGCACTTCCTTGCCGGCCATTTTCCCGGTGTTCTTGACAGTGAAGCTGAGCTCAACCTGACTGTCCTGATGCAGCGTGTCGATTTCCAGGCCGCTATATTCGAACTGCGTGTAGCTCAAACCGTGACCGAAGGGGTAGGCCGGCTGGTCGTCGGCGCGTCCACTGCCCAGGCCGTAGCCGGTCCAGTAGCGTGAAGGCGCATGATAATAGTACATGGGTACCTGTCCGGCATGTTTGGGCACCGTGATAGGCAGTTTGCCCGAGGGGCATACCTTGCCGAAGAGGATTTCGGCCAATGCCTTGCCGCCGTACATGCCCGGTTCCCAAACGTCGACGATGGCAGGAATGTTCTGGCTGACCCATTCGTTGTTGAGCGGTTTTCCGTTGACAATAACGGCTACGACGGGTTTGCCTGTCTCATAAAGAGCCTTGACAAGTTCCGTCTGCCGGCCGTAGAAATCGATGGACGGACGGTCGGCCGATTCGCCGTAGGTGCGCAGGCCCCAGTCGGAGCGGATGCCGTAACCGCCGATGGCCACAACGATGAGGTCGCAGGAACGGGCTTTGCTGACGGCGTCGCTGATGGAGTAGTCGGAAATTTCTCCGCCTTCCTCAAGCATTTTTTTCTGGAGGGCAGGGTCGGTCGTGTTGGTGATGCCTTCCTTGGCCGCTTTTCCCTTGATGCGTCCGCTGTAGCTGTAAACGATTTCCGAGTTCCCGGCTTCAGCTTGTATGCCTTCGAGAATGCTGACATAGTTGCTGTCGGGCTGTGTCATGGTCCAGTCGCCAAGGATGGACATATTGTCGGCGTTGGGTCCGGTTACGAGGATGCGCTTGTACTTTCCGGGCTGGAGCGGAAGCAGGTTGGGCTTCGTTTTTCAGCAGGACAATACATTCGCGTGCAGCTTCGAGCGCCAGCTGGCGTGCCTGAGGAGTGGCATATTCCTCCTTCATGGGGTCGGCATATCGGTTTTCGAACAGTCCCAGATCGAACTTGACGGTCAGAATCCTTCTGACGGCATCGTCAATGCGGTCGATGGAAATTTTTCCTTCCCTGACGAGCTGACGCACGGGTACAAGGAAGTCTGTGGAGTCGGAAGAATACATGTGCATGTCCAGACCGGCGTTGACAGACTGCTGCATGGCGTCGCTCAGGTCCTTGGCCGTGCCGTGCAGGTCCTGCAGGTTTTCCATGTCCTTCATGTCGCTGATATAGAAACCCTTGAATCCGAATTCATTCTTGACTACGTCGGTCAGCAGCCAGTGCGAGGCATGGGCGGGGATACCGCCGATGTCGTTGTGTCCGGGCATGATGGTCATGCAGCCGGCTTCGATAGCGGCCTTGAACGGGGGAAGGATATAGTTGCGTACCGAGCGTTCGGAAATGTCGGCAGAAGCATGGTTGATGCCGCCTACCGAGGCACCACCTCCGCAGAGATGCTTGACTGAAGTGGCTACGCGGTCCTGCGGGTTCTCATGGTCCTGATAGCCTGATACGGCCTGTCGGACGAGCTCGCTGGCCAGGTAGGGGTCTTCGCCGTAGGTTTCTCCGGTGCGGCCCCAGCGGGCATCGAATACGATGTCGACGCTCGGAGCAAATATCCAGCTCAGTCCGCCAGTTCGGATTTCGCGGGAAGCGGCGGTAGTTGTCTGTTTTATCAGGTCGCGGTTGAAAGTAGCGGCCATGCTGATGGACGTGGGGAAGATGGTACGTCCGGAGATAAGACCGTTACCGTGAGCCGCGTCGGCACCTATAAGATAAGGGATTTTCAGACGTGTCTTTTCTGATAGAGTCTGCATTTTGTTGAGCTTTTCAAGCGACTGTCCGCAAATCCAGGCACCGAAATTATAGTAACCCTTGTCAAAAATAGCCTGTTCGTCCCATTCGGACACCATGTCCATCTGTCCGATTTTTTCGTCAAGTGTCATTTGCCGGAGCAGGGCTTCGACACGTTCTTTGGTCGGTCGTGACGAATCCATGTAAACGGAGGTGTTGACAGTTTCGTAGGAGTGGCATGCGGTCAGCAGACTGATGGCTCCCAGCAGTAAAAACCTTTTCATAGCTTTCGTTGTTGTAGATGTTTTTATGTATTAGACGGTTGCAAATATACGGATTTTTGGGGAGGAATGTGGCGACGTACAAGCCCTAAGCTTGTACTATTTACATCTCTTAATGCAGTTGTGGGGGAGAACATAGTACAATTAAAGTTAACCACTGTAAAAAAGGAAAATAAAGCGTGCCATTTTGGCATTTCGGGTTGTTCCCTCTGGTGTTTTTGTTTGGGGTGATGGGCCTGATTCCGACTCGCTTCGCCCCAAGGATGTAGCCAGTTCGGCATCTGCCATTTTGTCACGCCGGATGGTTTGGCAAGGTTGTTGTGACTTTTAGGGTGAAGCCGCTTCTGAGGAATGGCTTCGGAGTAAGATAAGAAAATAAATAAAACAGATAAGTATATGAATTTCGACAACTTTACCATCAAAGCACAGCAAGCCCTGCAGCAGGCGCTGCAGCGGGCTGCGTCGGGCGGCCAGCAGGCGCTGGAGCCCGTACACCTGCTGGCCGGTGTGCTGGCCGTGGGTGAGAATGTTACGCACTTTCTGTTCAGTAAGTTAGGCGTAAACGAAAAGATGATTACCGCCGCTGTCGACCGCCAGTTGGCATCGTTGCCCCGGGTTAGTGGAGGAGGCGAACCCTACCTGAGCCGCGAAAGCAACGAGGTGATGACCAAGGCGCTCGATTTGGCCAAACAGACGGGCGACGAGTTTGTGGGACTGGAAGTGTTGCTGCGTGCCCTGCTGGCCGTATCCTCTACCGCCTCTACCATTCTGAAGGACGCCGGCATTACCGACAAGGCGCTGGCTGAGGCCATCAAGGAACTGCGAGGCGGAGCCAAGGCCAATTCAGCTTCAAGCGAGGATACCTATCAGGCCCTTTCAAAATATGCCCGCAATCTGGTGGAGGAGGCCCGCGACGGCAAGCTCGACCCCGTAATCGGGCGTGACGAGGAAATTCGCCGCGTGCTGCAAATCCTGAGCCGACGTACCAAGAACAACCCGATTCTGATTGGTGAGCCGGGTACGGGTAAGACTGCCATCGTTGAGGGACTGGCCGAGCGAATCCTGCGCGGCGACGTGCCTGAGAATTTGAAGAACAAGCAACTTTATTCGCTGGACATGGGGGCCCTGATTGCGGGAGCCAAATACAAAGGCGAGTTTGAGGAGCGACTCAAGAGCGTGGTCAATGAGGTGACGCGTGCCGAGGGCAACATCATTCTGTTCATTGATGAAATCCATACGCTGGTAGGTGCCGGCAAGAGCGAAGGCGCCATGGATGCCGCCAACATTCTGAAACCGGCCCTGGCTCGTGGCGAGCTGCGCTCCATCGGTGCCACTACGCTGGAGGAATACCAGAAGTATTTTGAAAAGGACAAGGCACTGGAGCGTCGTTTCCAGACGGTCATGGTGGACGAGCCGACGGTGGAAGACTCCATCTCCATCCTGCGTGGACTGAAGGAGAAGTACGAGAACCACCACAAGGTACGTATTCAGGACGACGCCATCATTGCGGCCGTCGAGCTGTCCAACCGTTACATCACCGAGCGTTTCCTGCCCGACAAGGCCATCGACCTGATGGATGAGGCCGCTGCCAAGTTGCGTATGGAGCGCGACTCACAGCCGGAGGAACTGGATGAAATCAGCCGCCGTTTGCGCCAGCTTGAAATTGAGCGCGAGGCCATCAAGCGCGAAAAGGACGAGGAGAAGCTGGCCGGCTTGAACCGCGAAATTTCCGATTTGGAAGAGCAGGAGCGCAACCTGCGCGCCAAATGGGAAGGCGAGCGTGAACTGGTGGGCCGCATTCAGCAGGACAAACTGCAGCAGGAACAGCTGAAATACGAGGCTGACCGCGCCGAGCGCGAGGGCGATTACGGCAAGGTAGCCGAAATACGCTACGGCAAGATGCGCCAGCTTGACGAGGACATTGCCAGTGTGCAGCAGCAACTGCGCGAACGTCAGGGCGGCCAGGCCATGATTAAGGAAGAGGTGACGGCCGACGATATTGCCGACGTGGTAAGCCGCTGGACGGGCATACCCGTAAGCCGTATGCTGGAGAGCGAGCGCGAGAAACTGCTGCGCCTGGAGGACGAGCTGCATAGTCGTGTGGTAGGTCAGGACGAGGCCATTCAGGCCGTAGCCGACGCCGTGCGCCGCAGCCGTGCCGGACTGCAGGACCCGAAACGTCCTATCGGTTCGTTCATCTTCCTGGGTACCACGGGTGTCGGTAAGACCGAGCTGGCCAAGGCTTTGGCAGAGTATCTCTTCAACGACGAAACGCTGATGACGCGAATTGATATGAGTGAGTATCAGGAAAAATTCAGTGTGTCCCGTCTGGTTGGAGCGCCTCCCGGATATGTAGGTTATGAGGAAGGCGGACAGTTGACGGAGGCCGTACGGCGCAAGCCTTACAGCGTAGTTCTGTTCGACGAAATCGAAAAGGCCCATCCCGACGTGTTCAACATTTTGCTGCAGGTACTTGACGACGGTCGTCTGACCGACAACAAGGGGCGTGTGGTCAATTTCAAGAACACCATCATCATCATGACCTCCAACCTGGGCAGTGCTTACATCCAGAGCCAGTTTGACAAGATGAAGGGACAGGCTCCCGCCGCTTGCCAGAACATTCTGGAGGAGACGAAGAACGGCGTAATGGATATGCTGAAGAAGACCATCCGGCCGGAATTCCTCAACCGCGTGGACGACATCATCATGTTCCAGCCGCTGACCCGTCCGGAGATTGAACAGATTGTCCGCCTGCAGGTAGGTAGCGTTGTTAAGCGGCTGGCCGACCAGGGCGTACGTCTTGAGGTAGCGGCCGACGCCGTATCGCTGATAGCCGATGCCGGATTCGATCCGGAGTTTGGAGCACGTCCTGTAAAACGTGCCTTGCAGCGCCTGTTGCTCAACGATTTGAGTAAGGCTCTGCTGGCCGGACAGGTTGACCGCACACGACCCATCAAGGCCGTGGCCGAAGGTGATCACCTGAAGTTTGAAAACTAATCACTTCTTCGTCCCGCCCCTGCGTGGGCGATGGGACTGGACATAATAATATAAGTGAGTGAGCCGCACGGGCGTCCTGCTGGGAGTCATACTCCGGCAGGCAGCCCGTGCGGACTTTTTTGTAAGAGGGGACAAAATTGTGTCAGTCCTGCCGATTTGGCACGGTGTTTGCTGACTAAATTGCAGAAAATAATTAAAAAATCTCAGATATTTATGGCAAAAGGAACTATCGGGGTAACTACTGACAACATTTTCCCCGTCATCAAAAAGTTTTTGTATAGCGATCATGAAATTTTCCTGCGCGAGCTCGTGTCTAACGCCGTAGATGCCACGCAGAAGCTGAAGACCTGCGCCATGAAAGGCGACTTCAAGGGCGAGTTGGGCGACTTGGCCGTGCGTGTAAGCGTGGACGAGAAGGCCGGTACGCTGACTGTCAGCGACCGTGGACTCGGTATGACCGCTGAGGAAATCGACAAATACATCAACCAGATTGCCTTTTCGGGCGTGACGGACTTTCTGGATAAATACAAGGACGACGCCAACGCTATTATCGGTCACTTCGGACTGGGCTTCTATTCAGCCTTCATGGTAGCCAAGAAGGTGGAAATCCTGACCCGCAGCTACCGTGAGGATGCCAAGGCCGTGCGCTGGACCTGCGACGGTTCACCTGAATACGACATGGAGGATGCCGAGCGCGCCGACCGTGGTACGGACATTATTCTGCATATTGACGATGATTGCAAGGAGTTCCTCGAGAAGGGCCGTATCCAGAGCCTGCTGGAGAAGTACTGCAAGTTCCTGCCCGTGCCGGTAGTGTTCGGAAAGAAAACCGAATGGAAGGACGGCAAGCAGGTAGACACCGAGGAGGACAATCAGATTAACGACGTCAACCCGATTTGGACGCGCAAACCGTCGGAACTGAAGGACGAGGACTACAAGAAGTTCTATCGCGAACTCTATCCGATGGCCGACGAGCCGCTCTTCTGGATTCACCTGAACGTAGACTACCCGTTCAACCTGACCGGTGTGCTTTATTTCCCGAAAATCAAGAGCAACCTTGACTTCCAGCGCAACCGCATCCAGCTCTACTGCAATCAGGTATTCGTTACCGACCAGGTGGAGAACATCGTGCCGGACTTCCTGACCTTGCTGCACGGCGTCATTGATTCTCCGGACATTCCGTTGAACGTCAGCCGAAGCTACCTGCAGAGCGACCAGAACGTGAAGAAAATCTCTACCTACATCACCAAGAAGGTAAGCGACCGCTTGCAATCCATCTTCAAGAATGACCGCAAGACTTATGAAGAGAAGTGGGACGACCTGAAGCTCTTTATCCACTACGGTATGCTGACGCAGCCCGACTTTTACGACAAGGCCAAGGATTTTGCCCTGCTCAAGGATGTGGACGGCAAATACTATACTTACGAGGAATATAAGGAACTTATCAAGGGCGAGCAAACGGACAAAAATGATACGCTGGTCTATCTGTATGCCAATCAAAAGGAAGCACAGTACAGCTTCATTGAGTCGGCCAAGGCTAAAGGCTATAACGTGCTGCTGATGGACGGTCAGCTCGATACGGCCCTGGTAGGCATGCTGGAGCAGAAGTTTGAGAAGACCCGCTTCTCTCGCGTAGATGGTGACACCATCGACAAACTGATTGTAAAAACTGATGCCAAGGGCGTCAGCCTGAATGAGGAGCAGACGGGCTTGCTGACAGGCGCTTTCCAGTCGCAGATGCCGAAGATTGAGAAGACGGAATTCCACGTAGAGGTGGGCAGCCTGGGTGAAGGAGATCTTCCGGTTGTTGTCACGCAGAGCGAGTATATGCGCCGTATGAAGGAGATGAGCCAGCTGCAGAGCGGCATGTCATTCTACGGAGAAATGCCCGACATGTATAACCTTGTGCTCAATGCCGATCATCCTTTGGTGAAGAAAGTGCTGGATGAGACAGAGGCTGATACCCGTGAGACTCTGGCTCCGATAGAGGCTGAAATCAAGGGTCTGAAAGCCCGTCAGCAGGTATTGGAACAGCAGCAGAAGGACAAGAAGGCTGACGAAATCACCGACGAGGATAAGAAAAATCTGACGGATTGTCACGAGCAGCTTGAAAGTGAGCAGAAGAAACGTGAGGAAACCATTGCTGCCAGCGCAGCCAAGAATGACGTACTGCATCAGCTGATTGATTTGGCTTTGTTGCGCAACGGTTTGCTGAAGGGTGAGGCGCTCGACAAGTTCCTCAAACGCAGTGTCAACTTGATGAAATAAGTAATCACACGGAAAAATAGAAATGCCGACAGAGGGGCGGAGTGGCCAAAAGCTCCATCCCTCTGTTTGTTTTTTCAAAAAAAGAGAAACGTATGAAACAGAGTTTCGGAAAAAGTCTTTTGCTATTGTTTCTGTCCTTGTTCGGACCGACGATGACGGCTGCCGTCAAAGTGGTTTATCAGCGAAGTGATTCGCTGAAGGTGGTGAGGTTGGTTGCTCAGGGCCGAAAACTGAAAGCTGCCGACCGTCCGGTGTATTTTGGACGGCAGTTCTTGGGCGTTCCCTATGTGGCCGTCACGCTTGAAGGCCATGATCCCGAATGTCTGGTGGTTAACTTGCGGCAGCTGGACTGCACAACGTTGGTGGAGAATGTGGCCGCCCTGACGTGGGCATGTCAGGAACGTGGGGATGCCTGGAAAAATTATATCAAATATCTGGAAAGGCTGCGCTACAAAGACGGCCGGCTCAACGGCTATGCTTCGCGGTTGCATTATTTTACGGAATGGATGTCCGACAATACGCGGCGTAAACTTGTGGTTCCCGTTAATGCCGGAGCTGCGGCGTCGGCTTCGTTTGCTCCGGTGTTGTCGTATATGAGTACTCATCCTACGGCTTATCCGATGCTTAAAAAACATCCTGAATGGGTATCGGTAATTGCACGTAACGAAAAGCAATTCAGCGGGATTCGGGTCAATTATATTCCGCGTGACAAGCTCAATGGAGGGCGCAGTACGCTGGGGGCCATACGCAATGGCGATATCGTGGCGATTGTGACCCGGCGCAAGGGGCTTGATTACAGCCATGTAGGGCTGGCGGTATGGGGGAAGGATGGCAAACTGCATTTGCTGAACGCCTCGAGCCTGCGGAAAAAAGTGGTAGAAGAATCGCAAACACTTTATCGGTACATGTTGGGACAACGTAACCAGATGGGCATTCGTCTGGTCCGCTTGGCCTGCTGTGTGAACTGAGCCGTGTCTTGGCCGTGTTGGAGATTAGCGGTGGCGGTATTCTGAGGGTGACATCCCCGTAGCCGATTTGAAGTATTTTCCCAGAAAGGACTGGTTGGGAAAGTTTAGTCGTTCAGCTATTTCCTTGATGGTATAATCGCTACAGGAAAGGTAGGTTTTGATTTCTACCAGAACAACCAGTGAAATCCATTGTCCGGCGGTGCGTCCACTTACCTTTTTGATCACTTCTGACATGTACTTGGGCGAAAGACACAACTGTGAGCTATACCACGAAATGTCACGCTGTTTGCGGTAGTTTTGCGAGAGCAGGTGTATGAATCGTTCGAAAATGGCACCGCTGCGGCTGTTTGAGGCAGAATCCGAACAATAACGGCGGTAAAGGAAGTTGCATACGTCAAAGTAATATGTTCGCAGAAGTAAGGCTACCAGTTCACGCTGGAAATGATTGTTACGTTCGTTGAGTCGTTCCTGAATCATGTTGAACATGCGTACAACCTGACTGATCTCTTCCTCATTGAGCTTGATGATGGGCCGTTCCAGCAGGAATACCAGGTAGGGCAGAAAACTCTGCAACCCGATCAGGCTGTCCTGTGAATATCGTGACGATACAAGCATGAAGCGTCCTTTAAAATCGGGGGTCCATTGACAGTTGTCAAGAACCTGTTCGCCGGTACCGATAAGAAATTCGCCGGCTTTTATTTCCAACGGTTGCGAATTGAGTCGGAATGTGGCGCTTCCTTGCAGGCACAGGGCGTGTGTAATAAATCCAAGCCGGCGCGGTTGTAGGGGGTTGTCGTATCTGCTTACGTCGTCCAGAAACAAAACGTCACCCTCTACTCCCATGGCTTCTGTCTGGAAACTGTATTCAGCGTCTTTCAGATTGACGTGTCTGATTTCCTTGTCTTTCATGATAATTGATAATGAAAGATACAAATATGGCCATAAAAAATGAGAAAAACCATTTTGTCGCCCATAAAAAAATAAAAAGAACGCCGGGTAGATTTCTATTTTCCGTCAAAAAATGGCGCGTTGCCAAAATATCTTGTTAATTTTGTAGCCTACATATTATTTTAAAGCAATCAACAATGTCGTGTATTCTGCATATTGAGAGCACAACTACGGTGTGTTCAGTAGCGTTGAGTCAGGATGGAGCATGCCTTTTTGAAAAGGCAAATTATGACGGCCCCCAGCATAATACGCTGTTGGCCCCTTATGCCGAAGAAGCCTTGTCTTTTGCCGACAGTCATGCCATTCCGCTTGATGCGGTGGCCGTCAGTTGTGGTCCGGGTTCTTATACCGGGTTGCGTATCGGCGTTTCTACGGCCAAAGGTCTGTGCTACGGCCGCAATGTGCCGCTGATTGCCGTGGGAACGTTGGAGTTGTTGTGTGTGCCCGTATTGTTATATCATGATTTGCCGGAAGATGCTTTGATTTGTCCGATGCTTGACGCCCGTCGTATGGAGGTATATTCAGCCGTTTATGACCGCGCGCTTGGCGTAAAGCGTAAAATAGAAGCTACGGTAGTTACTCCTGACAGTTACATCGAATTTCTTGAGCAGGGGCCCGTGTACTTCTTCGGCAATGGTGCAGCCAAATGCCAGGAAGTGATTCGGCACCCTAATGCACATTTCATCGATAAGATTGTTCCCCTGGCCAAGAATATGATTCCTTTGGCTGAAAAGGCTGTGGCGCAGCAAAAATATGCTGATGTAGCTTATTTTGAGCCTTTTTATCTGAAACAGTTTGTGACGACAAAACCCAAAAATCTTTTGAATGGATTATAATACCCAACGCAGTAAAATCCTTCTGCCCGAATACGGACGTACGGTGCAGAATATGGTGGAAAATGTGCTGAGTTTAGAAAATAGGGCCCAGCGCCAGAAAGGTGCGGAGCTGATTATAAAAGTAATGGCCAACATGTTTCCGCAGAGTAAGAATGTGCCCGACTTTAAACATAAATTGTGGGACCATCTGGCTCTGATGTCCGATTATCAGTTGGACATAGACTATCCTTACGGAAAACCGGAACCCAAGTCTGCCGATTCCCGTCCCATGCGCATACCCTATCCGTCACATCGCATAGGATATCGTCATTATGGCAAATTGCTCGAATCGTTCATCAACTATCTGAATGAGCTTCCTGAAGGTGAAGAGAAAAATCAGTTGAGTTTGCTCGTTGCCGGTCAGATGAAACGTAGTTTGGCTGAGTGGAACAAGGATTCGCTGAACAATGAAAAAGTGGTAGCCGATTTGGCACGCTATACGCACGGGCAGGTTCAGCTTGAGGCTGCGCTGCTGAAAAATACCGGCGTCCGCAGCCCTCGTCCGAATAACAATGGCTTGCGTACCTCACGTAACAAACGGGGAAAACGGGCTTATTAAGGCGGACTTTTTTCGTATTTTGTGAACTAAAAAACATTTCGTCATGTCATCATTTATTATTGAAGGCGGTCATCGGCTTCACGGAACCATTATTCCGCAGGGTGCCAAAAACGAGGCCCTGCAGGTGCTTTGTGCCACCTTGCTGACGGAAGATTGCGTCAGAATCAAGAACATTCCGGATATTCTCGACGTAAATAATCTGATTCAACTGTTGGCAGACATCGGGGTAGAAATTACGGTAAACGGTCCCAACGACATGACGTTTTGTGCGCGACATATAAATGCCGACTATCTGCAGAGTGAAACCTTCTATAAGCGCTGTTCCTCATTGCGTGGCAGTATCCTGCTCATCGGGCCTTGTCTGGCGCGTTTCGGACGTACGGTAGTGGCGCAACCCGGAGGTGACAAAATCGGCCGCCGCCGGTTGGATACCCATTTTTATGGTATTTCAAAGCTGGGAGCCACTTTCGATTATGATGAGAAGCTCAACATATTCAACGTGCAGGCCCCCAAGCTGAAGGGAACGTACATGCTGCTCGATGAGGCTTCCGTAACCGGTACGGCCAATATTATTATGGCTGCCGTGCTGGCTGAAGGCACTACTACCATTTATAATGCTGCCTGCGAACCTTATGTGCAGCAGCTTTGTCACCTGCTCAATGCCATGGGCGCACGCATCAGTGGCATTGCTTCTAATCTTATCACCATTGTCGGGGTTAAAAAACTGCATGGTGCTGAACATCGCATCCTGCCCGATATGATTGAAATCGGCAGCTTCATCGGAATGGCAGCCATGGTGGGTGACGGCTTGCGTATCAAGGATGTCTCCCTGCGCAATCTGGGCATGATTCCCTATGTGTTCCAGCGACTGGGCATACGGGTTGAAACCGAAGGTGACGATCTTTATATCCCGAGGCAGGACCATTATGAAATCGAGTCGTTTATCGACGGTTCGTTCATGACGCTGGCTGATGCACCCTGGCCCGGTCTGACTCCCGATTTGCTGAGCGTGCTGATTGTGGTGGCTACGCAGGCCAAGGGGTCGGTCCTGTTCCATCAGAAAATGTTCGAAAGCCGTCTCTTCTTTGTGGATAAGCTCATTGAAATGGGAGCGCAGATTATTCTGTGTGACCCTCACCGCGCCGTTGTCGTAGGTCACGATAACGAATTGCCGCTGCGTGCCCGTACCATGGTTTCGCCCGACATCCGTGCCGGTATTGCCATGCTGATTGCCGCCATGAGTGCCAAGGGCACGAGCCGCATTGACAACGTCGGTCAGATTGACCGTGGTTATGAGCATATAGAAGAGCGCCTGAATGCCCTGGGAGCCAAAATACAGCGAGTTGACTAACTTATTTTCTGCTATGTTATGATTCGTCCCGACAGCATTTACGGCATAGGCCGCATCACCCGTACACACGGCGTCAACGGTAAGGTGGAACTTCAGTTTACCGATGATGTATTCGACCGTGCCGATGCCCCTTACCTGTTTTTGGAAATGGACGGTTTGCCTGTACCTTTCTTTTGGGAGGAATACAGTTTCAAGAACCAGCATGCCGCCCTCTTCAAGTTTGAAGACGTCGACAATGAGCAGCAGGCCCGCCGTCTGGTGGGTGCGCAGGTCTTTTACGACCGTCGTTTTGCTCCTCATACGGCGCCCGACATGGACAGCTTCAAGTTTTTTGTAGGCTATCGTGTGCTTTTGCCCGACGGTCGTGAAGTGGGCCGGGTTGAATCGGTGGATGAGTCGTCGGCCAATGTGTTGCTTTCCATCCGTCATACTGACGGGCATGAGATCATGCTTCCGTTTCATCCCGACCTGGTCACCTCGTTCGACGAGCAGCAGCGGGAACTGGTCATGGATGTGCCCGAGGCGTTGCTCAGCCTGAACGACTAAAATTCTGTCTCTCACAAATTCTCTCCTTGATATGTCAAAACGAAGTCTCGTAATTTTGGGCGCCACCGGTTCAATCGGAACCCAGGCTTTGGATGTGGTCCGGCAGCACCCGGACCTTTTTGAGGTATATGCCCTTACCGCCCATAATAATATAGAAAAGCTCATGGAGCTGGCCCGCGAGTTCCAGCCCCAGGCCGTAGTCATTGCCAACGAAGAAAAGTTCGACGCCCTGCGTGACGGGCTGGCCGACTGCCCCATTACGGTGTATGCCGGTGCCGATGCGCTGTGTCAGATTGTGGAGGCCGGTCCGGTGGATATGGTACTGGCGGCCATGGTCGGCTTTTCGGGGCTGCTGCCCACCATTCATGCCATCAAGGCCCGCAAGGCCATTGCCCTGGCCAACAAGGAAACGCTGGTGGTGGCCGGTGAGCTGATTACGTCGCTTGCCCGGGAATACAAAGTGCCCATCCTGCCAGTCGACAGTGAGCACTCTGCCATCTTTCAGTGTCTGGCCGGCGAGTACGACAACGATATCGAAAAACTCATTCTGACCGCTTCGGGCGGCCCCTTCCGCGGTTACGACGAGGCCCGCCTGGCTGCCGTAACGCCCGCCCAGGCCCTGCAGCATCCCAATTGGGAGATGGGGGCCAAAATCACCATTGACTCCGCCACGATGATGAACAAGGGGTTCGAGGTGATGGAAGCCCGCTGGCTGTTTGGCGTTGAGCCCGACCGCATTGAGGTAGTGGTGCATCCCGAAAGCGTCATCCACTCTGCCGTACAGTTTGCCGACGGCAGCATCAAGGCGCAGCTGGGCATGCCCGACATGCGTATCCCCATTCAGTATGCCTTCAGCTATCCCGGCCGCCTGTCGCTCAACTGTCCGCGGCTTGACCTTTTTGCGTTGCAGACCATGCACTTTGAGCGGCCCGACAGCCGTACGTTCCGTTGTCTGGCAGCTGCCTACGAGGCCATACGCCGCGGCGGCAACATGCCCTGTATCTGCAACGCGGCCAACGAGGTGGCCAATGCCGCATTCCGGTCCGGCCGTATCGGATTCCTGCAGATTGCCGACGTGATTGAGCGCATGATGCAGGAAGTAAGCTACGAGGCGGCTCCTACGCTCGACAATTATCTGCAGACCGATGCCGAGACGCGTCGGCGCAGCGAGGCGCTCATCGCGTCATTATAGTATTCAATTACACACATACTTACTCACACAGAAAAAATCCAATGGAAGTATTTTTTATCAAAGCCCTGCAGCTCATTCTCTGTTTTGCGCTGCTGGTGTTGTGTCATGAGGGCGGGCATTTCCTGTTTGCCAAGCTCTTTAAGGTAAGAGTTGAAAAGTTCTGCCTGTTTTTCGACCCGTGGTTCCACCTCTTCAAGTGGCGCCCCAAAAAGAGCGAAACCACCTACTACGTGGGCTGGCTCCCTCTGGGCGGCTATGTCAAGATTGCGGGAATGATTGACGAGTCGATGGACACCGAGCAGATGAAACAGCCCGTAAAGCCCTGGGAGTTCCGGGCCAAACCCGCCTGGCAGCGCCTGCTCATCATGATTGGCGGTGTGCTGGTCAATTTTTTCCTGGCCTTCTTTATCTATTCCATGGTGCTCTTTACCTGGGGCGAAACCTACGTACCCGTCAAGAACATGACCCACGGTTTCAAGTTTAACGAAACCGCCAAGTCCTACGGTTTCCGCGACGGCGATATCCCCCTGCGCACCGATACGCGCACCTTCAAGAGCTTCGACTCCAACGAAACCGTGGGCGACATGTACCGCGGTATTTCCGAGGCCCGTCAGGTTGTGGTGTGGCGCGGCGGAAAAGAAGTGACCCTTTCCCTGCCCGGCAACCTCAACATGCTCGACATGATGAAGGCCAATCCGCGCTTCGTGCTGCCCCGTGTACCGTTTGTGGTAGATTCCGTAAAGGCCGGTTCGCCGGCCATGAAAGCCGGCATGCGCCGTGGCGACCGCGTGGTGGCCTTCAACGGCAAGCCCGTGAGCGACTGGAACGACTATACCTACCGCATGGGCCAGCTTTCCGACCAGCTTACCCATCTTAACGAAGCCCAGGCCGACCGTCTGCGCAACGTGCAGCTGGTAGTGGCTCACGCAGGCGGAAGCCTCGACACCATGCGCGTGCAGCTGGATGCCGACCTCCTGTTGGGTGTTTACAACCAGGCCCCCGACTATCAGACCGTAACGCGCCATTACACCTTCCTTGAGAGTATTCCTGCCGGCATCAGTCACGGGTGGAACGTGCTGACGGGCTACGTGTCCGACCTGAAGTATCTCTTCTCCAAGGACGGGGCCAAGAGCGTGGGCAGCTTCGGCGCCATCGGCAGCATGTTCCCCTCTACGTGGGACTGGCAGCAGTTCTGGCTCCTGACGGCCTTTATCAGTTTCATGTTGGGCTTCATCAATATCCTGCCCATTCCGGCCCTCGACGGCGGTCATGCCTTTTTCCTGCTGTGCGAGGTCATTACGCGCCGCAAGCCCAGCGACCAGTTTATGGAGCGCACCCAGACCGTGGGTATGTTCCTGCTGCTGGGACTGATGTGTCTGGCCATCTTCAACGATTTGGTGCGTTTCGTGTTTTAAGCCGCAGCATTTCTGGTTATACTGAAATACAAAAGCCGACCGCCGTTATTGTCCCGGTGAGGAGTAGGCGGTTGTGCCCGGAATGATTATGTGAAGATATTGATGAAACGTGTTTTCCTGTTGCTTCTGGTTGCCTGGTTGGGCGTGTGTATCCGCATCGGCGCACAGACCGATTCGGTGGCGTTGTCGGATACGTGTCGGCAAGTTTGTGCCGATACGCTCGTGCCGCCCGATTCCGGCAGGGTGCAGCCGCCTGAAAAACACTTCTGGCGTGCCGCCGGCGAAACTTTCGGCATGAACATGGCGCAGTGGGCCTTCGACCGTTACGTGCTGCGCGGTTTCTATTCCTATATTTCCTGGGAAACCATCAAGCAGAATTTCCGTCACGGGTTCGACTGGGACAACGACCATCTGAGCACCAACATGTTTGCTCATCCCTACAACGGCTCTCTTTATTTCAATGCCGGCCGCTCCAACGGCTACAACTACTGGCAGTCGGAACTGTTTGCCATAGGCGGTAGCGCCATGTGGGAGCTTTTCATGGAAAGCGAGTACCCCTCGACCAACGATATTATTGCCACCCCGGTGGGCGGAGCCGCCCTGGGCGAGGTGCTCTTCCGCGCCTCCGACTATGTGCTCGACGACCGTAGTACGGGGGCCGAGCGCGTGGGGCGCGAGCTGGCGGCTTTCGTCATTTCACCCATGCGGGGCTTCAACCGTCTCATCACCGGGCAGTCATGGAAGCGTGGCGCCACCACGGGCCGCCAGTTCGGCACGCCGCCCGTACACCTTGACTTTTCGCTGGGCCTGCGCGCCCTGATGTATCACGACGACAGGAGCCGCGGCCGCTCCGGCGGTATGGCCCGCCTGAGTCTGGAGTATGGCGACCGCTATGCTACCCGCTGCAAAGAGCCTTATCAGTATTTTTCGCTGCTGATGGAGCTGAACATGATAAAGACGCAGCCCCTGCTGAGTCGCGTGGAAATTGTCGGGCGCCTGCTTTCCAAGGAGGTGCTGCAGGGCCGCAGGTGCCGCCTCTCGGTAGGCCTATATCAGCATTTCGACTTTTTTGATTCCGACACCATCAGTACCTACTCACCCAAGGAGTGGGAGCCCTGCGTGGTGCCCTACAAGTTCGGTACGCCGGCTTCGGTGGGCGGCGGTGCCATGTTCCGTTATGCCGACGGCCGCCGCACCTTCGACGCCTCTGTCCATGCCAACGGCGTGCTGCTGGGCGGATTGCTCAGCGATTACTACCGCTACTACCACCGCAACTACAACTGGGGCTCCGGCTTTGCGGTGAAGGCGGAGCTTACCGGCTCCGTCTGTCACGACCGGCTCACCTTTGCGCTTCACAACCAGTACTACCGCCTTTTTACCCGAAGCAACTGGGATTCCGTCGTCAATGGCGCCCCGTCGCCTTCCGAAGAGCCGAAGGACGTGTTGGGCGATGCGTCCTTTGCCTCGTTCAACCATCTGGAGGGCCGCGTCAGCTACCGTCTTTTCAAGTCACTTTCGCTCACGTGGGGGCTGGATTGGTATTATCGCCGTACGTGCTACGACACCTATCGCTGGATTAATATGGGTGGCTGGAGTTACGGTACCAGCGTTTTGTTTGTTTCCAGCCATCAGGTCAGCACGCAACTCATGCTGACCTACCGGTTGTAGTGAGTGAGAGGTTAACATGAAAACTTTGGTCATAAAAACAAGATTAGATCTAAGAACTATGGTTCTGAATGTAATTTTTTTTGATTTAAATAATTCTATTTTAATTTTTTTATACCTTTGCATTGCCTGAAAATGCCGAAAGCCCCTATGGGTTAAGGCGGGATTGGGCATATGTACATAAAAGGCGTAACTGTACGCTTTGGTTTTGACGGTCTAAGAACTTTGCAAACTCAAAGGTAAGTCAAGAGCAAAGCAACGGGAACGCCTCATGAGGTGTCTCTTTTATATACTCTCATTAATATTCGTATTCAAATAGATGCGGAAAGGGAGAATTATATAATTTTAGTACACTGGCGTGGGGCTTTCGGCGTTGCTCGTTTCGACTTACCGGGCAATGCGAAGGCCTTTAGATCGTGGAACGGGTGACAGACTGGCTCCACGCTTTTTTTTGCTCAATATTCACTTACAAAAAGAAAATATGACACTGAATGTTTTTATGACTCAGACTTGTTTTCTCATTCCATTTGAAAAATGTATGAGCAGTTTCACAGTGAACTGAAAGTAAATTCGTAATTATCAATTTAAACCAAAGGAAATATGAGAAAGTTTATTTTATTTATCTGCTTCTCGTGCTTCACGTTCATGGCATGGGGGCAAAATAGTGAGCTAATTAGAAAGGCTGAAAGTGGGGATGCAGAGGCACAGTGCTGGTTAGGCCATTTTTATCTCGGTGGGAGGAAAGAAGAAGCAGCCAAGTGGTATCTCAAGGCAGCTGAACAAGGGCATGCAAGGGCACAGGAGAGAATAGGAGAATGTTATTTTTACGGATGGGGAGTTCCTAAAAATAGAGCTAAAGCCGAGTCGTGGTTTTTGAAAGCTGCAGCGCAGGGCGAAGACTATTCTTATTTCTTACTTGGCGAACTCTACTTTGAGGAGAATAAAAAAGATGAAGCCATTTACTGGTTTAAAAGGTCTATGGATGCAAGTTATGCTGAATATGGGGAAGAACTCCAAGGTGCGGCCGAATATTTGCGAAAGCTCGGAGTATATTACCATCCGGACAGCAAATCTTCAAGTAGCGTAGCCTCTGCTTCCCGCTCTTCAAGCAGCAGTTCGTCATCATCCGGTAGCAGCTATTCGTCGTCTTCAAGCAGCAGTGCTGAAGAGGAACTGTTATATGAAGGAACTTATACTCAAAGCTCGCAGGGATATTGTCCTCAAACAAGATCATATACCAATGCCATAGGACCAGGATTTCAGAACCATGTGAAAATATATGATTCATATATTACGGTAAATGGTCAAGAGTATAAGTATGTAAGGACATCCGGCGCATGGAAAATCTATAAAAGTGATTTATATGGGTTAACACAGTATTATAAGGTTAATCCCAATAATTTTGAGATGAGTTATTATACAAGTGGTACGAGTCCTTATGGTGGAGAACTTACAACGGTGTATGAGGTAAAGAAAGGCGAGGCTATATTCAATATCCATCAAAATAATTCGGCGGCTTACGGTGGAGGATATTCTACTGGAGGTGGAACAGGTAGCAGTTCTAAAACAACGACAAAAACTTATCAGAAAACCTGCCGTTTTTGTCATGGTTCAGGTAAATGTAACACCTGCAATGGTAAACACCGATATCTGAATCCGCTGACGAATAGATATGTGACTTGTCCCAATTGCCGAACGGATGGACGCTGTAGCGCTTGCGGAGGAACAGGAAAGAAAAATTAGGATATGCTGATTTATCACCTTCTTATAGACCGGTTCGCGGTGCACAAGGATAGTATGGGAAAAGTATGCTTCAAGGGAGGAAACCTGAGAGGCATACTCTCCCACTTAGACTATATCCAAAGTTTAGGAGCACAAGGCATCATGCTCAGCCCTTTTTACTGTACAGCGGCTTATCATGGTTATCACATCGTCAGCTATGAGCAGGTAGACAGACATTTTGGAACGTGGGACGATGTGCAACAGCTTGTAGATGAAGTGCACAAGCGCGGGATGATTATCGTGGCGGACTTCGTAGCCAATCATTGTCATGAAAAAAATACGCTTTTTGCAGACGGAAAGCACCTGCATTGGTTCAGATGGAATAAAGACGGCAGTGTGAAAGGTTTTGCCGGTTTAGGATTCCTCCCCATGTTTGATACGGACAATCCGGAAGTAAGAGATTATCTGACGGACAAAGGATTGGCCCTGTGCCGCATAGGATTTGATGCCATACGGCTTGACCATGCCACAGGTCCGTCATACCAGTTCTGGAAATATTTTCACAAAAAGCTACATGCCGAACGTCCGGAAATACGGTTGATAGGCGAGGTCTGGGGCAAGATGGATTTCAGACCACGCAGCTACATACATTATTGGTTGAACTGCTTGCGCTATCCGGCACAAGAAGCAAGACAACTGGAATACGTCGGCATATTGGACGGCGTGCTCGACTTCAGCTATCAGGACATGCTTCGTAATGCCGTTCATGGGAAAGCACCAGTAATTGGGAATCATCGGCTCTGTAAACTGGTGAAATCACACTTTAAGCGCTATCCTGCTTCCTTCCAATTATGGTTGTTCCTGGATAATCATGATCTGAACCGCTTCTTGTTTGAATGTAACGGGGAACAATCTTTATTGCAGGATTCCGTCGAATTTACGAAGCAATGGCATCGTCCTTGGTTGATGTATTATGGCACAGAAGAAGGATTTACCAATGAAAAAGATATTTTTGATGGAACGCCTTACGCTGACGAACGTGTAAGGCAGTGTCTTTCTCTGCATAAAGAAAAACATAACCAATAACTGAGTAGCTTAGAATTATAATCACAAATTATTTAGCTGGAACGACAGATGATATAGATTCTGTAAGAAATTAAGTACACTATTAAAAAACGATTTAGCAAATATGGATTGATGGTAATCCAGAGTTTCGTAAACCAGATTACAATGTAATTTAAATTTCGCTTGATGAAGGTATATCCACTCGCGAAAGAAAAATAAGCGTTTTTGGTTTTGTCTTTATAAGAGGAAAATTATCGAGCATCTCATAATGGAGATATAGCTTATTATTTTGCACTTTAAATGATAAACAGAATATAGCTCCACGCTTACCTATTAAATAAACGGCCAAACTGGAGCTGTGAGGCCTTAAAAACTATTAGAATTATGAGAAATATTTTAGTCTTGTTGGTTTTACTGTTTACGACAATGAGCATTTGTGCACAAGACATTATTACAAAAAAGAATGGAGATGAAATTCAAGCTAAAGTCCTTTCTGTAAATAGTAAAGAAATAAGTTATCTTAAATGGAGTAATCAAAATGGACCTACTTATACTATTGCAATAAGTGAAGTCTTTATGATTAAATATGAAAACGGAGAAAAGGATGTTTTCAATGAAGCAGTTCCGCAACAGCAACAATCTGTAGTAATGGTTCCTGAACAGGGTAATTTTTCTCAGAGTATGTATAAATTCGACGAAAAGCAGAACGTATTGGATAAGGCTAAAAGAGCAAGGTCTACTGCGAAAACATTTAACTGGGTAGCATTACCATTGGGCGTTGTCGTGGGGGTAGGAGGCGCGTTCTTAATTGCCCCCTATATGGTTTACGTAGGTTTAGGAATAGAAGTTACTTCATTAGTGATATCGGGATGCTTGAACGCAAAAGCAAACAAACTTGAACGAAAGGCCTCTCTTTATTATGGATGGAAAAGTAAAGATCTTAATATAGGAGATAATAAGTTGCAAGCATCAATGGGTTTAATGAATAATGGCCGTATTGGACTTACTTTAGATTTTTAGACTGATTTTTCCTGTTTTTGCTAGTCGTTTTTATAATCAGGAACAGTAGAACTTTGCAAAGGGCTATTTAAAAAATAGGCCATTAAGTAAAGGCTTTACTGTTCCCTTTTTGCAGAAATCCATAGTTGTTGCTTGTTATGCAATAATGTCGTGTTTTCATACAAAAGTGGAGGCTAATTTCTTGTGGGTATAAAACATATTTTTATCAAGTAGCAATAAAAAAACGAGGTCGGACCTAGAAAAAACTCCGAGCCGCCGAAAATTTTTTCCGAGCCGCCGAGTTTTTTTTTAGGTCCGACCTTGTTCCGTCTTCGCGTCGACGGGGTTGGCCGTCGGTGCTGAAGCAGGGGATGCGTGGCCCGATGTCAAGCGACAGGCATCGGGCCACGTGAGTTTATTTTTGCTTTTTGAGGAACTTGAGGGCGGCTTCCAGCTGGCCGTCGCGTCCCTTGATAAGGTCTTTGACGGTGGGCTCCACCACGATGTCGGGCTGTACGCCGCAGCCTACAAAGAGGCGGCCGTCGGCATAGGTATCCTTTTTGGTGCAGATGCGGGCGCTGAAGCCGTGGCCCAGGTCGATAACGATGGGCTGGCCGGTGCTGCCGTTGGAGGGGCGCCCGATTTTGGTGAAGTGTTTCTGCCCGTCAGCCAGAATCAGGAAGTCCTCGGCGGCCGAGGCTGTGTTGTGGTCAATCAGTACGACGGTGGGCACCACCAGTCGGGGGTGTGAGGGCGGTATGCTGACGGTGTAGATGTCGTGCCCTACGTAGTATTCGCCGCGGGCCGTCAGGTAGCAGCGTTGGCTCCAGCTGTCGCCTACGGTGTCCTCGGGGGTCATGTATTCGCCCCAGGCTGCATAGCTGGCGGCGTAATCGCGGGTGCACCATTTGGAGCCCGTCAGCAGCGTGTCGGGGGTGAGGTATTGCAGGATGCTGGATCCGGTCCCCGTGCTGCCGCCGCCGTTGTAGCGCAGGTCGATGATGAGCTTTTTGGCGCGTTGCTGCAGGGTGGGGAAGATTTTGACGAAGTCGTCCACGATGGCCGGGTTACTGAACGTGTTGAGCGCTACGTAGGCCACGTCGCCCGGGAACCACTTCAGCTCAAGCCGCTTCCACTCGTCTTCCTTCGGGTACAGGGGGTCGGAATATACCGGCTCCAGGATTTTGTGTGTAAGGTGGAGCTTCAGGGTCTTTTTGTCCGGCGTGAGCAGTTCTACGTCGTAGGACTCACCGCGCAGGCCCTGCAGCATGAGCGACACGGCCATGTCGCGGCGTACGTAGTCGGTGGACGACGAGAAGAGCGGCAGGACGTGCTGCTCAAGGTAGGTCTGCGTGGGCAGGCCGTTGACTTTCACGATTTCCGTGCCGATGGGAATCCGCTTCCGGTTCAGCTCGTTGATACTCGTAACGATGGCCTTGCCTTCAATGTCGGAAATGTACCACTGCAGCTGGTCGAAAAAGGTGGTGATGCAGGGATAGTTGTTCCACATGATGTTGGTGTGGCCGTCCTTCAGCAGGGCGCAGAAGCGGCGCATTTCGTTGTAGAAGGCCCGGTTGTCGGGCGTTTGCTGCACCTTGGGCAGGTAGGCGCGGTAGAGGCTGTCCCATCGGGCTTCGCCTATCTGGTTGAAATATACGAAATTGTACTTCACTTCCGACCAGAATTTGGAGAGGATATACGTTTTTTCGTCAGGGGTGAGCGCCTTGTCCTGTTCGTCCGCCTGTTGGCTCCGGGCCGTCAGGGCCAGGCCACACAGCGCGAGGGTAAGACAGGCACGGTGCAGCGTGTGTAGGGTCGTGTTCATAAATTTGTCTTTTGGGGTTATTAATTTGTCGTTCAGCCTTCCATGTTGGGGTGGAACGGTGTTTTTCAGTGGTAAAGTTATAAAAAAAGATTATAGATGGGACGAAGTCGTTCTTTTTTTCCAATTATCCTGCCTTTTTCCGCAGGGCGGAGATGAGGCGGCTGATGCCGGTATGCGTGGGGAGTGGGTACGGGCATGGCAATCTGAAAGCCGGAATGCAGGAAAATGCACGGTAATGGTGCTTCAGTCCGGTTTCATATCCGGTTGGGCTTGGAAGTTTCATATTAATTTGTAACTTTGCCCCTATAAGTAACCTAAAGAAGAAAACACACACATCTATAAGAACAGTCATGAAAATACCTGCTGAATTTGATGCCATCCGGCCCTATATGCCGGAGGAGTTGCCTGCCGCCATAGAGAGCCTGATGCAGGATGAGCGGTTTCAGGGCGTTGTAGCCCGGCTTTATCCCGACCGCAGTATGGAGGAGTTGCGTCAGCTCTTCCTCTCGTGTCCGGACAATCTGGCGGTGCAGAAAACCATATTCATGCCTTTGCTGGAGCAGCTGGAAAGGCAGTGCTGCAAGTCGCTGCAGGCTGATTTTGGCGCTTTGCCTGACAAGGAGAAGAACTATACGTTTGTGTCGAACCACCGTGACATCGTGATTGATTCGGCTTTTCTGGGGCTTACCCTGCTGCGTGACGGATTTCCCACGACCATGGAGATTGCCATTGGCGACAATCTGCTCATTTATCCCTGGATTCGCACGCTGGTGCGCATCAACAAGTCGTTTGTGGTGCAGCGTTCCGTGTCGCTGCGGCAGCGTCTGGAAAGCAGTCTGCTCATGAGCCGCTACATGCACTACGTCGTCCGTGAGAAGCACGACAACCTGTGGATTGCGCAGCGCGAAGGGCGCGCCAAGGATTCGGACGACCGCACGCAGGAAGCCGTATTGAAAATGCTGGCCATGGGTGGCAGCGGAAAAACACCCGTGGAGCAGTTGGCAGAGCTGAACATCGTGCCGCTTACCATTTCCTATGAATACGACCCGTGCGACGTGCTGAAGGCCGTGGAGTTCCAGCAGAAGCGTGACAACCCCGCTTTCAGGAAAAGTCCGGCTGACGACCTCAACAACATGCAGACCGGAATTTTCGGCTACAAAGGTACCGTGAAATATGTGGCCGCACCGTGTATCAACACTTGGATTGAAGCGTATGCCGCCCTGCCCAAAGCCGAATTCTTCGAGGCTGTGGCCCGCCGGATGGACCGCGAGATTCATTTGCGTTATAACCTGTGTCCGGTCAACTACGCTGCGGTTGATCTGCTCGAGGGGGGCAGCCGCTTTGCCTCATACTATACACACGACGAGCGGCAGGAGTTTGAACATTATCTGCACGAAAAAATCAGAAAGGCCGACTTTGCCGGCAAGGATACCGGATTCCTGTTTAACACCATGCTGCGCATGTATGCCAATCCGCTTTATAATTATTTGCAGGCGCATGAGTCGCAGGTGTAGAGCGGCATAAAAGTGTCTGTCGTGCCGTGTTTTACGGGTCGCAGGCCATAAAAATGTGTTGTAATGAGCAGAAAATTGAAACACAATTTGTTAGTATCGAATTTTCTTTCTAATTTTGCAACCCAAAAGCGCAGTATAACCGCATAATCAAAATAAAACAGCATAAATAAAATGAAAAGAACATTTCAACCCCACAACAGAAAGAGAAACAACAAACATGGTTTCCGCCAGCGTATGGCTACGGCTAACGGCCGTCGCGTATTGGCTGCCCGTCGCGCAAAAGGTCGCAAGAAATTGACGGTTGCAGACGAAATTCACGGCAAACACTAATTTTTTGCCGCGCATGCGCATGGCTGTCCGCTGAGGGACAATGGACAGCAAAAGGGAGGAATATCGGTTTTTTTCAGAAAAACCTGTATTCCTCCCGCTTTTTTGTCGTAACTTTGGCGCAAAATTCCGGACGGGGGCGCTGGCCGTTTTTTTCAGGTCGCCCGGACGTCGGGAAGTGCAGTATTGAATCTTTTATGTACCGCCTGTGAAATTTAGAACCTTTTTATTGCAGTTTCTTCTGTGGGCCGTGGTGGTGACTGCCACCTGCCTGGGGGCGTTGTGGGGAATCGATTTTTATACGAACCACAACACGTCGATTACTGTACCCAACCTGAAGGGGTTGAGTCAGGAAGCGGCTACCCTGAAGATGGAACGTCTGGGGTTGCACGTTGAAGTCAGTGACACCGGGTTCGTACGTTCGCTGGCTTTCGGAACGGTGTTGCAGCAGTCCATTGCTCCCGGTGAGAAGGTCAAACCCGGGCGGCTGGTGTATATCACCATCAATTCCGACAACTCGCCTACCATCGTGATGCCCGACATAGGTGACAACTGTTCGCTGCGTGAAGCGCAGTCGCGCCTGCGTTCCATTGGGTTTAAGCTGGGACAGGTGGAATATATTGACGGCGACCAGGACTGGGTGTATGACGTCAAGGTGCGCGGCCGGGTGGTGGCTGCCGGCACGAGGGTGTCGGTTGACGACCCCGTGACGCTGGTAGTCGGTAACGGAAAGATTGACGATTCCTACAATGCCATCGATACCATCATGTATTCGTTTGACAGTATGCCCGACAGCCTGTCGGGCATGGATTACGGCCTGCCGGAGGATGCCGGTATGCCCGAAGCCGAATAAATCAATTTGACAGATATAAAAACAAAGCAGACAGACATGCAGCAGGATTGGGATGATTCCTTAGATGAAGCCGAGGCGCTTTCCAACGACGAGATGGACGCCGAGAGCGGGCAGTTGTACGAGCATTTTCGTCTGGTGGCCGACAAGGGGCAGCAGTTGTTGCGCATTGACAAATTCCTGGTGGAGCATCTGCCCGACACTTCGCGCAACCGCATTCAGCAGGCGGCGCGGGCCGGTTTTATTCATGTGGGCGGACGTCCCGTGAAGAGTAACTACCGTGTCAAGCCGCTCGACGTGGTGACGATGGTGCTCGACCGTCCGCCCTACGACAACACCATTGTGCCCGAGGATATTCCGCTTGATATTGTGTATGAGGACGACGAGCTGATGGTCATCAACAAGCCCGCCGGCATGGTGGTACATCCCGGACACGGCAACTATCACGGCACGCTGGTGCACGCCGTGGCGTGGCACTTGCGCCACATGCCCGGCTACGACCCCAACGACCCCTCGCTGGGCCTGGTGCACCGCATTGACAAGGACACGTCGGGCCTGCTGGTGATTGCCAAGACGGCTAATGCCAAGACCAAACTGGGGGTACAGTTCTTCAACAAAACCACCCGCCGGCGTTACAATGCCCTGGTGTGGGGCCGTTTTGACGAGCCGGAGGGCCGCATTGAGGGCAACATTGCCCGTAATCCCAAAGACCGTTTGCAGATGGCCGTATTTCCGCCCGACTCAGGGGTGGGCAAGCCGGCCGTGACGCACTATCGTGTGCTGGAGTCGTTTGGTCCGGTAACGTGGGTGGAGTGTGTGCTCGAAACGGGGCGTACGCATCAGATTCGCGCCCACATGCGCCACATCGGTCATCCGCTGTTCAACGACGCCCGCTACGGCGGCGACCAGATTCTGCGCGGCAATGTGTCGGCTGCCTACCGGCAGTTTGTGCAGCATTGCTTTGAGGCCTGTCCGCGCCAGGCGCTCCATGCCCGCACGCTGGGCTTTCAGCACCCGCTGACGGGGCAGGAGATGGACTTTACTTCCGAATTGCCGGCCGACATGCAGAGTCTGACTACACGCTGGCGGCAGTTTGCGCAAACACATGCCTAAAATTACTTCCAAAATATAATTGTACAAAAACATGAAACGAACGATTGCTATTGTAGCAGGAGGCGATTCCTCCGAGCACGATGTGTCAATGCGTAGCGCCCGTACCATTCTTTCCTTTATGGACAAGGAGCGCTACAACAGTTATGTAGTAGAAATGGAGGGGCAGCGGTGGCTGGCCCATTATGAGGACGGACAGTATGCCATTGACCGCAACGACTTTTCGTTTACCACCCCCGACGGAACCCGTCACACGTTTGACTTTGCCTACATCACCATTCACGGTACGCCGGGCGAAAACGGTATTCTTCAGGGCTATTTCGACCTGATTAACCTGCCGTATTCCACGAGCGACGTGCTGGTAGAGTCGCTGACGTTCAACAAATATGCGCTCAACAACTTTTTGCGTTCCTTCCCCTCGCTTCATTTGTCCGACTCCGTATTGCTGCGCAAGGGCTGCCCGCAGCCTTCGGCCGACGAGATTATCAGCAGGCTGGGCCTGCCGTGCTTCGTCAAGCCTAACGCGGGCGGTTCCAGCTTCGGAGTGACCAAGGTGAAGAGTGCCGAGGCTCTGGCGCCGGCCATCGAAAAGGCCATGCACGAGAGCGACGAGGTGATGGTAGAGAAAATCATGGTGGGTACGGAGATTACCTGCGGCTGTTTCCGCGGAAAGAGCGGCGTGCGCACCCTGCCCATTACCGAGGTGGTGACGACGCAGGAATTCTTTGACTACGACGCCAAGTACAACGGTAAGGTCAACGAGATTACGCCGGCCCGCATTGCTCCCGAAACGGCCCGCCGCGTAAGCGACATGACGGCCTACATCTACAACATGCTGGGCTGCTACGGCATTATCCGCATTGACTACATCCTGACCGGCGAAAAGGGTAACGAGCAGATTAACCTGCTCGAAATCAACACGACTCCGGGTATGACCGAAACCAGCTTCATTCCCCAGCAGGTGCGTGCCGCCGGACTTGACATCACCGAGGTGCTGAGCGAAATCATCGAAGGTAAATTCTGACAGACATACGGCCGTTTGGGCCTTGGGTGTCCGCCCTGACAGCAGGGACGGACACCTTTTTTTGTTTCCGCGTGGCGCGGCGGCAGAACAGGCCGGCACCTTTTTCAAAAAAGGTGCCGGATATTTTTTTCTGCGAGCCGCCTTTTTTCCGCGCCTGTGCCCTCATTCCATCCAGCCGGGGCGCAGACCGGAATGAGGGCACGGGCGCGGAAGAGCCGAATCCGTTCTTTCGCAGAAAAAAATCATGCCCCGCGGGTTGGCCTGGCCGAAAGAAATGCGTAAATTTGCAACAATGTGCAAGTTGTATGAGGCTGTCTCTAAAGCCGTTTGGGGCTGAAGCTTCGCGTTGGGCTGAGCCGTCATTTGCCTGAACCTTAATTCGCCCTTCGGCGGTTTGTCCACCCCTTTTCTCCGGTGCCCGGTTGAGACAACCTGCAGGAAACGCATACAAGAAAAATATTACCATAAAAAACAAAGGAAATATGAGTTTGAAAATTGTAGTGCTTGCCAAGCAAGTACCCGACACTCGTAATGTGGGCAAGGACGCCATGACCCCCGAAGGAACGGTCAACCGCGCCGCGCTGCCCGCAATCTTCAATCCTGAAGATTTGAATGCCTTAGAACAGGCCTTGCGTTTGAAAGACCAGAACCCCGGTTCCACGGTATCCGTGCTGACCATGGGTCCTCCCCGTGCCACCGAAATTATCCGCGAGGGACTCTACCGCGGCGCTGACAACGGCTATTTGCTGACCGACCGCGCCTTTGGCGGTGCCGACACGCTGGCCACGTCGTATGCCCTGTCGATGGCCATCCGTAAGATTGGTGACGTAGACATCGTTATCGGCGGCCGTCAGGCCATCGACGGCGATACCGCCCAGGTAGGTCCGCAGGTAGCCCAGAAGCTGGGTCTCGACCAGGTGACCTACGTGGAGGAAATCCTGAAGTGCGGTGACGGCAAGGTGACCGTAAAGCGTCACATCGACGGCGGTGTGGAAACCGTTGAGGCTCCGCTGCCCATCGTGCTGACCGTAAACGGCTCGGCCGCTCCCTGCCGCCCGCGCAACGCCAAGCTCGTGATGAAGTACAAGCGTGCCATGGCTCCCATGGAAATGCCGGCTGAGGGCCTGCCCTATGCCGAGGAGTATCAGAAGAAACCCTACCTGACCGTTACGCAGTGGGGCACGGCCGACGTGGATGCCGACCTGGCTCAGTGCGGTCTGTCAGGCTCGCCTACCAAGGTAAAGGCCGTGCAGAACATCGTGTTCAAGGCCAAGGAGAGCAAAACGCTCACCGCTTCCGACGCCGACGTGGAAGGCATGATACAGGAATTGCTCGCCAACCATACCATCGGTTAAAAACGCTCAACTTAAAGACCAAACAGAAACATGAATAACGTATTTGTATATTGCGAAATAGAAGGAACCACGGTTGAGGAAGTCAGCCTGGAGCTCCTCACCAAGGGCCGCAAACTGGCCAACACGCTGGGCGTTCAGCTCGAAGCCATTTGTGCCGGCAGTGGCATTACGGGTAAGGTAGAGCAGCAGGTGCTGCCCTACGGCGTGGACAAGCTGCACATCTTCGATGCCGAAGGCCTGTTCCCCTATACCTCAAAGCCCCACACCTCCATTCTGGTCAACCTCTTCAAACAGGAAAAACCGCAAATCTGCCTGATGGGCGCCACCGTAATCGGCCGCGACCTCGGTCCGCGCGTGTCTTCCTCGCTGACCAGCGGCCTGACGGCCGACTGTACCGCCCTCGAAATCGGTGATTTCGACGACAAGAAAGCCGGCAAACACTACGACAACCTGCTCTATCAGATTCGTCCGGCCTTTGGCGGTAACATCGTGGCTACCATCGTGAACCCCGAACACCGTCCGCAGATGGCCACCGTACGTAGCGGCGTGATGAAGGCCGAAGTGCTCGACCCCAACTACAAGGGTGAGGTCATCATTGAAGACGTGGCCAAGTACGTGCCCGACACCGACTACGTGGTCAAGGTTCTGGAGCGCCACGTGGAGAAAGCCAAGAACAACCTCAAGGGCGCGCCCATCATCGTGGCCGGCGGCTACGGCGTAGGCAGCAAAGAGGGTTTCAACTTGCTGTATGAACTGGCCAAGGAAATACATGGCGAGGTAGGCGCCAGCCGCGCTGCCGTGGATGCCGGATTCTGCGACCACGACCTGCAGATTGGTCAGACCGGCGTGACGGTACGTCCCAAGGTATACATTGCCTGTGGTATTTCGGGAGCCATTCAGCACGTGGCCGGCATGAAGGAGAGCGGCATTGTCATCTCCATCAACACCGACCCTGACGCCCCGATCAACCAGATTGCCGACTACATCATCACCGGTTCGGTAGAAGAGGTTGTGCCGAAAATGATTAAGTATTACAAACAAAACAGCAAGTAACAAATGGCAAATTTCTATAAAGATATTCCTGAACTGAAATTCCATCTGGACAACCCGATGATGGAGCGCATCTGCCAGCTCAAAGAGCGTGACTATGCGGATAAGGACAAATATGACTACGCACCCGTAGACTATGCCGACGCAATGGATTCATACGACCGCGTGCTGGAAATCGTGGGTGACATTACGGCCAACGTCATTGCTCCCAATGCCGAGGGCGTTGACGCTGAAGGCCCCCACTGCCACGACGGTCGTGTGGACTATGCCAGCGGTACGGTGGAGAACCTTGACGCCATGGTTAAGGCCGGCATGAACGGTATGACCATGCCCCGCCGTTACAACGGTCTGAATTTCCCGATTACGCCGTACACCATGTGCGCCGAAATCGTGGCTGCTGCCGACGCCGGCTTCGGTAACATCTGGAGCTTGCAGGATTGCATCGAGACGCTCTACGAATTCGGTAACGAGGACCAGCACCAGCGCTTCATTCCGCGCGTATGTGCCGGCGAGACCATGTCAATGGACCTGACGGAGCCGGATGCCGGTTCCGACCTGCAGAGCGTGATGCTCAAGGCTACTTACAGCGAGAAGGACGGCTGTTGGCTGCTCAACGGCGTAAAGCGCTTCATCACCAACGGTGATGCCGACATCCACCTCGTGCTGGCCCGTTCGGAAGAGGGTACGCGCGACGGCCGTGGCCTCTCCATGTTTATCTACGACAAGCGCCAGGGTGGCGTAAGCGTGCGCCGTATCGAGAACAAGCTCGGTATTCACGGTTCACCCACCTGCGAGTTGGTGTACAAGAACGCTCACGCCGAGCTTTGCGGCGACCGCAAGCTGGGTCTGATTAAATACGTTATGGCCCTGATGAACGGTGCCCGTCTGGGTATCGCCGCCCAGAGTGTGGGTCTGAGCCAGGCTGCCTACAACGAGGCTCTGGCCTATGCAGCCGACCGTAAGCAGTTCGGCAAGGAAATCATCAACTTCCCGGCCGTTTACGACATGCTCTCCATCATGAAGGCCAAGCTCGACGCCGGTCGTGCTCTGCTGTACCAGACCAGCCGCTACGTTGACATCTACAAAGCCCTCGACGACATTGCCCGCGAGCGCAAACTCACACCCGAGGAGCGCAAGGAGCAGAAGCTCTACGCCAAACTGGCCGACAGCTTCACCCCGCTGGCCAAGGGTATGAACTCCGAGTATGCCAACCAGAATGCCTACGACAGCATTCAGGTACACGGCGGTTCGGGCTTCATGTTGGAATATGCCTGCCAGCGCATCTACCGCGACGCCCGCATTACGAGCATCTACGAGGGTACGACACAGCTGCAGACGGTGGCTGCCATCCGCTACGTGACCAACGGTTCGTACATCAACACCATCCGTGGTTTCGAGGCCGTTCCGTGTGCTCCGGCCTATGAGCCGCTGATGAACCGCATCAAGGAAATGGCCAACAAGTTCGAGGCCTGCACCAACGCCGTGAAGGAAGCTGCCAACCAGGAGCTGCATGACTTTGTGGCCCGCCGTCTGATGGAAATGGCTGCCGTTACCATCATGAGCCACCTCTTGCTGCAGGATGCCACCAAGGCTCCCGACATGTTTGAAAAGAGTTTGAAAGTGTACGTCAACTACGCCGAGAGCGAGATTGAAAAGCACTTCAACTTTATCCGCAAATTCGACGCTTCGCAGCTCGACGCCTATCGTCAGGCTGCCCCCGTCGCCACCGAAGATTAAAGGACTACTCTTTATTAGCATTTAGAAAAATAGATCTTTAATCCTATTCCGGCCGGCCGCTTCCGCCCTCAGGGCGATGGAGCGGCCGGCCTTTTTGATGCTTTCTCAGTGGCCGTCGTCCGGCCCTAAGGGGGCGGCGGAGCCTACTGACGCAGGCCGTAGGTGGAGCAGGTCGGCAGGGAGTGAAAAGGGGGGGCGGACTTGGTGGAAACAAGGTCGGACCTGGTGGCATTCAGGAGGCACCTCGTCAGCGCGCTGAGCCATGTTCGGGATGGTGTGATGGCTGTGAGGGGGACGGCAGTCGGTCCGGCCCGAGAGGGAAGCGCACAAAAAAATCCCGGCAACCGGTTGTACAGTTGTCGGGATTTTGGAAATTTGCTGACAGACCTGCGTGGCCTTGTGTTTTATGCGTTGACCAGAGCCAGGGTGTCGCTGGCAATCATCCACTCCTCGTCGGTCGGGATGACGGCCACCTTTACGCGGCTTGACGGGGTAGAGATGATTTCCTCCTCGCCGTTGTTGGCCTTGTTTTTCTCCTTGTCGAGCTCAATGCCCAGGAATTCCAGACCCTCGAGGGCGCCTTCACGCACGTCCCACTGGTGTTCGCCCACACCGGCCGTAAATACCAGGGCGTCAACGCCGCCCAAAACAGCTGCATAAGTGCCGATGTATTTGCGGATGCGGTAGTTGTACATCTTCAGGGCCAGCGTAGCGCGCTCGTTGCCTTCGCGGCTGGCTTTTTCAACCTCACGCATGTCAGACGAAATGCCCGTGACGCCGAGCAGACCGCTCTTCTTGTTGAGCAGGTCGTTGGCCTCGTCGGGGGTCAGGCCTTCCTTCTTCATGATGGTCAGGATGGCCGAGGAGTCGATGTCGCCCGTGCGTGTACCCATCATCAGACCTTCCAGCGGAGTCAGACCCATGGATGTGTCGATGCACTTGCCGTCGAGTACGGCGCTGATGGAAGCTCCGTTGCCGATGTGGCAGGTGATGAGGCGCTTGGGCAGCTGGCCGAACACTTCGGCCGAGCGCTGGGTCACGTAGCGGTGGCTCGTGCCGTGGGCGCCGTAGCGGCGGATGTGGTCCTCAGTGTAATACTGGTAGGGCAGGGCATACATGTAAGCATAGTCGGGCATGGTCTGATGGAAGGCCGTGTCGAACACGAATACCTGCTTCAGCTCCGGCAGCAGTTGCTTTACGGCATTGTAGCCCTTGAGATGGGCGTAGCTGTGCAGCGGAGCGAGGTCCATATACTGTTTCCACTCTTCAATCATCTGGTCGGTTACCACCTGACTCTTGGTAAACACGCCGCCGTGCACGATGCGGTGGCCGGCTGCGCCGATTTCGTCAAGTGAGCTGATGGCGCCGTATTCCTTGTTGAGCAGGGCGTCGAACATCATTTTGATGCCCACTGAATGGTCGGGAATTTCGGCTTCGATGACTTTTGAGCTGCCGTCGTTCATCTTGATTTTCAGAAATGCGCCGGGCAGACCGATTTTTTCGATGCCTCCGGCAGCCAGTGTCTGGCGTGAATCCATTTCGTAGAGTTTGTATTTGATGGATGATGAACCGCAGTTGATGACAAGTATCTTCATGTGTGTTTACTTTGTTGTTTTTTTCAAATAGGTTTTATTTCTCGGCTTTGGCAGCAATGGCCTGGTTGGCGGTGATGGCAATCATCTTGTAGACGTCGTCGATGCTGCATCCGCGTGACAGGTCGTTGACGGGGCGGGCTATACCCTGAAGGATGGGGCCTACGGCTGTGGCGTGACCCAGACGTTCAACCAGCTTGTAGCTGATGTTGCCTACCTCGAGGCACGGTACAACCAGTACGTTGGCTTTGCCGGCAATTTCTGAACCCGGGGCCTTGCTGGCACCTACGCGCGGCACGAGGGCGGCGTCGGCCTGCAGTTCACCGTCGATTTTCAGTTCGGGATCCATCTGACGGGCAATACCCAGGGCCTCGACTACCTTGTCAACCACTTCATGTTTGGCAGAGCCTTTGGAAGAGAAGCTCAGCATGGCCACACGCGGGTCGATGCCGGCTACGGCCTTGGCGGTGCGGGCGGTGCATACGGCAATCTGAGCCAGCTGGTCAGCCGTAGGCACGGGCGTTACGGCTACGTCACCCATGACGATAATGCCGTTTTCGCCGCATTCGGGGGCGTGGGTCAGCAGCAGCATGGCGCCGGATACGCAGGTAATGCCCGGAGCGGTCTTGATAATCTGCAGGGCAGGGCGCAACACGTTGCCCGTAGAGTTGCGGGCACCGGCCAGCTGGCCGTCGGCGTCGCCGGCCTTGATGATGAGGCAGCCCAGATAGAGGGGGTCTTCCACCAGACGGCGGGCTTCCTCGATGGTCATGCCTTTCTTTTTGCGCAGCTCGCAGAGCAGCTGGGCGTATTCTTCCTTCTTCGGGTGGTTCAGCGGGTCGATGATGGTGGCACGCTCAATGTTGCCCAGTCCCCATTCCTTGGCACACTCGTGAATTTCGTCCGGGTTGCCCAGCAGAATAAGGTCGGCTACGCCGTCAGTCAGAATCTGGTTGGCGGCTTTCAGGGTACGCTCTTCGGTGCCCTCGGGTAGCACGATGCGCTGCTTTGAAGCCTTGGCATTGGCTACTAATTGTTCGATAAGATCCATAATATCGTATTTTGTTTAGGTTAGAATTTCAGAATGATTTCTTGCACAGGCAAAGTTACGCATTTTTTTTCGTCGCAAGATGGCTTTTTTGCTATTTTTATTTGCCAATTCAAGGCTTTTGCGCCATCGTCACAGGTCGGTGAAGAGCCGCCGTCGGCAGAGGTTGTGGCATAAGCCCTTGGACAACCGGAGGAGGGGATACGAAACAGGCCGTAAGCCTATGTCGTGTTATGGCTTACGGCCTGTGAATGAGTCTGTTGTTTAGTCAGATAAAAAAGTCCTGCTTAGCACAGTTCGGCCACGTCGGCGGCAATTTGCGGAGCCGTCAGGTGGTGGGTCTTCAGGAATTCGTCAAGGTTGTAGCGGTCGGCAAAAGCCTTGTCGGCGCCGTAGCAGCGCACTTTCATGGCGCTGTCGCCATAGAACCGGGCTATTTTTTCGCCCCATCCGCCGTCTACGGTGCCGTCTTCCAGCGTGATGACTACCTCGTGGTCGGCCTTCAGGCGGTTGAGCAGCTGCTCGTCGTAGTGTGAGGCGTAGCGGGGGTTGATGACGGTGGCGTCAATTCCTTTTTCCTTGAGCAGGTCGGCCGTTTGCAGGGCCAGAGTCAGGAAGTTGCCCAGTCCGAGCAGGGCTACGCGGCTTCCTTGCTTGACCACTTCGGCGCGGCCCAGCTGGCTGAAGTCGGTATCGGCCGGCAGCGGGCGGCTGATTACGGGAGCTACCGGTACGCGTATGGCTACGGGGTGATCGGTCTGTTCAATGGCCCAGTCCATCATGCCGAAATACTCCTCCTTTGACGTCGGGCAGAGATATACCATGTTGGGGATGTTGCAGAGGAGCGGAATGTCGAAGAATCCCAGGTGGGTCTCGTCGTTCATGCCGCATACGGAGCCTGCAAAAATGGCCAGAACGGCCGCGTTCCGGTTGATGCAGAGGTCTTGTGAGAGCTGGTCGTAGGTGCGCTGGATAAAGGAGCTGAACACACCGAATACGGGGCGTGCGCCACCTTTGGCCAGGGCTGACGACATGGCTACGGCGTGTTCTTCGGCAATACCAACGTCGACAAACTGACTTCCGGCCTGCATGCGCAGTTCAGCATCGAAGCCCATGACGCCCGGTGTGCCGGCCGTAAGCACAACGAACTGCGGGTCGCGTTTGATGCGCTCCATCAGGTAGTTGTTTGTCAGGCTTGTATAGTCGGGGCCGTCGGAGGTGCAGGTTACCTGGCTGCTATCCAGATCGAAGGGCAGGCTCCAGTGAAAACGCTCCTTTTCCGTTACGGCCGGACCGTAGCCCTTACCCTTGATGGTGTTGATGTGCAGCACGATGGGGTGGTCGATGTCCTTGACTTCGCGGAAGGTGTCAATCAGGGTCTGCAGGTCGTTTCCGTTGTCTACGTACCGGTAGTCAAAGCCCAGCGCCTTGAAAAAGTTGCAGCTGCACGTGCCGTTGCTTTCGCGCAGGGCTTGCAGGTTGCGGTAGAGTCCGCCGTGGTTTTCGGCGATTGACATCTGGTTGTCGTTGACAATTACAATCATGTTCGTGCCCAATTCGGCCACATTGTTCAGTCCTTCATAAGCCTCGCCTCCGCTGAGTGAGCCGTCGCCGATGATGGCAATGACATTGTGCTTTTCGCCTTTCAGGTCGCGGGCCTTGGCCAGTCCGCAAGCCAGACTGACAGAGGTGGAAGTATGTCCTATGGTAAAGAAGTCGTGCTCGCTTTCACCGGGGCAGGTGTATCCCGACACGTCGTCGTAGTGCTCTGCTTTCAAAAAGGCTTCACGTCGGCCAGTCAGCATCTTGTGCGTGTAGCTCTGGTGCGATACGTCAAAGACAAACTGGTCAGCCGGAGAGTTGAACACGTAATGCAGGGCAATGGTTGTTTCCACCATTCCCAGGTTGGGACCTACGTGTCCGCCGTGGCAACTGAGTTTTTTCAGCAAGGCCGTGCGTATTTCCTGGCTCAACTGTTCCATTTCGTTGATGCTTAGCTGTTTGACGTCGGCCGGAGAATTGATTTTTTCAATGTACATAAAAAAGCTTTTTTGGGAGATTCTCTCTGATTCTACAATGGTATGCAAAATTACGCATATTTGTCGGATTCTTTTGTATATAAATGGCGGAAGCTCATACCCGTATTACAGATTCAGGATTTTCAGGCAAAATGAGCGTTGGCATCGGTTAAATTCGTGCAGGGTGCGGCGTTGTTTACTTTGAGTAATAAAAAAAAGTAAAAATATTTGGATATATAGGTTTTTTGTTTTATTTTTGTAAACAACCATTCACTTTATTTGTAACTTGTAAATTTAGAAAACTATGAAAAGAAAAAGTTTTTACACATTCCTTATTGCAGTGATAGCTTTTTTAGCAGTTCCTTTAAGTGCGGATGCTCAGCTTGGCGGCTTGTTGAAGAAAGTAAAGAAAGGAGTTGAAAGCGTAACGAATGCAACCAACAAAGCAACAGATGCAGCCACTGGAGGAAAGGAAGTGGCTATTCCGTCTGGAGGTACCATGATTAATCCTTTTTCCGAGGCCATGGACGTGGAACTTGTGGGTTGTTATGGTAAAAGTACATCCGAGAACTATGGTACGGCTTATCTTGTATTGAAGTTGAAAATGAAGCTGAACAAGAATTCCGTACTTCTTAGCGGTAATGAAAGCGGTAATAAAACGATGGCGGTGGATGCCGACGGCAATGCCTACGGAACTTCGGCTATGGGTGGTACACGCCGCGACGTGACCGAGGGTATTTTTGTAAAAGTAAAGGTGGACGATCCGCAGCAGCAGTTCAAAGATGTGAAGAAGTCTGTCAAGGAATTCCAGCTTATCAAGATGTCTGTTTATATCGATCCTCAGTATCGTGGCGCTTTGACATTCAAGAATGTGCCTGTATTGTGGGACGTTGATCCGGAATAATGTTTTCATGAATTCTTATTAAGGTTATCTTTTCATCTGTAATAACCCCCCGGTCGTAGACGATTTTTGAGCGTTTTATGGCCGGGGGTAACAGTGTCTGTTTTTTACGAAGTTGTTTTTTTTCTTGCTTCCAGTCAGTCATCTTAAATCTTGATTATCATGAAAAGAATCTTACTCGCAACGGTAATAGCCTGTTTTTTTGCATGCCATGTGCATGTTGTGCAGGCTCAGGAAATACTTTTTCAGGAGACCTTCGGCCGGCTGGACAGTCCGGAAGGACAGTGGGCGGATTTGGATGTTTCCCAACTTGACCATCCTTCGGGGTGGGATTTCGACCGTGTGCACGCCGGTCCGCAATGTCTTGTCGTGGAGGAAGGCGGTTCGTTTACGTTGCCTGCCATACCGCAGATGATGGGAAATGCCAGTATTTATATTTCAGTATTTCCCTGGCAGGATGATGATTTCACGCCCTGTAAGTTGTCGGTGAGTGAGGGCGAGGTGGAAAAAAACGACGTGGGTGTGGCCGTCAGTATTGCAGCCGAAATTGCGCTTTATGATGTAACTCCCGCTTCCCGAATTACGTTTACCGCTACCCATGCCGTAAAGGTCGATCAGGTTGTTGTGCGCTATGGCGCCCCCGGCTCTGCTTGTGGCTTTGAGGTTTCGGCAGAGAGTGGCCAATATATCGAACCGATGGAGGTGCAGATTACTCCGAAGGGCTATGCTTATGGCCAGGACTATACGGCCGACCACATCATCCTGGTTTATACCACCGACGGCACGGAGCCTACACCATTTTCCCCGCGTTATGACGGGCCGATTGCCGTGGATACCACAACCACATTGCGGGTGGGATGTATTTCTCCTTATGGTACTATGGTAAAACGGGACTATACTTATCTTTATCCGGTAGTTGTCCGCAATATTGCCGAAATGCGGGCTTTGCCCGACGAAACCTTTGTGCGGATGCCGCTTGACGACGTGCTGGTGACCTATTCCGAAATAACGGCCGGCAAGGGTGGCGACTGGTATCAGTATCTCTATATGCGCGACGCCACCGGAGCCATGGGCTACGAGGGCTACGGCAACCTGCCGCTGCATACGGGCGATGTGCTTAACGGCAGCGTAGTGCTCAATAGTAACAGCACTGGTGATTTGTGGTACATGACAAATCAGTACACCTCGTTCGACAGTCTGGTGACGGACTACCGCGAGCCCGAACCGATATGGGTGGAGTCCGTCAGCGAGCTGCTCGACAGCTGCTGGCTCTGTCAGCTGGTGACGCTCAGCGGCGTGACGGTAAGTGACGGTTATGCCTGTCGCGACGGGGCGTCAATCCTGCTGGACAAGGTGTCGACCATGCGCACGCTGTTTCCTACCGGCAACGTTCCCGACGACCCTGAGGCCGAGTACGACATTACCGGCATCGTGCAACCCGTTTACGGCGGCGGCTTCCAGCTGATGGCCATTGGCTATCCCGTGCTGACGGGTATATCCGGCACTTCGGCCGGTGCAGCAGCTACTCCCGTGGCTTACTATACCACCGACGGGCGCCGCGTGTCCCGGCCGGAGCGGGGCATTTATCTGGTGCGCTATTCCGATGGGGCGGTGCGCAAGGTGTTCCGGAAGTAATTCCGCGAACCCCCGTGCGTCATGCAGGTATGATTATCCGAAAAAGAATTTTGTTGCATTTTTTAAGAACAGAAAACGATGAAACCGATTATTTCTTTTAGTCAGGGCGGGGCAGCTGCCCGAAGCAGGATTGCCCTCGTGCGGATGTTGCTGGTGTGTGTCAGTCTGTGGACGTGCAGTCTGATGATGTCGGCACAGACCGAGGAAATTTTTTTCAAGGAATCCTTTCAGGGGGTAAACGGACTGGAGAGCGGCGTTTCGCCACTTGATACGGCCGATCTTGACCATCCTTCAGGATGGATACTCGACCGCGTGCACTCGGGGCCGCAATGTGCACTGATGGAGTCGGGCGGGTCCATTACGTTGCCGCCCGTGCCCGAAATGACGGGCAATGCTATTTTGTATGTGGCGCTTTCGTCTTGGAACAATGAGAGTTACGAACCCTGCAAGCTGGAAGTGAGCCAGGGCGAATCCTCCGGTTCCGATTTGGAGATTGGTGTAAGCAAGGATGGCGGCTACGTCAAATTGTATAACGTAACGCCGGAAACGCGCATTACCGTCCGCGCCACCCATGACGTGAGGGTAGAAACCATCGTGCTGCAGTATGGCCTGAATACGGTGGGGATGTACACGGATGAATTTCAACTTTCGGTACCGGCTGGAGCATATGTCGAACCTTTTGACGTGAGAATGTCGCCGGCGGAAGATATTGATTTTGCCGACAACTATCTGGACCGACACATGATTATGGTCTATACCACCGACGGCACGCAGCCTACCCGTTTTTCTACGCGTTATGACGGTCCGATACGGGTGGATACCACCACCGTTTTCCGCCTGGGGCTGATTAATGAGTTCGGTACGCTGATTACACGCAGTAATAAATATAAATATGTATTTCCGGTGGATGTACGCAACATGGCCGACTATCGGGCCCTGCCCGACAATACCTTTGCGCGGCTGCAGCTTGACGACGCCGTGGTGACCTATTCGGAAATAACGGCCGGCAAGGGCGGCGACTGGTATCAGTATATCTACCTGCGTGACAGCACCGGGGCCATCGGCACCGAGGGCTACGGCAGCCTGCCGCTGCATACGGGCGACGTGCTTGGCGGCAGCGTGGTGCTGTACAGCAGGCGCGACGGCGGTTGGAGCATGAGCGAGTACTCTTCGTTCGACAATCTGGCGACGGACTACCGCGAGCCCGAGCCGGTATGGGTGGAGTCCGTCAGCGAGCTGCTCGACAGCTGCTGGCTCTGCCAGCTGGTGACGCTCAGCGGCGTGACGGTAAGCGAGGGATATGCCCGTCGCGACGGGGCGTCAATCCTGCTGGACAAGGTGTCGACCATGCGCACGCTGTTTCCTACCGGCAACGTTCCCGACGACCCTGAGGCCGAGTACGACATTACCGGCATCGTGCAACCCGTTTACGGCGGCGGCTTCCAGCTGATGGCCATTGGCTATCCCGTGCTGACGGGTATATCCGGCACTTCGGCCGGTGCAGCAGCTACTCCCGTGGCTTACTATACCACCGACGGGCGCCGCGTGTCCCGGCCGGAGCGGGGCATTTACCTGGTGCACTATTCCGACGGCAAGGTGCGCAAGGTATTTTTCAGGTAACACACGTTGCAGCCGCTGGTTGCCGGCGGCTGCATTTTCAGAAACGGAGGCGGAGCGTGGCACGGGCTGCGTTCCGCCTCCTGTCGTATGTGGTCTCGTTGCATACGGCCAGAGGCACACAAAGGCCCCGAAAACTTTTGGCTCTTCGGCGCCTTTGTGCTATCTTTGCAGGGATAAGCGCCTGCCCGTCTTTTTGTGCAGGCCGTGGCCGGTGTGCAGGCATCGGGGCGGCACGGCGGGGCGGAACAGAGTACGACCTTGTTTTTCCGAGGTCCCGCCTTGTTGGCGTAAAGTCCGGCTTTGTTCGGGCAAAGTACGGGGTGGCAGAGGGGCGGTGCCTTTTCCGCCGCCTGGCGGCAGCAGGCCGGCCGTTTTTTACGGGCCGGTGGAGTGTGGGCGCACGAGGGTGCGCCGCAGTGTGTAAACGTATAAAAAAACAAGATAAAACCTATGGAACATCAACTCGTAATTTACAATACCCGTTCGCGCAAGAAAGAGGTGTTTACCCCCTTGCAGCCGGGACATGTAGGCATGTATGTATGCGGCCCCACCGTATATGGTGACGCCCATTTGGGTCATGCCCGTCCGGCCATCACCTTCGACCTCCTGTTCCGCTACCTGCGCCACCTGGGCTACAAGGTGCGCTACGTGCGCAACATTACCGACGTAGGCCATCTGGAGCACGATGCCGACGAGGGCGAGGACAAGATTGCCAAAAAGGCCAAGCTCGAGCAGCTCGAGCCCATGGAGGTGGCCCAGTACTACACC